>Ga0208304_10001840_pt1 | contig 9961 bp, 5 predicted proteins | sample ColrivemetaGS713_FD_187603 | JGI IMG/M metagenome (GOLD analysis project Ga0208304, IMG submission 187603) | Estuarine microbial communities from the Columbia River estuary - Flood tide ETM metaG S.713 (SPAdes) (version 2) | ecosystem: Environmental > Aquatic > Marine > Intertidal zone > Estuary ... | reverse complement strand
TGAGTTATATCTATAGTTAGATAATCGTTAGCAGCAATTGAGTGTGATAAAGAAAGCTGACTTGCAACCGTTGCTCCACTAGCTATGCTTACTGTTTGTAAATTTGATCCGTTTTTGTTTATTTGTAAGTTAACTGATGCCCCTACAGGAGCAGTGTCTACATAAGCATGAATACTCTTTAAAGTATATGCTTTTTGTAAATATAATCTTTTTGTGCCGGTATTAGTGGCTAAAGTGTCTTGATACCTATATGCTTTTACAAACTCTTGAGTAGGCTGGGCTACCCAATCATAATCTGTGCCTGTGTAGCTTAATACCTCATTTGCATTTGCAGTACTTGTATTTAAGTGGGTATCAACATTTGCGTCATTATAGCTTCCGCCCGATGTAAGTTCTTGCTGTACAAATGCAGTAGTAGCTAGTTGAGTAGTACTATTTCCTCCTGCTGCAGTTGGAGCGGTGGGGGTCCCTGTAAATATAGGAGAGGTTAAAGAAGCTGCATCGGTAATCCCATAGCCACTTATAGTAGTTGGAATACCTGTTAAACCTGTAAAAGTTCCATCAAACCCTGTAATACTTAAAGAGCTAGGGTTTGTTTGGACCCATTGATTAGAAGTTCCGTCTGCGTAATATACATATAGTACTAAAGCATCATCATCAAACCATAGATCTCCTGCAGAAGGACTACTAGGGGCATTCCCAGAAACAGATACATTTGCTCCCGCACTAAAACCTGAGACTGCGCTCTGTACAAACTCTGTAGTAGCAAGCTGTGTAGTATTTGTACTACTAGTAGCTGTAGGTGCTGTAGGAGTACCTGTAAAAGCAGGAGATGCCGCAGAAATAGCATCAGTAATACCATAGCCACTTATAGTAGTAGGAGTACCCGTAAGAGAACTAAACGCGCCATCAAAAGCATCAGTAATGCCGTAACCACTTATAGTAGTAGGCGTACCCGTAAGAGAACTAAACGCACCATCAAAAGCGGTAAAGGAGCTAAGGTCTGGAGGAGTATAAGTAAATACTCCATTAGCATTATTGTATGCTAAAGATCCGCCCCCAGAAGCAGAGTTCGAAGTAACACTAAAACTATTTAAATTAGCGTTGCCGAGCCCTGATATTTCTGATTGCACAAATGCAGTCGTCGCTAGTTGTGTTGTATTGGTACTAGTAGCTGCTGTTGGAGCTGTCGGAGTACCTGTAAGCGCCGGACTTGCAAGAGGGGCTTTCAAAGCTATACTATCAGTTACTGTAGTAGAAAAACTTGCATCATCGTTTAGTGCCGCCGCAAGCTCATTTAGAGTATCTAAGCTTCCAGGAGCTGAGTCTACAAGATTTGCAACTTGTGTATTTACATATGAAGTAGTAGCAAAAGTAGAAGTGTCTGCAGGAGTAAGTGTAAATTCTCCTGTAGCATTATTATATGAAAGTCCGCCGGACCCGGAAGCACTCGCATTAGCTGTGATAGAGAAGTCATTTAGTTCTGCCTTTTTTATGTTTAAAAGATACGTGTCTAAATTAGATGTGGTAAAGATTAAAGCATCGGTAGTACTTAAAGCTACTCCGACTTTCAATGCAGTAGTAGTTTTAGTTTGGACTAAAGTACCATCAGTTTCTGTAAATAGTGCGTCTCCATCGGTAAGACCTGAAAAGCCTGTAACGGTGCCGTGAACACGAACTGTTACACTTGCAGCATCCGCCGCGCTTGCTAAAGCTATTCCGATAAAGTTTAAGTTTGAAACACTAGCAGAAACAGTAGAAACTGTACCATCTGCGTTAATTGCTACCGGGTCTCGTGCAGTTATTGACCCTGTAGCTGTGAAAGATTGATCTAAGTCTTGAACAAGAGATAGTTCGCCAAACCGCTTGTCTACAGTAGTAGAAGCAATATTTGGAGGAATAACGTTTTCTTGATCCCCAATTGCTGTGTTTACGGGTACAACAAGAGTCGTTCCATCTGCAGAAATTTCTGCATCGCCAACAAGAATCGTATTAGGACCAAAGTCACCGGTGTCAAAATAACCGAATGTAAATCTGTTAGTAGGTGTTCCAATAGTAGCATTTGCACCTGCAGGAAGTACAGTATTTACATGAAGCTCATTTACGTGCTCTGTCGCGCTACCAATACTTACTCCGCCCGCAGTAGCCGGTTTTATTGTCCCTGTTAAATTTATTAGTTTATCTTGAACATACCCTACTGTAGTTAAGTAAGTAGATGTGGCATCCCAAGTGGTAAAATTATATGTAGACCCAATAAGTTTGGGAAATCCTGTAAGTTGAGGACTTGCTACAGACGCTTTGTTTGCTACAGACAAGCCCAAGGCTACGTTTCCGTAACTGGGGCCGTTTACTAGAGTATCTATAGGGCTAATTAAGGTGTTTACCCCATCGACTGTTTGAATTTGAGAATTACTGGCACCTCCAGGCGTAGGGGCCGTGGGGGTGCCAGTAAGAGCAGGGCTATTTGCACTGATAAATGTAGCGTTTACATAAGCTGTAAGGTCTGTTTCTACATTTATTAAACCCTCTTTTAGATTTATAAAATTAGAGTCCACTTCTAAAACTGAAAGCACATTTCCTTTCGCAGCCGCAGAAGTACCCCCCGTGTAGCTTTGGGGGGTATTCTTTGTAACAATTGTAATAGAACTAGCAGTCATAATGAACCTCTAAGTTTTACCTTCTTATTGATCAGCCAGCTGAACAGACCAAGTTATTTGTAGAGTATCAAGCAGAGCTTTTGTGACTACATCAAATTGTGTTCGACACAGCATTGTTTGCTCAATTTTTCCTGCTCGAGGGCTACCCTCCGCAAAAGATTTAACAGTTCCTCCTCCAGCTTTATTGATCGCAGCACCTGGAATAGTATAGTTAGCAAGATATGCTGCCATAGACCAGCCAGTGTTTGCTTGTCCAGGGTGAGTAACTGACACACCATTAGCATCTACTTGTGTAAATCCAGTAGTATCGTAAATAGGATGAGCTGTTATTGCATTAAAAATGCCCGCCTCTCTAACTAAAGTATTAGAGGCGTTAGGGTTGTTTTCCTTAAACGTACCAATAAATACAATTCTATTTCCTATCTTCTTGCTTCCTGCAATAGCATTAGCAGCACCAGTTTGAGTATAGTTTAAGGTTGTTAAATCTCTAGCATCATAATCGTTCTCTTCTGGATAGTATCCTTCTGCAGCGTTACCGGAGTCCTCTACAATACTTCCACTACCTGCAGGGCGGCTTCCTTGAAAAATGCCATCTAAATCGGTACCAAATTGATTATAATCAGCACTTGGTTTTTCATTAGCTTCTCCAAAGAAAGGGGCTCTTTTAGAGTTGTCAAGAGCATTTCCAGGAGTAGTAACGGTATCGTAATAACCACTAAGCTTTCCTCGTAAACCTGTAGAATAATCTGTATGACTATATACTAAGTTTGTTGGGTATGTAGGGGTGCTTAGTACAGTTGCATAGGGGTGGCTATTTGTTCCAAGATCTAATGAAGGAATTACGTCTACATACGAAGAACTAAAAGTTATATCTCTGTCAGCAACAGTGCCGACAGCAAGGGCGGGCACTGGACCTCCTAAGATTGCCTGATCTGCTCCTGCTACAGGTGCATCCATAAGATGTACTTTAGTCACACCATTTAGTTGGTTGTCTATTTGCTTAATATAAGTGCCTGTAGGAAACCAGTCCTGGGCTGCTACTAACATTCCTACACGTAGAGTACCTGTTGTTGTGGCAGAGGTTGCCATCAAGAAAAAAGTATCTCCTACAGTAACTGAGTTATAGTTTGCAGCCGCATTATCTGTTTGAACTGCAAAAGGTAAGAGATTATCAAACGCTTGATAATCTACAGTTCTAGAAGTGTCCTTCATTAGCTGAACTCTACTACCTACCTCTCCCTGTAAAAATCTTTGTCTAGTGTCTGCAACTTCTGCGTCCGATGTATTAGCCTGACCTGATACAGCACCATCTCCCACACCAATTGCCATATGACTCATCATTCTAGGCATGATGTGCTTATTTGTACTGGTACCATTTCTATCCTGGCCGGTATCAATCATGCGACCGATAATGTGTGCAATACCATCTCTGGTTACAGCATTACGAATAGTTTTATGCTGCTTGACGCGACCATGCTCATCTCGAAGTACGAGATTGACAATACCTTTTATACTGGCATTATCTTTTAACATAAGTTTCTCCTTTTAAAAATTGGCATGAGTGCCATCTTCGCCGACGTATGCCTCCAAAAAATAACTTGGTAGGCAGTATATGGGTACGAACGCAGTTCCAGAGTCGGCAGCAGCAACTTCGTTCAAAAATTCTTTATTTGTTTCAATTCTAGGTTGTTCAATAAATACGGTTTCAAAAATTGGAAGCCCTGAAGCTGTTGTTCCTACTCGTATGTCTTTATAATATCCTTCTTCAGACAAAGCAACAATATCTTCTGTTTCGCGCTTAGATTGAAATTCAACAGGCTCTGACAAAGCAACTATTGTATCTAGTTTACTTAAAGTATTGCCACTAAAAACAAAAGGATTAGGGGCTGTTGCTACTGCTGTGTCCTGTTCTTTTGATATAAATGGTTCGATTTTGGGCAAATCTGTAATAGTTATTGACTCTTGATGCGGACCTATAGTTTCCCAGTACTCAAAACCAAAAGCTGATTCACGTCTAACATATATTTTATCTGTAGAGGTATCGTACCATATAAAGCCTACAGGGGGCTCAACAGGCGCTACAGAAGAGACACCATCAAAGACTGGAGCCGGCACAGAGTCCCCATTAGGGGTTCTATAGTATACGGGCTTTTTAACTATATGATTGGGCTGCCTTATGGCCTCTGCACTAAATTTATCAAAGTATGTTTCGCCTGTGGGCTGTTTAACTATAGAACTAAAAAGACTGCTTGTTGTAAAGTCATCGAAAAACGGTGCTGGAGTAAAACGAAAGCGTACTGCAGGAGCAAAGTCTAAAGGCTGAGGGCCATATTGTGTAGGCCACTCTCGAAAAGCATTTACAAAAATATTGTCTTTATCTGGGCTAGGAAACCATCTTAATATTACATCGTACTCTGGGTTTTGTGCATTTAAAATCTCAGATTCATAACGATGTAAAAAAGTTGCGGATACTTTATCTGAAACAGTGCTCCCTCTTCCAGCACTGTTAAGGTTATCTCTTCCAAAGAATATCTCATCATGGGGCGACCCCACGGCAATTTTAAATACAGTATCTACAAATTTAAATAGTTTGCCCCAGTTCGCGTGTGCAAGCATTTTATCTATAAAAGTTGTTCCTCTGGTGAACTGAAACTGCCCACCGTTAATATTGCTAAGCTCTATATCTTTGCTTGTCATCTCTCTAAAAAACAAGTTTACACGTCGACCGTTAGGGCCTCCTTGGTTAGTAACAGTTTCAATATACTGATTACTATAATAAAGCCCTGTTTCAGTGTGCCACTCGGGCTGGGGGTCTTGGCTAAAATTGCCAGGGCGTACGCTGTACTTATACCTAACAGGGGCGGGGCCATATCGATTTAAGTAACCAAACCCCCCTATACCATAGAATCCTGTATACAAGCCTCCCTCAGAATATATTCTGCGGGAATCACTGGATACCATTGCAGAGTCTTCGTATCTATCAATCTCTCCTGTATCCTTACCCATAGTTCTTACAGTATCAACACCGTATCTAGCTATAAGTCCGCTGGCAGCCTCTGAATCGCTTCCTGATCTAAAAACACCTAAATTTCTATATATGTTTTCAATTACTATGTATCTTTCGTTTTTACGTTGAAATTGAGTATTATTAGGCCACCCATCACCATTTAAGGGATCTCCGTTTTCATCTCGAGCAGAGCCTAGAATAGGTTTATCAAAAGCGGGGCCTAAATCTACAAAATTTGTACGAAAATTTGCGCCTCTTACTCCACCCGCCAGAGTTCCTGGGTAGGGAGAATGAATAGAGTGAAATGTTTCGTCAATTATAAACTCTAAAACAACTTTTTTAGGAGCGGTCTGTGAAACTTTTACTTTTTCTCCGCTTACTTGTGCCGACTTAATTACATTAATAGGAAGTTCTTTTACCTTTAAAATATTAAAAACATCTCTTTCATTAAACTTTTTTGGTATAGAAAAGGCACCTAGTATATCCAAAGGACTATTGTTAGGTAAAAAAGGCTCTAAAATACTACTTGCTATAACCTTTTCTGGCTCTATAAACGTATGCCTGCCTATTAAAGAAAGTAAGGACTTGCTAAAAAAATCATCCTCTTTAGTTCGCATAACTTTTTCTGAAAAGTCATCTAGTGCGCCAACTATAAAATCTATAACATCACCGTTTTCTTCGGTTTTATTAAGAAGAGCCGCAATCTTTTTTCTAACTTCATCACTCTTTATAAGAGTATCTATTACAGAATCTATATTAGGGCCTGCAATTATGTTACTGACTAGAGACAAAGAGTTGATATTGTCTACAAAATCAGGGACAGGTTCTATTGTAACAGTCATTCCCGTGTTAGTAAGAGGATCATATTCTCGTGGAATTCCTACAATATCCTCTCGCGGAGCTTGAGCCATATGCTTATCTGTAAAGTTATCTGCTTTTACCATCTCACGATCTAGAGTTGTTAATGTTCCTGATACTATATATGGCTTAAACTCAGAAACAAATGCAAATTCTTCTAATTTAGACCCTCTCTTCAAGTCAACAGTCATTCCAGTGTTAGTAAGAGGATCATATTCTCGTGGAATTCCTATAATTTCATCATGAGGCACTCCTCTAAAGAAGTCTAATTCGTCAGAAACCGCAAAAGTATCTGTAAGAGGGTCTTTAGTAGTTTTAACTGTTTGAAGAAGTATATCGTTTGCTTCCGCTATATCAAGAAGCCCTCCTGTATCTATCTGTGTACTAACATCATTATCGTTAGTAACAAAAAATGTTTCAAAAGGTACTTCTCTAAATAGGCGTAATTCTAAAGTAGCTAATAGATCTTCTTCTTTTGTAATTTTTGGTATTCGTATCTCATCTAAGGTATCTAGTAATGCTATAAACTCCGAGACATCAAAAGTATAATTGAGCAGGTAGCTTAGTACAGCCTTAAATAAGCTTGGAGCGGTTACAAAAGTTTTCGTTGTATCGCTGCTTATCCTAGCAGAGTTAGTAACCTTATCAAAAAGTAAAGGGGCACTTAAACTTAACCCGTTTAAGTTAGGAGCATTATCTATTGCATCCTGTAACTTTGGGGAGCTTACAAAAGGCGCTTTTATGTATAAAACACCTTTTTTCATGTAAAGTCATCTCTAACCTTTATATTTATTAACTCAAACGTGCTCATTACTTTATTATCAGGAAGAGTAAGCTCTACTTCCGCTTCGTAAAACCCTTCTTGGCAACTAGCATCAGTTAAAAAAGCTTCTAGTGGAAAAAGTAAATCCCCTGCGGCTAAAGTGTTGGAGCTGCTTGCACTAATACTAGAAATTACTGCCGTTGTGCCTTTTTTTCTAATATGCAGCTGTACCTGGTGACCTGCCACATCGAAAGGCGCACCAGTATCTTGCCGAGTTAGGGACGTTTTTACAGACGGTGCCGTATCTCCCTTTACTATTTGAATTATATCCATATTTAATTAATATACTCCAAAAAGGAGGCTTTGACTATTTATTGCTATGATTATAGCAAAGTACACCTACCTTGTCAAGATTTATTTTTTGAAGGTTATACTTATAGTAGAGGATTAGGCTCACCAAGGAGTGCCAATACTAGAAATAGGGTTATTAAGTAGCTCGACTTTTGCAGTTAGTGCGGCCTCTGTAGCCTCCCGGTCTACTTCTGTATATATCCAAGAAAGTACGATATCTTGTGTAAGATCCGCATACTCTATAAAATTTTCAGAAGCTGCATTCGGTGTAGCGTGCATAGTTCCGTAAGCGGATGCAGAATTATCCCCCTCTTCTTTAGTAGCTCTCCAGTGTATAATAGTTACACCTCCATCTGATAGGTTACGTTCTAGTTGTGCTATAGTCCATGTAATCATTTTTATTCTCCAAATACTGCGTTGCAGATAGCTTGTACGTTAGCCGGTTCAGCTGAGTAGTCGTCACCTGAGTGAATTACATGACGGTGATACGACTGTGAAATTAGATCGCCGTCCTCTAGCACACGAGTAGCAGTCCGCACTTGAACAATTGTGTTGCCACCGGCTTCTACTACTTCGATTTTGTCTGCTGTTACTTCTTTTGTTAATGCCATTTTCTTTCTCCTTTAGTCCGTCTCAAGAATCCACTTGAGATAATTAGGCTGTTTCGTAAACAAGGTTTCCGTGAATGTCTGATGCACCAGAAGAAAGCTGAGAAACAACAACAGCATCGTTACCTGCTCCACTTCTGACTTCTAGTATTTTTACGTATGTTTGCCCTTCATTTACTTGCATAAAGGGAGTTTGTTCAAACGTCACTACGCTCAAGTTGGCTGTTCCGGTATATTTAGCGGTGCCAGATACAGACTTTGAGGCAAACGGTAGTCCAGTAATAAACACATCATTACCAGCAGTCATTCCTGTGGTGTTTATATTTGATACGTTAAACTGAACATACACAACTGCTCCAACTTTTACGTATGTTCCATTTAAAGTTGAAGAGCTTTCATTTCCTCCACTTGAAGCATCAGCAACTGCTCCTGTAAACGTTCCTTCTTCATAGTCATCCAGCGTCTTGCTTGAAACGTTGCCGCTAGTAGCACCGAAGACGACACCGCCTGACAGGTAAAGGTTTTTCCACTGATTTCCGGCTTGACCTAAGCTAATAACTCCAGTGTCAGCGGCGGCTGGCTCGAAATTATCCTTGTATGCCTGAACTGTTCGTCTGGTGGTATTCGTGTTATTACCAAACTCTAAATTGATTGCTCCGCCTGATGTTTCAGGAATAGTAATGTCAATAGTTGATGTGCCACGAACACCGCCTGATAGGTAAAGGTCTTTGAAACGTGAAACAGTTCTTCCTAGATCAATAGCCGCATCACGATTAGCGGTCAAACCTTCTGGCGTAATAGCATCTGACCCACTATTAAATAATAACTGGGTATCACCATTACCTATTTTTATGTAGTTTGCTCTAACGCCAAGTACGCCAATTTCATTTCCATCTGTACTTAGACGAATAATATCTCCGTCATTACCACCTAGCTTGTTTAGATAAAGAAGTTCATTTGCGCTATCTCGTGCTAGTTGTAATGTGCCTTCTGGCGCCAACATGCATCCATCGCCACTAGCTGTGAAGCCAATATCAGTTTCAGTAGTACCAACCAGCAAGTTGCCAGATGCATCAATTCTTGCGTTTTCTGTTCCATTGGTTTTGAAAGTTGTAACACCTGCGCTATCTAAGAAAATATCTGTAGGAGCATCCACACCAAATGTTGTAGCTGGTGATATTTGTAGATTGCCTCCAAAGGTTTGAATACTACCGACTGTGCCGGTACCACGATAAAACTCAAATAACGCACCATCATCTGTTGTTCTATTTGCAAAGAAAGGTGTTTGAGTTGTAGTTGTACCACCTACTGTGCCGTGGTCACGTAACTCTGCGCCTGCTATTGTGTAATTTGAAGAAGTCTTACCAACCAGCACGTTGCCGCTAGAGTCGATGCGCATGCGTTCTGTGTTTTCTGTGTTAAACGCTAGCTTGCTACCGCCAGTTGCTGTTCGAGAATCAATAGTGGATAAGCCATTATTGTGATAAAGCTCTAATGCTCCTGTAGTAGCTCCTTGAAGCCTGATACCTGCTGTTGTTCCTTCAACTTCAATTCCAGTTGAGATAGCACCAAAAGCAGGCAAGCTAGTACCAATACCCACATTGCCGCTAGAGTCGATGCGCATACGTTCTACAGTATTAGCACTAGAGCCGCCATCGCCACCTGTTCTAATGGCAAATTCACCATCAATGCTTCTTATTTGAGTAGAGCCATCGCT
>Ga0208304_10001834_pt1 | contig 10004 bp, 20 predicted proteins | sample ColrivemetaGS713_FD_187603 | JGI IMG/M metagenome (GOLD analysis project Ga0208304, IMG submission 187603) | Estuarine microbial communities from the Columbia River estuary - Flood tide ETM metaG S.713 (SPAdes) (version 2) | ecosystem: Environmental > Aquatic > Marine > Intertidal zone >... | reverse complement strand
AACTCAGTTCTTGCTGCATTAAAGCTTATCTTCTTTCCTGTAAGTATAGGGAAGCCCAATGACATATCGTGTCTAATCGTTCTTCCGAAGACAGACTTCGTCCCAGTCCCTGTTCTATCCGACTTATCCAATCCTCTGTCGAGTATTTCTGATAATAATTCTCTGTATTCATTTTCTATATTTATCATAATAATATTTACACATTTTATAATATTCCGGCCAAATTGTATTTCTACAATACTTACTGGGTGATAAGTTAGGCTTTTCCCATTTTGTATAAGCTCCTAAGCTAATAGCTATATGCCAGTGATCGCTATCATTCTGTATGCCATAAGGTGATATTCTTATATTGTTTCTAACACAATACATATACCACTCTTCCTCTTCTTCGCTTCTTGCATACGGCGGCATTGGTTTAGTACGCTTTCCATATATACTAGGCATCTATTCCCAAGGCATTTTCTCGCCGGCTAAATTAACTGGCTCGTGAGGTATAAAACAACCCGACTTTGGTTCCCATTTAAAATGAGCCTCAGCTTGATTAGTACCTAGGTTTTGAAACTTAACCTTAAGCACTTTAGCTTTAACGGTATTGTCATCGTAATTTCTATGAACTAATATACCGTGATAAGATGCATCGTACCATTCACCTCCACCTTTAATAGAATACATAGTAGGCTCATCAATTTGACCACTTTGATTCTTATACATTTTAGTAGGGTGGGCAACAATAAACACTAATACGTCATACTTCTTAGCAAACATTTCTATCTTGCTTAAGTATTCCATAGTATACCTATTAACGTCCTCTGTATTACAATCTATATCTCTTACCTTATTAAATGGATCTATAACTAAACATTTAATACCTTTACGTTTAACAAGCTCGGCACCTTTCTTAAGTACTGATTCTAAAGTATAACGCTCCATGTCAATGTGAAAGTAATTGTCGTTACAATGATCCGCTATTTGATTCCATCGCTCCCCTCCAATATCTTCTCTTGTTGGCATACCTTGCCAAGTCTTACGCATTAGTTTATGAGCGTGTAGATAAGTTGGTTGATTCTCTGGCGACGCGAACGCTGTTTTCCATCCGTAGTTATTATTATATCCGACAACCATTTGATCGACGAAATCGCTCTTACCGGAGCTAGGAATACCAGTAACAGTAATAAATTGACCAGTGTATGTTGAAAAGATATCATCGAAATTTTGCAACCCAATTTGAAATCCCGGCTTAAAGCCATTGCGCACAAAGTCCGTAACTTCATCTTCGATATCCCTGAATGTTGTAACATTCTCAAGCGGTACTGGCTTTGATCTTGAAATACGCTCTGATAGCTTTTCTTTTCCATGTTTTTGTAAATATTCGTTTGCATCTTTACAATCGTCGAAAGTAGTTATATAACATACTTCCGATCCTAGTCTACGTATTAACTCGGTTTGTAATGCCTGTCCAGCTTCGTCTGAATCTACGGCTAAAATAATTTTCTCCTTGTCTTCGAAATAATCTATGCAATTGTCTAAATAATCTAAATTGTTAGTATTAAGTGTTGCGCCATTAGGTACGGATATTGCATTTGTAATACCCGCTTCGTGTAGCGCTAACACATCCATTTCGCCTTCAACTATGACACAATATTCATAGCCTACTATGCTGTCTATATTATAGAACACTTTCTCAGCACCCTTATATAATTTAAAGTTCTTTCTTCCATCTCGGTATTTAACATTAGTTAATTCGCCGCCCATAAAATAATTGAACTTTATTACATTCTCGGTTTTCCCGGTCTGAGGCATATATTCAGGCCCCTCTCCAACGCCTAGTTCGAAGAGGGTGTCCTGAGATATACCACGAGTTTTAAACCATTCCAATACTTGATCGCGTATAGCATAAGTCTTATCAGGATGCTCAGGATCTGGTTGTACAGGTTTTACATATACCTTTTCAGCCTTTCCTTTACGTTGATAAGTATGCAATTGAAATGATTTATTACAATTATGACAAGTACCGAGACCCCGTTCCCAATCGTAAGACGCACATTTTGCCTTTTGATTCTTGGGTTTTCTATCAGGAGAACAAACAGGACATATGCCCTGCTTCTTTCCCTCTTCAAGCTTATGTATATTGAACTCGTCAATAACAAATCCATTGATCTCTGTTGTCTGCATTTAATTTAATTTAATTGTTAATCCCCGTTTCTGCATTCTGGACATATATCGCAGAAGTCATGTTCCTCTTCAGGCATTTCTTCCATACATATCTCGCATGTGTATAGCATTAGAAAGGTAGATCATCTGCAGGCGCAGGAGCCGGAGCTGCCTGAGCTGGTTGGTCTTGTCTTGGAGCAGCGGCAACATTCTCACCGTTTGTCCATACTACTTGTACATTTCCTAAGTAAGTTTTACCTTGCTTAGCTTCGCGCTCTTCTTTTGTTTGAGCTACAACAATCGGACCCTGATTCCCAAACTGATCTACTTCATCATTGATAGTAATAGTTACAGGTAAATACTTACCCTTCTTACCAATAATGATTTTGTCTTTTGGTATCTCATTCAGATTGATACTCGCTTTAATAATACTTGCCATTATACGTATTGATTTAATTGATTAAACATTCTTTGCAACTGTGATTTAGTCGCGCCGCTATTCCGCCTTAAGTTGTCTACGGCTTTCACATGGTTTTGATTGGTGTAAAAATTTGTAACATTTGTTTCAACTCCTGTTACTGTACATACTTTTGTTTGGTTTTTTCTGGTTCTTCCCATAGTTTAAAGGGTTTTGTTAATAAAATAATTGTTTGGAATAAAATCCGGGTTTTGGTAGAACAACTTATATTGCTCTGCCGCTTGTTGAACTTTGTCTGCTCCTCTTTGATAAAACTCAGGGGAACAATCAAATATTCCTATTTGGTGCGTAGTTTTGTCTATAACTATAAACAACATTTCATAACCAAATAGTTTACTATAAATGTAAGCTTGTGAGTCGTAGTTATACTTGGATGCGGACCAGCGGAATTTTGAAATATCACCCGTAGTTTTTAGATCAATTACTAATCCTTCGTCGTGATTAACAATATCCGCCTTACCTTTCCATTGCAGCCCTTCTAACTCAGTAATCCCAGGTTGTTCGTATTCTACATTAGTACCTCTTATCAGCCCTCGACAAATATCGTTTTCCAACATTTTATCTGTCATTAGATCGATTTGATCTACTTCTTTTTGCAGAAGACACAGCTCACCACCTGAGATCTCTTTATACGCTTTAGTACTTCGTGTCGAACTTTCTACTATCTTATACTTCTTAAGCTTATCTGGCTCTAGTATTGCAGTATGAAAATAACCACCGACTAAAAATGCCGCCGACGGTTTCATAGACGTACCAAGCGCTAAAGGATTTGTAAGTAAGGTACCAACGTCACTATTAGACAAGTATTGTTTACCAAATTTGCCGTAATAGTTTTCATCTTCTCTTAACTTTTCAATAGCTGCTTCTTTATTCATATTATAGTGTTTGTAATGCTTTTTCAATTTCTTGAGACAAAGCATATTTAGCTTTAATTACTTCTACTTTACCACCTGCTTTTACATATTGAACCGCTTTTGGATAAGCTGGATCTTTCGTTGAGGTTAAAGTTGGTTTTTGTTTCGCCGCAGCACCCTTTCCGTGAGAATTAGTTGCGTCACTATCTGCGGTATCATCAATTAGAAATAAATTTCCAAGAGAATATTTTTTACCGTAAGATGATGCACTACCGAATTTTTGAGGCATTTGCATACCCTTTTGGTCGAGATCAACGCCAACTAACGCCGTAGCGTGTATAGCATTTTCGCCATCGGAAATAGTAGCAGTTGAACAAATAATAGGGAATCCGTTGGACTCAACTAGTTGTTCGCCAATTGTTACTGTAACTCCTAACTCTAATAGAAAGGGTTTTGTTGCTTCGAGAATGTCTTCGGCGGATCTGAAGTTGTATTTGCCGAAGGAGTTAAATCTACTTTTTTTCGATTTAAACTTTGTCTGGATCGTAGCCAGTTTTTCGTTTATGGTCATAAGGTTTATTGTTTTGGTATATTAATATAATTACGCATTTTGTATCAAACTTAATCACTTAACTTAAAGATAATCAATCACTTGATCTGCGTCAGTGTTAGCGATAAGCTTGTCTATTGCTTCCTTTTTTATTTGTGAAACTCTTACATTTGCAGTGTCCATACTCATACCTAAAAACTTAGCTATGTCGTTTGCAGACATTTTATTACAGTCTAAACCGAAGGATAAACGCAACACATGATACTGCTGATCCGTTAAATGTTCTTTCATTAATCCCATTAAGTAAGCATTCAATAAAGCTACATTGTATGGTTCGGATGTATCGGGTAATTGGTACATAAGATTTTCTTCGTCTGTGTTGAATGTTACATCAATGCTAGAGAATATAGAATTGAAGAACATCGCTACAATCTTTTCATCTTTTGGATTTTTACGTATCTCATTTAGTTTATGCTCTGGTATACGTATGTTGCCCCGATTAATATCAATTGCGCGTCTTATTGCTCCTTTAATTCTTTTGCTTAAAAAAGATTTTAAAGTTTTTTCAACGTCAGGTGATTCGTCTATCATTAACCAGTCTATTTTGTCCACGGCTTTTACTAGACCGTAATTGCCCTCTTGTATTAGATCATTAATACTTAACACGCCGGAAGCTTGTTGTGAGGTAGCAAATTTTCTAGCTAGGTTTTCAACTAAAGGCATAAACTTTATTATCAACTCATCTCTAGTGTATTCGTCATAAAACTTACCTTCGAGATTACATATAGAAGTTTTTAAATCTTCTTTATACCTTATATAGTTTTGTACATTATATTTTTTCATATTATTATTATCGATGCAATCTCGTGTTAATACTGTAACTAGATTTGCTGGTTTAGTAATTCTTTTTCTTTTTTAAGTTCATTACTCATATTGCGATAAATAGTTCTTGTAGAACAACCTAATACTTCCGCTAATTTTGTAACAGTAATTTTAATGCCGTTGTCATTAACTAGCAACATGGCATCGTAAATTTCCGTGTCTGAAATTTTAGACCTACCTACTAACTTACCGACTATAGAAAGCTTTTGTCGCATATCTAATCCAGTGAAGTCTTTAAATATAACTTTACGTAGTTTATTTGGAGGTGGCGTATCTAATTCCATTAAGGAGACATCGTATATCATGCTCTCTCTAAGTTGATCTGAAACATTGAATGTTACAAATCCCCATCTCTTCTCACATATATGCTTAGTAAGCGCCGAGAAGCCCTCTTGATCCATTTGAGGATTGAGGTACCATAATACATACAAATGCCATTTAAGGCTCCTATATGTGTTTATTTTGGCTCGTGAGTTAAAGAGTGTATAGCATTGATGTGTACCGTCTTTATAAAACCAACCCCAATCAAACGTTTCAGTTGGTTGGTCGGTTGTTGGATTTTGTCGGTATATAATACGATGCCTCTCTAGGTATTTGGTATTTCGGTCGTAGTATGACATTAGGTTCTTACTATTAATTATATATTAGCTATTGTCGCATTAGTAGATTAAAATCTTTAATCTTCTGTTGTACTTCTTTAAAAGCTTTGCTTTATTTTCTATGTTGCCGTGCATAACAGTTATATTTTTATTTAAACTGTATTCACTATTAAATGAAGCACTAACTATCTCATTGTGTAGAAATGCTATTCTGTTTTCCAGAAACCTTACGTGGTTTGCTTTTCTTTTGTTCTTTTTGTATTTTTGTATTAATACCCGCATAATTCGTTGATGTTAGATGGACGTATAATTTTTTGCTCATTTTTGTTTCTTACTTTATGTTTTTCTTGTTCATAATAATTCCAGTATGCAGCTAAGCTACTAGATTCTTTGTATTCGTCAGGCATACATTGAGGAGGCTCGATAAATCCGTTATCAGGCATGCCAAGCGGTGGATAGAATAAAACATCACGGCATTTAGCAATACTAAGGTGATGCTTATTGTATCTAGCTGTATACTCTTGGCCTAGCGCTATCATGTGGTCATATAGCCACCAATAATGATGTACGCTTTCACGTACCCATATAGTGCTTGGATGATTAAGGTGCGCTTTTTTGTATGGAACATTATCACCGTTGTCGTATACGTGGTGAGCCGTGCATAGCATTTGCGCTGATTCCAAAATCATTTTGACTTTGTGCTTATCATAAAAGAAACTAGCAGCTTTAGCTGGATCCGGGTGTAAATAAAATATATTCATTATTCGTAAAATTCTTTTATTGTTTTACTATGGTAACCCATAGCTCTAACTATTTCTATCCATAGTTCATGTAGCTCTTCGAGTGTTAAATCTGAACGATCTACCTCTGTAGAGATTTTTTTATCGTAATACTTTAACGTTATTTTTAACGGTTCTATTTTATTCATAGTGTTTGTCTAATAATATTATCGCTACTTCTTCGCTTATCATATTTTCGTTGTATAGTTTCCATATTAGTTTACTCATAAAGTTCTTTTTCCGTTATCAATTACTGTTATTAGTGTCTCTACAAGGCTTCGAAGAGTAAAGCGTATTTTTTCATCTGTTTCAAAAACATCTACATACCACTCATCATCTACAACTTCATCACTTGCTGGGGTTATTAATGAAAAACCTCTTACAAAGTCGTATACATAATAGTGCCAATTTTTAGGATCACCACTTTCTTCAGTACCTACACGTACACGCTTAAATCCTAATTCTATTAAATCTTGCTCTGTCATATTCCATGTTTATGTCTATTCATAATTACGTAGTGTTTTATACAAAGGATGACGATAACTGTTAGCTTTTGTACGCTCGAAATAAGTGAACGTAGCTTTTTTACCGATATAATCTTGTACATTTTCTAGTATGTTACGGCGATCTTGGAAGTTATAGCCTTTGCCAATAGGGCAGCCGAACTCAATACCGTCGTCGTCACGCATTAGAAACTTACCGATTAAGCCAGTAAATTTGCCTTTGCCGGGTACATAGCCTACTATTGTCGCCTCGGTATCGTGAAAATCTTTAAACTTTTGTAGGTTATAAGATCGTTTACACTCGTAAACACCGTTTAAACGCAAGATAGAACCTTCGTAACCTTCGTCAAGCCAGTTTTCGTGTATAGCATTCGCTAGATCACGGGTTGCAACAGGATGCGTTGGTACATACTTAACACAATAAGAATACAATGCTGCAGTAGACAAAAATTTCATACGCTCTTCAAACTTAGCTGAGGTATCGATATAATCGTAGCAATGGAATTGCACGAGATCACAGGATTCGACACGATCAACAGCAGTTGGTTTGGTTTTACGAACAAGTGAAATGATTTTTTCGAAATCACTTTTTAGGTCGTGGTTGTATAATTCGCCGTCGAGTATTAAATCAGGGTATCGCTTAAACACTGGCTTAAGATCGGATAATATGTGGTCAATGTTTAGCCATGGTTTGCCTGTACGCGAGAATGCGCCGTCTTTAGAGATTACGCAACGTACGCCGTCAAGCTTAGGTTGCATGAATACTTTCTCGGACCAGTCGACAGGCTTTTTGTCTACTTTGTATGCGAGCATTGGTTTTATCATAATTTGTTTAGTTTTGTTTGTATCTTTTTTATTTTGTTATTAACTATTGCAGCTTTTTCATACTGTTCTTTTTCTTCATAGGTACTTAGTAATGTCATTAATCTAGCTAACTCAGCGAGTAGTAACTCCTCTTCGTCTATCATACGTACATGACCAAGTCCATCAGAGAACATGTCGTTTACGTCGGTTGTGAATTGCTGATCCCATTCTTTCTGCTTTTCAATTAAGCCGATCATAACAAGCTCAGCAACTCTTTCAGCCAACTTTTCAATTTCATCTTCAGTCATTAACTTACTTTAGTATATTCCCATTGGCCTATAATACGCTCGTTGATGAACTTACCTTTAGAAGATGAGTTGAATAAACCGTGCCAATAAAATCTTGGTACACGTTCGTACGTATATACACCACCGCTTTTATAAAATAAAGTTAATCGGCTTGTGATGTTGTTGTACTTTGCATCATGGATGCACTCGGAGTCCACTAGGACTTTTTCAATTATGTTACTCATAGTTTTAATTTATTATATTATCGATTTGTATTCGTATTTAGTTTGTAAGTTAGTGAAACACTAAACCTACTTTGTGATTTTTACTAAACCACTTTGTAGCCATTAGATCAATACTAGAAGCATCAACATAACCGTTAGATATGAGATCGCTATTACTAGAAAAGATTTTTGTATGTCTATGTTTTCTTTCATTTATTAAATGTTTCTGCTTACCTGAGTCACTAAATATTATATCGTAGTTACTTGGTAATGAGGTTTTTAACATCATATCTACCATATTGGTATAACTGTAAAACCGCACGTCTGGGTTGTGTATAGCAACCTCGATCCACTTTTTTAGATATGCAGGCGAGTAGTAATCCCCACTATCATGGACTCTGACGTAATCAGGTTTCTTCTTACGTATTTCAGCGTTCATAGCTTCGACAAAGTCGTCAGTCTTTGTTAACTGATAACGCTTTTCAAACGCGGGTTTTACGTTAGACCAAATATAGGCTCCCTTCTTGGCGTAGCAGAATTTGACGCATTCGTCAGCCATTGGGCATGTTAACTTACCGCTTGCAGATTTATATGCGGGTATACCGAAGTTAAACACACGGAGCTTAAGTTCCTTAGATGTCTTTTTTAATTTAGTATTTTGAGTAAGTAAATTCATAGTTAATCTAGTAATATCATATAAGCTTCTACATTGTTCTTACGAAACCAGTTAAGTGCTTTATGAAAGTCATCAATTTGTTTTTTAGTTACGGTTTTAGGGGCAACTTCAAAGACATACTGTGATCCCATAATAAAATCGTACATAGATAGTTCAATGCCGTTTAACTTATATTCTTCGCCACTAAACGGATTTACTACAGTCTCGCCATTATCATAGATCATGCCTTTAAACCATTTAGGTATAGTTTGTTCTTTAATCTTCGTCATTACCTTCTACTTTAAATAAATCTTCGATCTCACCGCAAATAGCTTCTTCTAGATCATCTGTGTAATTTAACTCTATGTTGCTCAATTGCAACCTGTTATCGTAGTCGATTTCAATATCGTACTCGTAGTTTTCGCAGTTATTAAACTCAAAATGACCTACAGCGTTAGACACTGCATCGCGTATAGCATCAACAGTTTCTTTAGAAATCACTGGCTTATTAATGTCTTCAAGATCGCACTTTGCTTTATTCAATTGAGTTTTAAGTGCTGCTTGATCGGTTTCAAATTGGGTTAACGCAGCGGTCAACTCTTTTACTTTTAATTCTAATTCTTCTTTGTTCATAGTTATTCTTTTATTAAAATGTTATCACCATACTTAAAGTCCCACGCTGAAACTCTAACAATTTCAAGATTAGAAAATGTATATAACGAGCTAACGTCGCTAATTTTTAATTCACTATAAAATGTAGTGCTAGAAAAAGCCTCAACAATGCCGTCTACACTTGCTTGGTAATTTGCGTTTGCTTCAGAATGTAACGCTTCTTTAATTTCAGGTTTTAACCTTTGGTATACTGTTAGTCTACTCATAATTGTTTTTGTTTATTATATTATCGTTTATTGTTCGTATTTTGTTTGTAAATGTCTTCAAAGTTTTCTAAGGCTAATCTGTAGCCAAAGTTAATCGACATTTGCATTAATAATAGGTCCATAGATCCGTTGTTTGCTTTAGCAAATACCTCTAAGTACTCTCTGTTTGTTGGTGTTGCTACGATGCCTCGATCCAACATCTTCATTTCTTGGTCAATGTATTCTTGTATATTCATTGTTTATTTAACTTTAAATTAGTGGAGGTGGAGAGATTCGAACTCTCTTCCGTAATAGTTCCATATAGGCTTTCTATCACGTCAATACCAGGTCACCCCCGTGTGTGCAGTCATTTCCTAACCG
>Ga0208304_10001829_pt1 | contig 10021 bp, 20 predicted proteins | sample ColrivemetaGS713_FD_187603 | JGI IMG/M metagenome (GOLD analysis project Ga0208304, IMG submission 187603) | Estuarine microbial communities from the Columbia River estuary - Flood tide ETM metaG S.713 (SPAdes) (version 2) | ecosystem: Environmental > Aquatic > Marine > Intertidal zone >... | reverse complement strand
CTCAGCAAAGGTGCCATTTGCACTTGCCAACTTTAATTCATCCCAAGTAATTGGTTGTGGACCTGTACTATCATTGCGTGTAAGATCTAAATCATATTCTCTATGCATGTTGATAATGTCATTCATTAAATCATATAATTCATGCGACCATCCTGATGCATTCTGAAGTTCTCCAAGAATAAACTTCTTCATAGGAGCTGGAACTTTAGCAGTAATTTTTGCGCCAACTTTTGCCTCAAATACAAAGCTTTCAAAAGTTTCAAAATGTTTCATTTTATAATAATATATTTTTATTGCATTATACTATATATCATAAAAAGAGTGAGGGGGAAACCAGTTCCCCCTCATTAGGATTAATCCTATTTTGATGCTAAACGCATCGTACATCTATGGCATAACACTTTGCTGGTGTTTATGTCGACCCGCACCACTTCATTGCAACCACCCTTAGGTGCAACTTTCCAGTACTTGCTGGTTTCTGGGTCGGCATTAATACAAAGGAGCTCTTTGTATCCGAGAGATTTCAATTTATCATTTGCCATAATCGGGTGATTTAATAATTATATGCTAAACTTTAAAAATGTTTCACTTGTCAATGCTGTCCATATAGAGTGATGTGACCATACCTACTACAAGTACCTCAGCAACATCAATACTGCCTACTCCAAAAATAACACCAAACACACCACTAATCATCCAAGTAATTGCAAGGAATGGCGCCCAATATTTTGGGGTTGTTATAATTTCAAGTAAGAACATACCAACATTCTTAGCATAATCGATTGCGTTTTCTAAAAAGTTTTTCATGATTTTTATTTTTTATGGATTAATAAAAGTTATACTGTATGCATAACATATTGTTCAAGGTACTTTTGTACCGCTAATTCTTTTGCCTTGGCTTCAACCTCAACATCAAGATCTAAACCATAGTCATTAATATATTCATAAATATAATCAGCGTGTGCCCGCTTATTGGTTTGCGAAGCGTCTTCGTGAATTTGTTTACATGAAGAGAAGTGCACAAGCTGCTTGGCACTTCGCCAAGTTGTAGCTGCCAGCTTAAGTGCTTCTTCTTGTGTTAGTTCTCCAGGGTGACACCAATGGTGGTGGTAATCGAACGTGATTGGAATGCCTATTTTGGCATAGACGGTACCGTGAAGATCTTCAACAGTATACTGTTTTTCTTTATCGTCGTTCTCAACCACCAATCGAGTACGAACTGCTGGATTCAAAAGCCAGAAGTTAGCACAGAAACGTGTCATGGCATCCTCTTTGTTTGGAGCTGTAGTGTTAACGTGGATATTAATGGCTGCATGTGGTGTGCGTGGTAATCCCATTAAGTCCATAATTTCACCGTGTTGATTTAAGTCTTTAATTGTATTCTTAACAACATGTGGTGTTGATGATGCCAAGACTGAAAACGGCCCGGGATGGAATGTTAAACGTTGTCCATAACTTTGTGCCAACGATCCAGCTTCTGCTAGAAGCTCTGCAATAACACTAAAGTTTGGCAAGTCACTTAGCTCATACTCAGACATCCACGGGAACATATCACTTGACATGCGGTAGAGCTTGATGCCATTGGCTTCATTCCATTCAATGATCTTAATCATATCACGACAATTAGCTTCAGCCAATTCACCTGCATATTGGATGCCACGTTCAAGGAACGTCTTCTTAATCATTGAGCGTCCAATGTATGTATTAGATTTCTTCTTAAGGGTTGTATTGATACAACAATATCCGTAATTAGTCATTATACTTTATACCGTTAATTCTACAAATGTTTATCATCTTACGTTCTATATTTGCAGCTTCTTCAAGTGTATAAACTTGTAGGTCTGCAAATACTAGTCCATCAGTGGCTTGCACATAAATATCATCGCATACAGAATGAACAGACGACACCTTATGTATGGTCATATCATCAATACACACAATATGCGATGTGTTTGAAATTCGCGCTAAGCGATCTTCAAATTCAAGCATTAATTCCAATCTTTTTCAAAGGCGTACCAATGATCGGCACCGGCACAATCGCGTAAAGCTTCCTTAACCAAAGTAGACATCGCAGCACCGCTTAACATTTGTACTTGTGCATTGATCCAAAGTTCAGCAAGTGCTTCAACGTTTTCCCATTTATTCAAGGCATACTCACTAAGTGCGGAATAAATACGCCCAGCAATATCGTTGTTATTACTACATCTAGAACCATAATATACATCGTGTGTATTTTTTGCAATCTCAGATACAATATCTTCAAAGTTTTCCATGGTGCGATATACTGAAATATAAGTTTCAATGGTCGCGCGTGAATTTGGGCCAATCATAGAAGAAGTGCTGGACCATCCGTTACACTTGATTTCGTTCACATTGAACTTGGGAGCTGATTTAGTCATTTGTTATTTTTTAATTATAAAGTAAATATAGCAAAAAAAGTTGAGATTAAAAAATCGGATTGTAAATTTTTTGAGTTATTTTTATAGAATGTTTTTTAGCCCAACCTTCTATCATCTTTTCACCACCCATACCAAGTTCTTCAATATGCCAATCGTGTGGTATAAGGGGTTTACGTTTGGTTGTTGTAATGATATCATCACACAATAACCCAGGTTTTGTGAATACAGCAAGATGCTTTTGAATACCTGTCTTTTTACGATATACGACTATAATCAATCTTCTGCAATTTTAAAGAATTCAAGTACTGTGTTCCAATTTGGAATATCATAGGTACCAAAATGAATGTGAATACCATCAAATTCATCTACGCCATTTGCAATACGATCATCAATCAAATAGTCCCCGCGTAATAGTCCTTTGTTATGGGATAGAATAAGACGCTTATACGCCTCGCTACCCAAATGCTTTTCAACCCAAATACGCTTGGCTTTCCATGCTTCTGGATTATCCCATGGCGCCGTAGATAAGATATAGACATTATACTTTTCACAAAGTTGTCTAAATCCAACTATTGCCCCAGGAATTGGTGGTGCATCGTAAAAGATCTGCGGATGCATATCTATAATTTTGCCAATACCATTTTTGGCAATATACTCTGGGCTGAATGTTTCGTGGATATAGTGCTCGATGTCAACAATAACGCCATCAAGATCTATGTAAACTATTTTATTATTAATCATTACTTACAAATATAGCAAATTTTTGTGAATTAAAAAAATCAATCGATACTTTTTTTACGCCCCCACCAACATTTTTTCGCTTCATATCAAATGGGACTACCCAAGCATGCTCGAGGTTTTTATGAATAGGTGTATATGCAACGCCTTCGTGTACATATACGTTAAAGCTATTTGCTTTCTTCTTTTTTTTATGTGGCATTATTCAATTGGTTTACGTCGGTCTAATTGAAATTTAGGTTCACATTTTTCACAAACAAAAGTTGTATAGTAGCCATGGTGTGGATGGCCCTTATGCATCTCAATGTCAATAGGTATTAGTGAACGTATTTCAGATTCTTTTAAGCAATGTGCACATAACACAATTTGCTTACTTCCAGTCTTCTTCGCCATTATCTTTTCTATGTTTACGTTTACGAGAATATTTAGACAGGTCGCCATGATCTTTTTGCATCATGCGACGTCTAATTAATTGAGAAAGGTGTCGACGGCTATATCCGTTAACTTCATCAAAGTCGTCTGGTAGAATATTCTTCTTAGACATGTTCAACCTTTTTATCATTTACATGTGTTAAACTAACACGTGACCACGTAAAGCGCTTTGTGTATTTATCCAATAACACCCACGCTTCTTCTTCATTCATAGCTTCAACTTCAAAATCGTCAAAGTCAAAGTCATTGTATCCTGGAACAAATCGAGTTCCTTGAAAATAGTACTTGTTAATATTGTTTTTCATATTGCTAATATACTAAAAAAATTCGACATAAAAAAATAATATATACAGAAATTTAAAAAAGTTTTAAATAATCAATGGCTAAAGTAGGTACATCATCTTCTAATTGGAAAGCAACACCAAAAAGAAGAAGACCAGGAGTTCATTCTAAGAAGAAGAATTCAGTTCATAAGAACGGTAAGAATTATCAAAAGAAGAACGTAGGTCAAGGTAGGAAACGTTAACTCATAGTTTCGATTTCACTTTTGTGATGTGCTTACAATCACCTCTGCGAAATGAATTTGCAGGACATGTACATTTCCAATATGTACCGTTGAAAGTCACATTATAAAATGTACCAGGTTTTGATGCTTCAATTTTCCAGTTACTTTTATTTGTAGCGGGCTGTTCTATCTTTGCCTCCTCCATTTTTTTAGCAACCTTATTTGGATCCATATCAGGTGGGTACCACAATGGTAGAGATTCATCAAACTCTATTTGATCTCGTGTTGTATCCTCCGGTACAGGGTGCCACCCTGGGGTTACATAAGTACCACTAAGGGTTCTAGCAATACCAAACACTGTACCAAAGTGATGGTGCATGGGAACTTTGATTTTATTCATTACCTAAGTCAATATTACGTTTATACAAATATACAAAAAAAGTCCGACATAAAAAAATGCCGGACTCGTTTTTTTCAAAAAAGTTTTGATTAGTTCAAAACTTCACCATGTTGGTATGAATTCAAACCTTTGAAAGGCGAAGGTACTTGATTACCAAGGTCCCAACCTTTCTTGCCAAGTAGATTACCAGCTTTAACCATAAGCGCGGTACCGTCGTGTGATTGGAAACCATCAACGTGGTCTTGGCCATGTGATGCAAAGTGCGTCATTGAATTTACAACAGACCACACTGATTGGTCAGATTGTGCATTCTTCAATTGAGCTACATTGAATTCATTAGCATCAATACCAGCACGTGAATACTCAAGCAAGTTTTCATTCAAAGGAATCCAACTAGTTGCACGATCACCTGCACCTGCATTCTTGATTGCCTTAGTTGCTTCTGAAAGTTCATACAAAGAAGCTGGGGTTGTACGTGCCTTTTGAACGATTGAATCAAATTCAGTCGGCATGAAATTACGTCGCGTAAGATTCTGCAAATAGTCGTTAAACTTATTAAGAGAATCAGTACTCAGGTTTGTCATGTTCCACTTGTCTTCTGCAAACGCAGTAGTAAGACCATTAGTACACCATAGACGATTTACATAAGGCGATACTTGAAAGCCCGTAAGTGGTGAATTCTTTAAAGAGATACCCGTTGTGAAAACGTCTTTCTCATCGCCAGCAACTGAAAACGCAGAACCGCTATTGTTGATTGCGTTGATAGTGACAATGCCGGTCAATGGGTCAGTAGTCCATTGGGTTACACCAAAGTTTCCGCCATTCAAAATGCGTTCTGCTTGGTCAACAAAGTTTGTATTAGAGATAAGTTCGTTTGATTGTTTTGTGAAAGCCACAATAACGCGGTTCACAGGATTCAAAACCATAGTCAAGCTTGATGTGCCACCAGCGTTGGTTGCCATTGCATTTTTCATCGTGTTGATGAATTGAGCTTTAGTCTTGGGATTGAAAAGTTGTTCGAACTTCTTAATGAAGGTTTGGCTCATGCCAACCATTTTCATTAGAGATTTAAAAGCATTAGGAGTAATGCTAATCTGTTTGCCATTGTAGAGAATAGTCTTCTCGTCAATGATTTCAATTTCACGCGCCAATACGGTTTTGCGTAGGGCTTGTGCGTTCAGGGTTTCGAGCTTGCGCGACTCGATTGCGTTGGAAGATAGTGTTGCTACCATGTTTTAATTTATTAATTAGACTTTATTGTCCTTTGATTATACAGTAAATATACAAAAAGTTTTCGACATAAAAAAGCTTTTTTGAAAAAAGTTTCAAAAAAAATAAAGGGGACCGAAGCCCCACTATTATAACTTTGCGTTTGCAAGAATGTCAAGGTAGTAAACGCCGTCACTACCAATTCTGTCAATGTCCCATTGAAGGTCATCTACTAATTTGTCTAGATCACGTTGATTTATTGTCTTCTCCGCCTTTACAAAAAAAGCATCAAGTGTTTGTTGACCTGATGTGCTCATTCTATCATAAACACTATCAAGCCCATTAAGTGCGTCAATCAAGTCTTGGTCTGAAATCTTTTTCTTAGCCATGTTAAATTACTTTGTTTAATTATATATTCTTGTTGATGTATATTTTAGCAAGGTCTTTTTCAAGCCCCTTTGCCTCAGCTTCCCAAGGCCTATCGTAATATGATATTGTATTTAACTTTTCTAGATCATACTTTTCGCCTTTCCAGTAAAACGTCTGACTCTCATGGTCAAACACCATATCGCCGCGACTTACTTGATGTACGTGAACAAGCTCGTGTGAAATCACAAGCGGCAACATATCATCTGGGCAATCCTCAAATACACATACACCATGGTTGCCCATGAAATAATATGCAAATGCATACTTGTCGCTTCGCGTTTCTTTAAGCTTACGCACATTAATATCGACAGTAAGGCCAAGGTGTTTGGCCACCCGTTCTGCTGCACTACGCACTTTGCGTTGTTGATGGCTAAAGCCAGAAACATTAATCTTATTCATACACTACAAATATAGCAAATCCCGGCGACATAAAAAAATATATGCCTTAAAAAATTGGATCTGTTTTGTATTTAGTATCGTGCGCATTTACAAGTTCTGGGAATGCGCCATCAATATTAGTGACAATAACTTCAACCGTTGTGTCCTCGCGTTCAACGGCTTTAACTCTGGCAGCCCACGCATTATAACTCATATCAATCAAATATGTGTTGAATGCCTTTGACCATTCAATAAGATAGTCATTGGTTTCACCGCGGTGAGCAAATGTGTTTGATAGGATAAATGAATAACCCTCTTTATCAAGCATGGTAATATACGCTAATAGTGTATGTTCGTCTTGGTCTGTCCATCCACCATACTGAAACTTAGATGCCACATATGGCGGGTCAAAGTATATGATATCTTTTTGCTTGTCAACCTTTGATAGGTCCAGGGTTTCATATGAACCATACACCACATCAATGTTTTTATCTTGCGCTATTTTGATATGTTGTTCAATACGACCTGGATCAAATGGCTTTTCACCATACGCTGCATTAAATCCCTTTGAACTAAATCTAAATAAAGAATTGAATGACATCTGAATAAGAATATACAACATGTGTGCATTTTCATTATTCAAACCATGCTGCATATAGAGAACATTTAAGTCGTCTCGCAACTTATTATAACTATCCTTAGCATTACAACCCTCCGGGAAATATTCGGCATAAGTGCTTAATACTCTGTCCATTAAACCAGGGTCTTTCAGAACATTGTGCAATACAACCACATGTGGGTTGATATCGCGACCCTGACCGCCTCCATTTGAATTATAGATACAAACGCCCGATCCGATAAAGGGCTCATGCACACACTGATATTTGTGCATTACGGGCTTCAGATACTTATTCCAAATTCGGTACTTATTACCGCTATATGAAAACGGTCCTTTGATCATTCTTCAGTGCGAGTATCGTTGGTCTCTTTGCCGTAACCATATTTTTTAATATAGTTATCTAGACCACCAATATATGCCGCGGCATCAAGTAGATTGTCCTCTTTATAATTATAAGAATGACGACTAAACTTAAGAGCAATAAGAGCTGCATACATATCAGGTCCTGTAAAGTCTTTACCCGTCATACCGGATGCAATCATGGCTGCACGCTGCATGCCTTCTTCAAATGGACCATACATGCGCTCCTTTTCTTCTGAGCGATGATTGATAATTTTGTTAGCTTCTTCTAGAATGTTCATATGATATTATTTTAATATTATAGTATTAGAGTGTAATATTGTTTCATAACAAAAAGCCCAGGTCTCCCCGGGCTTTTATAGTGTTAGAGTATGTTATCGTCTGATTACCTCATCAATGATTCCGTACTTAACTGCTTCATCAGCGGTCAACCAAAAATCACGAGTTGCATCTTTAGCAACTTTGGTGGCAGTCTTACCGCAGTAAGCGCCAAGCAATTCAAACAGCTCTTTGTTAATCTTCTGCCATTCGATCCAATCAACTTCCGCATCCTGAATGTTTCCAGAGAAACCACCAGAAGATTGGTGTAACATAGTACGAGAGTGTCTTAGCGATGCACGCTTTCCTTTAGTACCTGCGCCAAGAAGTACCGAACCCATAGATGCTGCCATCCCAGTATTAACCGTGCGGATATCACACTTGATGTATTCCATTACGTCAACCATAGACAAACCTGATTTTACAGAACCACCTGGACTATCGATGTGCATTGTGATATCGTCCTTACTTGTATTATCTAAGAACATCAACTGAGCTTGAACTACAGTAGACATATTGTCATTTACAGGACCAGCAACCCATAGGATGCGATCGCGCATAAGTCGGCTGAAGATATCGAGCTGTGTCATACGCATTTCGCGCTCTTCAAGGATGTATGGTGTCATAGAAGCTTCAATCTGCTTCTGGTAATAATCCATGTTTGATGAACTCACGTTCCAATCACTCATGGCATACTTTTTAAATTCGTTATCGTAATTCATAGTCTTTTCCAAGTTGGATAATTAGTTGTTGTTTCTTTTGTGCGATATCGTACTACGGCCTTACTTATATTTAGTTCTCTAGCTGCGCCTGCAATTGAAATATATTCAACACCATCTATAGAAACTTTTTGTAAGTTCCATACATTATACTTCATAATTTCAGAAAGTTTAGGATTAGGTACGCCTTTTTTTAATTCTGATAACTTGCGCTTTGTTTCTTCGGTATGTGGAATTCCACCTCTAAGTCTAACCGCTTTTGCTATGTTCTTTTTATGTTCTTCAGTAAGCTTCTTGCCTTTGTGTGATGCTTTCATCTTAGCAATAGTTTCTTTTGAGAACTTTCTGTTTTTCATCTTCTTAGATTTGGTATGGGCTATCTTGGCAAGCTCTTCTTCTGTTTTAAGGTTTGCCCATGAGTTACCACCTTCGCCACCGCTAGTAGCATTATAACCGTCTTTAAACGTGTTGTGCTTTTCAATGTAGAATACCTCACGCTCGTTTAGTAGTTCTTCAGATTTTATACCGTCTTCTAGTATATCTCTTGTGAAGATTTCACGACCATGTTTATTAGCTATTCTATTTGGTACAAGACCTGAGCACCAATAGTCTTCTTTAAGACCATTGTGTTTGCCAATGTATTGCTTACCGTTGCGAGTGTCTGTTAATATGTAGATATATCCGTTCACATATTATATATCTCGCATTAAGCTGGTGAATTTAAAGTTTTTTATACGTTCTTAAAAAATTGGGAGAACCTCCCAATTTCCCCTCTGTGTTTACTACTATTAAATTCAACCATTGATCCTGTACCAACTTTCTAGATATATTTTTTGGTAGGCATAATTCCTTATTCATAAATTGAGCTTCTTTTAAAGTAAACACATTTGGCAAAGAATTGTAAAGTTTCATCACATTATTGTATACACACTTGCCATTATGAAATCTAGATATAATAGCAACCGGGTGCTCTTCACCGCATTTAGTACAAATAGACTTTGGCTTCGGTGCAAACATAATTTCATCAGATGGATTATCCGAAAGCTTTCTATATTTTTTATCACTGCCATTACCATAGGTCTCAAAATATTTAGGAGTTGACAATAATTCTGACATTAAACAACTATTAGATTTTAAGCCCCATTCTTTAATGAATTTTGATTTTTTAAACCAATTCATCCATTCTGAACGACTAATCCAACCGTTGGGTATTTCACTTAAAAGTATTTCAAATCTTTCTAATTTTTCTCTTTTTGCCTTCTGTAATTTGTTTTCTTTAACAGAAAACATTAATTCATTAGATGGATTATCTGAAAGCTTTCTATATCTAATTATTCCATCAATTTGCGTGTTTTCAAAATATTTGACGTCTTGAATCAATGTTGATATTATAGTAGCATTTTGAAAGCCCCATTCCTTTTTATAAGATGATTCATTAAACCAATCCATCCACTCATGTCGACATATCCAACCATTAGGTATTTCGTTAAGTAATATATCAAATTGATTATTTCT
>Ga0208304_10001819_pt1 | contig 10041 bp, 8 predicted proteins | sample ColrivemetaGS713_FD_187603 | JGI IMG/M metagenome (GOLD analysis project Ga0208304, IMG submission 187603) | Estuarine microbial communities from the Columbia River estuary - Flood tide ETM metaG S.713 (SPAdes) (version 2) | ecosystem: Environmental > Aquatic > Marine > Intertidal zone > Estuary... | reverse complement strand
TGCCGGTTCTGATGATGGACGTGAACCCGCCCAGCATCAGAACCGGCAGCGCCTTGAGCGCGATGAGGGACAGCGAAAACTGCACCCCGGATTTCGCGCCCCACATGATCCCCGCGACCAGCGCGACAAATCCGGCCAGCGACCAGACCAGAACCCAGATGAAATTCAGGGAAATGCCAACCGACAGCGCTGCCTGATGGTCATCGGCCACGGCCCGCATCGCGCGCCCTTGTTTGGTGTATTGGCTAAAGGCCACCAGAACCGCGACCAAAACAGCCGCGACGATTGCCGCAACGATGTCGAGCTTGTCGATGAAGAAGCCATAGAAATCGTCGCCGCCCAGAAAACTCGTATGATCTTCGATCCAGAGGCTCCCGCCCTGCGGCAGGCCGACGTTCAGGGTCTTGATGTCGGACCCCCACATCAAATCCCCCGCGCCTTCCAGAAAATAAGCCAGCCCGATCGTCGCCATAAACAGGATGATCGGTTCCTGACCGACCAGATGCCGGAACACGAACCGCTGAACCAGCCACGCAAAACCGACCATCACCGCAAGGGTCAGCAGAATCGCCAAGAGCGCCGGAACATGCCAGCCGAAATGATGGATATTGGTGCCGAACGTCGCGTTGATCAGATGGGCAAAGGGCACCTGCCCCTCCATGATCCCGACAAGTGTGAGCGCCGCGAATAGGGCCATGACCCCTTGCGCATAATTGAAAATCCCCGACGCCTTGAAAATCAGGACAAAACCGAGCGCGACCAGCGCATAGAGCACGCCTGCCATCAACCCGTTCAGAAAAACCTCGATGCCATAATAGAAATCAGCGGGCATGGTGGCGCACCTCCTTAGTCATGGCTGACCCCCAGATAGGCGTCGATCACTTCTTGATTGTTGCGCACCTCATCCGGCGTGCCATCCCCGATCTTGCGGCCATAATCCATTACGACCACACGGTCGCTCAGGTCCATGACCACGCCCATGTCGTGTTCGATCAGGGCAATCGTCGTCCCGAATTCGTCGTTCACATCAAGGATAAAACGGGACATGTCCTCTTTTTCCTCGACGTTCATGCCAGCCATCGGTTCATCCAGCAGCAAAAGCTTCGGTTCGGCGGCGAGCGCCCGCGCCAGTTCGACTCGCTTTTTCAATCCATAGGGCAAACGGCCCACGGGCGTTTTACGGATCGCCTGAATTTCGAGGAAATCGATAATCTTTTCGACCTGCTCGCGGTTTGCGGATTCTTCGCGCTCGGCGCGGCCTTTCCAAATGGCCTGCGCCAGCATTCCCGTTTTCATATGGCCCAGACGACCCGTCATGATGTTGTCCAGAACGCTCATCCCTTCAAAAAAGGGCGATATTCTGGAAGGTGCGCGCAATGCCGAGTTGGGCAACCTGATAAGGCTTCATCGGCGGGCGCTTTTGGCCCTTGAACCAGACCCCGCCTTCTTGCGGGACATAGAATCCCGAAATGATATTGAGCATCGAGGATTTGCCGGCACCGTTCGGGCCGATGATAGCCCTGATTTCGCCTTGGCGGATGTCAAAGCTGATGTTCTTGATCGCCTCGACGCCCCCGAACCGCAGGGTGATCCCTCGCAGGTCCAGCATCGTGCCGCCAATCGTGCGGCCGTCGGCGGTGACATATCCCTGGGTCTGGTCCATCGGTGCGTTCATTCTGCAGCCACCTTTGTCACGGGCACCCTTGGTGCAGTCTGAAGGCTTAGCGTGGCCTTGATCGCGCCTTTGCGCCCGTCTTCATAGGTGACTTCGGTTTCGGTATAGACCGTCGGGGCATCGCCATAGAGCGCCGCAATCAGGTCTGCGTATTTCTCTTCGATGATCCGGCGGCGCACCTTGCGGGTGCGGGTCAGTTCGCCGTCATCGGCGTCCAGTTCCTTATGCAGCACCAGAAACCGGCTGATCTGGCATCCCGCCAGCATCGGGTCCGCTGCAACCGAAGCGTTCACCTCGGCCACATGGGCACCGATGGTTTCCAGAACACGCGGATGCTGCGACAGTTCCTGATAGGATGAATAGGCGATGTTGTTCCGTTCCGCCCAATTGCCGACCGCCGTCAGGTCGATATTGATAAAGGCCGTGCAACTGTCCCGCCCGTTTCCAAACACCACAGCCTCGAGGATGTTCGGGTAGAACTTGAGCTTGTTTTCGACGTATTTCGGGGCAAACAGCGACCCGTCCGCCATCTTGCCCACATCCTTGGCGCGGTCGATGATCCGCAGATGACCGGTGCCTTCTTCGATAAAGCCCGCGTCGCCCGTGGCAACCCAGCCCTGCGCGTCTTTGGTCGAGGCCGTGCTTTCTGCGTTTTTGAAATACTCGATGAAAACACCAGGGGACCGATAATGGACTTCGCCCTTGTCATCGATGCGGATCTCTACCCCAGGGGACGGCACGCCAACGGTGTCCGACCTGACCTGACCATCTGGTTGCTGGGTGATAAACACGCTCGCTTCGGTCTGGCCGTATAGCTGTTTGAGGTTGATGCCCAGCGCGCGATAGAAATCGAAAATCTCGGGTCCGATCGCCTCGCCCGCAGTATAGCCGACGCGGATGCGCGACAGGCCCAGCGTGTTCTTCAACGGGCCAAAGACCAGCAGATTGCCCAGCGCATAGGACAAACGGTCACCAAACCCGACAGGTTCGCCGTCCAGAACTTTCGGCCCGACACGCCGCGCAACCGCAATGAACCGGTCGAACATGCGCTTTTTGATCGGGCTCGCGTCCTCCATCCGGATCATGACGTTGGTAAGCTGGGTTTCGAACACGCGTGGCGGGGCAAAGAAATAAGTTGGCCCAATTTCGCGGAGGTCCGTCATCATCGTGTCGGGGCTTTCGGGGCAGTTCACACAGAACCCCGTCCACATCGCCTGCCCGATGGAAAAGATGAAATCCCCGACCCAAGCCATCGGCAGATAGGCCAAAACTTCATCCTCGGCCCGCAGCTTGTCAAAATCCGAGGAATTCTTGGAAGTTTCGATGATATTTCGGTTGGACAGCACAACGCCCTTGGGGCGGCCCGTGGTGCCCGAGGTGTAAAGCATCACGCAAGTGGTGTCATAGGTGATGGCCGCCTCGCGTTTGCGCATCTCGGGTTCCAAACGCTGCGCCCCCGCGCGGCCTTCGGCGACGATATCGGCAATCGCGTTCATGGCGGTGTGGTCGTATTTCCGCATTCCGCGCTTATCCAGATACAGAATCTGGTCGATGCCTTTGACGGTCTCTTGAACCTCGAGAACCTTGTCGACCTGTTCCTGATCACCGCAGATCACAAACCGCGCGCCGCAATGGTCAAGAACATAGGCCATCTCTTCGGCGGCGGCATCTTGGTAAAGCGGCACAGGTATCGCACCGCATTTTTGCGCGGCCACCATCGACCAATATAGCGCGGGACGGTTGCGCCCGATAATCGCGACACTATCGCCGACATTCAGACCAATCGCGATCATCCCCATGGCCAAGGCATCAATCTCGGCCTCGGCTTCGGCCCAGGTCCAGGTCTGCCAAATCCCGAATTCCTTTTCACGATAGGCGGGCTTGGCCCCCATAGTCGCGGAATTGCGGGCCAAGAGCTGCGGAATGGATATCGGCGCGCCGTGCGGCGCTGGCGATGTGGTCACGTGGTTTCCTCCCTCGCCAAGTCATTCTGGCGGTTCCGGCTCTATCTCCGGTTTTGTTGGTCCCATTTTGAAACGCCAAATTTCCTTGCGTCAAATGATTTTTTTGAACGCTTGTTCATTTACTTTGGATTTCAAGTGTTTTTGGGCGGGTTTCGGCATGCCACTTGCTGCAATTGTCGGTATCGACTACAGCCGCGCCATGCTTGACGATCTAGATGACATTCACCCCCTGTTTCACGGCGCCCCCAAAAGCACCGAATTCAAGAAGCTGCGCAAAAGAATCGTCCAGAACGTCCGTGAAGCCATCGACCAATATGGGATGATCGAACGGGATGCCCGTTGGCTTGTCTGCCTGTCAGGCGGCAAAGACAGCTATACAATGCTCGCCATTCTATACGAACTCAAATGGCGTGGCTTGCTGCCAGTCGATCTTTTGGCCTGCAACCTAGATCAGGGGCAACCGGGATTCCCGGCAACGGTCCTGCCGGAATTTCTGGCCAAAATGGGCGTGCCGCACCGGATCGAATATCAGGACACCTATTCAATAGTCGTCGACAAAGTCCCCGCAGGGCGAACCTATTGCGCGCTATGTTCGCGGCTACGGCGCGGAAACCTCTATCGGATCGCCCGCGAAGAGGGCTGTTCTGCAGTCGTTCTGGGCCATCACCGCGACGACATTCTGGAAACCTTTTTCCTCAATCTGTTCCACGGGTCCCGTCTGGCCACCATGCCGCCAAAGCTAGTGAACGAAGAAGGCGATCTGTTCGTTTATCGCCCGCTTGCCCATGTGGCCGAGGAAGACTGCGAAAAATTTGCCCGGGCGATGCAATACCCGATCATACCCTGCGACCTTTGCGGATCTCAGGATGGATTGCAGCGCCAACAGATCAAGATGATTCTGGACGGTTGGGAAAAGAACGCCCCCGGTCGTCGCCAAAAGATGTTCAGGGCATTGATGAACACGCGCCCTTCGCACCTGTTGGACCCGTCGATCTTTGATTTCAAAGGCTTAACGCTAGGTGAACGGAATAGCGGTGATTTGACCGATATTCCGAAACTTCGTTAACCTTCACATAAAACAAATCCCCCTAGGGTGACTGGAGTGTGCTTGATCGCCGCGAAAGGTGCCCAAAATGCAGATCGACCTAGATATACTGGTCCGGAAGTATCGAAAAATATCTCCGCGATCGGCGTCGCGATCGGCACCGCTCTTGCTTTTGCTGCCTTTGCTGGTGCTTTCGGGGTCTTTTGCCGGGCCCGGCGGGCTTGTTGTCGCGCTTTTGTGCCTGCCAACCGCAATCTGGATCGTTTGGCCAGACGGGCGGACAGTTGACGACAACCCCCGCGACCAAGTTACCGGCATGATCCAACGTCCGGGAATGGTTCGCGTTCTTGACCAAACGCTCGGCCGATCGTTCCGGAATGGTGGGGCAACAGGTGCCCTCGTTATCGAAATCGACCAGTTCAAAACCATCGAAGAACGCCATAGCCGCGCGGGCATCGAATATCTGATCCGCGTGACAGCCGACAGGCTTTCGGCAACTTTGCGGGAAACGGATACCGCTGCGCGGCTCGACGGCCCCTGCTTTGCTGTGGCACTTTCGCCTGCGCGCCGTCTGGATCTTGAAGCTGCGATCCAGCTGTCAACACGCATCCAGCACGCCTTGTCCGAACCGATTCCCCTTGATGGGGTGAATGTCTACGTCACGGTGTCTATCGGGTTCTGCCTTGAATCGCGGATCAAGGATGCGACCGGTGCCACCTTGCTCCAGGCCGCCATCGCCGCCTTGATCGAGGCACAACGCTATTCGCCCGCGGCGATCCGGAGCTATTCCAGCGCGATGCAATCGCGGATTACAAACCGGTCCGAGCTGATCGCACAAATCGGCAAGGCCATCGATCAAAGACAGATACGTGCCTATTTCCAGCCTCAGATCTCAACGCGGACCGGAAAGATCACAGGGTTCGAAACCCTTGCACGCTGGCAGCACCCAAAACGTGGGCTAATCCCGCCAATCGAATTTCTTCCTGCGCTGGAACAGGCCGGCCTGATGGATCAACTTGGCGCAATTATGGTGTCCGATGCGCTGACCGCCCTGCGCCGTTGGGATGAAAAAGGGTTCGAGATCAACCATATCGGCGTGAACTTTTCGACCGAAGAACTCCGCGACCCAAGGCTGAGCGACCGTATCCAGACACAATTAAAGCATCACGACCTTTCGCCAGACAGACTCGTGGTGGAAGTGCTGGAAACAGTCGTTGCAAATCACGCCGACGACATCGTGCTGCGCAATCTTTCCGCCCTCGCGCAGTTGGGGTGCAAGCTCGACCTTGACGATTTTGGAACAGGTCATGCCTCCATCACCTCGATCCGGCGTTATTCGGTCGAACGGATCAAGATCGACCGGTCCTTTGTGACACGGATCGACAATGACACCGAACAGCAAAAAATGGTGTCGGCAATTCTGACAATGGCAGACAGGCTCGGGCTTGATACGCTGGCTGAAGGTGTTGAAACCCCCGAAGAGCAGGCCATGCTGGCGAAACTGGGGTGCGGACACGTGCAAGGTTTTGGTATCGCACGACCAATGCCCGCCGAAGAAGTGGACGCTTGGATCTCGGCCTATCAAGGCCGTTCCAACACCCCGATCCCGTTTCGCAAAAAGGTCAGTTAGCCCGTGCTCTTGCCATATTTGTCGACCAGCCGACCGCGGCGGTCAGGATGGCGATCTTATGTCAGAAACGATTAAACTTGGGTTTTCACGCCAGGAATGGCGGTCATCCATCACATTTCGGGGGCATGGATGGCCTAGGCCTGCCAAAAGGCTCAAAACCGCTTGACCTTTCCCCCCCTGGACTGTTGAACCAGCCTGATCATTTTACTGGCGAAATCGGCGGGTTTTCATGAACGACCAGAACCAGAACAAGAACCTTTTGTTGGCTACCGGCCTGTCACTCTTGGTGATGTTGGTGTGGTTTTGGCTCTTTCCGGTGGAACCACCACCCGAAACCATCGCAGAGCCTGTCCCCGCATCGGACGCGACCCAAACCGCCGCAACGCCCTTGGCTGCAGATGGCACCACGGCCACCGCATCGGCAGCGGCACCCGAACCTGCGTTTCAGGCGCCACGCATTGCTATCGAAACGCCCCGGCTTAAGGGGAACCTTTCGCTGCTTGGCGGGCGGATCGACGATCTGGAACTCAGCACCTACAAAGAAACCCTCGACGCAGATTCGCCGCTGGTTCGGTTGTTGTCGCCCGTCGGCACCGACGCGCCCTACTACGCGCTATATGGCTGGTCCGCCGCCGCAGGCGTAGCGACCGATGCAGTCCCCGGCCCGAACACGGTCTGGAGCGTGGAAAGCGGCGACAAACTGACCCCGGAAACCCCCATCACGCTGGTTTGGGATAACGGGGCCGGGCTAATTTTCCGGCGGGTCATTTCGGTTGATGACCGCTATCTTTTCTCGATCAACCAGACGGTCGAGAACACCGGCAACACCGAAGTCGGGCTGGCCGCCTATGGCCTCGTGGCACGCCACGGCCACCCGGACGTGCGTAAATTCTTTATTGCTCACGAAGGTCTCGTTCAGATGACCGACGGCACGTTGACCGAAGTTGCATATGCCAACATGGAAGACCTTGATGCCGATGTAGCGAGCGGCGGGACCGCCGAAAAGCAGTCGGTCACCGAAAACGGCTGGATCGGTTGGGCCGACAAATACTGGATGACCACGCTGATTCCGGAACCCGGCACCCCGTTCACCTCAACCGCGCGGTACATCGAAAAGACCGCGATTTACCAGACAGAAACCGTGACCCCGGTCATGACAGTTGCCCCCGGCGCAACGATCAGCGCGAAAAGCTACCTTTTCGCAGGGGCCAAGGAATGGGAAACCCTTCGGGATTATGAACGGTCGGCTGGCATCCAAAAACTGGTCGAAAGCATCGACTGGGGCTGGTTCTTTTTCTTCACCAAGCCGATTTTCTGGCTTTTGCACCAGATCCACGCGCTGATCGGCAACATGGGTTGGTCGATCATGGCCCTGACCCTGACGCTGAAAATCCTTGTGCTGCCGCTGGCCTACAAATCCTCGGTATCCATGGCGCGGATGAAAGAGCTGCAGCCGGAAATGGAAAAGCTGAAGGAACGTGTCGGCGAAGATAAACAGGCCCTGCAACAGGGCATGATGAAGCTGTACAAGGACAACAAGGTCAATCCGGCCTCGGGCTGTGTGCCGATCCTAATTCAGGTTCCGATCTTCTTTTCGCTTTATAAGGTGATCTTCAACACGATCGAACTGCGGCAGGCGCCGTGGATCGGCTGGATCCGTGACCTGTCGCTGCCTGACCCTTCGTCGATCCTGAACCTGTTCGGCCTGCTGCCATTTGCGCCGCCGGATCAAACCTCGATCTTCTTTATCTTGTCGCTGGGCGTGCTGCCGATCATCCTCGGGATCTCGATGTGGCTGCAGCAAACGCTGAACCCCGCCCCGACCGATCCAGCGCAAAAGATGATCTTTGCATGGATGCCGTGGGTATTCATGTTCATGCTCGGGTCGTTTGCAAGCGGGCTGGTGCTGTACTGGATCACGAACAACACGATCACGTTCATCCAGCAATACGCCATCATGCGTAGCCACGGGCACAATCCGGACGTGTTTGGCAATATCCGGTCCAAGTTCAGCCGGACCAAAGCTGTTGAGGCCGCAAACAGCACGTCCAAGCCGAGCAAAAAGTAATGGCCAAGATTGCCGCGATCTGGCGGCATCCGATCAAAAGTCACGGACGCGAATCCCTCGCGTCCGTTTTGCTGTCGGCGGGTCAAGCGCTGCCCTGGGACCGGCGCTGGGCCGTCGTCCACGACAACGCACATGTCGACATGGATAACCCCGTATGGGTGCCTTGCCAAAATTTCATGATTGGCACGCGAATCCCTGCGCTGGCCGGGATTTGGGCCGCACTTGATGAAGAAACCGGCCAGGTCACGCTACGCCACGTCGATCTGGGCGCGCTGACCTTTGATCCCGACACTGAAACGCCGGCTTTTCTGGACTGGGTCGCGCCGCTATGCGCCGTTGATCGCGCCATGCCGACCGGGATCATCAATCTCGGCACCCGCGGGGCAACCGATACCGACTATCCTTCGGTCACTGTGATGAACATGGCCAGCCATCGTGCGGTGGAAACGGCGATGGGGCAGCCGCTGGAAACCGAACGGTGGCGGGGCAATTTCTGGGTGGAAGGCCTGCCCGCATGGCAAGAACGCGACTGGATCGGCCACCACGTCCGCATCGGATCGGCCGTGTTACTGGTGCGAGAAGACGTTAGACGTTGCCAACACACCGCCGCCAATCCCGTGACAGGCCAGCGCGATGCCGATACCCTTGGCACGTTGGAACAGAACTTTGGCCACCGCAATTTCGGCGTCTATGCAGAGATCGTCGAATCCGGTCTGGTCAACCTAGATGACAAAGTGGAACTTTTGTAATGCAGATGACCTTTCCAATTGCCGAAGCCCCGGATGAGGCTGCGCACGAAGCAGGGCGCCTGCTGTTTGCCGGGCCTGTCGATTTCCTGAAGGGTGTCGTCGCGATGAACGGCATGCCACCGGCCGACCGGTTAGAGGTCTGTTTCGCAGGCCGGTCCAATGTCGGAAAATCAAGTCTGATCAACGCGCTGACAGGCCGCAAGGCACTGGCCCGCGCATCGAACACCCCCGGCCGCACGCAAGAGATCAACTTTTTCACGGCGGGCGACGATCACTATCTGGTCGACTTGCCCGGCTATGGCTTTGCGAATGCGCCTGTCGCCGTGGTCGAAAAATGGCAGCGGTTGCTGAAACAATATCTGTCCGGCAGGCCAACCCTGCGCCGCGTCTTTGTCCTGATCGATGCCCGTCACGGCGCGAAAAAGGTGGACGAAGAGATCATGACACTTTTGGACAAGTCGGCGGTGACTTTTCAAGCCGTGCTCACCAAAACCGACAAAGTCAGCAAGGCCGAATTGCAGACTTCGCTGGAAATCACTCGCGCGGCATTGGCCCGACACCCTGCAGCCTATCCCGAACTTATTTTGACCTCGTCGGAAAAAGGCGAGGGAATCGAAGCGCTGCGCGCTATCATCGCGACAATTACCTGACCACGCCTCGACACAAAGGGCCAGACGATGAGGAAACAAGACATGAACCGAGATTGGATCGCTACCGCGCGGACCCTGTCCGAGGCCCTGCCCTATCTGCAGCGTTATTCCGGTTCGGTTGTGGTGGTCAAATTCGGCGGCAATGCCATGGGCGATGACGAGGCGATGGCCGAATTTGCCCGCGATATCGTCCTGATGAAACAGGTTGGCATGAACCCTGTCGTGGTCCACGGCGGCGGTCCGATGATTAACGAGATGCA
>Ga0208304_10001814_pt1 | contig 10052 bp, 7 predicted proteins | sample ColrivemetaGS713_FD_187603 | JGI IMG/M metagenome (GOLD analysis project Ga0208304, IMG submission 187603) | Estuarine microbial communities from the Columbia River estuary - Flood tide ETM metaG S.713 (SPAdes) (version 2) | ecosystem: Environmental > Aquatic > Marine > Intertidal zone > Estuary... | reverse complement strand
TTCGACCGCTGGCGCAAAGATCATCATGGTGGGCAACCCGACCCGAGCGCAGGGCTATTTCTTCGACGCATTCAGCAAAAACGCCGACCGCTGGGCCAGACAAACCGTCAGCTCCGAAGACGCCGATTACGTGCAAGACCAATTCATCGCCGACATGGCCTCCCAATACGGCGACGAGTCCAACGCATACCGTGTTCGCGTATTAGGAGAATTCCCAACCGGCGACAGCGACAGCCTGATCCCGCGCCACCTGGTCGAAGCGGCAGCCTCGCGCGAAGTCGAGCCGACGCTTGGCGTTGCGCCGGTCTGGGGCCTTGACGTGGCGCGCTTTGGGTCAGATCGCACGGCCCTGGCGAAGCGGCGCGGCAATCAGCTGATCGAGCCGGTTAAGTCGTGGCAGGACATGGACACGATGCAGACGGTCGGCATGGTGATCCAGGAATACGACGCCACGCCCTACAGCGAGCGCCCTGCCGAGATCCTAATCGACGTGATTGGGTTGGGCGCTGGGGTCGTGGATCGTCTCCGCGAGATTGAGCTAGGCCCGCAGATCCGAGGCGTAAACGTCTCCGAAAGCCCGGCGCTGGGCAACAAATACAATAAATTACGCGATGAGCTGTGGGGCAAAACCCGCGCCTTTTTCGAGAACCGCGACTGCGTCATCCCGCCAGATGACAAGCTGATCGGTGAGCTGTGCGCGCCAAAATTTGCGTTTCTCAGCTCCGGCAAGATGAAGGTTGAGAGCAAAGACGAGATGAAGCGGCGCGGCCACAAATCGCCCGACCTGGCCGACGCGCTCGTTTTGACGTTTGCGAGCAACGCCGCCCGCGCTGGCAACGCGGGTGGATACAGGCACAACAAAGCGATTGATTACAATGATGACTGGATCGTCTGATCTGCCCGCCTGGGCGCGCATCGATTACAAATTCTATTTTGTCAGCGAAAACGGCGACCGCGCTTGCGTGGGTGACAAGGGCGCGGCGGAAATTCTTGACCGCGATCAGCTTAAAGAGCGCGCGTTGCTGTGTCGGGACAAGCTGTCCGCACGTTTCAAGCAGAAATTTCGCGCCATGCGCCCCGACGAGGTCGAGCAGTACGTAGCAGATCAAAAGGCTGCTGGTTTGGCAAAACCGCCTCGAAATGTTAAATAACCAACCACAAACAGGTAAGGCTGGCTAGTGTACGTACAATTTCGCAAACGCCCCGCAAAAAAGAAACCCGAAGCCGAGCCAAAACAAGCGGCGGCTAAGCCAAAGCGCGGGCGCGGCAGACCCAGAAAGACCGACAAATGAAAAACGACGATCTTCGCGGTCGCCTTAACGACGAAATCTCGGCGGCCGTAAATTACGCGGACACGCAGTTTGCGCACGACCGCATTCAGGCCCAGCGCGCCTACTTGGGCAAGCCCTTTAATAAGGTGCCGTCTGGCCGCAGCGCGGTGATTTCGACCGATGTTAGCGACACGGTGCATTACCTGTTGCCGTCGCTGCTCGAAACCTTTTATCGCGGCCAAGAGATCGTGCGCTTTGTCCCGCGCAATGCCGATGACGTCGCCAAAGCCGACGCCGCGACCGCCCTGGTCAACCATATTTTCGCGAGCCAAAACGACGGCTTCACCGTCTTGTCGGACTTCATCACCGATGGCCTGTTGTTCAAGGCGGGCGTGCTCAAGGTCTATTACGAGGATAACAGCGTCGAAGAAGTCGAGACTTTCGAAGCCGACGACGCTCAACTCGCGGCGCTGCTGGATGGTGGTTTTGACATCATTGAGAGCGAGGTGGACGAAACGACCGGGCTGACGTCCGTAAAAGTCCGCAAGATCACGCCAAAGCCGAAAATCTGCATTGACGTCATTCCGCCGGAAACATTCCTGTTTTCGCCTCAAGCGACAAGCGTGATGGACGCCAGCTTCTTAGCGCACCGGACTTACATGACGGTCGGCGAGCTGGTTGCTATGGGTTACGACCGCGAAACGGTCGAGGAACATGCCGGTCTTGGCGAGGGCTGGTCCGAGGAAGAAACCGACACGCGCCACGAAGAGATCGACGGCGGCAAAGACCTTGAGCCGCGCTACTCCAGCATGGTCCGCGTGGTCGAGGCGTACATGCCGATCGATGACGGCGATGTTGAGCAGCGTCACCGCGTTCTGGCCATTGGCGACAGCAACCACATCCTCGAAGCCGAGCCGATTGATTTCTGCCCGTTCATTGTGGGATCACCGATCCGCGTGCCGCACCGCATGGTGGGCCGCAGTGTCGCTGAGCTGGTGATGGACATCCAAAAGATCAAATCCGGTCTGCTGCGCGGCGTCTTGGACAACATGAACCTGTCGAACCACGCGCGCGTTGCCGTGGTTGACCAGGCCGTGAACCTCGACGATTTGATGAACAGCCGCCCTGACGGCATTGTGCGGATGCAGCAGCCTGGCATGGTCCAGCCGCTTCAAGTCCCGCAAGTCATGTCGCAAGGTTTGTCGGTTCTGACGTACATGGACGACGTCCGCGACACCCGCACTGGGTTTAGCCGCGCGTCTATGGGTCTGGACCCTGACCAGCTCCAAAGCACGACCAAAGAGGCGGTCAACGCCACGCTGCAAGGCGGTCAGATCAAGGTGCAGATGATCGCACGCACGCTGGCCGAAACGGCAATTCGACCGTTGGCGCGTCTCATCCTCGACCTGGCGCTCAAGTATTACGATCAGCCCCTTTTGCTCAAGATCGGCGACAGCTGGCAATCTGTAGACCCGGCATCAATCGACGCCGAGCTTGACGTTGAAATTGACGTTGGCATTGGGTCTGGTCGCGACACGGAAAAGCAAATGGCGCTAAGTCAGATCGCGTCGATCCAGAAAGAGATCCTGCAAACGATGGGCGTTCAAAACCCGGTCGTATCGGTTGAGCGCTATCTCGGCACGCTACGCAAGCTCGCCAGCATGTCTGGTCTTAAAGACGTGAATGCGTTTTTTGCCAGCAACGACGAAATTGCGCAGGCGCGGCAGCAGATGCAAGACCAACCGCCTGCGCCTGATCCCGAAGCGCAAAAAGCCCAGCAAGACTACGAGCTGCAAAAATCCAAGCAAGAGGCGGAGCTTGCGCTTGCGCGTGAAAAGATGACCGCCGAACTCAACCTTCGCCGCGAGGAAATGGCGATGGAATTTGAGCTACGCCGGATTGAGGCCCAGAGCGGCGCTGACATCTCCGCCAACCTTCCGCGAGGCCAGTAATGACAGACGCCGAACGCGCCGCACACTTCCAGGCGCTGCTTGCGCATCCTGGGTTCACTGAGCTTGAGGCCATGGCCAAAGAGCGAGCGTTCTCGACGTTTGCGCAGTCTGACAGCATCGACAACATGACAAAGACGGTCGCCGAGTGGAAAGCCACGCGCCGCCTTCGTCAGCTTGCCGAGAATTTTGTTTCCGACATCGCATCAAAAGGATGATGACAAATGGCCGATCCCCTATCTATGACGGCGGCGGTTGATCTGATACGTGCCGCAGCGCAAGACACCCCACCGACCGAACAGCCCGAGATTGAAGCGGCAGAGCAACCGGACGAAACGCCGCCGGATACAGTCGAAGAGGGCGAGTTGGAAATTGATTTTTCAGCGGATGATGCCCAAGAGGCTGAGACTGAAACCGAGGCACCCGAAGCCGACGAAATCGAAGACGACGCCCTAGTTGAGCTGCCCGAAACGATGCAGCGCGGCGACGATGGTGAGTGGTATATCGAGACCAACGTCTTCGGTGAGCGATCCTTGGAGCGTCTTGACAGCGTCATCGCCAGGGCGCAAAAAGACAAGGCAGCGGATCAGCGCTTAGTTGACGCCAAAGAACAGGCGCGACAAGCGTATGACGCCCAACGACAAGCGACAGCGCAACTGCAAGCCTACGGCGACACCGCTGCGGCACTGCAAAACGAATTAATCGCACTGCAACAGGCCAGCCAGCTCACGCCCGAGCAAGAGTCGGCCCTCCAGAGCGAAAACCCAAACGCGCTGCTCGAACTTAAAAAGATGCAAGAGGCCAGATTTGCCCGCCTCTCGGATCTAAGCCAGCAACAGGCGCAAGCAAAGCAAGCCATGGTCGAGCAGAACACTCGGTTGGCTTATGAGTTGCTCCCTGAGTGGCGAGACCCCGAAGTGTTAGCCCGCGAGCGCGATGGCATCGTGACCGTCGCCAAGTCAGCTGGGTTCTCCGATCAAGAGGTCTACAACGAAATTGTCGACGCCCGCTATTTGCCGGTTTTCCGCAAGGCGTGGCTGTACGACCAGCAAATGACCAAACAGCAGACGGCCAAAACCAAGGCCCGCAAAGCTCCCAGACTCGTAAAGAAAAAACCGCCCGTTTCGCCGCCAAGCGAAGGTCAGCAAAAGCGCAAGGCCGCTTATGACCGCTTGGGCAAATCGGGCAAAGTCACAGACGCGGTTGAGGCGCTGCTCGCCCGCCGCACTTAAAAAAGGACTAGCCCAATGGCTACCAACGTTACCGCAGAATATAAGACCGCGAACGTCGTCGGCGAACGCGAAGACCTGTCCGACATCATTGCCCGCATTGACCCGTCAGAAGTGCCTCTGCACAGCGCGGTCAAGAAAGGCACTCGCAACGCGATCAGCTTCGATTGGCAAGTGCAGGAGCTGGCTGCGGCGGGCGCAAACGCGCAAACCGAAGGCGGCGAAATCACGTCGTACGACCAGACCACCACTGACCGGTTCCAAAACCACATGCAGATTTCGCGCAAAGCGTTTGCTGTATCTGGCACCTTGGATGCGATCAGCACCGCAGGCCGCGCGCGTGAAAGCGCTTACCAGTCTGTTCTGAAGGGTCTGGAAATTCGTCGCGATGTCGAATTCACCATGCTCCACGATCAGGTAAAGTCGCTATCCGATCCCCGCAAGGCTGGCACTCTGTCGTCTTGGATCACCAATGTTGTGAACGCTGCCGACTTCACCTCTGGCACCCACAACGGCGACGGCTCCACGCTTCCTGGCGCAGCAACGGACTCCGGTTCTGACGGCATCGCTGACGCTTTCGCAGCAGCAACCGCCGAGGCACTGTCTGTCGCTAAGATTGACACCGCGATGCAAGCGGCGTTTGAGGCGGGCGGCAAGCCAACCATGATCCTCCTTTCGCCAGCGCAGAAGAAGAAGTTCTCCGACGCGACCGAAGGCGCTTCCGGCACTGTTTCCAACCAGATCAACTACACCGCACCCCAGGAAGTCACCAGCGTCGGCGCTGTCAGCGTCTACCTGTCCGACTTCGGTGGCATCGAGGCGACTGTGGATCGGTTCATGCCATCCGACCGCGCTTACCTGATCGACCCAGAACACGTCGAATTTGTCACGCTCCCAGGCCGTAACTTTGCGACCACCTCGCTTTCCAAAGACGGAGACCGAGAACGTGGGTTTATTGCATGCGAATGGTCGATGGAGTTTAAAGCTCCCAAGGCGCACGCGGCACTCTACAGCCTGTCGGCTTAATTGCAGTTGGGGGGTCTTCGGATCCCCCTTCCCCTTTTGGGAGACACGACATGGCCGGAAAAATCATCTCTCAGTCTACCGACAAAAAAACGGTACTCGACGTTAACGAATTCGGCGCAATCGAGGGCGTTTACTCGATCCAGCGCGCTGATCCAATCCTTAGCAAGAACAAGGCGCAGCGCAACGCCAATGGCAAAGGCGCACGGACCGGGAGCACTCAGGAGCACTGGCGCAAAGTCGCCGACATCCCCGAGGTGCTCTACTACGACCTGGTTGCAAAATTCGGGAAACCAACGCGCGACAACTGGGCCGACTGGTCAAAGTGGTTGAACGACTACGACAACCGATTTTTCCGAACGACTGAGGGCAAGGTCTGATGCAGAACTATGGCACGCTTAAATCGTTCATTGCGGATTTTCTTGCGCGTGACGACTTAACCACGCAGATCACCACGTTTGTTACGCTGACCGAACAGCGCATGAGCCGCGAGCTTGACATTGCGCTGCTCGAACGTTCGACGCAACTAACCGTTTCTGCGGACCAGCAATTTGTCAGCTTGCCGACCGATCTGCGCAGCATCCGCGAAGTCGCTTATACTGACGGCGGCGCACGCCGAGCGCTGTATTATCTCAGCCCGTCGCAACTGGACGAGCGCAAGCGCAGCGCGGTCACGAACGAGCTGGCATACTACTCTATCACGGCAAACCAACTCGAATTACTCGCAACGCCGGGCAAAGGGTTGACGCTCGAAATCGTCTACAACGAAGGCGTCGCCGCACTTACCGACAGTGAGCCGACTAACACGGTTCTGGCGCGTCACGGCGATTGTTACCTGCAAGGCGCGCTGCACCAAGCGTTTGCGTTTCTGCAAGACGAACAGCGCGCCCAGTATCACGACGCCCTGTTCACGCGCGCATTGGCCGAGATCAAAAAAGACAGCGACCGCCTGCGCTTTGGCACCTCTGATCTACAAATCCGGCGCGGCGCGTCCGACAGCGTCGGCGGCACTGGTATGGTATCGACGTCATCGTCAAACAGCGGCACCGTTGGCCCAGCGGGGCCACAAGGTCCAGCCGGACCCGCCGGTGCGCCCGGTGCGCCCGGTGCAGACGGTGCAGACGGTGCGCCCGGTACAGACGGTGCGCCCGGTACAGACGGTGCGCCCGGACCCGCCGGTGCAGACGGTGCGCCTGGTGCAGACGGTGCGCCCGGTGCAGACGGTGCGCCCGGTGCAGACGGTGCGCCCGGTGCAGACGGTGCGCCCGGTGCAGGCGGTCTAGGCTGGACTGGCGGCAGTTACGACGGGACGACTGGTAAGGTTACTTTTACGTCTGCCGATGGCTTAGGTTTTGCAACCACAGATTTGCGCAGCACCGGCGGCGGGACGGGTCTCACAAGCATCTCGCAGGACACGTCCCCGCAACTCGGCGGCAATCTTGACCTCAACAGCCACGACATCACTGGCGCTGGCGACGTCAACATCGCCGGCGGTGCTACTTTTGCACCTTCTACTGGCTCGGCAACATTGACGCTGAAAGGGTCGGGCACTACATCTGGCGACGAAACGGTCATTACCGAAAACGGTGGCGCTCTCACTGTTCAGGCTGATACGTCTTCGACGTGGAGAAGCGACACCTTTCAAATACTTAGTTCGGGTGGGGTAGTTGGATTGTACGCCAGCCCAGCTAGTACCACCTTTCGCTGGAAAAATAATGACATCTGGCACGATGGAAACGCCAACACCAAGATCGACAGCCACTTAAACCAAGCCAACCCGACAAGCGGCTATGTCTTGTCTTGGAACGGCACCGATTACGCATGGGTCGCACAGTCAGGCGGCGGCGCAGGCATCTCCAATGTAGTCGAAGACACGTCCCCGCAACTCGGCGGCGACCTTGACCTCAACAATTACGACATTACCGGAAATGGTGGAATAACTCTGTCGGCGTCGTCTTCCCCAGGAGCGCAGCTTACTCTCGACGGCAGTTCTTTTAATAGTCAACAGCCGGCAACTCTCACGGACTATAACGGCAGTCTCACCGTGGATGCTGCCAACGCAAATTTTGAAATCTCAACATTTCGAACGCAACGTTCGGCAAGCCAAATTGATTTTTACACCAACGGCGCCTTGAACCGAATTGAGTGGCAAGGCGACGACATCTGGCACGATGGAAGCGCCAACACCAAGATCGACAGCCACTTAAACCAAGCCAATCCGACAAGCGGCTATGTCTTGTCTTGGAACGGCACCGATTACGCATGGGTCGCACAGTCAGGCGGCGGCGCAGGCATTTCTAATGTAGTCGAAGACGCGAGCCCGCAACTTGGCGGCAACCTTGATTTAAACAGCAACGACATCACTGGCACTGGCGACATTGACCTGACCGGCACAATCACCGCAACGTCTGGCGGCTCGGTCATCCCATTCTATTTCGCCAACCAAGCAGCATTCCCAAGCGCCACCACCTACCACGGCGCAATCGCGCACAGCCACGCCGACGGCACCATGTACTTCGCGCACGGCGGATCTTGGGAGCGGCTGGCAAAATATTCGGAAATCGGCAGCGGCGGTTCCGGCGACATTACAGCGGTCAACATCACAGCCGGCACGGGCCTGACTGGGTCGCAAAGCACGGCATCTGGCGACCACACGCAAACGCTCTCCCTTGCAGCGGCGGGCATAGGGTCAGGCACCTACGGCAGCACGAGCAACACAACCAAAATCGACACCATCACGGTCGACGCTTATGGCCGAGTGACGGCTGTGGCGACCGGCGCAGTTTCTAGCGGTAGCGGCACACCCGGCGGTTCAAGCGCCCAAGTTCAATACAACGCCAACGGTTCATTTGGCGGAGACAGCACGTTCACGTTTAACGCGACGACGAACACGCTGACGGTCGAAAACCTTGAGGTCACTGGCTCTGGCTCGACCAACACGATCAGCAGCAGCAGCGACGTCGTTCTGGACGCTGGCAACCGTGTGACGGTCGAGGGCGCGGTCCCTTTCCGATTGCCAAACCTCACCACGACCGAGCGCAACGCTATTTCAGCGCAAGCGGGCGACATGGTGTTCAACACGTCAACCAACGCCGTCAACGTCTATAACGGGTCTTCGTGGGTGGCGCTGTAAATGGAAAAAGAATACGTCGTCACGCTGGAAAACGCCGAAGACGCCGATCAGTTTTTCGCGGAAATGACGGCGCAGGTTGGCGCTGGTCAAATCCCTGCGCGATCTGTTGACGTGGTCAACGCCCGCCCTGGCAGCTTGCGCAACACTGAGTATGCGCTCACCGAAGCCGAGGCGGAAGCACTGCAGTCAGATCCTCGCGTGCTGGCGGTAGAAATCCCCGTTGCCTTAAACCCCCATGTGGGCTTTGGGCCAGGGCTGACGCAAACGGGCAACTTTAGCAAAACGACAAGCGCAAGCGGGTCGAACGTAAATTGGGGACTTGTTCGCTGCAACGCCACATCAAACATTTATGGGGCGGGCAACAGCACTTCGCAGAATTACGACTATCATTTAGACGGCACAGGCGTTGACATTGTCGTGCTTGATAGCGGCATCCAAGTCGGCCACCCTGAATGGGAAGACGCGGCAGGGTCAAGCCGGCTGCAGCAAATAAATTGGTACTCGGCGGCGGGGGTGTCAGGCAATCAAAGCGGATCTTTTTACACAGACGCCACAGGTCACGGCACGCATGTCGCTGGCATTGCAGCCGGTAAAACTTTCGGCTGGGCGCGCGGGGCAGACATCTATTCGATGAAGATAGAAGTCACCGGGGCTATCTACATGAGCCACGTCACGTACACCGCCTGCGACCTGATACGGCTGTGGCACAACGCAAAGCCTGTGCAGGCAAACGGCTACAAGCGCCCGACAATCGTTAACGCGTCGTGGGTATACTGGTGGAGTTACACTACGCCGCCAACCTACATCAACTACCGAGGCAGCGCGAAACAAGGCGCGCTAGTAGACACGTCCGCCGAGCGTTTGTCCTACGGCTGGGCTGGTGACGGAACGGTGAGCTCATACGGTAACTACGTGCAGCCATATCGCGGCGCGGCTATCGACGCCGAGGTGGAAGACATGATTTCGGCCGGCGTAATTTTTGTCCATTGCGCGGGAAATTTTGGTTACAAAACCGACGCGCCGGGCGGCTCTGACTACGACAATTTTTCTTACGGCACGCCAACCAGCAACCCCCGCCGTTACAATCAAGGCTGCAGTCCGACAGGCGCAGGAAATCGCGCAAACGGTTTTGGCGATAGCATTGAAGTTGGCAGCATAGACGCCACGGCATACAGCAGTTTGTTGGATCAAAAAGCGACATACAGTAACGCCGGCCCCGGCACCAACATCTATGCGCCAGGCAACAACGTCGTCAGCGCTTTTTCAAGCGGCGTATCGGGTGGCACGTCGTATTATTTGGACAGCAACTATAAACAGCAAATCTTGAGCGGCACCTCTATGGCTGCGCCGCAAGTCGCCGGGGTCGCCGCGTTGATTGCTCAAGTCAACCCGCAGATCACGCCGGCGGAAATGAAGACTTATCTTACCACTAAATTTGGGCAGGCAG
>Ga0208304_10001806_pt1 | contig 10091 bp, 11 predicted proteins | sample ColrivemetaGS713_FD_187603 | JGI IMG/M metagenome (GOLD analysis project Ga0208304, IMG submission 187603) | Estuarine microbial communities from the Columbia River estuary - Flood tide ETM metaG S.713 (SPAdes) (version 2) | ecosystem: Environmental > Aquatic > Marine > Intertidal zone >... | reverse complement strand
TTTTTGTAATAGAAAGAACATCAAGCTTGTTCACTTTTCAACAGATTACGTTTACGAAAAATCAAAACCAAACGCAAAAGAAACGGATAAGGCAATTCCAACAACTCCATATGCAATGTCTAAGTTGCTTGCAGATGAGTATATCATGAAACACTGTAAAAAGTATTTGATTCTCAGAGGAGCACAGAAGGTAGATCCTTTTCCTTATGACACTGCATTTACAAATTTAATGGGTAACTTTGATTATCCTGATACTATTGCAGAAATAGTTATTGAAATGATACTTAATAATGCAATGGGCTTATATAACATTGGTACGTCAACTAAATCCATGTTTGAATTAGCTCAAAAGACGAACCCGGCGGTTAAAGAAGCGATAGCGCCTGATCATTTTCCAACAGATGTGACAATGGATTTAACCAAAATGAACCTATTTTTAAACGATGGCGAAAAAGACTAGAATTGAAATATGTAATAGTTGTTTAGACGATTTTCCGTATAAAGAATTATATATTGTTAATCGAGTAATGCACAGGGCAGTTGGAGAATCTAGTGGATTCTATAGAACAACATATTGTGAAGAATGCATTAAAGACACTAGTACATATCATTCTATTTTCACCGAACCAAAGAGTAAAAAATGATTAATCCAGAAATTTACGTAGCATCAGGAGCTCTCTCGGCTGCTTATTTGAACGCTGCTAATTACCCAAACATCGTATTCGATAAGTTCTTAGACCCAACGGTTTTAATGGCCGTTTCTAAAGAGGCAAAGTACTTAACTGAAAATATTGAAACGGAAGAGTGGAGATTTGGTACACCAGATTACCACCTTGATCAGGTGTCAAAACGAGGAATTAGAGATCTTCATCTAATGACACCTGTAATGGAACTGGTTTGTGCTTATATGAATAGCGATGAATTCGTTGGAGTAATGAGGAACTTAACAGGCATTCCAGATCTTGTATCTGATTGGTCGTATGAGGGTGGTGGATTTCATGTAACATATCCAGGAGGAAAGTTAGGAATACACCATGATTTTAACTATAAAGACGACGTGGCTCCTCAACGAATGTATCGTAAGGTAAATCTGCTGATTTATCTTAATGAAGAGTGGGAAAAGGAATGGGGAGGTTCACTAGAACTATGGACAAATAAACTTGATGGTGCATTTAAAACCATAGATTTATTACATAATCGCGCTGTTGTATTTAACATAGAGGATGCGCCACATGGCCATCCAGATCCACTAAGTTGTCCAATCGGTGAAAGCCGTAGAAGTTTAGCGTTCTATTATTACAGCGCAACACCTCCTAATAATCAATTATATGATCGAGCGTATTGGTTACACGACGATAAATTAGTCTAAAAAAATTTAAAATATTTTTGAAACTAATTAAAACAACCAAGTATAAATATCAAATTTAAAATTAATAACAACATGATTCAAGATTTAATCACTCAATTAAATGAAGTTCTAACTGAAGTACAATCTGACGTAGAGAAGTTCGATACAAAAGGTAATAAAGCTGCTGGAACTCGTATCCGTAAAGCAATGCAAACTATTAAAGCTCTAGCACAAGACGTGCGAACAGGAGTATCTGAGGCTAACAAAGCTTAAAGTAAAAGGATATATACCTTGTCTTCCAATTAAGACGTTAAAGAAATTGGGATGGGGATGTAACTCAGTTGGCTAGAGTGTCTGCCTTGCACGCAGGAAGTCGCGAGTTCGAGTCTCGCCTTCTCCACTAGAGGATCAGATTAATTTCTGGTCCTTTTCTTTCTTAAGATCCTCTGATTTCAAAGATATAGTTTGTTTGTAGTTAATCGAATTGTATTTGTTCAGAGGATCTTTTTTGTTAGATATATAGTATAACTACAAACAATAACTATATAATATGTACATTTACAAAATCACAAACCAGCTTAATGGTAAGGCATATGTTGGCCTTAAAACTTTAACAGTTGAAGAAAGCACAGATTATTATGGATCTGGTAAGCTAATTCAACTTGCTATTGAAAAATATGGCAAAGAAAACTTCACCAAAGAAATCTTAGAAAGAGGCGTTGATAGCTTTGATGAGCTATGTTCTCTTGAAAGGCATTACATTGTATTACATGATACTAAAATTAATGGTTATAATATGACTGATGGTGGATTAGGAATGTATGGCTATACTCCGACTGAAGAACATCGAAAGAACATGAGCGACTCAATATCTGGAGAAAAACATCCACAATATGGTACTAAATTATCTGATCAAAGAAGAAAGGAGCTTAGTGAAATTGCTAAAAAGAGAAAAGGAAGGCCAGTTTCTGAAGAAACCAGAAAAAAGATTGCCGAATCTATGAAGGGCAAGAGAAACGCTGCTAAAAATAGGCTTAATTTTTAGATTAAAATAATTCATTTCCATACTTTTCATAGTCCTAGATAAATTTTTGTAAAAAAGTTTGTCTAGGATTTTTTTATGTCAGAATTTTTGCTTATATTTATAGAGTATTAATAATTAAAACAAAACAAAATGAAAAATTACTTATTTATTATCGCTGCTCTAATTTCCTTTAATTCATTTGGACAGGTGTGGAATCAAATTTATATTTCTACCGTTGAACGTAACTTAGAACTTTTAGTTGGAGAAAAAGTATATCCAGCCGACCTATCAGAAGGCTCACAACAATATGGATATCTAGATTTCTATACTTCACTTGATAAAAAAAGACATGTTAATGCTAAAAAAACAGAATATAAATCTCCTTATTCTCCTTTAAACAGAACTGAATTTATAGTTAATTCTATAATTGAGACATATCCTAAATATATGTTAGAATTAAAAAATGTCGCGACAGGTGAACTTATTTATTTTGAACATTCGACACTTGGATCTAGCTCTGAACTAGCTCTTTTTGAAGTGCCGTCTGGTTTATATGCTTCTCAAATATCAGTTGATAAGGATAGACTTGAAGATAAGATAACTTATCGAACTCCATATGATGAATATGTAAGTTTTGTAAAGGTAGTCCGAGGTGAAGAATCTATAATCTATCTAAGTCTTTCAACATATGGCAGTACACTAAATGTTTTAGAAAAAGGAGCTACAATTCTATTCACAGACGGTACTAAATTAGAATTCCCAGACATTGAAATACGCACTAAAGCGCATACCAGAACAAATCTATCAGGATATGATTATAGTATTTTTACAAGATTGACCGAAGAAGAAATAGAAATGTTTAGTACTAAAACAGTAGAATATTTTAAATTATATGTATATGATAGAGAAATTAATAAAAATGAAGGCATAAAGTATAATGCGTATATGAATATTCTTAGGTAATTATACTAGTTTCAAAAGAAACTTTATTAAAGACCGTCTAGTTGGCGGTCTTTTTTTGATATATAAGAATAAACCACCGAACTATAATGGCACAATTAAAAATTAAACAAATTGCAGATTTAACTCAAACGTTAGATGCAATAACAGGCGTTGTAACAGTTGTTGAAACTTATTCTACGCAGGTTTCTACAGGAGATACTGGAATTTTATTACAATTTGAAGCAAGAGAACGTGAAGCTGTTCAAGTTCACATCAATGGTTTAAAAACCACCTCTGTTTCTTGGAAAAAAGACGGAGCTACTGTTACAGAAACTTCTTTAGATGCGGGTTCAGAACTGGTATTTGATTCAATTGAAGCTGGTTTCGAATTACAATCAGACGATATCGTTAAGATTACTTATGAATACTTAGCGGGCGGTGCAGTAACATATACTTCATCAGGTGTTCAAACAGGACCACAAGGTGCGCAAGGTTTCCAAGGAGCGGCTGGTTCTGGCATTTCAGGAGATACTTTGAACATTAGTAATATCAACGTAACTAGTGTTGAATTGAATGGAGTTGAAGTATTAGGAATTGATCAACTTGGTCAAACATTTGTGGATGTAGATGAAATGTACGTAGGTGCTAATTCTATTTATGTTAATGGTAAAAAAGTAATTGAAGATTCTTCAGATACTATAAATATTACAACAGATGAAGGTCAAAATCTTACTGTTAAAACTTTAGGAGCAGGTATTTTACAGTTCTCAGCTGGAGAAGGCGGTATTAATATCACATCAGACGGTGGAGTTACATTAAATACTGATATAATTGTTAGCTCTAATAAAACTATTTCTGGGTCAAATGCAATTGAAGGTCTTCAATTAGGTAAAACTAAAATGAGAGGAGATCTTTTCCTACCTGATCAAACTAAATTATATTTCCATGATAGTGATTCACCTATCCAAACGTTTATCGCAGCAGATACAAATGCTCCTGAGAATCTAGAAATTCACGCCGATAATGATATTAACTTAAGAGCTGATAATAGAGTTTTAATTAATGGTAATCCGGTGTTTGATTCTACAGGTGCTTGGATTGGTGGTTCCTTAGGTACGGGTTCTACAGGTGCTCAAGGTGCTCAAGGTGTTACCGGTGTGATGGGCGTACAAGGTTCCCAAGGTACACAAGGTAACCAAGGTTTACAAGGAGATCAAGGTGCAATTGGTGCACAGGGTACTAGAGGTAATCAAGGTAACCAAGGTCTTGCGGGAGATCAAGGTGCCCAGGGTCAAGGTACACAAGGTCCTCAAGGCGCTACTGGTCCAGTCGGTCCGGCTGGAACAGGAGGCGGAGCAGGTACACAAGGTCCTCAAGGCCCAGAAGGTCCTTCAGGTATAGCTGGCGACCAAGGTACTCAGGGTAATCAAGGTCCAGAAGGTCCTTCAGGTGCAACCGGTAATCAAGGTGCTACTGGAGCAACAGGTGTACAGGGTACTAGAGGTAATCAAGGTTTCCAAGGTGATCAAGGCTTCCAAGGAACACAAGGTATTCCTGGAGGATCTGGTCCAATCGACGCACAGTGGAAATGGAGTACTGCAACTACTCCTAATTCGGGTTACGTTACTTCTTCTACCGCAACTATGCACGCATCTTCAATTACAGGTTTAACTTTTCATCAATATGATAGCACGGGTATTAATAGAGAAGCTACACTAGATTCTGTAGGTGCAGGTTCCGTGATTAATCTTTCTACGTTTGGTGCGCCATATATTGGTGTTTCTGAATATACGGTTACTTCTGCAATAAAAATAGGTTCTTATTGGACATTTACGGTAACTAACAACTCTACAAATGGAACAGTTAATCCTCCGGTAGATCATTTAATTTATACAGAAATGTCTATCATTCCTAGAGTTATTAATGGAGATCAAGGTACTCAAGGTACTCAAGGTAATCAAGGTCCTGAAGGTCCTTCAGGTATAACTGGCGCCCAAGGTACTCAAGGTAATCAAGGCCCAGAAGGTCCTTCAGGTGTAACTGGTAATCAAGGTGCTACTGGAGCGACGGGTGCACAAGGTACTAGAGGTAATCAAGGTCTTGTGGGAGATCAAGGTACTCAAGGTCAAGGTGTACAGGGTCCGCAAGGTGCCTTTGGTCCAACAGGTCCAACAGGAGCTCAAGGTCTTAAGGGTGATCAAGGTCAAGGTGTACAGGGTCCGCAAGGTGCCTTTGGTCCAACAGGTCCAACAGGAGCTCAAGGTCTTAAGGGTGATCAAGGTCTTAAGGGTGATCAAGGTCAAGGTGTACAGGGTCCGCAAGGTGCCTTTGGTCCAACAGGGGCTCAAGGTCCAGTAGGTCCAGCTGGAACAGGAAGCGGAACAGGTGCACAAGGATATATAGGTGCTCAAGGATATATAGGTGCTCAAGGTTTTAGAGGTCCACAAGGATATGCAGGAGGAAGTGGAGGATTAACAGCTCAAAAGATAACTATGAATGCAAATGGAGGAGGAATTTCATGGTATTCATATGTTCCAGAAAGACATGACACTACAGTATCAGTCAATCCCGCATATTCAACTAATCAAAACTTTCCAACAACGCATAACTATAATTTAACAACTGTTGGAAATGATCTTAGGATATCTACACAATATACTACAGCTGCAACACCGCAAGGAACATGGACTAATGAGTATTATCTTAACATAACTTCAGCACATGTAATTAATGTCGTAGATCCGAACATGGAGTATGTTGTAGGTTCTTTAAGAGGGTTTGGTAGAAATCTTAATTTAACGTTTGGTGCAAACACAGGCAATAATGCAAATGCTCAAGTGAACGATCAAAATGTGAATGAATTTGTATTGTTTGGAATAAAAAATATATCAAACGCAGATCCAACATTACCAAAATATAGAGCTATTTTGTTGGATACAACATCGCCTCTTAATAATTTCTATTCTAACTACGGTGAGTTTGGAGTTGTCTCTTCGAAAACGCCAGGTGATACGGTGAGTTTAACAGATTGTATAGCTATTGGTATATTTTATATGAACAATAATGGAGAATTAGACGCTGTAAGCAAGTACGACGTTGATCACAATGCCGGTATACCGGTAGCAGATCAATATACTGCATCTTTTACATATAATCTAATCTAAACTTAAATTCTTTTATGGCCCATCGAAAGATGGGCCTATTTTTTCTAAGTAATGAAACTATTGTTGAAAATCGTATACAAGATTACATAGCAACTCAAAAAAAATGGGGTTATATAAGTAAACTAGCTAACAAGTGGGAAATTAGTCACACACAAGTTAGAAGGTTTTTGAAACAAAATGGTTTATATTAGTATAAACTATAGAAGGAATACCAACAGTACTTACTTCGCTTCCCATTAGAACAGCGCGCTTAGAGTAAGTCTTTTACGGGAACAAGTGGTTGCAAACGCTTATTCCCAACAATGCGAAAGTAGCTCAGTTGGTAGAGCATCACGTTGCCAACGTGAGGGTCGCGGGTTCGAATCCCGTCTTTCGCTCAAATAGGACTATGATAGAAGCAGACAAATCCTAGGGTCATAAGTCTTCATTTCTAAGTCCTAAGCATAAGTCTAAATGACTATAAAAAATGGCTGCCAGTCGAGTTATTGGTCTATGGTGTAACGGTAGCACAAATGGTTTTGGTCCATTTAGTTGAGGTTCGAATCCTTGTAGGCCAACAAAAGATCTCTTATGAGATCTTTTTTTGTTTAGTCTGAAACAAAAGACGCATATATAATATAATTACTAACATTTAATATAAATCACTATGCAAAAAATCGGTATCGTTGGTCAAGGATTCGTTGGATCAGCTGTTTACGAAGGGTTTAAAGACCACCATGAAATTTTACGTTATGACAAATATAATTCAGATCGTTCTGACACAGATCTAGAAGGATTGGTACAAAATTGCGATGTTATTTTCGTGTGTGTTCCAACTCCTATGATTGCTGAAACAGGTGAAGCTTCAATTCACATTGTTAAAGAAGTTGTTGAAGATATTGATCTTATTGCGTCTGATTACGATAAAACACCGACACTTGTTGTTAAATCTACAGTTCCACCTGGAACCATCGATTACTTAAACTCACAGACGGAGTATGCAGAAGTTACATTCAATCCTGAATTCTTAACTGAAGCTAATGCTATTAACGATTTTAAGAATCAAAACCGTATTATCATCGGTACTTCTGATGATTACGATGCTACCGAGGTTGTTAATGTTTTTGCTAAAGTATTCCCAAACGTATATACTGTAGTTTGCGATGCTCGAGAAGCTGAAATGTGTAAGTATGTTATCAACACCTTCCTTTCTGTTAAAGTTTCTTTTGCAAATGAAATTTATAATATTTGCGATGAATATGGAATCGATTATGATAATGTAACCGATCTTGCTAGACTTGATACTCGTCTTGGTAATTCACACTGGATGGTTCCAGGTCCTGACGGTGATCGTGGTTTTGGTGGACATTGTTTCCCTAAAGATTTACAAGCATTGGTTCACATTGCTACATCAGTGGGTCAACATCCAAATGTTCTTAAAGCAACTTGGAAAACAAACAATCAGGTTCGTATGAATCGTGATTGGGAAAAACAAGAAGGTCGTGCTATCATTAGTAAATCTTCAACTAAACCAAAATCTCTTTTTGCTAGACTATTTAGTTAAACTTTTTGAGAGTGAAGTATATAAATAATATGAAAGACATACTATTATTCTGGCCAAGATTCATGCAAGAAGCTTGGTTCAATCTAAAATACTATCGCGCAGTAAAATCGATTCAGTCTGAACTTGAAGAAGCAAATCTTCGAGTTGACTGGATTGGTAGAATTTACACTGTCATCAATTTAGAGGGTGATATTACAAAACAACCCGAAGTACTTCAACAATCTTATGTATTTCAACAACTAGGACCTATTAATACTATTCTAGTTAAATACGGTTTATCAAACGATGCATTCCCTGAAATCACAAGACTTTCAGAAGAATCATATTTAATCGTTCTATATCCTGATAACGATTATTTCAATATTTACTCATTTATTAGAAATGTCCTTTTTGCAGGACTTGTAGTTAGCGCTGTACTTCTTGCACTTAGGTTTATACCTTCGTTTTAATGCAAGAATCAATTAAGAGAGTTCAACGAAATGGAATGCGATATTATCAAGTCTCTAAAGGAGGCGAGATTCTAGGAGAGTTTCCATCAATTACCACAGTTTTAGGAGGAACCAGTGATAAATCTGGTTTAGAGAAATGGAAGAAGAGAATAGGTGAGGCAGAAGCCAAACGTATTAGTGAACTTTCAATGAATCGAGGAACGGTGATGCATCGTTTAATTGAACTCTATAAACCGCTAGAAGGAGATAAAGCCTCAAGACTAGAGCAACTACGAGAATTAGCAGCTAAAGATAAAGAGATTAATCAATACTCAGGTGAAGAGGATGGTGAAATTTGGTTAGCTGCAGGTTGGGAAATGTTCATGAAATTCTATATGAACTCAAGTCAATATTTTGATAGAGTGAAACGTGTAATTGAAGCAGAGACATTTCTATGGTCTGTCAAGGGCGGAGGATATGCTGGAACAGTAGATAATATCTCAGAAATGGTAGATGGTCAGGTTCTTGTAATTGATTATAAGAACTCTAGAAGACCAAAACGAGAAGATTGGGTACAAGATTACTTTGTACAAGGATCTGCGTATTTCATAGCATTTTGGGAAAGAACTGGAATTAAACCAAATGGAGTTGAAATTTGGATTGCAAACGAAGAAGATTCAATTCCACAAACTTTTACACTCACCGAGAAAGACGTTAAATTCTACTTTACTGAATTTCAACGTCGATTAAAAAAGTTTAAAGAAATTTACTCTTAAATTTTTTTATCTCAGTATTTATTGTTATATTTACTTATCATTAATAACTACAGAATGAAATTTGATATCGAACATCTAAACTTAGAGTATTTAGCATGGACTGTAAGCTGGGGTCAAGGTCGTAATGATCAAGATCTTCGTTTTGGTCAATACTTAGATTGGAAGTACGATTTAAAACTACATTTATCAGATCGAAGTGTAGGTCTTTTTTATGAAGAAAAAGTGGATACAGTATACCACAGTATTTTAAGAGTAATGTTAAATAACGCAGAAAATGAATAAGAATCAAAGAAAAACAGAAGATGCATGGCAAATCCTACGAATTCAAGGTGAATTTACTAAAGGATTTGATACGTTTAACGAACTAGACGTTCCTTGTGTTTCCGTTTTTGGAAGTGCTAGAACTAAAGTTGGAACTAAATGGTACGAAGAGGCAAAACTATTCGGTAAGTTAATAGCTTGCGAAGGGTTTGGTGTTATTACAGGAGGTGGTCCAGGTATTATGGCAGCAGCGAATCATGGAGCAAAAGAAGTTGGTGGTAAAAGTATTGGAATTGGAATTGAATTACCATTTGAAGCAGGTATGAACAAATATGTAGAATTCGGAGTAGAATGTAGATACTTTTTTACAAGAAAGGTAATGTTCCTTAAGTATTCACAAGCATTTGTAATATTTCCAGGAGGTCTTGGAACCATGGATGAATTATTTGAAGCACTCACTCTTGCACAGACGGGTCATAATATTAAATACCCTATTGTATTAGTTGGTAAAGAATTCTGGGGAGGTCTTATTGATTGGATTAAAGAAACTCTTGTTTCATCCGGAAGAATGAGTGAAAAAGATCTTGATCTATTCCGCCTTGTTG
>Ga0208304_10001800_pt1 | contig 10109 bp, 7 predicted proteins | sample ColrivemetaGS713_FD_187603 | JGI IMG/M metagenome (GOLD analysis project Ga0208304, IMG submission 187603) | Estuarine microbial communities from the Columbia River estuary - Flood tide ETM metaG S.713 (SPAdes) (version 2) | ecosystem: Environmental > Aquatic > Marine > Intertidal zone > Estuary... | reverse complement strand
TCCTTGTGGAATAACTGGAGGGACTACGATTGAACAAAAAACATTGTGATTTTCACGCATGTCATATACTAATGCTTGTGCTTCCGGTACTGAGCCTTTCATGTATACTGGTGTAACACAACTATTCGTTTCTCCTAAATCAAATCCTCTTTCTTTTAGTCCAGCTTGCAATGCATTAACAATGACCCATAGTTTTTCTTTTTGCGAAGTACTGTTCTTAATCATTGCTAACCGCTTTCGGGCACCAATTACGATTGGCATAGCTAATGATTTTGCATAAATTTGTGAGCGCATATTATATTTCATGTATCGCATGATGGCAGTATCACCTGCGAAGAATGCACCTACACTTGCCATAGATTTGGCAAAGGTAGCGAAGTAAACATCGATTTGATCCATTATTCCTTGTTCTTCACCTGCACCCGCACCTGTTTTACCTAAAACGCCAAATCCGTGAGCATCATCAACAAATAATCTAAATTCATATTTGTCTTTTAAAGCAACAATTTCTCGTAATTTTCCTTGATCTCCTCGCATTCCAAATACACCCTCAGAAATTACTAAAATACCTCCACCAGTTTCTTGGGTTATTTTAGTAGCTCGTTGTAGCCGTTTTTCTAAACTTTCAATATTATTGTGTTCAAAAGCAAATCGTTTTCCAATATGTAGTCGAATACCATCCATTATACAGGCATGACTTTCTGCATCATAAACAATTACATCTCTTCTATTAACTAAACAATCGATTGCAGATACCATTCCTTGATAACCAAAATTAACTAATGCTGTTGTCTCCTTTTTCACAAATTCGGCTAACTCAACTTCCAATGCCTCATGTTCTGAGGTATTTCCTGTCATCAATCGAGAACCCATTGGATACGCAAGTCCCCAATCAGAAGCAGCATCTCCATCAATTTTTCTAATCTCAGGAAGATTAGCTAATCCGAGGTAATTATTCACACTCCAACAAACGCATTCCTTTCCTTGGAACATCATTCTATTGGCAATCGGTCCTTCTAATTTTGGAGCGATAAAATATCCTTCTCCTCCATTTTCTGCATACTGTCCTAGCGCAGATGCATTGTTTTTAATCTTAGCAAATAAATCCATACTAAATTATGTCTGTTTAGGTGAACATGTTGTTCGATTATTATTTAAATCCTTTGAGTATAAAAGTAATTAAAGAAGTTTTTTTGAAGCTACCTTTTATATATGAAATGGTGAATTGTGTCCAAGAAATGGTGAATTATCATTTTTTTGTGGTGAAAAAAATGGAGAAAATGGGCAAATTACCTTTCTTTAGGCTTTGCTTTCTTAGTTATATGATATATTTATAGAACAATTTTTACTCACAGATATGAATGGACGTAAAACCGCGGTTGTAGTTAGACTCATTTTGGAGAAAGAGAATAAAATTCTTTTTCTGAAAAAAACAGTTCAAAATGGTGGAGGCTTTTCCCTTGTAGGTGGAAAGTTAGACGATGGCGAATCTGCTCATGATGCAATTGTTCGAGAAAGTCATGAGGAGGCAAATATCGAAATCAAAAGAAAACATTTGAGACTACTTCATATTTTTCAGAGACATTCAGGGAGTGAATTGATTTTGCTATTTACAACAAAAAAATGGAAAGGAGAACCTGAATCAAAAGAGTTAGACAAGTTTAAAAAAGTAAGTTGGATTGATAAAAATGATTTACCAAAAAATGTGTCCCAAGTGACGAAACATTTAGTAGATAAATATTTCACTCGTAAATTCTTTTCTGAGGAAAATATTTTAAAAGGGACAAATAAATAAAAAAAGGCTTTTAACTATTAAGTTGAAAGCCTTTTTTTATTTATAGAAATGGAATTAGTTTTCCACTTTTGCTTCTTTTGAGCAACTAGCTTTTCCAGCTTTAGAAGAGCAACAAGCTTTTTTTGCAGTTGTTTTTACAGTCCTTGATGTTTTAACAGCTTTAACAGCTTTAACAGCTTTAACAGCTTTGGTATTTTGACCGCCAACTCCTTGCTCTGCATTCTGAGGAGATATATTTACAAATTTTTGAGTTGAAGCATCAAATTCAACTGGAGTAGACGTTACTTTTCCACTTTCAGGGCAAACATAATTTTTTACGTATGATATTGTTCCAGAAGTACTACAAACTTTAGTTTCAATCATATCATTCATAGATGCAAATTTTGCAGCAGTTTCAGCATTAGCAGAAGCAGTCTTGGTACAAACTTTAGCACCTGATTTACTAGCACAACAAGCTTTTTGAGCATTGGTAGAAAATGCGATACATCCAGAAAACGCTAAAAGTAAAAATAGTTTCTTCATGTCAAGGTTATATTTTAATTGGATAAATTAACTACAATAATGTAATCTCAGATAAAAATATGCCAAAGAGCCGAATATTCCAATTTTTTAACAACTTGTTGACAAAAGGAATTAACCTGTCTTTGGACTTTTTATTGTTATATCACTTTTCATTATCACATTTCCATTTTACAGTTTGATTTGAATAAAATAAGTCCCCGCATTCAATTTTTTTAAAGGCAAATCAAATATATTTTTTGTAGAAAAAACTCTTCCGTAGGGTTTTCGATTTGTGAGAGTTCTCTGGTCGCTTTCAAATAATTGATGATTCTGTTTTCGATAGAAATATTACTTCACTGAAGGGCGTCATCTAGTTTTCCAAAAGGATAAATAGGTAAACCTGTAGATTCGTCTTTTTTTATTTTTATCAAACGTTGATATTTAGTTTTTTTTGGGAACACTTCACCATTGTTAAAAGTAAAAATTGCTTGGACTTTTATTGTATTTTTATTAACGAAAATGATTTTACTTTTTGGATTATCGATAGGTGTGTATTTTTAAATTATTCAAAAGAAAAACTGAAAAAGACAACCAAGAGAAAAATCGGGTAAGTTATTTTTTCAATAAAAAAAAATAGGTTTGAAGGACTTTTTGAATGAAATAAGGATACCACTGGTTTATTGGGTAGGAGGGGATTCTACAACTACAAAATAATCGAAAAAACCTTTAACAACTTTAATCGTAAAATCCGCTTATATTCGCTTTGCTAGAGGTAATAAATGTCCCATTTAACTTCAAGAATCAAAATTATCTATTTTTCAACGAAATATTGGAAACACCCTTGACGAAAGTAAAAAATAAAAAGGTACTAATTATTAGATTCAGTTCAATTGGAGATATTGTGTTGACTCTCCCTGTGGTTCGATATGTGAAGCAACAATTGAAATGTGAAATACATTTTTTAACCAAAAAATCTTTCGAATCTTTAATTATTTCCAATCCTCAACTTGATAAAATTTATTCAATAAATAAAAAAGTATCAGAAGTTTTACCTCAATTAAAATTAGAGAAATACGATGCTATCATTGACCTTCATAAAAACCTAAGAACTCTTCGGATTAGGTGGGCGTTAAGAATACCCTATTATTCATTTGATAAGTTGAATTTTGAAAAATGGTTGATGGTTAATTTCAAAATTAATCGCCTACCAAAGATACCTATTGTTGAGAGGTATTTAGAGGCTTTAAGACCTCTGATTCTTGAATTAGGGAGTAATAGAGTGGAAGCAGAGATTAGTGGTTTGATTAAAGAGGAGTATGAAGATGATTTTAATGGGTTATTAAATCCAAAGAACAAATTGGCTGATTTAGAAATTAAATTTCCGGAACTTAAAAACTTTTTCTTACTTTTCGGAAATAACTGGATTGTCTTTGCCATTGGCGGAGCGCATGCAACAAAACGATTACCACTTTTAAAACTTATTTCCATTTGTTCTAAAATAAAAACACCAATAATATTAATAGGAGGAAAAGAAGATGCAACTATTGGTGAGGAAATCGTACTAAGTATAAACGATAATCGAGTGGTTGATATGTGCGGCAAAACAACTTTGCAAGAATCCATTCAGCTGGTCAATAGTGCCAAGAAGATAATTACACATGACACAGGAATGATGCACATTGCAGCCTCGTTGAAGAAGGAGATTATTTCGATTTGGGGAAATACAATACCTGAATTTGGGATGGCACCTTTTTATGAGGACGGAATAGATCGAAATACCATACTTCAAGTAGAAAATTTATCTTGTCGGCCTTGCTCGAAAATAGGTTTTGAAAAATGTCCAAAAGGCCATTTCCGATGTATGCTGGAGATTGATGAAGATAAAGTAGTCGGTTTAGTAGATTTTTAATGATCAGGGTTCAGTTTTTCAGCGAATGAAAGGATGCTCCTAGCTGATATGTCGCTTATTAGGTACTAAAAATGCAAATATCTTTGGTCAAAAAATAATTTCAAAATATCTTGCAGTTCGACTCATGGTGATTTAAACAAAAAATCCTATCTTTCGACATTCTAATCGGTTGTTTTTAATTAAGAAAACCGATCACCACTTTAATCTAAGATTTTAAAACATAAACTATTCGCTTTTATGAAAATTCTAAAAGGTTTAATCTTTTTCTTTTTTATTTCTTTGGCTGGAACTATGAATGCACAAGACATTCATTTTACTCAGTTTTATTTATCTCCCTTGACAACTAATCCTGCATACACAGGAGCCTTCGAAGGTTCATTTCGAATAGGTGGAATTTATCGTGACCAATGGGGTAGTGTGATTTCTAGTCCTTACCGAACACCATCTTTTTATATTGATGCACCTATTTTGATGTTAGGCAAAAAAGCGTGGTTAGGTGTTGGAGGTATGCTATACAGTGATAAAGCAGGAGCTTTGGAATTGTCGACTTCACAGGCAATGGGAAGTTTAGCAGTACATATGCCTTTGGATAAGAAATCAAAATCTGTTTTTACGTTTGGAGTGCAAGCAGGTTATACAAGCCGAAAATTAAATACAAGCCAAGGGATTTTTGCTGATAATCCAGGCGGAATTGGAACAAGTGCCGATTTAGGGAATATTAGCGGAGATACAGATTTCAATTCTAATGAGTTCGATTTAAATGTTGGTGTTTTATTGAAAGCACAAATGAATGATAAAATGCGCCTTGAAATTGGAGCATCATTCAATCATATTCTTACTCCTGATTTGCATGTTAATGAGGGTGGAGGAACAGATACAACTACTACACCAAATTCTCTTTATACTGCTTCAGCAGAAGGAAGAGATGCTTGGGATTTACCAGGAGATTTTACTTTACACGGACAGTTTTTTGTAGATCTAAATGATAAATGGCAGATCAAACCTGCATTCATGTATAGAACACTTTCTGGTGCAAATAATATCCAAGTACAAGGAATTGGTGGTTATCATTTAAATGATGCAAAAGATATGACCTTGAATATTGGTATTGGATACCGATTAAGAGATGCAACTCAATTAATTGTTGGGATGGATTACAAACAATTCAAGGTAGGAGCAGCATATGACTTGACTGTTTCTGATTTGTCAGATGCAGCAACTGGTGCCGGTGGTTTTGAAATAGGTGTGGCTTATATTGCTAGGATTTTCAAGAAACCAACTGTTAAACCAGTTATTTTCTGTCCACGATTCTAATTTAATCGTGAATGATTAGCTCATCTTAGTTAGCTGGGTGTTTATTTTTATTAAAATGAAAAATCATTTGCGGCCAAAAAAATAAAGTTTAAAATTTAAATTTTTTATTGAATATGAAAAAATTAATTCTCTTTTTTGCAATTTTTACTCTCTTGGCAAGTGTTATGATGGCTCAGCCACTTAACAAACAAACTCCTGCCATGATGATTGAAATAGGTGATGAGCAAGTTGAAGTGCTCAATTTTTATATGGCTCTAGAGTGGTATGAAAAAGCTTATGAAGCAGATAAAGCTTTCCGAAATAATGACTTGGCCTATAAAATTGCCAACCTACATTACATGTTGCGTGATTATAAAAAAGCGGTACGATGGTACAAAAAGGTAGTCACTAAAAAATACCGAAAAGGAACTAATCCTTATTTGCCAGAGGCAAGATTTATTTATGGACGTACATTGAAAATGGCTGAAAATTACGATGAGGCAATTATTCAGTTAGAAATGTATGTTAAGGAATCTAAAAATGCAACAGTCAAACCATTGGCGGAAATAGAATTAACTGGTGCTCAAATGGCATTAGGTATGATTCCGGTCACTGGGGTGTTTATAGAAAATGCTGGAAAAGCAAATACCAAAACAACAGAAACTTCTCCTTTTTTAACTAATGATGGTGTTTTATATTATTCTTCCTTTTTAAATGATGAGTACACAATTATCGATGGAAAAGAAGGGGATTACCACCTAAAAATAGCTACTTCTACAAGAAAAGAAATTAAAAAGAAGAGAGGAAGAGGGACAAAGAAAAAAAGTAAGAAAGAGGAAAAACCTAGATTAGGTGCTTTTCAAAAAGGAAAAGCAGTAACCACTAAGATTAATAGAGAAGGTTACCATACTGGTAATGTCACTATCTCTCCTGATGGAAATACGATGTTTTTTACTCGTATGCAAATGTCGTTAGATGGAAAAGGAAATACCGTTGGTGAAAGTAAATTATACTATAGTGAGAAGAATGGAAATAGTTGGAAAGGCGCAAAAGAAGTTGTGGGAGTTAATGGTGATTGGTTAGTAAAACATCCCTCAGTAGGTGAGCATTTTGGAAATGAGGTAATATTCTTCTCTGCTGATATGCCTGGTGGTGAAGGTGGATATGACATCTATTATGCTACTAAAAAAGGTGATGGAGTTTATGGTGATCCAATCAATTTAGGAGAAGTGTTAAATACTCCGGGTGATGACATTACTCCACATTACAGAGATGGTAATATTTACTTCAGTTCAACAGGCCACCCTGGGGTTGGTGGGTTGGATATTTTTTCTTCCCAATGGAATGGTTCATATTGGACCAAACCAATCAATTTAGGGAAAGGGTATAATTCACCAGTTGATGATTTTCATTTTCAATTAGATAAAAGTGGATACAATGGAGCTTTAGTATCTAATCGAATAGGAACTAAATCTGTAAAGAGTAAAACTTGCTGTGATGATATCTTCATTATAAGAATTCCTGAGGTGGTTTTAGAATTAATGGCCACAACATTTGATGATAAAGATCAATCATTACCAGGTGTTTCAGTTTCTTTGATTGAAGTGGAAGGAAAAGATACTGAAGCTCAAACAAATGCAAAAGGAAATAACTTTGGATTTACTTTGAATGAGGAAGTTTCATACATGGTTATTGGAAAAGCGGATGGTTACTATCCTGATACAGCTTATTTGAATACAGTTGGATTGACTGAGTCTACTGTGATTGAAAGACAATTGAAACTGACAGCTATTCCTGAGCCACCAAAAGAAGTGGTAGAGGTATTTATTGACAAACCAATCGAGTTGAAAAATATTTTATTTGATTTTGATGATGATACAATTTTAGAAGAAATGGAATCCGATTTAGGTTTGGTTTTAGAACTAATGAATGAGTATCCGGAAATGATAGTCGAATTAGGTTCTCATACTGATGCGCAAGGTAATGATAGTTATAATCAACGATTATCTCAACGAAGAGCATCAAGTTCTAAAGAATGGTTGACTGAAAAAGGAATCGCAGATAATCGAATTAAAGCAGTCGGATATGGAGAAACTCAGATCAGAAATCAGTGTGTGAATGGAGTAAGATGTCCAGATGAGGAGCATAGGTATAATCGTAGAACAGAGTTTAAAATAATTGCTGGTCCAACTAGTATTAAGGTAAAACAAGAACGATTAGAAAAAACGAATGGTAATGGTGGAATTGGTGCTTACAAAAAACAAAGCCCAACAGGAACTACAAAATTAGTTTTTGAAAAAGATTCTTATGACTTGGGTGAGTTAGTTCAAGGGGATAAAAGAAAGTTAACTTTCAAGTTTACTAACGAAGGTACAGAAGATGTTAAAATTGATTTCGCAACTGGTTCTTGTGGATGTACAGTTCCTGATTGGCCACGAAAAACTTTTAAATCAGGAGAGTCTGGTGAGATTGAAGTAGAGTATGATAGCAAGGACAAAGAAGGATTGCAAGAAAATACAGTTGATGTTTACTTAGTAAACCAAGATGAAAAAGGTTACCCAATGGTTTATATTGCTAAATTTAAAGCATACGTAAAAAAGAAATAAATAGAATCAATTGATTTTATGATTAAAAAAGGAAGTCATTCTATTAATTTAGAATGACTTTTTTTTTAAATAATTATTTTCCCCTCAATTCCTTTTATTTAAGTAAATGGATTCCTATCTTCATTAAAAGATAAACACGTTAATTCTTAATCCCATCTACATAATTTCCCTGTAAAACCTTTCTAAGAAGTTATTTAACTCCAACCAAATGATCAAATGGGTATTGCTGCCCTTGTTGACTATTTTATTATATCAAATCATTCAATTCGGTAAACAAAAACACATAATTATGAAGAATTTTTTACTTACGTTTTCGATGTTATTATTGGCTCATTATCTCAAAGCTGATGTTATTATTTCTCAGTACTATGAGGGTTCATCAAGTAATAAATGGATAGAGATTTCTAATGTTGGTGCTAGTTCCGCTTCTTTAGATGGCTTATATTTAGCTTTGTTTTCAAATGCAAATGCAGATAATCCGGACGGAGTGTCTCCTAATAATAAATTTACTCTTTCAGGTTCCCTTGCTTCAGGAGTTTCCATCCTATTCCAGAATTCTTCTTCTGTTTTGCCTTCCTATGCCTCAGGGACGAACACAACAATTTGTAATTTCAATGGTGACGATTTAGTAATTATTAGTACTACAGACGATAATACTGCTTGGTCAAATAGAATTGATGTTATTGGAAATGGAAATAATTGGGGAACGAATAAATCATTTTTTAGAGATGCAGGGATTCTTTCAGCAAACACAACATATACTCCTTCTGAATGGATTCAAGTATCTAATTCTGTTGTGGATAATGCTATGTCAGGTGTTTCAGAAAGATTAGGGGAACATGAGGCAAATATCCCTTTGCCAATTAGTCTTATTTCCTTCGACGCAAAACCAACCTTTGATAATTCTATCAATCTCACTTGGCAAACCGCTTCCGAAGAAAACAACGATTACTTCTCCATCGAGCACAGCATCGACGGAATTAGCTTCCGAGAGATCGAAACACAAGCAGGAAACGGAACTACTAATGCCATTCAAAGCTATTCATTCCTTCATGAAGAAATAGAGAGTGGATTACATTACTATCGCTTAAAGCAAGTAGATTTTGATGAAAAATTTGGATACTCCAATATTATAACTACAACGATAAAGCGTTCCAATGATGAAGTTATTTTAACACCAAATCCAACTTCAAATGTGATTTTGATTCAAACTAAAACACCATTCGAAAGAGATGCAGATTTCCAAATCTTAAATATGCAAGGACAAGTAGTCTTGTCAAGTATATTGCAGGAGGGGACAGATAACTTAGAAGTGAACGTGTCTAACTTTCCAGTTGGAATCTATTATTTACAATTATTCGTAGATAATGAGGTGATGATGAAAAAAATAATCAAACATTAATTATTTTATTATCGTTTAAACAATAAAAGGCATCCCGAGTACTTGGGGTGCCTTTTATTTTTATGGATAAATTTAACTTAAAAGTTAATGTGTGTCACCTTCACCATGAACATGTCCATGTTCCAACTCAACAGCTGATGCTGCTCGTACTTCCTTTACTTCTACTTTGAAATTCAGTATAACTCCAGCCAAAGGGTGATTTCCATCCACCATCACTTCCTTTTCATCCACTTTTACGATAGTTACCATTACTGGGCCTTCCTCGCTATTCGCTTGAAATTGCATACCTGCCTGTATCTCTGGCACATGGCCGAAATGTTCTCTTGGAACAGTTTGCAACATTTCTTCATTTCTCATACCGTACCCATCTTCTGGTTTGATGGCAACATCTAATTTATCTCCCACTACTTTTCCCTCTAGTTCTTTTTCCAAACCGGGAATTAAAGCTCCAGTACCATGTAAATATTTCAATGGCTCACGACCAGTTGAAGTATCAATCACAACCCCATCATTATCAGAAAGTGTGTAATCAATCGCTACTACTAAATTTTTTTCGATATTCATTTTGCTAGATTTTAAGACTAGATTTTAAGACTAAATTTT
>Ga0208304_10001798_pt1 | contig 10111 bp, 8 predicted proteins | sample ColrivemetaGS713_FD_187603 | JGI IMG/M metagenome (GOLD analysis project Ga0208304, IMG submission 187603) | Estuarine microbial communities from the Columbia River estuary - Flood tide ETM metaG S.713 (SPAdes) (version 2) | ecosystem: Environmental > Aquatic > Marine > Intertidal zone > Estuary... | reverse complement strand
AAAAAAAATCTCTCTTTTTGGCTTGAAAATTCAATTCAGAAAGATTCTAAGAGAATTTATTCTGCAGTTTCAATTGATGGAATTCCAGATGCTTCATCACCTCTAGGCTCTATGTATTTAAGTAGAATAGTATATGGTGCATCTATAGCAACTAAAATGTTAAAAATAGATGATTATAGAGTTCTCGCCGACATTAGTTTTGAGCAATTACAAGAAATGCAACACCCAAAGGGTGGTTATTATTGGGCTAGAGACAATTCAGGTACATTTTTACACGATGCAGAGAATAATTGCATGGCTCAAGCTTTTATTTTATATGGTTTAGCGACTTATGCAACTATTAATCCTTCCGAAGAATTGGATATTAGTATTGAAAAACAACTAACATTTATTAAGAATACTCTTTATGACACTAAAAATGGAGGTTATATTGATGGATTCAATTCTAATTGGGTTTTAGGTGAGAACCCAACTAAATCATTAGGAACGCATCTTCATTTATTAGAAGCATTTGTAAAATTATATGAATACCAAAAAAATGAAGATTTAGTCATTCTTATTGAAGAATTAATCAACATCATTTTAACTTATTTTATCACAAATGACACTTATGATTGCCTGCATCGGTTAACTCTGAATTGGGATCTTTTACCCAATGAAGTTTGGGCAGGACACAACGCCGAAGTGAGTTGGATTTTATGTAATTCAGCCAAGGCAATTCAGAATAAAAAACTAATTTCTGAATGTAATGATGTAGCCATAAAAATGATGCAACAAGTTATTTTAAAAGCTTGGGATTCAAAAAATCAAGGAGTTTTCAATGTTTTAATGAACGGTTCGCCGACTGAAAAAGTTAAAATTTGGTGGCCACAGGCCGAAACTATTCTCGGTCTTTTAAATTGTTATAGCATTACAAAAGATAAAAGTTACAAGAACCGAGCTATTGAGTTAATAAATTATATCAGTAATAATTTTATTGCACCAAACGGAGAATGGTACACAGAAATATGGAATACTAGAAAACCTAACACATCGCTTCCAATTATTCACTTTTGGAAATCTATGTATCATACAATTCGGTATTATGCAATTATTAATAAAATTGCTGATAGCTAAAATTACCAATAAAAAAACCCTTAAAAGATTAACCTTTAAGGACTTTTAAAATTTCAGTGACCTCGGTAGGATTCAAACCTACAACCGCTGGAGCCGAAATCCAGTGCGCTATTCAGTTGCGCCACGAGGCCAATATTTTATCCTAATAATTGTTTTACAGCAATAGATATTACTTTTCCATCTGCCTTCCCAGCTAATTCTTTAGATGCCATTCCCATTACCGCTCCCATATCTTTCATTGAAGTTGCTCCAACTTTTTCAATAATTTTTGCGACAATTATTTTAACATCTTCATCGCTCATTTGTTCTGGTAAAAATTGAGATATTACTTCAACTTGCGCTAATTCTGGATCCGCTAAATCTTTTCTTCCTTGTTCAATATATAGCGTTGCACTATCTTTTCTCTGTTTCACTAACTTTTGAAGTATTTTAATTTCATCTTCTTCTGTTAATTCTTCAGACGCTCCACCCTTTGTTTTCAATAATAATATTTCAGATTTAATGGCTCTTAAAGATTCAAGCGCTATGCTATCTTTAGATTTCATTGCTTCTTTTAATTTCTCCATTAACTTTTGCTGTAAACTCATAATCATATTATTTATTTTGCGAAGATAAAAAAAAAGAACTCGAAATTCTTCAATTTTAATTAAAGATTTTCGAGTCTAAAACTTAGAAAATTCATCTAAGAGGCACTTGTCTTTGGGCAAAGTTTTAATCTACATTATCATGTAGGAAAGAGTTGTTTGATCGGAATTGAATATCATCATTATCATCAATATTTAACGTAGTTCTAGACTGGTTAAATTGTGATGAATGCGAGGTTTGATTTAATTCAACACCCATTCTTTTATATGCTGGCTCTTTTTCTATTTCATCTATATTTTTATTTACTTTATTTATAAACTTATAATTAAAGTTTTTCATGTTTTCTCGTCTTTCAAATGCTCTCTTCTGTAATTCAGCAATTGTTAAATCAAGTGGAGAAACCTCTCTATAATCTATTACTTCGTGGTCGTTAATCTTAATTTTAGTTTCAGTACTATACTTTAATGTTGGCTCTTCATTCACTATTTTTTCTAAAGAAACTGGCTTTGAAGCTTTAGTTAAACTTTCTTCCAATTCAGTGTAATCTTCAAGTGTAAAATAAACATCCTCTTCAACTTTTTTAGGTTGAACTAATTTATGGTCTACAACGTCAATTTCGTTTATTTCAATTTTATTTTCTTCTTTAATTGGCTCTTTTTTAAATTGAGAAATAGGTAAATCAAACGTAAATGATATTTGTTTTTCTTCTTCAATAATTTCATTTTTTACTTCCTCCTTTACAGATTTAACTTCTGTAATTACAAATTCATCAAATTTTCCTGTTGCCACTTCTTCATAAACAACTTCAATATTTTTAATAAACTCTGAAGTTTGAATAATTTCAAATTGTTCTTCTTCCTCTTCTTCACCTAAATCAAAAACAACTCTTTCTTCTTCAATTTGAACAACAGGATTTTCATGTTGCTTTGAAGATATATCTAACAAAGTTTTTTCAGAAAAATCATACGATGCCTCTTGGTCATCACTTAACGTATGAATGATTTTTTTTGCTTCAACATTTGAAATTTCATGCTGCTGATCTTTATTAAATCCCGTAGCAACTATGGTTACAGCTATTGAATCTCCCAAACTATCATCTTCTCCAACACCCATTATAATATTCACATTGGATTTTGCCTCAGATTGTATATAATCATTTATTTCTCCAATTTCATCAATTGTAATTTCATCAGTTCCTGAAACTATTAAAAGCAATACATTTTTAGCTCCAGTAATTTTATTGTCATTTAATAATGGTGAATCTAAAGCTTTTGAAATTGCTTCTTCAGATCTATTGATACCTGATGCCATTCCAGACCCCATAATAGCTGTGCCGCTATTAGAAAGCACTGTTTTAGCATCACGTAAATCTATATTTTGAGTATAATGATGCGTAATTACTTCTGCTATTCCACGTGCAGCAGTTGATAACACCTCATCGGCTTTTGAAAAACCTGCTTTAAGCCAAGATTTCCATAAACTTCTCTTAATTTATTATTATTTATAACAACCAGTGAATCTACATATTCACGCAATTTTTCAATTCCTTTTTGAGCTTGTTCATTACGTGTTTTTCCTTCAAATGAAAATGGAATAGTTACAATACCTATAGTCAACAAGTCTAATTCACGAGCAGCTTTTGCAATAACAGGCGCAGCACCTGTACCTGTTCCTCCTCCCATTCCAACAGTAATAAATACCATTTTAGAATTGGAAGATAACATTTGTTTTATTTCCTCAATACTTTCTTTAGCAGCCTGTTCACCAACTTCAGGATTTGCACCAGCTCCTAAACCTTCAGTTAAGGTAACTCCTAACTGAATTTTAGTAGGAATTGGACTGTTTTGTAAAGCCTGAGCATCGGTGTTACAAATTACAAAATCTACTCCATTAATTCCTTGAGAATACATATGGTTAACGGCATTACTACCACCGCCTCCTACTCCAATAACTTTTATAACGTTAGACTGATTCTTTGGTAAATCGAAGGAAATGTTGCTAAAATCTGGACTGCTCATAATCTATTTGTATTGGTATTAATATTATCTTTTTCTTATTTTAATTTATTCTGCGTTATCTAAAAAATCTCTGAATTTATCTCCCCATTTTTCAAATATTGATTTTTTTGGTTCTTTAGGTTCTTCAATTTTTACGTCATTTTCAATTCCTCCTTTATTTTCATCATCAGATTCAAAAGTTGATTTTTGCGGAACATTTTTTGCTTTTTTCTTGTCTACTTTTTTCAAACCATTCATTAATAATCCAACTGCTGTTGCATATTGTGGACTTGAAAAAGCTTCATCAGAATCACCTGCTAAATTTTCATTTGGATAGCCAATTCTTGTATCCATTCCAGTAATGTATTCAACCAACTGTTTTATATGCTTTAATTGTGCGCCTCCACCGGTTAAAACAATTCCTGCAATTAGTTTTTTCTTTGGTTCTTCGTGTCCGTAATTCTTAATTTCTAAAAATACTTGCTCAATTATTTCTACAACACGTGCATGAATTATTTTAGATAAATTTTTAAGTGTAATTTCTTTGGGATCTCTTCCTCTTAAACCTGGTATTGAAACAATTTCATTTTCTTTGTTTTCTCCTGGCCAAGCTGAACCAAATTTTGTTTTTAATAATTCTGCTTGTTTTTCAATTATAGAACATCCTTCTTTAATATCCTCTGTGATTACATTTCCTCCAAACGGAATTACTGCTGTATGGCGAATAATTCCATTTTTGAAAATAGCCAAATCAGTTGTTCCTCCACCAATATCAATTAAGGCAACTCCTGCTTCTTTTTCTTCATTACTAAGAACGGCTTCAGCTGAGGCCAAAGGCTCTAATGTGATTCCAGCTAAATTTAATCCTGCACTTTTTATACAACGACCAATATTTCTAATAGAAGAAACTTGTCCAACCACCACATGAAAATTTGCTTCTAATCTACCTCCATACATTCCAACAGGCTCTGTAATTTCTGCTTGCCCATCTACTTTAAATTCTTGAGGTAATACGTGAATTATTTCTTCACCTGGTAGCATTACTAATTTATAAACCTGCTTTTCAAGTTTTTCTAAATCTTCATCACAAATAACTTCTTCAGAATTTGGACGAGTTATATAATCACTATGTTGTAAACTTCTAATATGTTGACCTGCAATACCAACAACAGCTTCATCAATTTTAATTCCAGAAACCGCAATAGCTTCATCTACAGCTAGTTGAATTGACTGTATTGTTTGTGTTATATTATTAACCACACCTCTGTGAACACCTAAACTTTTAGCTTTACCTGTTCCAAGCAACTCAATTTTCCCGTATTCATTCTTACGCCCAATCATAGCAACAATTTTTGTTGTTCCTATATCTAACCCTACTGAAATATCATTGTGTTCCATATTCTACTTCTTTTGTACACACAACTTGTTTGTTGTATTTTAAATTTATTGATGTGTAATTATTAATTGTACTATCAATCATAGTTTTGCTGTAAAATGACTCTAGGTTTCTAAACTTTTCATTTAATCTTTCAATTTTTCCCAGAATTATTTTTTGCCCACCTATTCTTGTTTCCAAAATATATTCCTTATTCGGCATTTTTTCAACGCCAATTATTTGCTTTTTTAAAAAATCATCATTTAAAATAGTTGTTGCTAACTGATGAATTTCTTCAAAATTTTCGTCTTCAATATCGCCAGAAACAATCAAAACTCTCTCTGAGTGATTTACTGATAATGGCATTCTTTTTGCTTGTTTATCAATATAATAACTCTCGTTTTTTGACACTATTCTTGCAATGGGAGTTCGCTGTCTAACCTTAGCTTTAAGCAAACCATCAACTGTTAAAAAAACAGCCGCATTCTCTACCATAGGGTGTGATAGAACATTTGACTCTAATTTATGTAAATCTATAACAGATTTTTCTTGATTTCTAACAGTTTTTCCTTTTTGTATTAACAATTTATTAACCATTTGTGAATTCATAAAAAGGTTATCTCCTTTTTCAAATTCAATAACAATTTCCTTTACTTTAATGCTGTTATTTCTATGATTTGAAAAACCATATAAAAACCCAATTAAGGCAATTAATAGCACTCCATTTATGTAGTTCCAGCTAATTTTCAATGGTTAATTTATTTTTAATTTCATTCACTAATTCGCCTATATCTCCAGCTCCAATCATTACAATTACTTGAGCTTTTGAAGCTGATATATTTTCAAACAAATTCTCTTTTGTTGAAAGTTGTTTATTTTCTATTGAAACTTTGCTTAACAACCAATTTGAAGTAACACCTTCAATTGGCAATTCTCTTGCCGGATAAATATCTAACAATATTAATTCATCAAATAATGATAAGCTTTTTGCAAAATCATTTATAAAATCTCTTGTTCTACTAAATAAATGTGGTTGAAATACTCCCACAATTTTTTTGTTAGGATACATTTCTCTAACGGAACTTGCAACTGCTGTAATTTCAGTTGGATGATGTGCATAATCATCAATTAAAACCAACTTATCAGTTTTAATTTTATATGAAAAACGACGCTTAATTCCTTTAAAAGATAGTAAAGCTTTAGCAATGACCGGTAATGATATTCCGTAACTATTAGCCATTGCCAAAGCTGCCACCGCATTTAGCACATTATGTTTTCCTGGTAAATTTATTTTTACCTCTTTTATAATTTCTGTTGGTGTTTTTACATCAAAAATATATACACCATTTTCTATCTTAATATTTATTGCCTCATAATCTGCATTTTCATCAATTCCAAATGTTAAGGCTTCAATTGGCAACCCTTTTCTAACAATTAATGTATCTGAAACTTTGTTGCCAAAATCTTTGAAAGATTTTTCTAATTCTGAAGCTTCACCATAAATATCCAAATGGTCCGCATCCATAGAGGTAATACACGCAATATTTGGAGAAAGCTTCAAGAAAGAGCGATCAAATTCATCAGCTTCAACAACTGATACTTCAGAACCTCCTAAAATTAAATTTGAATTATAATTTTCTGAAATACCTCCAAGAAACGAAGTAGCATTTACACCTGCTTCACTTAAAATATGACCCAACATTGTTGAAGTTGTAGTTTTACCATGTGTACCCGCAACGGCCAAACAGATAGAATTTTTAGTAATTTCTCCAAGTATTTCAGAACGTTTTAAAACAGTGAAATTATTATTAAAAAAGAAATTTAATTCCGTATGGTTTTTAGGTACAGCTGGAGTATAAATAACCAAGGTATTCTCCTTATTTTTATATTCATTTGAAATGAAATCAATTGAATCTTCAAAATGAACTTCAATACTCTTTTGCTGTAAAGAAATGGTTATTTCAGATGGTGTTTTATCATAACCAGCAACATTTTTTCCTATACTTTTAAAATATAAAGCAAGAGAACTCATTCCGATTCCTCCGATACCTATAAAATAGATGTTATGTGTGTTTTCTAAATTCAATGAATTAATTTTTCTATTTCTTTTACAATATCTTTTGTTGCATTTGGCAAGGCCAATGCTTTAATATTTTTACTTAATTTTTGCTGTAAACTTTCATCAGAACTAAGTTTTCCAAACATATTTTTAAACATTTCTAATTCAGATTCCTTTAAAAGAAGTGCCCCATTTTTAGTTACAACCGCCAATGCATTTTTTGTTTGGTGATCCTCAGCAACATTAGGTGATGGAATAAAAATTACGGGTTTACCAACTATACATAATTCAGAAATTGAACTTGCTCCTGCTCTGCTAATTAAAAAATCTGCTGCTGCATACACTAAGTCCATTCTATTTAAAAAAGCATAGGTTTTTACACCTTCTAATTCATCATATTTCTTAAACTCATCATAATATAGCTTTCCAGTTTGCCAAATAACTTGAATACCTTTTACAACAAGCCAATGAATCTGCTTTTCAATTAAATTATTAACAGCTCTTGCTCCCAAACTTCCTCCTATAATAACAAGTGTTTTTTGCTCCCTATTTAAATTAAAAAACTGAATTGCTTCATCTCTTTTTGAATCAATATCTAACAAATCCTGACGAACAGGATTACCTGTTTTTAAAATTTTATCTGCAGGAAAAAACCGTTCAAGACCATCATAGGCTACACAAATTTTATCTGCTTTTTTACTTAATAATTTATTTGTAATTCCTGGATATGAGTTTTGTTCTTGTATAACAGTTTTTATCCCTAATCTATTCGCTATAAATAATGTTGGACCACTGGCAAAGCCACCAGTTCCAATAACAATTGAAGGTTTAAATTTTTTAATAATTTTATAGGCATTCCATAAACTACTAATTAATTTAAACGGAAACATTGCATTTTTCAGCGTTAATTGCCTTTGTAAACCAGCAATCCACAAACCTTTAATTTCATAGCCCGCTTGCGGCACTTTTTCCATTTCCATTTTATCCTTAGCACCAACAAACAAAAATTTTGCTTCAGGATATTTTGCCTTTAGCTCATTTGCAATGGATATTGCCGGATAAATATGTCCGCCAGTTCCTCCTCCACTTAATATGATATTAACCGATTGCTTCATGTAAAATATCTAAAGGGTTTTCTTCATTTTCTGGTCTATCTGCTTTTTCTTTATCAGCAGTCACACTTAAAATAATTCCAATTGCAATACAGGTCATCCAAATAGAAGTTCCTCCACTACTAATTAATGGCAACGTTTGTCCAGTTACAGGAAATAAATTTACTGCTACTGCCATATTAATAATTGCTTGAATTATTATTGGGAGTCCAACTCCAACAATTAATAATGTTGCAAAAATACTGGTTGCCTTTTTAGAGGCAATTAAAATTCTAATCAATAAAAATAAGTAGCAAAGAATTACAACAACTGCACCAATCAAACCAAATTCCTCCACAATAATTGCAAAAATAAAATCGGAAGAAGATTGTGGTAAAAAGTTCTTCTGAATACTTTTCCCCGGACCTCTACCTTGAATTCCTCCACTTGCAATAGCAATTTTAGCTTTTTCAACCTGATAGCCTTCTTCGGCATCAGAATTCGAAAAATTTTCAACTCTACTAATCCAAGTATCAACTCTATTTGGCAGCACTCCTGGAAGTGCCTTTGCGGTAAGTACAAATAGAGTTAACACAAGTACACCTATCCCCACAACAGATGCTAAATATTTAATTGGATAACCACCAATAAAAGTTATCATTAATATCATTAAAAAAATAATTGCTGTAGTTGAAAAATTTGCAGGTAAAATTAATACCAAGGTTGCTGCTACTGGCAACCACAATTTCCAGGCACTATCTTTAAAAGTAAATTCTTTGTCTTTATTTTGTGCTAAATAACGAGATACATAAATCATTAAAATTAAACCAGCCAATGTAGAAGTTTGAAATCCAATTCCAATAAAAGGTATTTGAATCCACCTACTAGCATTAGCTCCACCTATAGTAGTTCCTTTAGTTAGTGTATAAATTAATAAAACAATAACTAATGGAAGCATCAAAACTGACCCACCACTAAAGTACCTATAAGGAATTTTATGAACTCCATAAATAATCATAAAACCACAAGCAAGCAAAAAGGCATGTTTAAACAAATGAAAGGTAGGTGTGCCATTATTAGCAACATACACTAAGTTTGTACTTGCACTATAAATTGGTAAAAATGACAGTAATGCCATAAAACCAACTATTGCCCAAATAGCCTTATCACCTTCAATATTTTTAAACAAATTATTCATTTATAATTCTCTAACTGCTTGTTTAAATTTGTTACCTCTATCTTCGTAATTTTCAAATAAATCGAAACTTGCACAAGCAGGTGATAACAATACTGTATCTCCTTTTTCTGCAATTTTATATGCCACTTTAACTGCTTCTTCCGCTCCTGCAGTTTCAACAATTAAATCAATTACATTATGAAATGTTTGAACAATTTTTTGATTATCAACACCTAAACAAATTATGGCCTTCACCTTTTCTCTCACTAAAGGCATTAGATCTAAATAATCATTTCCTTTATCTACTCCCCCAACAATCCAAACCGTAGGAGTTTTCATGCTTTCCAACGCATAAAAAGTTGCATTTACATTTGTAGCTTTAGAATCGTTTATATATTGAACTCCGTTTATTTTTAACACTTCCTCCAATCTATGCTCAGCGCCCTCAAAGTCTTCTAAACTTTCTCTAATTGCATTGCTTCTAACTTTTAATAATGAAGATGCCATAGCTGCTGCCATTGCATTTTTCGCGTTGTGTTTCCCCTTTAATGCTAAAGTTGTAATATTCATTATTGTTTGTTCAGTTTTATATTTAACTATTATATTATTATCTTTTAAAAAAACTCCCTGTGTTAATTCCTTCTCTAATGAAAAAGGAAGCAATGTTGCTTTTATTTTATTTTTTTCTAGCCGGCTAACAATTACATCATC
>Ga0208304_10001793_pt1 | contig 10136 bp, 8 predicted proteins | sample ColrivemetaGS713_FD_187603 | JGI IMG/M metagenome (GOLD analysis project Ga0208304, IMG submission 187603) | Estuarine microbial communities from the Columbia River estuary - Flood tide ETM metaG S.713 (SPAdes) (version 2) | ecosystem: Environmental > Aquatic > Marine > Intertidal zone > Estuary... | reverse complement strand
GGTCGGCTTCATGCCCAGACTCAGGCGGCCGGCCCAGCGGTTGGAGTTGCCGTAGGCATCGGAATCCTCGACCGGGTGGTTGCGGCGCTGGTCAGTGTTCAGGATGCCATCGGCCGGTACGTCGTTCGGACCGTTGAAGATGCCGTCACTGTTGGTATCCCAGTTCAGGTCGAACTGATCCATGCGCTGGTCGATGTAACTGTCGGTCTTGTCGACCATGAACGAACCGCGCAGCGCGATCCAGTCGTTGATTGGCACATTGAACATGCCGCGCATCAGCTTGTGGTTGTTGTTGCCGAATTCGATGTCGCCGCCGCCGAAGGCCTGATCAGTGACCGGGCGTGCGGAGATGATATTGATGGAACCGGCGGTGGAGTTGCGGCCAAACAGGGTGCCCTGCGGTCCACGCAGCACTTCCACGCGCTCGACGTCATGCATCAATGCCAAACCGTTCTGCGGACGCGGCGTGTAGCTGCCGTCGATGTGAATGCCCACGGTGGGATCACCGAGTTCGGTGAAATTGTTGGAGGTGATACCGCGCACCACCACCTGTACGCCGGAATCAGAGGGCGAGAACCCGACCTGCATGTTAGGCACCAGATTGCCGAGATCGCGCACGTCCTGCACACCCTGGCGGTCGAGGGCGTCCTGGGTGAATGCGGAAACCGCCAAGGGCGTCTGCATCAGGGTGGTTTCGAATTTGGTCGCGGTGACCGTGACCTCTTCCAGCACCTGCGGCGTTTCCTTGCCGGCAGCCGCCGCTTTGGCTTTGGCATCGTCACTGGCGGCAGCGGTTTCGGCGGCCTGCTTTTCCTGCGCATGCGCCTGCGCGAACATGACCGATGCAAGCATCAGTGCTGCCGACAGGGTGGTTCGTAGACTGGAATTCATAACCCTCTCTCCATCAATTCGGTTTCGTTATTGGCTTGGCATGCCTACAGGCCATGGCCATCCGGTTTTTGTGCGTGTCGCAGACCGGCTTGAGGCCGATTGAACGGAAATTTACCCATTTATGACAACGATGTCAACAATGGCGCCACTTCGGCCGAAACATCCCCATGGCTGCAGCTGTCAGGCCGGCGCTCTTCCGACCTGTTATATAATCTATATTATTGTTAGTAATGACTTTATTTGGATTTCAGGTGGCCGAGAATCGGTCGTTTCAAGGCCAGCCGGGGATATTGACATCGCTATCAATGGCTGTCATTGTCTTGCAAAAGCCGCCCCAGAGCCTTTATTCCAGCCGACGGCGGCCCAAGGGAACACCAACCACCACGACGAGCGCGTACCGCATGAATCAAGGGCGCGCGGGGAGAGAGAATATGGCAGTGACACCAGGCATTTCGAGCAGCACGGATCCTTCATCGGTGAAGGAAGACGGCGCGCCCATCCATGCGCCCGGATTGCAGGGATTCGTCTTCGCCTTGTTCTTCATTTTCGGCGGCATCACCTCGCTTAACGATGTAATCATCCCCAAGCTGAAGGAATTGTTCACGCTGAACTACACGCAGGCCATGCTGGTGCAGTTCTGCTTCTTCACCGCCTATCTGGTGATCGGTATTCCCGGCGCCAAACTGGTCAAGAAGATCGGCTACATGCGCGGCGCGGTTGCGGGCCTCGTGACCATGCTGTTCGGCTGCCTGCTGTTCATTCCCGCATCGCAGACGGCGACCTATGAGCTGTTCCTCTTCGCCCTGTTTGTGCTGGCAAGCGGCGTGGTGCTGGTCCAGGTGGTTTCTAACCCGCTCATTTCCCTGCTCGGCCCGTCTTCCACGTCGCATAGCCGACTGACGTTCGCCCAGGCCTTCAACTCGCTTGGCACGACGGTTTTTCCGATTGCCGGTTCCATCCTTATCCTCGGAAGCCTGGCGTCCCTGAGCGCAGATCAATTATCGGGCGCTGAACTGGACGCCTATCGCGTGGCGGAAAGCCAGGCGATCGTGAATGGCTATGTCGGCATTGCCATTGCGTTGGCGCTGGTGGCCACCGTGGTCTGGGTGTTCCGCGACAAGCTGCAGGGTGAGCGGCATGAGCCCAGCTCCGCGCTTGGCGGCGCCGACCTGCTCAAGCGCCCCCGCTTCGGCTTCGGCGCGCTGTGCATTTTCCTTTATGTTGGCGCCGAAGTATCGATTGGTTCGCTGATCGTGAATTACCTGATGCAGCCCGGTGTCATGGGTCTGCAGGAACAGGCGGCGGGCAAACTGATCGGCCTGTATTGGGGCGGTGCGATGGTCGGCCGGTTTATCGGATCGGCAGTGCTGCGCATGGTGAGTCCGGGAAAAGTGCTGGCATGTGTGGCCGTGGGTGCCATCGCCCTGATCTCTCTATCGACCAACACCAACGGTATGCTGTCAGGCTACAGCCTGCTGGCGATCGGCCTGATGAATGCGATCATGTTCCCGACCATTTTCAGCCTCGCATGCGAAAAGTTGGGTAGCCGGGCTGCGGATGGATCCGGCATCATCAATGTCGCCATTTTCGGTGGAGCGGTGATCCCGCTTCTCACTGGCGTCATTGCAGATGTAAGCGGCAGCCTTTCTTTTGCGCTCGTCCTGCCTGCAGCCTGCTATGCCATCATCGCCGGTTTTGGCATCTATGCGCGCAAGCCGGCGGTGGCCTGAATCCCCTTCCGCCTGCAAACCGGACATATACGATATGCGCTTGCTGCTGTTGACCGTCATTCTGATGGCAGGTCCGGGTCTGGCACACTGCCGGACCTCAACAGCGCCTGCGCCCCCCGCGGCGCAGGCGCAGACGTGGCAGGATGGGGACCTGCTGTTTGCGGACGAGTTCAATTCCGGCCGGCTCGACCGGTCGAAATGGAATGTCATCGGCCCGGATTTCTGGGTGAACAACGAGCAGCAAGCCTATATCGATGCGCCTGAAACCATCCATTTCAAAAACAATGGCGAATCAGCCGGCGCCGATGGTGGGGCGCTGGCTCTGCAGCCTGTGTACCGGAAGGGTTTCGAAACGCCGGATAGGCGCAAGGTGGATTTCGTTTCGGGCCGGATCGATACGCGCGGCAAGTTTGAATTCACCTATGGCCGCGCGGCCGCTCGCATCAAGATGCCTGACGCGGTGGGCGTCTGGCCAGCCTTCTGGCTGCTGGGCAACGGCAATTGGCCCGAAACCGGTGAAATCGACATCATGGAATATGTGGGCGAGCCCGACTGGACCGGCGTTGCCTTGCACGGCGAGGGATATTTCGGCGAGACCCCGCTGGTCAACAAGCATTTCTTCCCGCCGGAAACCGATGCCACCCAGTGGCATGAATATGCGGTGGAATGGACACCTGACCAGATACGCTTCCTAGTGGATGGCAAACTCACCTATCGCGTCACACGGGAAATGGCGGAACATTACGGGAAATGGAGCTTCGATACGCCCAAGTTCGTGATCCTGAATTTCGCCCTGGGCGGCGCCTATCCATTCAAGACCAATGGCATCGAAGTGCCCTATTCAGGCATCCCTGCCAGCACGGTTGCACGGATCAGACAAGGCGATATCGCCATGGTTGTGGACTGGGTCCGCGTATATGGCCGCAACAGACCCTGAGAGAGGGTAGCTTCGTTTTCCGTAGCGACCCTGATCAGACCTTATGCAACAACGCGTAATAAAATCCATCGCCGCCATCTTCACCGGGCAACCGTTGCCGGCCGGCGCCGCTGACACGACCGAAGCGGGCATCCAGCGGCAGGGAACGTGCGTCGGCATGCTGCTGCAGGAACTGGCTGGTCAGTGTTTCATTTTCCGCCTTCAACACCGAGCAGGTGCTGTACAACAGACGCCCACCCGGACGTAGATGCCGCCAGGCGTTTTTCAGAAGTCGCCATTGCAGGGTATTGAGTGCGCCGATGTCCTTCTCGCGCCGGTGCCATTTCACGTCCGGCTGTCGGCGGATGATGCCGGTGGCCGAACACGGCGCATCGAGAAGAATGGCATCGAAGTGCTGCGGCAAGGTTTCCGGGAGCGGCTGGGTGGCGTCCAGGGCATGCAGCGCGGCGGCATCTTCGGCAAAACCGAGTCGCGCGAACAGCGCGTTGATTTTCGGCAGACGGTCGGCTTCATTGTCGGTAAGCAGCATGGCCGGCGCCGATTCCAGCAACTGCGCCGACTTGCCGCCGGGAGCGGCGCACATATCCCAGACCGTTTCGCCGGCTTTCACCGCCAAAGCAATGGCCGGCAGCTGCGCCGATAGATCCTGCACGGCAATGCGGCCTTCGAGCCAACCCGGCAATTGCGTCGGAGCGATGGCGGCATCGATGCGGATGGCCTGCGTTGCAATTTCAGAAATCCGGTGTGCGACAGCCTGTTTCTGCAGGGTGGCAGCGATGGTTTCGCGCTGCGCTTCGTCTCCGGGAATGCGCAACCACAAGGGCGCCACCCGGTTATTGGCGGCGACGATGTCGGCCCAGGCTTCCGGCCAATCGGCACGCAGACGGGTCAACAACCAATCGGGATGGTTTTCCTGGATGCCGATGTTGTCACTGGCTGCCAAGCCCTCGCGCTGGCTGCGGCGCAGCACCGCGTTGATCAGGCCGGCATGCGCGCCCTTGCCAAGCACGCGCCCGGCTTCCACGGTCGCCGACACCGCGGCATGCGGCGCCAACTGCAGAAGATGTAATTGCGTTAGCCCCACCAGCAGCAGGGCATGAGAAATCGGCTCACTCTGGGCCAGCGACTTACTCAGAAAACGAGCCAGTGCGAACTCGAGGCTACGTCGGTACCGCACGGTACCGACCGTCATCGCTTCCAGCAGTGCGCGATCACGGCCATCGGCGAAGGCGCTGCGTTCCTGCGCCAAAACCGCTTTCAGCGAGCGACCCTGGAAAATCTGATGGACGGCCCGTGCCGCGGAAACGCGGAGCTGGGCGCCGGCACTGTTCAAAGCGTCATCGGCCGGGCATTGAGATATTCCGCTGCCGACTGCACCCGACCGCCATCACGCTGGAGCGCAAGCAGTCGCAGCGTGCCCTGTCCGCAGGCGATGTCGATGCCCTCTTTGCCGGCCGCCAGAACCGTTCCCGGCGGCTTGCCGGAGTCGTCGCCAAGCACCACCGCCTGATACAGGCGCACGCGCTCGCCCTGCAACTCGGTTTCGGCCACCGGCCACGGGCTGAAGGCGCGGATTTTATCGGCAAGGTTTTTTGCGGCAAGACTCCAATCCAGTTTCGCTTCGGCCTTATCGATTTTGCGGGCATAGGTAAGGCCTGCTTCCGGTTGCGCTTCGGCCTGCAGCGTCATGCCGGCACGGGCCAGCGTCAAGCCGTCGCGCAATACTTCCGCGCCGAGCTGCGCAAGCCGGTCGTGCAGGCTGCCGCCGTTGTCATTCGGACCGACCGGTGTTTTCAACTGCAGCAGCACCGGACCGGTATCCAGGCCCTTTTCCATCTGCATCAGGCACACGCCGGTGACCGCATCGCCGGCTTCGATGGCGCGCTGTATCGGTGCCGCACCGCGCCAACGCGGCAACAAGGATGCGTGCACGTTCCAGCAGCCCAAACGCGGCGCATCCAGCACCGTCTGCGGCAGGATCAGGCCATAGGCCACGACCACCATCAGATCGGCGGCATGGCTGCGCAGGACCTCAAGCGCCTCTTCGGATTTGAAATTCAGCGGCTGCAGCACCGGCAGACCGAGTTCGAGCGCGGTCTGCTTGACCGACGACATCTGCAGCTGGCGGCCGCGGCCAGCAGGCCGGTCGGGTTGCGTGTACACCGCCACGACTTCGCCGCGTGCGGCACAGGCCCGCAGTGCGGGCACGGCGAATTCCGGCGTACCGGCAAAAACGATGCGCAGCGACACTCAGGCCTCGGCGCTGAGCTTGCGCATTTTGGCCAACTTCTTTTCCGCCAAGGCACGCTTCAACGGCGACAGATGGTCGACAAACACTTTTCCGATCAGATGATCCATTTCATGCTGGATGCAGACCGCAAGCAGGCCGTCGGCCACCAGGGTGAACGCTTGCCCGTGCCGGTCGAGGGCTTCCACGGTGATCTGGTTGTAACGGGTGACATCGGCATAGATATTGGGCAAGGACAGACAGCCTTCCTGATACACCTGCTTGCCATCACGGGCTACGATTTTCGGATTGATGAACACCATCGGCTGACTTTTATCTTCCGAAATATCAAGCACCAGAAGTTGTTTATGGACATTGACCTGGGTCGCGGCCAAGCCGATACCGGGCGCATCGTACATGGTCTCGAACATGTCATCGATCATGGCCGACAGGGCCGCATCGACCGTCTCGATGGGGGTGGCGAGCGTGCGCAGGCGTTTGTCGGGGTATTCCAATATGGTCAGTAAACTCATGGCCGGTTCCGGGTTCAAAATTCAACAGGAGGCTATTTTACCCCCTGTTGCAAATATCGGTGCTTTTTCGGCTATATTGTCACTAATAATTAAGGTGTTAGGGGATTCACCATGCGCAAATTACTCATCGCTTTGACCATGAGCGCCAGCATGTTGGTCATGCAATCGGCGGCGGCCGACGTGCTCAAGGCAGGCCAACCCACCGAATACGTGGTAGTGAAAGGCGACACGCTCTGGGATATCGCCGGACGCTTCCTCGACAAACCCTGGCAATGGCCGCAGATCTGGAAAGGCAATCCCCAGATCAAGAACCCGAACCTGATCTATCCCGGCGATGTGGTCCGGCTGGTCTACATTGACGGCAAACCCTACCTGACCGTGAATGATTCCGGCGCCCGCAATGCCGGCGGCACTCCGGTCGGCGCGATCGATACTTCGCTGTATCGCGCCTACCTCAAAGATCTGCGCATCTCCAGCGATTTCAAGACAATGCCCTATGTGTTGGGTAATCAGGAAGGTCACCTGCTGGGCACTGCCGACAAGGTGATCTATGTGCACGGTCTACTGGATGTCGGGGTCGGCGAAAATGTCGAAATCTTCCATGCCACCATGCACTTTGGCAGCGGTTACATGGACACCCATAACCGCCTGACGACCTCGCATCTGGATGCCCGGGGCGACCGCATGGCAGTGGATGGCGAGCATCTCTGGAACACCACCTCCGATAAGCCCGGCTCACGGACCTACGTGGGTACCGAAATGGTCCGCGTGGCCAATGGCGTGGTCAGTAAACTCACCGGCGAAACCGCAACCGTCATCGTGACCGACGCCAACCGGGAAATCCGTCAGGGCGACCGCGTGGCTCCGGCGGCCGGCGGCGGTTACGACCCCTATTACTACCCGAGCCCGGGCCCGGATATCGGTGCCGAGATGCGCATTATCGCCGTGCGTGACGGCATGATTGCCGGCGGTCGCAGCATCGTGGCGATTCCGCTCGGCACGCTGCAGGGCATCCGCAACGGCAACACCTATTCGATCTGGCGTCCGGGCGATGGCGAAGCCGACCGCATCAAAAACGATAACGAAATCGCCGCCCAGAGCGATCGCAAGCACATGCCGCAGGAACGTGTCGGCACCTTGATGGTGTTCCGCACCTTCGACAAAGTCAGCTATGCCATCGTCATGAACAATGCGCTGCCGATCATGCCGGGCTATTTCCTACGCCACCCCGACGCGAATTAATCCGTCGCTGTTGACGAAGCTTTTCTGATAGTCGGCGCCTTCGGGCGCCGTTATCTTTTCAGGCATGACTGACGCCCTGACGGCCTGCCTGCAACTGGTCCACAGCACCGCCCGCTCCGGTAAGATCCGCGATGCCCTGATGCATTACCGCGACCCGGAAACGGCATGGGACGCCCTGTGCCGGCTTGACCGCAGCCTGCAGCCCGGGTTGAAACCGAAGCTGCCGCTGCTGGAGCGCGGACGGTCCTGGCTGGGCGAAGCCGGCAACTACGTGATTGCATGGCACGATTCCGATTACCCGCAGGTCCTGCGGCAGGTGGCATCACCGCCACCGTTTCTGTTCGTTCGCGGTCGGTGTGACCTGTTGTGGCATCCGCAGATCGCCGTTGTCGGCACGCGGCAACCCAGTGCGGCCGGCACCGAATGCGCACATTACTTCGCCCGTACCCTGGCGGCACAGGGCTATACCATCACCAGCGGACTGGCCAGCGGTATCGATGCCGCCGCCCACGAGGGCGCCTTGCTCACCGGCCACACCATCGCGGCGCTGGCCACCGGTCCCGATATGGCCTTTCCGCGTGGCAATACGGAACTGTACCGGCGCATCTGTGAAACCGGCGCGGTCATCACCGAACATCCGCCCGGCGTTCCGGCGCTACGCAGCCACTTTCCAGCCCGCAACCGCATCATTGCCGCCCTGAGCCACGGCACGCTGGTCATCGAGGCCGCCATCCGCTCCGGCGCCTTGATTACCGCGCGTCTGGCCGCAGAGCTGGGAAAGGAGGTGATGGCGGTACCGGGCTCGATCCACAATCCGGTCGCCTACGGCTGCCACCAGCTGATCCGCGAAGGCGCATTTCTAGTCGAACAGCCCGAAGAGGTCCGGCACATCCTCGGTTGCAGCCTCGATGGCAGTGCTTCGGTCCTGCCTGCGGATGCGCAATCGCCGCAGAAACCGGCAACCGACAGGCTCGATGCCTTCCGGCTGAACGCCGAACAACAACAAGTGTGGCAAGCACTTGGGCATGATGCCGTGGCCATCGACACGCTCTGTCTGCGCACGGGATTGACAGCGGCGGATATCTCGTCCATTTTGATAGGCATGGAACTGTCCGGCTGGGTTGAAAACCGCTTCGGCCGCTACCATAGAGGGATGCAAGACGCACCGTCAGCGAGAGGGTAATGAAAGAATCGATACTGAACGTTTTACTCTACCTCTTCGAGCACTACATCTACGACCATCCCGAGCTGGTTCAAGACCCCGACACTCTGCAAAACAACCTGATCCAGGCCGGCTTTTCGCCCACTGAAGTCAGCAAGGCCTTTGATTGGCTGGAGACGCTCGCCCAGGATCGTCCGCAATCCATGACCCATGCCCTACAGGGCCCCATGCGTCTGTTCGCCGAAGCCGAACTCGATCGCTTCGAAGTCGAAGCCCGCGGTTTCCTGATGTTCCTCGAGCAGCGCGGGGTGATTTCAGCCGAGCAGCGCGAGCTGGTCATCGACCGCGCCATGGCGCTGGATCAGGATGAAATCGCACTGGACGACCTGAAATGGGTGGTACTGATGGTGCTATTCAACCAGCCCGGATCGGAGGCCGCATTCGCCTGGATGGAAAGCCAGATTTTCATCGATGATCCCGAGCCGGTGCACTGACCGGACCCCCGGACTTGACAGCAGCCCCCGACTTGGTGCCTTAATAAAAAAGAACCAGCCCGCCCCGTGCGGGCTTCGGCTTCTGTTTCACCCGTTTTCCGGAGCAGCACATGGCAAAGAATTTACTGATTGTTGAATCGCCGGCGAAAGCCAAAACGATCAATAAATACCTCGGCAAGGACTTCTTGGTCCTGGCCTCGTACGGTCATGTCCGCGATTTGCCGGGCAAGGACGGCGCGGTCAATGTCGATGACAACTTCGCCATGCGCTACGAGGTACAGGAAAAGAACCAGAAGTACGTGGATGCCATCACCAAGGCCGCCAAGGACGCCAGCGCCATCTATCTGGCTTCCGATCCGGACCGCGAAGGCGAGGCTATCGCCTGGCACATCGGCGAGATCCTGGCCGAGAAGGGCCTGCTCAAGGACAAGGCCCTGCACCGTGTGGTGTTCACCGAAATCACCCCGAAGGCCATCGCGCATGCGGTCGAACATCCGCGCGCCATCGCCGGAGATCTGGTCGATGCCTATCAGGCACGGCGGGCGCTCGATCATCTGGTCGGCTTCAACCTGTCCCCGATCCTGTGGCGTAAGATCAAGAACGGCCTGTCGGCGGGTCGCGTGCAGTCGCCGGCACTGCGCCTAATCTGCGAGCGCGAAGACGAGATAGAGGCTTTCATCAGCCGCGAGCACTGGTCGTTCACCGCCCAGCTGCAGGACAGGGGTCAGGCCTTCAAGGCCCGCTGCGTGAAACTCGACGGCGCCAAATTCGAACAGTTCAGCATTACCGACGGTAAAACCGCCGAAGCGGCGCTGGCGCGCCTGAAAGCCGCCGCCGGAAACGCCCTGAAAGTGGCGGAAGTCAACCGCAAGGAACGCAAGCGCCGCCCGTCGCCGCCGTTCATCACCTCCACCCTGCAG
>Ga0208304_10001792_pt1 | contig 10143 bp, 16 predicted proteins | sample ColrivemetaGS713_FD_187603 | JGI IMG/M metagenome (GOLD analysis project Ga0208304, IMG submission 187603) | Estuarine microbial communities from the Columbia River estuary - Flood tide ETM metaG S.713 (SPAdes) (version 2) | ecosystem: Environmental > Aquatic > Marine > Intertidal zone >... | reverse complement strand
GCATTCTGATCGATCAGCCTATAATGAGTGTATGAAGAAGATATTAGTGATTAGTTTGTATGATGGTAACAATGAGATTGAAGAGGTGTCTGATCAAGAGATTGAGGAATTCTCATCAAATATGGAACGATGCAAGCGGGGTGATAAGGTGGTTTGGTTGGGAGAAGAATTCATGTATGTGGAGCTTTAAGTTGCGCAATTGAACAAAATCAGTTATTATACAATTATGGAAAGATTAAAAGAATTGATAAATTATATGATGGATCAGATGAGAGCAGATCTCAAGAAATCAGGAGATTATGATGAATATGGAGAAGAGGGCATAAGAATTGCTGTTTATGAAGATTTGAATGACAGTCTCAAGCATCAATTTGCAGACATCCTGTACAAATAATGCTAGCAATCAAGAGTTATGCATTTGGATATGACATTGACAACATTAAACAGGTTGAAAAGCATGTCTGGAAGAACTACGCACCTGATCAGATCAACATGCATGTTGCTTTTGGTGATGATGTGATGAATCATATGACCATCTACAGAGGACCAGATCTGGAGTTGGATCAGTTGATTGACAGTTGTGATGGTGCAGGAGCATTTGAAGAATAAGTTGCGCAATTGAACGAAATCAGTTATTATACAATCATGAAGTACAAAACATTACACGACATACGAGCCAGGGTCACTGCTAGATGGAAGAATCCACGTTGCAAGTTCAAACGAGGTGATCAGGCCGAGGTGAATGCCAAGGTGCTCAAGGGAGATGCTTGGGTGAGTGAAAAGAAGCAACGATTCTGCGGCTCAACCGGCACAGTGATCGCGGTGAGCTGCTTGGAGGACGGCAGAATACGCAACAACGGAGGCGGCAGAACCGCTCCAGGAGCTCCGATGAGACAATTCACAAAGTATTACGTGCAATTTGAACATGAGATACTAGGATTTGAATCACATCATCTTGATCTGATCAAATAAGTTGCGCATTCACATCAGATCAGTTATTATATATATTATGGAAGAGAAAAAGTTACTAGAAGCGATCAGATTGCTGATCAATCATATCAACGACGGCGATGCCGAAGAAACCGCACCAGTGATGGCTGGATTGATGGAATTACGTGACCTGCTATAAGCTTGAACGACCATGATAAGATTGTTAATCACAGCTGTGGTGGCGTTTGTCACCGGATACATCGTCAATGAGCACACAAGAGCAGATAAGATCGCACCTGTGTTGCATCAAGTTGAGAGTGCGACGCAGACAATACAGTCTGATCATGTGGCACTTGCAGGGGATCTGGCGCGCAGGGAGAGACGAGATGAAGAGATGTTTCGATTGTTTGATCGAGTGTTAGAATTGATCGAGCTGGACATGCAGAAACAAGTTGCGCAATCAACAGAAACCCCTTAATATAAAGGCATGATGAGACACACAAGCGACGTATATCACGCCAGAGAGCGACTCAAACGCCTCAAGCACAGACAACAACAAGCAACAGAAGCCAACATCAGATGGCCATCAACAGCAAGAGAGGATCTGATAGATCATCTTGCACAAGAGATCAAACAAACAGCCAGACAAGCCCGACTATGTACACTATATTAAACAACAACACAGCCATCGTCAACTGCCACGATTTGCAAACAGCAATCAGATACGTTCAATCGTTGGAGGCAGGACTGGATCGAATCAACAGTCATTCACCATACACCATAGTCAAGTCAACACTTGAAGTGGATGCACCGGCACACAACACACAATTGATCACAACAACTCAAGAATAGTTACAGTTGGTTCCGTTTCCCCACCTTATCAACAATTTACAACATAGTTGCGCATTCGAACAATCTAGCGTATAATATCATTTTAACAACAACAAACACACAATCAAAGTTATGGAAAAACAATTGAAAAAAACTCGCAAGGCAAAAGCTTATTACACTCTTCAGAACGCCACAGGTGATCTTGTACAGATCGACCTGAACAACTATCCAGTACAATGTGTCAAGACTGGCAAACGCAAAAGCTTCTATCACAAATATCTAGCAGGCCTGATCGAGCGTAAGTATGGCAACAACATCGATAGATTCAGAACTGAATATGTTAGTAGAGAGGCCGCTCCTAGCCAGAACCAGAAGAGGGTCACACATCTGATCACTCGTATACAGAAGCTGTCTGTACAATTGAGCAATTTGAAAGGTGAGCTGGCAGAGGCTGAATCAGGAGTCAAAGCATTTCCAGCCGCATAACTTTCCATTCCATAACTGATCCAAGGACGGGGGTTGCAACACGCGCCCCCGTTCTCTTTTGCACACCCGCTCTCTGAGCCGACCCGCTGTCTAGAACACAGGCGTGCGAGAAAACAAATAGTCTAGAGCAAACACCGTTAACGGCAGATATGCATGCTCCAAATTTTTTTGCGCGTGGTCCCCCACATTTGCCATATACGACCCGGTGGCTAAATATTCACATGAGTCGAGATTTCATACCAGTGTTGAATCTGATGTTGTTCTTGCTGATCATGTTGTGGATGATCATGACATGTGTTGGATGCAGCATGAGTCGGTTCCCTGCGAAGCAGACAACAAAAACAACATCTTCCCAAATGCAGATCATCAGCTCGGTCCCAACATCCACAATAGATGCAGATGGAGATGGCACCATAACTGCACAAGAGAGCAACAAGCTCATGTTGCAGCATCAAGGTGTGTTGCCCACGTTCATCAGCATCGTGGCGGCTGTGGTGGTGGTGTGCATCATGAGCTCCTGGATCAGCAATCGCTCCAAGCACCCACCCTCTGGAACCAGCTAGAATAGCACACGGTGCGGTGTTGATCGGTTGGAAAGCCTGGGTGATCCGGCGGAGCCTGCGGCTCAACCGCGGAAGCGCCTGCGGCGCTTGTATTGATTTATGTTGTTGATGAGCATAAATAAGCATATGGATAAATGGCAGATAGACAAGGTCAATGAACTGTATCAACAGATAGACCAATTACAAGCGCAAGTGATCACACGTGACAATCAGCAGGAGTTGTTGATCAAGAGACTTGATGATATCGATTGCAAGTTGCAACAGCTTGTGGATCGAGAGCAAACAACCAAGACCACTCGTAGCAAGGGCAAATGAACTTCGAGCTCAAGATCTTGAGTGTGAGTCGTGTCAAGGAACGCAACCTGTTGAAGCCAAGCGAGCGTGCGATGAACAAGCCTGACACTGGTGTGGAGATCAAGAACAAGAGTGCTTATTATGTGATTCGAGATTGTGCCACTCTGGCGCATGACTACATACCTCACAAGTGTTATTCCAGTCTGGACGACCCGATTGCTGCATTGCAAGGTGCGTTCACCATGGATGATATCGAGAACTTTGTCAACAGATGTGCCAATCAATCACACACCAGACAGTTGCTCAACATAATATTCAGTGACATATACCGCAAAGAGGCTGAACAATGGAAACCTCCGGTGCCTGAAGCTCCACAAGTGTTGGAGATAGATGCAGACGCGGATGGTGAGGATATATACCAGGACTATGGATACAGTGATGCTCAAGACCTTGACGCGACACATGTGGATATACCTGTTGAAGCACCTATGGATCTGAATGACAGTGACGCTGTGTCTGTCAAGCTGGCACAAGCGTTTGGTCTGAACGTTTAACGACTCTTGCTTGGCACGGCGTAAAATCCAATCACCATGAAACACAAGTCGAAGAAGCTTGTTAGCAACAAACCTCCAGTCATCTGCACCAGATCCCACTCTCTGGCTCCAAACACCCAGCTGAATATGCCCCATTTGGCTGAATCACCCTTGGGCACCACCACATCGTATGTGATGTGTGGATTCATCGCGTAGTACAACATCAAGAAGCACAGCGTGAATGTGATGCTCAAAAACAACACACGTCGTGTGCTCTGCACGAATGGATCACTGGCTTGCTTGGTCTGATTGTCTATGAGTGCTTGCAACATGGAGTTGTCACGTGCCGCTAGAATCATTTGATCCTGTCTTTTTTGCTCCAACCAACAGTTTATCATATTGACACCGAGCTTGAAACCAGCACCTATTATTGTGTTTAATATTGGTCCCATATAAATACTTATTCATATGGTGTGTTTCAATTTGAGATTGTATGATTATTTAGAACAGTATATCATGAACAAAGATACTGAACATGTGAACTGCTGCCCGGTTTGTTATGACAGGCATTTGAATGTTGATCACACAAGACCTGCAGTGCATGACATTGTTGATTGCTACAAAAGCAAATTGTTACAAGATGTTATAGCTGAATATCGTGTCAAGTACAATCAGGAACCGGATATCACCGAACATTTCATATATCAAGTGTGGAAACATGTGAGTGAAGAGATGATAGACTATCAGAAACTCAACAAGCGGTGAACAGCAGTTTTTCACCATCCACTGTTATTTTGATTTTGTTGATTGGTTCAGGTGAGTCTATCAACATCTCAGCCAATGGGGTCTCGATCTGATCGACAATCACACGTCTCAGTGGCCTGGCACCATATTCATGCTGCTTGTTGGCTCGTGCCACAAACTCACACACATCACCACTGTAGCTTATCATGCATCCATTGTTGCTTCTGGCGTTTGATCTCAACTCTCGAAGCAATAGTTTAGCGACCTCTGTCAACTCATCATCATTCAATCGATCAAACACAATCAGATTGTCCAACCGGTTGATGAATTCTGGTGCGTACATCTTTCTGAGCTCGTCTATCACCGCGGTGTGAGTGTCATTTTGTTGTGTGAATCCAACAGTGTTGAGCTTATCAAACTTGTGGGCTCCGACGTTGCTGGTCATCACTATTATGGTGTTTTTAAAATTGACACTCAAGCCATCACTGTCTGTGAGACATCCATATTCCAACACTTGTAGAAACACTTGAAGTACATCTGGATGTGCTTTTTCAATCTCATCCAGAAGCAACACGCTGTATGGGTTGTGCCGGATGAATTCAGTCAGATCACCCCCTTCTCCTGAACCAACATAACCTGGCGGGCTGCCTATCAACTTGCTGACGCTGTGTTTCTCACTAAACTCACTCATGTCATATTGCTTGAAATTGCCGTCCGAAAACATCTCTGTGCCCAAGATTCGCGCCAGGTGTGTTTTTCCAACACCAGTGGGTCCTAGAAATAACAATGAACATATAGGTCTGTCTGGATTTGTCAGACCAGCTCTGCTACGTTTGATCGCGGAACATATTGTGTCTATCGCAGCCTCTTGACCTATAACTTGCTTCTTCATATTACACGCAAGATCTCTCAAAACATCTGCTTCTGATCTGTTTATGTTGTTCACAGGCACGCCGGTTCGGTCACTTACTAGTGATCGCACGTGATCTATATCAACACGCTCAGCTTTGCCTGGATTATCATATAAATCCTCACGCTCTTTTATTGCAGCATTCAATTCCTCGATGTATTGTTGTTCTGTTTCCCTGTAACCTAATGCTGTGTCAAATTCATGTGACTCGACGGCTATATTTTTATGCTTGATCACTTGTTCGATGTTGGTGAGCAAGTCTCTCACACACCTTGGTTGCAACTTACGCACTTTAATGCGCGCTCCAACTTCATCCAGTATATCAATAGCCTTGTCCGGAAAGCGTTTGTCTGGTAAATATCTATTACACATATCAACTATCTCTCTCAACACACCTAAATTGTATTTGACATTATGATATGTTTCATATTTATGTTTGATACCTCTCAATATTTGCAACGTTTCATCTTGCGTGGGTTCATCTACATACACATTTTGAAATCTCCGATCAAGTGCACCGTCACTTTCAATAAACTCCTTATATTCCTGTAATGTTGTTGCTCCAATGCAGCTAATTTTGCCTCGAGCTAGTGCGGGTTTTAGTATGTTGCTTGCATCCATGCTTCCAGATGTAGAACCTGCTCCTACAAGCATGTGTAATTCATCTATAAACAAGATAATATCCGGTTGTTGTTGAGCATAGTTTATCACTTCCTTGAGTCTCTCTTCAAATTGACCTCTGTATATAGTACCTGCAACCAATTGAGCTAGATCCAAGGAGTATATTTGTTTGTGGAACATGTTGATAGGCACTTGTTGTGAGACAATCCGTTGAGCGAGCAGCTCTACTACAGCTGTTTTACCCACACCTGGCTCACCAACCAATACAGGATTGTTCTTGGTGCGGCGACTCAGTATCTCCAACATATATCTAACATCATCTTCTCTTCCGATCACAGGATCCAGCTGGTCCTCGTATGCCATTCGCGTCAAGTTAGTAGCATATTTCTCTATCACACTCTCTTTGTGATCTGTGCTGGTCATCTCTTCATCACCACCACCGGAAGAAGATGTCTTTTGCTTTGTTTTGCGCTTGCGTCTCTTGGGTAATGTTACTATTCTACTATAGATGTCTTCATACAGGACATCAACATCGATGTTTTTGAGTTTGAATAAATTGTTACCGGTTCCACTATCACTAACTAGGATGCTCAATAACATATGATCAACACTCACAAACGTTGAATCCATCTCATGTGCGATGCTCGCAGCATAAGAGACCATGGTCAATACCCGACCACTCGGTTCAATTTCATCCATCTTAGGCTTTTTATCACCTTTGTATTTTTTAAGATTTGAAATAACGAAGGATCTGAAGCTATCGATATCAATTGAGTGTATATCTCTCATGATCTGCACACTACTGGGCAGTTTATCATACTCGAATATGCTCAACAATATATGCTCGGTCGTTATAAAATCGTGTAAATAATCACATGCGATTTGTTTCGCATGCGACATAATCTTTCTACCACTAGGTGACAATTCCGGTTGGTTGTTCATCATAAAATATTTATATATGTTACACTTTAATGTTGATATATGCAACATTTTATCGTATAATAATACTATGTATATAGAAGTTTCACATGAAAGTCCAATCAGTATGTTGGAACACTCATTAACGTATAATGATTATGCTTACGCGTTGGTTCATTTATTTGAAACACATCCTAGATATTACAATTTTTTTAAGAACCTCACACAGAGCTCAGATGTACCGGTCTTATTAGATAATAGTATTTTTGAATTGAAAAAGGCCTTTGACCCTAAAAAGTATTGTGAGTGGATAAGCAAATTGAAACCAAATTATTATATTGTACCAGATGTTCTGGAGGATTATACAGGAACACGTGATGCGTGGAATGATTGGATGTTGAGGTATACTGATAATAGCCACACATTAGGTGAAGGTGCTCTCAAGATTGGTGTTGTGCAAGGTGTAAATTGGAACGACCTTGTAGAGTGTTATAAGTTTATGGCTGAACACGCTGAATATGTTGCGATAAGTTTTGACTACTCATATTATCAACACACAGGATATAGTGCAAACTCATCATACCCACACAGGCTAGCCAAGATGAAATCCGGTAGAATTAGATTCATACAACAGTTGATAGATGAAGGTATATGGTGCTGGGAAAAACCTCATCATTTACTGGGTTGTAGTTTAGCCAGTGAGTTCAGGTGGTATGTTGATAATAGTGTACGCAATATAAAGAGCTGTGACACAAGCAACCCTGTTGTTGCATCTATCAAAGGCTTGAGATACAATGATGACATGGGGTTAAATATCAAGCCATCTACACTGTTAGCGGATTTGATTGATCACGAAATGACTGATGATCAGATTGATGATCTTGAATATAATACTAAAATGTTTAAAAAAATAATAAGAAGATAGAATGTTAATAGAAAATAAGAAATGGGTAGCTATGTTTAGCCACACCGGTAATGAAATATACAACATATCAAGAATGATAGGCCGGTTTCCTGATCGTGTCATAACAAACAAGACACCTGGTGATAAAAGTATCAATAAGAAATTAATATCCAAAACAGATGTTGTTTACGTCAAAGATCGACCAGATGTACAGGATTACAATAGAGTGTTGTGGAGTGATTGTGTTCTAACACTGCATGGGTGGATGAGAGTGTTACCTAAAACTGTATGTAAGGAGTATGAGATATACAATTTACATCCAGGTTTAATAACAAAATATCCAGACTTGAAAGGTGCAGATCCACAACGACGTGTCTTTGAGTGTGATTACCCAGAGCAATATGAACATGTTGGGTGTGTTATACATCATGTGTCTCCGGAGGTTGATTCCGGTAAAGTTGTAATGGAGAGATCCACATCCAACACATTTGCAGGGTGTGGTGTATTGACGGAATATCTACACAAGATGGCTACAGACATGTGGGTAGATTTCATGATGTTAAGTGTATCGGATTAGAAACTAATGCTTTGGAAGTTTAGAGTACTATTTAATGTTCCGATTGAGATTGGATCAATTGTGAAATATAAAGATAGTAGATCAACAGATCGTAAGGGTGTTGGTGAGGTTTGTGGTATTATTGGAACTGGTGAAAATATAAAGTATGAGATATATGTATTGACCAAACGCCTACAACCCAGAATGACGAGTGACGACAAGTACATAACACGCAAGATTCACTCAAAATACTGCAAACATATCGACATCAGTAAAACGATAGTCAATAAAAATAACTTTGAACTGGGTGATTTTGTTTGTTATAAATTTTTAACAATCAAAAAATATGGCGTGATAACTGGTTTCGTTCACCCAGACGGTCTAGACACAACATCATACTACTGTGGATACAACGGAACTGATTTGATACAGTGTGTGCAAATCGACAAGAACAATTTAACACGTTGCAGAGACAATCAGCGTAACATTAAAAAATTCACCGCACATAAAAAGAGACTGAGGATATGTGAAGTGGATCTATGGAACGAGAAAGGTGTTAATATTAAATAGATGGCTCCGTGGCGATTATTAAATTCCAAGGGAAAATTTTTAGTTGTGGCATGCTGTTTAAATGTTTACGTGGCTGGTTTGGTTGGTTTTGGTGGATCGTGGTTTGCAGTATGTTCGATTTGTTTAGCAGCGCTTTGTGGTATGATGACATTCAATAGCAATTATCAAATAACAACAGCAGAAGATATTAATGAAGAGAGAAAAAAATAACAGACAGTTTGATTCAGGAGCACAAAGAGATACCGGTGATGGTAAGTTACGCATGAGCTTGTTACCACAACAAGAAATGAAACGTGTGTTGAAGAGATATCTAGATGGTGCAGAAAAATATGGTGAGAACAACTGGATGAAGGGCATGCCGTTGAGTGTGTATTTTGACTGCGCGCATCGGCATCTTGAGGCTTGGTGGCGGGGTGAAGATTCAGAAGACCATGCTGCAGCTGTGGTGTGGAACATATTATGTGCTATGCATACAGAAACACGAGCTTCAGAATCAGGTACATCTTCAGAAGAATATCAACTGGATGACCGTACTAAATATCCAAAAGATTAGTGGATAATATCTTCTAGATAGGATATAATGTGGTATGTTAATTAGTTTCACAGGTGCACAATGCACAGGTAAGACAACACTATTAAAGGAGTGTATGTCTAAGTTTCAAGAAGGAGAACATTTCTTTCAATGGAATTTTGTTAATGAGGTCACAAGAAAGGTCAAACGTAGTGGGTTTTCGATTAATGAACAAGGTGATAATACAACACAACTACACATATTAAGCGAACATTTAATCAACCACACACAATCTGTAGGTAACACGATGTTGGATAGATGTATATTAGATGGTTATGTATATTCATGTTATCTGGCATCCAGAGGTATAGTAGACGAGTGGGTTTGTGAGTATGCAGGCAATTTGATGAACGAGTTGGTCGGGAGATTGGATCATATCTTTTACACACAACCAGAAGATATACAACTTGTTGATGACGGAGAGAGGAGCCTAGATCATGATTTTAGGCAAGGCATAATTGATAGATATGAGGAACTATTCGATAAAAAATATTTTTGGTACAACAAGATAGTCAGATTATATGGCGATGAACAAGAGCGTATGCTAACAATTTTACAAACAATAAATGAACATGACAACAGCAACATTAGACAACTCCAGAATATCTAAACATCTAGGACAGGTATCACAGTACAAAGATCAATACGACTCATCGTTACTTGTTAGTGAACCCAGACAGAACAACAGAACGCATCTTGATATCAGTGATGA
>Ga0208304_10001787_pt1 | contig 10167 bp, 11 predicted proteins | sample ColrivemetaGS713_FD_187603 | JGI IMG/M metagenome (GOLD analysis project Ga0208304, IMG submission 187603) | Estuarine microbial communities from the Columbia River estuary - Flood tide ETM metaG S.713 (SPAdes) (version 2) | ecosystem: Environmental > Aquatic > Marine > Intertidal zone >... | reverse complement strand
AAGGCCACGCCGACGGACTGGGCCATGACGCAGAACAACCTCGGCAATGCCTTGCAGACCTTGGGCGAGCGCGAGGGCGACACCGTCCGCCTGTTGGCCGCGATTGATGCCTTTAAAGCCGCGCTGACGGTTCAGACCGAAAAGGCCATGCCGACAGACTGGGCCATGACCCAGAACAATCTTGGGCTGGCGCGGCGATGGCTCGGATCGTTGACCCATGACCTGGCGCAATTTTCCCTTGCCGAGACCGCCCTGACAAAGGCCGATAGGGTTCGCACCCGCGACGCCATGCCCTTTGCATGGGCGCAGACGCATTGGAACCATGCCGGCCTTTGCCTTGCCCGCCATGCGGTTGACCCTGACCCTGCCCTTTTGGTTCGGGCGCGGGACTATCTGCAATGCGCGAGAGATATCTTTGCCGATGGCTCGGACCAGCAGATCGGCCGCTTCGACACCCTTCTCGCCCAAATCGAGGCGGCAGAGGCGTCGCTCTGACCCTGTCAGGTATTAAACAGGAAATGCATCACGTCGCCGTCCTTGACGGTGTAACTTTTCCCTTCGGCCCGGAGTTTGCCGGTCTCGCGGGCTTTGGCCTCGCCTTTGCAGGTGACATAGTCGTCAAAGCCGATGGTTTCAGCGCGGATGAAGCCTTTTTCGAAATCACCGTGGATGACGCCTGCCGCCTGCGGGGCAAGTGTACCCTCTTTGATCGTCCAGGCGCGGGCCTCTTTCGGGCCGACGGTGAAATAGGTTTGCAGATGCAGGAGTTCGTATCCCGCACGGATCAAACGGTCGAGGCCTGCTTCCTCCAGACCCATTTCGGTCAGGAACATTTCGGCCTCTTCAGCCTCGAGCTGGCTGATTTCCTCTTCGATGCGGGCGGAGATCACGACGTGGGAATTGCCTTCGGCTGCGGCCATTTCCGCGACGCGGGCGGAAAATTCGTTGCCGGTGCCAGCCTTGGCTTCTTCGACGTTGCAGACATAAAGCACCGGTTTCGCGGTCAATAGTTGCAGCATCTTCCACTGCTTCTGGTCTTCGTCGGCGACCTTGACGGTGCGGGCGGGTTTGCCATCCTCAAGCACGGCTTGCGCGGCTTTGAGCAGGCGTTCCTGTTCGACCGCTTCCTTATCCCCGCCGCGCACCTTGCGCGACAGGTTCTGCAGGCGGCGTTCGACAGATTCGAGATCGGCCAGCATCAATTCGGTTTCGATGGTCTGTGCGTCGGCGACAGGGTCAACGCGGCCTTCGACGTGGGTGATGTCGCCGTCTTCGAAACAGCGCAACACATGGGCGATGGCATCTGTTTCGCGGATATTGGCAAGAAACTGGTTGCCGAGGCCCTCGCCCTTGGACGCGCCTTTGACCAGACCCGCGATATCGACAAAGGTCATGCGGGTCGGGATGATCTGTTTGGATCCGGCGATTTCGGCAAGCGTGTCAAGGCGGGCGTCCGGCACAGCGACCTCGCCCACGTTGGGTTCAATGGTGCAAAAGGGGAAATTCGCGGCCTGCGCGGCGGCGGTTTTGGTCAGTGCGTTGAACAGGGTGGATTTCCCCACGTTCGGCAACCCGACGATGCCCATTTTGAAACCCATGACGCAGCCCTCTGATCTGAATAAGTCCGAGGCCTTCTATGCGGGGCAGCGCGGTCGCGCAAGCATGCAGGTGCGATAGAGGACGATCCATTGCCACAAAGGACCGCAAGAGGAAAAAATGCCCGGCTCTGCAATCATCGCGCTAGGCAAAGACCCTTTGCGGTGCCCTGCGCAAACGGAACCAAAGCCCGCCGATGATCGCGATATTCAACAGGTTCCACCCGATGCCATTCAGGAACGCCGCGTGATAGCTGCCGGTCAGGTCGTAGATCCAGCCCGACATCCAGCCGCCCAGCGCCATGCCCAGAATGGTGGCCATCATCACAAGGCCGACTTTTGCCCCGGCCTCTTTCGCTGGCAGGTATTCCCGCACGATGATCGCATAGGCGGGCACGATGCCGCCTTGGCTTAGCCCGAATATCAGGCTGACGATATAGAGCGATACCAGACCATCGAAGGGCAGATATAGAAACAGCCCCAGACATTGCAGACTGGAGCCAAGTAAAAGGGTGGCCACCCCGCCGATCCGGTCCGCCAACATGCCCGACACCAGCCGCGACAGGATACCGGCAAGCAGCATCGTCGACAGCATCTGGCCGCCGACCGCTGGCCCATAGCCCAGATCGACGCAATAGCTGATGATATGGACCTGCGGCATCGACATAGCGACGCAGCACCCGACGCCCGCGATCACCAACAGCCACAACAGCGCCCGCGATGACACGATGGGGCGCGCAGTTTCGACAACCGGCGTTGCATTTCCAGCTACTGCAACCGGATCAGCCGGACGGCGCGACAGGGTCAACGCGACTGGCACCACCACCGCCAACACGGAAAACGCAATCGCCAGATAAATGTTCTGCCATGTCCAGCCCACAAAGATATTACCGATGACGATGGGCCAGACAGCGCCCGACAGGTAATTCGCGCTTGCTGCGAGCGCGACCGCGATGCCGCGCCGTTTCTTGAACCACAGCGACATTGACGCAACCAGCGGCCCGAAATTCGCAGCGGCCCCGAAGCCTACAAAGAACTGCACCAGCGCAAGCCCCGTCACATTGCCAACCAGGGTCGATGCCACATGCCCCGCCGCCAACAGGCAGGCCGAGGCGATCAGGACCAACCGCAGCCCGAACCGGTCCACCGCAGCCCCGAGCACGAAATTGCCCAGCGCAAATCCGAACATTGCAAAGGTATAGGGCAACGTCGCCTCGGCCCGGTCCAGATCGAATTCCGCCTGCACCATTGGCATCACCAGAATATAGGACCACATGCCGACATTACCGACCGTGGCCGCCAACATGGCAAGACCCAGTTGGCGCCACGCGCGGGGGCTATCGAGAACGGACAGGGATGAGGGGGTTTGTGTCATCCGGCAAGGCTAGGCCGAAGCCAAACCGCGGGCCAGCCTGTTTGCGACATTTTCCGCACTTCCAAATCAACGACCGGAGCGGGAAATTACCGGAGCTACTAAAATCAATGGTTGCTTCATCAAAGCGATTCAAATTAGGTCTTATTGTTAAATTCAATATTCGAATGGGTAATCGTTAAAAGGTGTTGCCATGACTGTCTTTTCGTTGAGCATTTCCCAGCTACTGTCTGACTATCTAAACGGGCTGATCACCGCCGAGGAGGCAGGCCCTGAAGTTGTCAGCCTTGCCCTCACCCTGAATATTGTTTCGGCTGTCGAAAGCTCTGACCGACTACAAGGCACGACCGCATCCGATGTATTCTTCGGAAGCTCTATTCAAGAATTCATGTTTGGCGGCAAGGGCGCCGACATTTTTTACACAGGTGCGGGCAACGATTATGTCCGCGCAGGATATGGCAATGACACCCTGCTAGGGCAGGACGGCGATGATCGGCTCTGGGGTGATAATGATGACGACCTGATCTATGGCGGCGACGGCAAGGACCGGCTTTATGGCGGGAGCGGTCACGACACGATGTATGGCGACGACGGCAACGACATCGGCATCGCCGGCAACGGCAACGGCAACGATTCCCTGTATGGGGGTATCGGGCACGATTCTCTTCGCGGCGGAAACGATGACGACAGGCTCTGGGGTGGTCTTGGCAATGACAAGCTGTGGGGCGACGCCGGAAATGACAAAATCAGCGGCGACGGTGGTCACGACAAACTCTATGGCGGATCCGGCGACGACATCATCGCCGGTGGATCGGGCAACGACTTGATCTTTGGCGACGACGGCAATGACGTTCTGAATTCCGGCGCGGGTGTGGACACCCTTTACGGTGGTGCCGGTAACGACATCATAAACGCCTTTGGAACGAGCGCGACGGTCTATGGTGGCGGCGGCAGCGACAAGATTACAGTTGGCGCTGGGTCCACCGCCGTTATCTATGGAAATGGCGATGGATCGACCACGGATATGGGCGATCAATTCATTTTTGTTGATGGCGGTGACGGTACAATTGCGGATTATCAGGCTGGCGAAATCATCAAGATCGGTGGCGTCGCAATTGACCAGATGACCCAGTCGGCAGATGGCATCCTGTATCAGGGGACGACAGCCATCGGCACAATTGAACAGAATGGAAACGATACTGTTCTAAACGCATTCGATAGCACAGTTCAGATCAATGATACCCTCGCCTCGGATCTGATCGCGGCTCAGCCGGTGATCGTCACCCTGGTTGGCACAGAAGGCGTGGATAATTTCAATTTCGGGCCGAGCGCACCCGACGATATTGTGGTCGAGAATTTCGAGATTGGGATAGATACGCTCTACTTCTTCTACCTATTTGACGACCCAGCCTACCAAGGATGCATCACCACGACCAAAGGCACGATTTATGCCGTGGTCGAGGATCCTTACACGCTTGACTATGATTATACCAAGGTCGGGACGATCAGCTATATCGATGGGAGCACGGTCGTCGATCTGTATGAATCGAGTGTCACCATCAAAGACGCAATCGTTCCCTTCAGCGAGTTCGATATTTTTTAACACAGCTCTGTCACGGTTGGGCGGGTCATTTGCAAAGGCCAGATCCGCCCTACCCCTTCCATCCCGCCTTGATTTCCGTCCCCCGATAGCGCACACCCTGACGGACCTTCAAGGGAACGGAAAATGACACGGATCGACGACAAATTCGCAGAGCTGCGCGCCAAGGGCAAAAAGGCTTTCGTGGCCTATGTCATGGCGGGCGACCCCGATTATGAAACCTCGCTGGAGATCGTAAAAGGTCTGCCTGCCGCTGGTGTTGACATCATCGAACTCGGCCTGCCGTTCACCGACCCGATGGCCGATGGCCCGACGATCCAGTTGGCTGGGCAAAGGGCGCTTGCCGCGGGACAAAACCTTGAAAAGACGCTGCAGATTGCCCGCGAACTGCGCAAGACAGATACCACAACCCCGATCGTGATGATGGGCTATTACAACCCGATCTATTCGCGCGGCGTCGACCGGTTTCTGGCAGATGCAAAAGAGGCTGGCATTGACGGGCTGATCGTCGTTGACCTGCCCCCCGAAGAAGACAGCGAACTTTGTCTGCCCGCGCAGGCGGCTGGCCTGAACTTTATCCGGCTCGCGACGCCAACGACCGATGACAAACGGCTGCCAAAGGTTCTCACCAATACCTCGGGGTTTGTCTATTACGTGTCGATCACGGGGATCACGGGGGCGGCAAGCGCCGAAGCGACCAATGTCGGCCCCGAAGTCGCGCGGATCAAATCGCAGACTGACCTTCCGGTGATCGTCGGCTTTGGCATCAAGACCCCCGATGCCGCCGAACGGATCGCACAGGTTGCCGATGGCGCGGTTGTCGGATCCGCGATCGTCGAACGGATCGGACGGGGCGAAACCCCGGCACAGGTTCTGGCCTATGTTCGGGAATTGGCCGACGGCGCGCACCGCGCCTAAACCAACCGCCAAATACAAAGGCGCCGCCGCGGACACACCCGCAGCGGCGCCTTTTTTGTTAGAGCGGGCTGATCCGCGACAGCAGACCGTCTTTCATCACATAGTGATGGAACAGGCCTGCGACTGCATGCAGGCCGATCAACGCCAGCATCCCATTCATGACCAGCACATGCAGATCACCGATCGTTTCGCTGCCCTGATACCATGCATATGCGCCCAGCGCCGGCACGAGGAGCATCAAGGCATAAAGCCCCCAATGCGCGGCCTCGGCGGCCTTGGCTATGGCGCCGTGATCCTGCGAGGCGGGTTTGCCCTGCACCAGCCGCACCACAAGGCGCACAACAGCCAGCACAAGGATCGCCAGCCCCAGATAAAGGTGCAGACCAGAGGACAAGCTATCCTTGCCAATCTCGCCTTCGATCATTCCGTCGAATGCCTCGATCATCGCTTCGCCTGTCAACCAGTTGACCGCGACCAAAAGGGCAATCCCCCAGTGCAACATCATCTGGAGGCCCGAATACCGTGTCTTGTTCGTCATTTTCGTGTTCCGAATTTACGCCGTTTTCCGGCAATATGACCGGCCCTGAAAATGCGCCGGCCCCGCAGATTGAACACCTGCGGGGCCGAGTTTCTATTGGCCTATGGTTGTAGTCGCCCGAACTAAACTTTGGTTCAGGTGACCGGACACTGTCACATCATGCGATTGATCAGTTTATCCTTGACCACGAACTGGTGATAAAGCGCGCCGACGACATGCAGCCCGACAACTGCCAACGAAAGGTTGAACAGAATTTCGTGCACATCGCCCAGATCCTTTACTCCGCCGAACCACGCGATGGCGCCAGATGCAGGCAAGGCGAACAACAGGGCGTAAAGGCCCCAATGCGCCAGCTTGGCGATCAGCGCCTGCAATGGCGGCTGGCCTTCAACCTCGGGTGGGACACCCGTTACAAAGCGCACGATCAAGCGGATGGCGGTCAGCGCAATGACCGCAAGCCCGACATAGATATGCACATTACCCGCGAAATCGACGGTCGCCTCTCCACCGCGCGACACCGTGCGCCAGGCGGCTTTGATCCCTTCATGGCTGACAAAACTCGCCAGCAAAAGGACAAGTGTCCCCCAGTGCAGGATTACCTGAAGTTTTGAATATTTCGAAATCTGGGTCGTCATTTTCGTCTTCCTAACTTATCGCCGAAACAGTTGGCCTTGATCTGATACGACCCTAGCAAACCATTCCGTCGCATGTGCAGGAAAAAATCAGTGGACCGTCATCGGGGTCATATCGTGCTGCCGCGCCAGATCAAAGGCGAGCCCACGGTCGGTGACTAAGGCAAGCTGCTGACCCTGTTCATTATGGACGGAAACGATGGTGTCACGGTCGCCCGCTGTTAGGCGCAATTCTTCGGGCAGATCGGCCACTTTGACCGTTTTCACATAGACGATTTTCTGACCCATGCTGCGGACATCAAACCTGTTATTCATTTGGAGGCCCCTTTTCTGATCCTGATCGTTTGCACAACAGTTTCCGGCAGCTTGCGCGTCAGATCGACATGCAGCAGCCCGTTTTCCATCACGGCCTCGCCCACATCCACACCTTCGGCGAGGACAAAGGACCGCTGGAACTGGCGTGCCGCGATCCCGCGATGCAGGAAAATCCGCCCGTCGCTGTCGTCGCGCTGGCGACCCCGTATCACAAGGCTCGCATCTTCGACAGTGATGGCAAGGTCGTCTTCGGAAAACCCGGCCACAGCCAGAGTGATCCGATAGGAATTTTCAGAAGTCTGTTCGATGTTATAGGGCGGGTATCCGTCGTTGCCGGTTTTGGCGGTGCGTTCCACCAAACGTTCCAGCTGCTCGAACCCCAGCAAAAAGGGGTGCGTCCCCAAAGTCAGTTTTGTCATCCGGCCATGTCCTCGTCCAAGCGACTGTCCAAGTGGCCCCGCAATCGGCAACCACAAAAGAAATATGGGTTCTACAAAGCTGCAACGCAAGGGCTATGCGAAACCGGATTCTGCGCCTACATTAAGGCTCTGCGCGAATTGGCGCGGTTGAGGCCATCATGAACAAATCCGCAAGAATGGAACAGATCGAGGTGCTTCGGGTCAAACTCGAAGTCCTCAAACGTGAACATCGCGATCTGGACGAAGCAATCCACGCACTGCACGAACGCGGGTCTGCCGATATGTTGACGCTGCGGCGGCTGAAAAAGCAGAAATTGGCGCTGAAAGACCAGATTGCGCAGCTCGAAGACCGGATTTTGCCCGATATTATCGCCTGAACAGCGATTGCACGCCCCGAAAGCCCCGCTATATTGCCGCTTCCTTTAGACAGGGGGACGAGATGACCCAACCCAAGGTCGGCATCATCATGGGCAGCCAATCGGATTGGCCCACCATGAAACTCGCGGCGGAAATTCTGGACGAATTCGGCGTTTCCTATGAAACCCGAATCGTGTCCGCCCATCGCACCCCCGACAGGCTCTGGTCCTATGGCAAAGAGGCCGCAGGTCGCGGGCTTCAGGTCATTATCGCGGGTGCTGGCGGTGCAGCCCACCTGCCCGGCATGATGGCATCGAAAACGCGGATTCCGGTGGTGGGCGTCCCGATTCAGACCAAGGCGCTATCTGGTGTCGATAGCCTTTACTCCATCGTGCAGATGCCCAAGGGCTATCCTGTCGCCACAATGGCGATCGGGGTAGCAGGCGGCGCGAATGCCGGGCTGATGGCGGCAGGCATTCTGGCCCTTCAGGACCCTGCCCTCGCCCAGCGGTTGGACGATTGGCGCGCCGCTCTGTCCGACTCTATCCCCGAGGAACCGACGGATGACTGATCCACTCAAGACCGGCGACACCATCGGCATCCTTGGCGGCGGACAATTGGGCCGGATGCTTTCGGTTGCGGCGTCGCGGCTAGGGTTCAAAACGCATATCTATGAACCCGGTGCCAATCCGCCCGCAGGCGACGTGGCGCACCGTGTCACAACCGCCGCCTATGATGATACGGCTGCGCTGACCGCTTTTGCGAATTCAGTCGATGTCATCACCTATGAATTCGAAAATATCCCGACTTCGGCGCTGGACCTTTTGGAAACCCTTCGCACGATCCGGCCCGGTCGCGCGGCGCTTGCTACATCGCAGGACCGGCTGATCGAAAAAACCTTTCTTCAGGGGCTTGGTCTTTTGACCGCGCCCTTTGCCGATATCACGGATCGCGCCAGCCTTGATCGGGCGCTTGCCGATATTGGAACGCCCGCAATTCTCAAGACGCGCACCCTTGGCTATGATGGCAAAGGGCAGTCGCGGATCATGTCGGCGAATGATGCCGACCGTGCCTTTGCCAATATGGCGGGGGCGCCCGCGATCCTCGAAGGTTTTGTGGATTTCACCCACGAAGTATCGGTCATCGGTGCCCGTGGGCCGGATGGATCGGTCGCCTGCTATGACCCCGGCGAAAATGTGCACAAGAACGGCATTCTGGATACGACAACGGTTCCTGCCCGCCTAAGTGCCGCCCAGCGCACCGATGCGGTTCTGATGGCTGCGCGTATCCTGAACGCGCTGGATTATGTCGGCGTCATGGGGATGGAGCTTTTCGTGACGCCCAAAGGGTTGATCGTGAATGAAATCGCACCCCGGGTGCACAATTCAGGGCACTGGACCCAGAACGGCTGCGCCATCGATCAGTTCGAACAGCACATTCGCGCGGTCGCGGGCTGGCCTTTGGGCGACGGCAGCCGCCATTCGGACGTGGTGATGGAAAACCTGATCGGCGACGATGTGCTGCGGGTTCCGCAGATCGCCAAGACATCCGCCGCGATCCATCTTTATGGCAAAGCCGACGCCAAACCGGGCCGCAAGATGGGCCACGTCAACCGCGTGACAGGTCCGGCGCGTTAATCCGCGCCGAACAGGGCCTCGGAATAGGTCAGGGATCGGTTGAACTGACCCTCTTTCAAAAAGGCGATCACCTGCGCCATGACCAGCGGGTTGTTCATCATGAACGTATGGGTCACCGGCAGGACTAGATGGTCGGTCATTCCGTCGAGTTCGGTTGACGCCACCGAAACCTTGCCATCGTCCGGCCCGTCAATCAGGCTCGAATAGATCGGGTTCAGCGACTGGTTTCCGGCGATAATGCCGATCTGGTAAGACGGCAGATCGATCATATTCGGCAGGCTCGTCGCTTGGGTCCCCAGTTGGAGACCCGCAGGCCCGTTGACCCATTGGAACGGTTCCCAATCGCCAAAGATATCCACCAGTTCTGACCCGTGATTGGGCGGCCCCAGCATCACGACGCGCCCCATCCGTGTCGGGCTGTGCTGCGACAGCCAAAGACGGACCAATATCCCGCCCATCGAATGGGTGACAAAATTGACTTTGCGATCCCCGCAGACTGCAACATCCCGCGGCAGCGCGATTTCCACTAAGGTCTGGATCGTCTGTTCGGTCGAGGGATAGCCGGAATTCACCACGAGGTAACCCGCATCTTCGAGAACGAGTTCCATCGCCGCAAAGGAATATTCCGACCGCGCCAACCCATGCAGCAGGATCACACATTCCCCGTTGTCATCGACAGGCGGGGCGAACAGCAGGCCTTCGGCCGCAATCGTATCATCCGCCCGCGCAGGGACAGGCAGGCCGAATAGCAGGATCAGGACCAAAAGAAGCTGTTTCATAGCGA
>Ga0208304_10001775_pt1 | contig 10186 bp, 11 predicted proteins | sample ColrivemetaGS713_FD_187603 | JGI IMG/M metagenome (GOLD analysis project Ga0208304, IMG submission 187603) | Estuarine microbial communities from the Columbia River estuary - Flood tide ETM metaG S.713 (SPAdes) (version 2) | ecosystem: Environmental > Aquatic > Marine > Intertidal zone >... | reverse complement strand
AAACATGATGGCTTACAAATTATTGAAGAATTCACCTCTTTAGTAAATCCGGAAACGTATATCCCAGATTACATTACGGCTTTAACGGGTATTGATAATTACATGGTTGCCAAAGCACCCATCTTTTCTGCAGTTGCCCAGGCTATTTTAGACATTACGGAAGAAACCATTTTTGTGGCGCACAGCGTTAATTTCGATTATAACGCGATACGGAATGAATTTAAAGCGATTGGCATTGATTTTACAAGAAAAAAACTGTGTACGGTACGACTGTCCAGAAAATTAATCCCCGGACATAAATCGTATAGTTTAGGGAAAATTTGCGCTGCGCTGGATATTTCTATTAATGGCAGGCACCGTGCGCGCGGTGATGCAGAAGCCACCGTCATTCTTTTTGAAAAGTTATTACATACCGAAGCTTCTGAGTCTGTGTTTAACGATTTTCTTAAAAAATCATCTAAAGAAGCCACCTTTCCACCCCATTTACCGAGTGCTGTTTTTAATGGCATTCCAAACGAAGCGGGTATTTATTATTTTAAAAATAAAAAAGGGAAAGTCATTTATGTAGGCAAAGCCAAAGATTTAAAGAAACGGGTTTTAGGTCATTTTTATAACAAAACGGAAAAGGAACTCCATCTATGCAGAGAAACGGCCGACATCGATTTTGAACTCTCGGGTAGTGAGCTTATCGCACTGCTTATGGAAGATGCGGCCATAAAACACTACTTTCCAGAATTTAACCAGGCCTCTAAAAGAAACCCAAAAGCCTATGCAATTTTTAAATTTGAAGACCGAAACGGCATCCTGCATTTGGCGTACAACACCCTAAAAGCAACGCCCAACCCGCTACTTACTTTTTATACGATTACCGATTGCCGGCACTATTTAGAACGCCTTTGTACCGAGTTTGAATTGTGCCCAAAATATTGTCATTTACAGGAAGGCGTTACCCAATGTTCGCATTACCTTATTAAAACCTGTCATGGTATTTGTATTGAAAAAGAACCCGTAACACCATACAACGAACGCGTACAAAAAGCCATTAAAAATACGATTGAAAACACCAAAGATGTAATCATTAAGCAAAAAGGAAGGCATGCCGAAGAAGAAGCCTTTGTGCTTATTAAAAACGGCCTGTATTTAGGGTATGGTTTTGTTGATGGGACAGAACAAATTACTAGCGAGGAAGATTTGGAAAATTATTTAATCCCACAAAAGGATAACGCCGATATTCAAAAAATAATTAGAAGTAAATTGGTGAACTTGTGATTATTTGATGTTTTTAATAACCACTTGTTTATGACTCCGTTTAAATATGAGCAAACATGTTGGCTGTTAATTTAGGTATTTTATATCGGCTAAAAAGTTATCAATAGATAAACGACTCAGCTTAATTAATCTGAACACCCTTGTTTCATTAGTGATTTTAGACTTGCAGTATAGTTCCTCTTTAATGATACCACCGTCTTGTATTATTAATTGTTTAAATACTATATTCCTAGAAAATTTAAAATCATCCATATCATATATTTTAAGTTGAACAAAAAATAAAAATCACAACCTATATTGTAATTTTTTGTTAGATTTAGACTACTAATATAGTAATTAATTTCATTTAATCCGATAAATATTACTTTTTATCGATATAATGAATAAATATTACAAGCGAAAGAAATAATATTCTTACGGGATTCCATAAAAACATAAAAAAACTCTGTATAAATTTTATACAGAGTTCTTCAGGAAAATCCCTCTACGCGTTGACGTAGCATTATTAATAGCAGTACAATGTTATTAAACTTATCGGAATCTTTATTACTGTTTCCCGTAAAGACCCCTCTTTTTTATATAAGCCCTAAATCTTTAACGATGGCCACCAGATGAATGGCATTATTGGCTTTAAATTCTATGCGTAATTTATTTAATCGTTTCTCTAAAGAACTCAGGCTGCTTGGAGAAATCTTATTGTTTTTAAAGTGGGTGCTTATTTCTTCCTGAGAATGCCCGTTAGCCAGTTGTTTTAATAATTGAATATCGAAATCGTCTATTTCCAGATTATTATTGGCGTTAAACGCCTGAGCCACCTCAGGGGACAAATACAATTTATCGCCCAAAACACTTTTAATGGCTTTCGATAATTCGCTTAAGCCTCTTCGGCTTTTACACACATAGCCGTCTAGGTTATAATCTGTCATTAAAGTGCGCACCTTTTGCAGGCGGTCTTCAACAGAATAGACAATGATTTTTAGCGAAGGGTATTCTGCCTTCAGTTTTTTAATTAAGTCTTCGCCAGACGCGAACTTTTGCTCCCGATGGTCCGATTTAAAAGACAGGTCTGATATTAAGAGCTGAAAAGGCGCATCGTCTAAAATGGCTTTTTTAATTTTTAAATACGCATCGTCGCAATATTGTACTTGCTGAATTTCTTTAACACCTAATTCACAAAGCGATGTATGCACCCCTTTGTTGATGTCTTCCATATCTTCGGAAATTAAAACTTTAGTAAACATGTGTTATACAGTTATTTGAACTTTAAACCCACTTCCAGGTTCCGATTCAAAAGTAATTGTTCCGTTTATAGATGCCATACGGTTTTCCGTATTGTGTAAACCATTGTGTTTAATTAAGTTGCACCCAATACCATTATCTTTATAATCAATCGTTATTTTTTTTCCGGATGCTTTCACCGTTAAGGCGACCAGCGACGCTTTGCTATGCTTCCGCATGTTGGTCATGAGTTCCTGTAGGACTCTGAACAGGGTGATTTTTTTTAAATCTGATAAGCTGTTCCAGTCCATTTTTGAGATATTCTTGGTGATCACATTAATGGAATCGTTTTTATAACTGAGCAGTAAGTCTTTTAAAAGGGCGTCGTAGTTTTCATGCACATCGATGATGCTGTTTTCTTTTGAAATATCCCGTGTTTTGAGATATACATGCTCCAGATCGTCTAAAATAAGATCCTTGGAGCTTTTATCACTTTGAAGCTTCGTCATAATGTGATACACATCGTTGGCAACCTCATCATGAACCTTTTTAGAGATTCGGGATTCGGTAAAATAAACTTCCTGTAGCTTTTCTTTTTTGTGCCTTGATTTTATAATGAAATACAGAAAAATAGTGAGCAATAAACCGATGACGGTAATCATTTGATAGATTGTTTTATTCAATTTTTCTTTCTGAGCTTCTATCTGGCTGTCCTTAAATTTTAATTCGCTGGCCTTGGCTTCATTTTCCGATTTTAAATAATTGTATTTTATAAGGGCGTATTTATTGTCGGCTATTTGTTTGGCATGTGTGATGCTGTCTTTCAACCTTTTATACTCTAATATTTTAGGGTCTGCACTTAATGAAATAATATTTGAAAGGGCGTCTTCTATATAAGATGCAGAGTTAACGGCTTTTGCGGCTTCGTAAGCTTTATTGGCATAAAATGATGCTTTTGCTATATCATTTTTGTCTTTATAATATTCTTTGAGATGCCTGTAACTTGAATAGACCCCATAATTATCATTGATGTCGAGCCGCATTTTTAATGCCTTTTTCAAATTATCTAAAGCTTCTGGTCTGGTTAATTTTGATTGCACATTGCCCAGATTATCTAAAGCTCTGGCGGTTTGTTCTGCATCGCCTTGGGCTAAACTGTTTTGATAGACTTCGGACAATAATTTTTCAGCACGTTCAAAATTTAATTGCTCCATGTAAACCAGCGCCATATTGTTTTGAATGATATTGATGTACGTAGGCAGTTTTGTGAGTTTTAGGCCTTTATTATAGTAGTTTAGTGCGTTGTCATAATTTAATAAAATCATATTGACACGCCCCAGCTGATTATACAATCCCACTTTGCTTTCGTTTGTAACCTCCGATACTTTTAGTCCGTCCAGTAATTTTAAAGCCAAGACAATATTGGTTTCACAGCCATAATAATCGCCCAGTTCGTGTTGAATAATCGCTAATTGCCGCAAATGCCCGATGGCCTTCATGGTATCGTGGCTTTTTAAGGATGCATCTTTTTGCTTATTAAAGAATTGATAGGCTTTTGCCAGACTTAAAGTGGATGCTGGTTTATTGACAATGGAAGCATAATACTGTAAGCTATCTTGCTCTTGGATAAAATTGAGTTTTGTGCTACTGAAAGTATGGCAACTAAAGGCAAAAAATAGGAAGGATGCCAAAACATTTTTCATACCTCTAAAATAATAACTAAACTTTGGTTAACCTGCTTAAAAAGAAAATATATTAAAGTATTTTTTGACACCTCTTTTATAAAAAACCTTACGGTGTTTCGTTGTTTTATTTGGAAGTTAATACCATATGCTGCATTAAGGCATTTGGGGATTCGCTTGCTGTCAGTGCTTCAATTTTAGCCAATAGTCTTTTAATCCGAACATCGTATTTATAATATTCTTCACGATTTGTAATGGTTTCTTTTAGATCCAGAAGTTCCTGCATTCTGCCTTCAAGTGAGACAATATTCATGAGTCTGGCATATTGCTCCACATTCAAGTTGGGAACCCCTTGATTTCTTAAAACGCCGCTAAAGTATTTGGTGTATTTCATAAGCATACAAAGTTAAGCCCGTGGACTAAAAAGTGTTGCTTGGGGTTGTAGTAATTTGAAAAAAGCGCACAACCTCTTCTATTTAGTGGGTTTTTTCTTTAAATTTGAATATGTAATGTGGCTATAGACCAATGTTTATATCCGAAAGTTAGCCTTAATAAAAAATGATCCTTATAGACAACCCATATATTTCAGATTTTCTGGTAAGAACTATTAAAGAAAATAATTTTGAAGTTATTTCTACTAAAGAAGCGAAGTCATTGATTCATGATGATTCTCTGAATTGGATTTCTGAAAGTGATGCGAAGCATAAAATCCTAAACAGCCCAAACCCTCTTATTTATACAAATTCTGAGAATGCATTAGCTTGGATTTTCAACAATCTAAAAGAAACTAACCTACCTAACCAAATAAGATTATTTAAGGACAAACTTAAATTTAGAGAACTAACTAAAGATATGTTTCCTAATTTCCTGTTTAGAAAAATTAAAATAGATGATATCCCGACCTTAGCTATTGATGCATTAAAACTGCCATTTGTTATTAAGCCTTCATTAGGGTTTTTTAGTATTGGAGTACATATTGTTCGTAACAAGTCTGACTGGGATGCCGCTCAAAAAGAATTAAACTATGATAATCTAAAAAGCATTTACCCTAAAGAAGTCATGGATGCTTCTACTTTTATTATAGAAGAATATATAGAAGGAGAAGAATTTGCCATAGATGCCTATTTTAATAATGATGGAGAGGTAGTTATTCTAAATATTCTACATCATATGTTTTCTTCAAGTACCGATGTAAGTGATAGGGTTTACTCTACTTCTCAAAGCATAATTAGCAAGTATAAAGAAAGCGTTGAAGCGTTTTTAAAACCCATAGGGGAAAAAGCTGATTTGAAAAACTTTCCTTTACATGTAGAGGTTAGAATTGATAATAGAGGCGTTATAAAACCAATAGAAATAAACCCGCAACGATTTGGAGGGTGGTGTACCACTGGCGATCTTTCGTGGTATGCATTTAAGTTTAATTCATACCAATATTTCATTCAAAATAAAAAACCAAATTGGGATGAAATATTCAAAACCATGAAAGATAAAATTTATAGCATTATTTTATTAAACAATAATTCAGGTTTTAAACCATCAGAAATCTCTCATTTTGATTTTGATATGCTTAAACAAGAGTTAGAAAATATATTAGTGATCAGAGAATTAGATTTTAATAAATACCCAGCATTTGGAATCATATTTACTGAAACAAGCGAAGGAAATGAAAGCGAACTAAAAGAAATACTAAATTCTGATTTAAGTAAATATATTAGAAAATAGAAATTACTATGGCTAACACAGTATTTAAAAAATTGCTATTTTTAGCTAAACCAATGTGAGTTACTTTGTTTCTAGCTTCCGATTTTCCTTCGGAAAATAGCCGCACACAAACACGCAACGTTCCATATGCGTATTCCAAGGTCAAATCCTAATAATTTATTGATAATTTCTAAGCTGCAAATTTCTGAAGCTCTACATATGGTGTCCCTCTTTTCACCACTGCAAAAGCTCTTGATAAAATCTTATTTCGTACGTTATTTAAAGCAACCATTTTTGGCTTTCCTTCTGCAACTTTTTTAATATAATACTGCTTTAGTTCTTTGTCACACTGTATAGCACTAACACTGGCTAGTGTTAAGAGCGTTTTCATTTTTCTATCTCCTATGTGATGAATTCTGTTTTTTCGACGTATACTGGTCCCAGAACTATGTTCAAAAGGTGCAACCCCACAATAGCTTGAAAACTGCCGCCAACTATCAAAACGTTTAAAGTTGCTCGTGTGATATAAGATTTGGCAAGACAGTATGAGCCCGACTCCTTTTAAGGTATTTAAAAGCTTATAATTCCTTTGTAATGATTCATCTCTCTTAATTAGTTTTTTAATACGCTGCTCTAGTGCTTCAATTTGTTTTGTTAGATAATGAATGGTCTTTGTGATAATCTTACAGCAAGTATCTGTCGACGGACTGTTAAGTAAAGTTTGCATTTCTTTAAGACTGCTCATTTTACCCGTGCGGTCTCTTACTAACTGATCCCTAAAGGATAACAGCCTACCTAGTTCTTGGATGTCTTGTTCTTTTGGACTACTTAAATCAAGTTCTTCTTTGTAAATCCAAGCGTATCTAGCAATCATAGCTGCATCAAGTTTATCTGTTTTTCCTCTTATAATTCCTGATGATCTTTTAATAGCTAAAGGATTTTCTTCTACATAATCGATGTCATTTTCTGAGAGATAAACACTAAGATTGGTAGAGTAATGTCCTGTATTCTCAAAACAGAGAAAATAGAGCTGTCCTTTTAAATGCTTTTCTACCCAAGTTAAGAGTGCTTTATACCCTTTAGCAGTATTTGAAAATACGCGGTGTACGGCTCTGTTGTGAATATGAGCATCGATTGTTAATTTAGATACATCGATACCGATAACATCTACATAATTTTTCATATTTTTAAATATTATTCCTTCTCAAAAAGGAATGATTAATAAATGTTGCAATGACTATCACCTTTAATAGGAAGTGATTCCTGGTATTCCAAATGGTCCTAAAGCAACCTAAGAGAGACAAGAGGACTGATACGTATAAAGGATCTATAAGTCTAATAAACGTTTTAGTTCTCCTCTTGTTTCCTAGTAAAAATAATAACTACTTTATTAATGGGCATAAAGTAAAGATAAACGTTGTAAGGCATTACGAAACAAGACTTATGAAACACATATTTATTGATACAAATATTTTTCTGCATTTTGAAAATTTTGAAAAAATTGATTGGTTAAATGAGTTTAATGTTGAAACTTGCAAATTAATTATTCCACCTATAGTAATTGACGAATTAGACAAAAAGAAAATTGGCACTAGCAAAATAAGTAATAAAGCTAGAGTTATTTTAAACCGATTTGAAGAATTATCTGAAAAAGAAAATTCCCTTATTAAAGAAAATGTCTTTTTTGAAATATTATTAAATAAACCGTCAAAATTAATATATGAAGTTAATGACCTGAATTTTGATGAGCAAGATCATAGGTTAATAGCAAGCATAATAGATTTTAGAGATAAAAGTGGCCATTTAGATATTGAATTGTGTACCAATGATATTGGTCCAAGGCTAAGGGCTCAACAGTATGGAATTAGAGCTTTAAAGTTAAATGAAAAATACCTCTTGCCAACACAAATATCTGAAGAAGCAAAGAGAATAAAAATACTTGAAAATGAAAATCTATTATTAAAAACGAGAATACCTAGTGTTAAACTTAAATTTGAAAATTTAAAGGAGTTTATCAAAATAAATGTTAGCCCAAATAACAATTTGGATTTTGAAAGTTTCAAATGCAAAAGACTGATGCAATAAACAACCTGTATTGCACATATAAATATGCAATACGGAACAATTACTATAAAAATCGGGAGCGGGAGTACAACAAAGGCAGTATCTGCTAAACTGTTTAAGTTTTTAAATCTCAGTTTAAAAATTAATTTGAGAATTTTTTATTCATTACAGTAATTTCTAATTACTCAAACATTACTATTCTAGTTTCCAATAGCTTTAAATATTTTATTTTCATTTCATCAGAAAGAAAAGAAATTTCAAGTAATTCCTTCCATACAGGAATTGCTTTTTTCATTTGCTCTAGAATTATAGTTATTGTTTTTTCGTTGAGTTGTAGCCTTTCTTTGGCGTAATAGTCAATAAAATCAGTTGATTTTAAATTACTTTTTTTTCCTTTCAAGGTGAGCGCTATTTCTTCATCGGGATTTTTAATAGCTATGGTAGAGTTAAGGAAATCATAAATGGGCGATAACGTTGTTTTACCATTTTTAGTAATCAATGAAAAGTTTTTCAAGTGCATATCTTCATTTCCACTAACATAGCAAAAAAGTATTCTTTTGAAAAAATCAGCTTTTTCGATAGCAGGGAATGAACAATATTCGTCAAGTACCGGAATGAGTTTCTCCATTGTAAAACGGTATTTTGTATCTCTAGTATTTCCAGTTAATTGAGCAAAATCTTCTGTAGCCCATTTTTTTCCTTTACCATAACGGTCAAAACGTTTAATAAAATATGATAAACTACCATCTTTGCCATAAAGCATTCCGTGAAAAGGAACTTCTAAACCAAATGCTTTTGCCATTCGCATGGTTACATCTTCATTCTCGGGTAATTGTGGGAATAAATCATTTTGTGGCTTTATGATATAGGTCCCAAATTGATCAACAATCTTAAATTCTTGATCTACTATAGAAACAGATGCACTAAGCTTTGGTTGTACTCCTTGAATGGATAGCTTTTTAGCTCTATTGGCGGCTTCTTGACGTAATTCTACTGCTGTATATGGTAAATTGTTTAAGTGTGTTAATTTAGGAGCAATCATACGTATTCCTTTTTCGCTATACTTATTTGTACCGCATAATTTGTATGTAATGGGGCATCTATTCATTTTCCAATAATTGAACGGTTACAGATCCTACTAAATCGTTTCCTGTAGCAATTAGTTGAGAGAAATAATCTTTTTTGTCAATTTTGGCAATGCTTAATAAACCTTGCAACATGACACCTTCGGGCAATAACCCTTCGAAAAAAGGAGGGAAGGATTTGTAGCTATACTTTTTGTGGTTAGTGGGCATAGTTAATGATACTGCTTCACCTTCATAATTTTGATCGTACTCAAAATTATAGTCGTCAGCAGCTACTTCGGTTAAAATTCCAGCTCTTTTTCCGTGAGCCAATATTATTGCTTGTCTCATGATTATTTAGTTAATGGACTTTTGAATTCTACTTTAATGTTGAGTACTTGGAGTACTGCAAATAGATTATTTAATCGTACCGTTTCTTTGTTCTTTTCAATATCAAAAACAGTTGTTTTACCAACTCCTGCTAAATTAGCTAGTTCCAGTTGGGTAAGTCCTGCTTTTTTTCGATGGTCTTTTATCAAAGCACCTAAATCAAAATCATTCATTTTATACTGTTTAGGCGGTAAAAATACGTAATTTAAATGTTTAAAGATACATTTTTTGTGTAAAATTGTGCTTTATTACTGTTATGGCAGTAAATTAAAGAAGATTTATAATTTTTTAAGGGTGAAAAGACAAAAAAAGCACTTATTACTGCTAAGGCGGTAATTAATTAGTATACTACTTAATGATTGGTCTTTATTTAATTAAAAATATTATCCAAATCTTGTCTTCCAATTATAGTCATAATTTCAACAACATTATTATTGACTTTATAATAAATACTATCAGAACCACAAACACAACGTCTATATCCTGTTTTAATAAAATCAACTGATTCAAATGAGAATGGACTTTCAGCAATAATATCAAAATACTCAAAAAATGAATCAAAATATTTGTCAGCTTGTGTGATTCCAAATTTTTTAACTCCATAATGATGAATTCTAATCAAATCATCACTAGCTAGATTACTTAATTTGTATTTAGCCATTAAGTAAAGACTTTGATTTTGCTAAAATTTGTTCTTTACTATCGTTTGTAAATCCGCTATTTTCTGCTTTTTCCAGCTTAGCACTTATCCAATCAATTTGTTGTTGTTGTTTTCTAGCTTGTCTAATTAAATCGTTT
>Ga0208304_10001756_pt1 | contig 10242 bp, 10 predicted proteins | sample ColrivemetaGS713_FD_187603 | JGI IMG/M metagenome (GOLD analysis project Ga0208304, IMG submission 187603) | Estuarine microbial communities from the Columbia River estuary - Flood tide ETM metaG S.713 (SPAdes) (version 2) | ecosystem: Environmental > Aquatic > Marine > Intertidal zone >... | reverse complement strand
AACAGCCGTATTGGCAATGGCCGCCCCAAACGATGCGCGCCTACCGCCCAATAACCGCCGTCAGGCGCGGGGCCAAATACAAAGTCTTTGGCTGCCAGCAGATGAAAACAGTGCGCAATGTCCTGCTGTCTGATGCCGGGTATGTCTGCGCCAATGATAAGCGTGGGCAGGTCGCTTTTGGTGAACTGGCGTTTCATGCGCGCCCCAAGATCGCCCCGGCCTTGAGGGACACGCGGCAAATGCGCGGGCCAAATGCGGCTGGCAAGCCCTTCAACGTCGGGCGAAACGGCCAGCGTAATCGACCAGCGCGGGTCGGCAATGCGACGCAGCAAGCCCAAGGCCTGATGGCGAAACCAGAAGGCCGCGGTGGTCATGCCAATGTCACGCCCCAGCCGGGTTTTCACCCGTCCGGGATGCGGCTCCTTGACCATGACCACAAGGCGTTGGCGCATGGTCTAGCTGAAATAACGGCGCAAAATGCCGGTATATATGTCTTTGAGTTGGGTAATTTGCGCAATTTGCACGCATTCATCCACCTCATGCATACCGCGCCCCACCAGCCCAAATTCGGCCACCGGGCAGATGGACTTCACAAAGCGCGCATCCGATGTGCCCCCGCTGGTGGAATAGGCCGGCCGCCGCCCGGTCCCCTCGGCCACAGCATCGGCGATCATTTCGGAAAATTCACCGGGTTCGGTGATAAAGCTTTCACCCGTGACCGACAAAACCATGTTGAACTTGATGTCCGTTTCAGCCGCAACGCGGTTGGTCTCAGCCTCTAGCCAATTGCGCAGGCTGTCGCTGGTATGGCTATCATTAAAGCGGATATTGACGGTGGCGCGGGCCTCGGCGGGGATGACATTGCTAACCGGGTTCCCGCAATCAATCGTGGTGATCACCAGATTGGAGGCGTCAAAATGCGCGGTGCCTGTGTCCAGCTCATGGCTGGCGAGCCGGTCCATCAGGCGCACCAGCGCGGGCAGCGGGTTATTGGCGCGGTGCGGATAGGCGGCATGGCCCTGCACGCCGCGCGCCACAAACCGCGCGGTGATAGACCCGCGCCGCCCGATTTTCATCATCTCGCCCATTTCATTGGGGCTCGTCGGCTCGCCCACCAAGCAATGGTCCATGCGTTCGCCATTGGCGGCCATCCAGTCCAATATGGCTGCGGTGCCATCCTTGGCCGTGCCTTCTTCATCACCGGTAATGGTGATAACGATCGACCCATCGGGCGGGGTCGCGGCCACAAAATCCACTGCTGCCGCCACAAAGGCCGCAACGCCGGATTTCATATCAACCGTGCCGCGTCCATACATAATGCCGTTGTGAATTTCCGCGCCAAACGGGTCATGCGTCCAATCATCCCGGTTGCCAATCGGCACCACATCGGTGTGACCGTTAAAGCCAAAGGCCCGGCCATTGCCAAGCTTGCCCCAGCGGGCAAACAGGTTGGAAACGCCACCGCGCTCTATCCGCGTGCAGGTGAACCCAGCCTTGGTTAGCAGGTCTTCAAGCAGCACATGTGCGCCACCTTCCTCAGGGGTAACAGACGGGCAGCGCACCAGATCGGCGGTTAGTTTGATGGGATCGATTGTCATAAATGCTCCATGCCCCGAAGGGGTTAGTCTTCGTCGTCATTAAAAAATGGGGTCAATTGGGCGACGATAACGGCGTTTTCGGCCAAGGCACGGTCCATCAAGGCGCGCTCGTCCTCGTCAATATCATGGCCATCGGCAAGGCGTTCATCCAAGGTGCCGTAGCCTGAAACATCAAGCGGGTTCATCTCGGCGGTTTTTAAAACCTGAACGGTTTCATTCACCGCCTCTTGCTCATCGACGCCGCTGGCATAGATCATCAGCGCCGCACCTGTGCAGCCATCTGGCAAACCATCATTGGCACTGCGCCCAACCTCAACAAGTAGGGTAAACACCTGCTGGGGGCGTGCGGAATTCTTGGACATTGTCTATCCCTGACAAACTTGATTGCCCCGTCATAACCTGCGCCGTGGGTGCCGAAAACCCCTTAGTTTGCCGGCAGCGGAGGGCCAACCACCTGCATGCCATGCGATGCAAAAACGGCCGCCATCTCGGGCGGGGTTGGGGATTTCATCGCGCCGGCGGTATGGAAAAAGGATTCCATCTTTCCGGCAGGGACAAAGCTAACCGTCATTCTGCCGGTGGCGGTGGTGTTTTTGAAGGCGTGGGGAATGCCGCGTGGCGCAAAAAGGGAATCACCGGCCACGAGATGATGCGTGGTATCGCCAATGCAAATATCAAACTCGCCCTCGCGTATCAGAAACCATTCATCCTGATCATGGTGAACATGCATCGGCGGGCCGCCGCGTTGGTGGCGATTTGTATCAATCGAACAGATTTGCCCGGCAGTATCTTGCGCTGAAAGCGTGATGTAGAACGTGGCATCAAGAAACTCAAAGGGTCGGTCGAACCGGTCAGTGTGGTTGCGCACCAGAGACTCGGTTGACGGGTGGATTGGTTGCATTGCGAAACCTCCCAACAAAACACCAATCGCCGCAGCCTAGCATATCCGTGCTTGCAAAGATATTGGATCCATTAAGTCGTTTTGCCCGGGGTATCCTGCCAAAAAAAATGGCGCGGGACCAGCCCGCGCCACATCAAACGACATTCAAGTCTGGCTTTAGTCGCGCAGTAGCTCGTTGATGCTGGTTTTAGAGCGCGTGCGCTCATCCACGCGTTTCACGATAACGGCGCAATACAGGTTAATGTTGTTTTTGGACGGCATCGAGCCTGCCACAACCACGGAATAGGGGGGCACTTCGCCATACATAACGGTGCCGGTTTCACGATCAACGATTTTGGTGGACTTGCCGATAAACACGCCCATGCCCAGAACCGAGCCTTCGCGGACGATACAGCCTTCAACCACTTCGGACCGTGCGCCGATGAAGCAATTATCTTCAATAATGGTGGGGCCGGCCTGCATAGGCTCCAACACGCCGCCAATGCCAACGCCACCTGACAGGTGCACATTCTTGCCAATTTGCGCACAGCTGCCAACCGTGGCCCAAGTATCAACCATGGTTCCGCTATCGACATAGGCGCCAAGGTTCACAAAGCTGGGCATGAGCACCACGCCGGGGGCGATATAGGCCGATTTGCGCACAACCGCGCTGGGCACGGCGCGAAAACCGGCTGCGCGCCACTGGTTATCGCCCCAGCCTTTGAATTTGCTATCAACCTTGTCCCACCAGCCGCCACCCTGCGGGCCGCCATCCTGCTGTTCCATATCCTTGATGCGGAACCCCAAAAGCACGGCCTTTTTGGCCCATTGGTTTACATGCCAATCGCCATTTTCCTGCCGTTCGGCCACGCGCAACTTGCCTGAATCCAACGCGTTTAGCGTGGTTTCAATGGCATCGCGCTGTTCGCCTTTGGTGGCGGGGGTAATGCTGTCACGGGCATCCCATGCGGCTTCAATGGCGGTTTCAAGTGCGGCGTTTGACATATCAGGCTCCGGTCGATTTTAAGGGCTTGCTTGCGCTATACTGGCAATGTGCTTTTTGTGCAATGCGCCTAAGCGGCAAACGGATCGGGCGCGATATTCGCCCCACAAACCAGCACAGCAACTTTTTCACCCGCTGCGGGCCTGTATGCGCCTGACAATAGGGCGGCCAGCGCAGTGGCTCCGGCTGGTTCCACCAATTGCCGCGCTTTGTACCATAACAGGTGCTGGGCGGCGGTTATGGCCTCATCTTCTACCAACACAGATTGCACATTTTGCACCTTGGCCAGATCGTAACAGAGCTGACCGATTTTTCGGGCCCCAAGCGCGTTTGCGGCAATGCCGGACACGTCCACCAAGGTTTCGGGCCCGGTTTTAAGTGCAGCATGCAGGGTGGGGGCAAGCCGGGGTTCCACTGCCACAACCTTGCGCCGTCCCGCCAGCCAAGCCAGCGCACCGCCAATTAACCCACCACCGCCAACCGCGATAAGGATGGTATCAGCGTCGAGCCCCTGTTCTTCCCATTCCGACATGACCGTGCCTTGGCCGGCCAGCGTTGGCGCGGCGTCATAGGCGTGGATCTGCATGGCGCCGGTCTCTGCCTCATAGGCCTGTGCGGCGGTAAGGGCATTGGCATAGGCGCCGGGCAGCACTGTTAGATTGGCACCCGTACTGCGGATAAGAGCGATTTTCGCTGGGCCCGCAAATTCCGGCACGAAAATATGCGCTGGATGGCCAAGGCGTTGTGCGGCAAAGGCCACAGCCGCGCCATGGTTGCCCCCCGATGCCGCGACAACCCCTGCCACTGGCACGGGCAGGCTGAGCAATGTATTAAACGCCCCACGCGCCTTGAAACTGCCAGTATGTTGCATCTGCTCAAGCTTGGCCAAAACCGGGTAATCCAGCCCGATATCGCGCAGTTCGACCACAGGTGTGCGGCGAATATAGGGTGCAATCCGCGCAGCGGCGGCGGTGATTTCCTGATCCCAGTTCATAATCTAAGCCCTCTGGCTGGCAATGCTTGGGCACAACCTATAGGAATAGCGATAAAGCACCAGACGAAAGGGCGAATTATGACCGAGATTCAATGGAAGCAAGAGCGGTTTCCTGATGCGGGCGAAGACCTGCAAACCCTGAAATCTATCCCCGATACGCCACAAACCCGCGCCCCGGCCTATCGTCTGGCCTTTGCTGATAATGACTTTTTGTGCCGAGATGAGTTGCGCCCCGTGCGCCTGCAACTGGAACTGCTGAAGCCTGAAATGGTGATGGCCGAGCGCGGAATTAAAAGCACCGTGGTGCTGTTTGGCGGCGCGCGTATTCCTGACCCCGTGAACAAGGACAAGGCGCGCACCAAGACCCTTGCCGACCTGTCCAAATATTACGATGCCGCGCGCGAATTTGCGCGGCTTTGCACAGTAAAATCGCTGGAAAGCTATGGCCGCGAAACGGTTGTTTGCACAGGCGGCGGGCCGGGGGTAATGGAAGCGGGAAACCGCGGGGCGGCGGATGCGGGGGGCGTGTCAATCTCGCTCAACATCGTGTTGCCGCATGAACAAGCCCCCAACCAATATGCCTCACCTGAATTGTGTTTCAACTTTCACTATTTTGCCATTCGTAAGATGCACTTTTTGATGCGCGCCAAGGCGATAGCGGTCTTTCCGGGCGGCTTTGGCACCTTGGATGAGCTGTTTGAGACGCTGACCTTAGTGCAGTCCGGCCGCATGGAGCCAATGCCGATATTGCTGTTTGGCAAGGCGTTTTGGGAGAGGATTATCAACTGGGAAGCGCTTGCCGATGCGGGCACGATTAGCCCGGATGACATCAAACTATTCCGCTTTGTCGAAACCGGTGCCGAGGCGTTTGAGGCCATGGAAAACTGGTTTGCACCGCACGCGGGCTAGGTATTTTGCCTAGATATTGAGGAGATTGTTCGCCGGCGAACAAACGGCAGCCCCGTGATTTTGTAAACTGGCTGATCTCGTGTAGAATTGAGCCAAATGGGGGTGGTGATACGCGGGGGCCAGATATGACGGGCGACAAGTTTCGGTTAACAAAAGAAGCGGCCATCAAGTATGACACATATAGTGTGCCGGCGATGTTTGGGCCCTTAGCGCGCGCCACGATGGACAAGGTGGAACTGCTGAAAGATGCGCATGTTATTGATATTGCTTGCGGTACGGGCGCGTTAACGCGCGAGATTGCCCGAAAATTGACGGGCCGGGGGCGTATTGTCGGGGTCGATTTGAATGACACGATGATCGATCTAGCCCGCGAAAACCAACCCAGCAGCGCACATGATGTTGAGTGGTTTGCTGCGGATGTTTGCGATTTACCCTGTGATGACAATGCCTTCGATTATGCGTTTATTCAGCAAGGCTTGCAGTTTTTTCCTGATAAGCCGGCGGCTTTGCGGGAAATTCGAAGGGTGTTGCGTCCAAAGGGTCAGCTTATTTTAACCTGCTGGCGCGCCATTTCACCGTTCAATGGGGCCTTGGCAGAGGCGCTGGCGCGGCATGTAAACGAAGCTGCGGCCAGGAAGGCGCGCGCGCCATTTTCCTTTCGAGACGGCGAGGCGATTGCGACCCTGCTGAACGAAGGAGGATTTGATGTATTAAAGCTTGCAGGGGTGGTTTTGGAGCGTCGACTTGACGATTTGCGCGCGCAGATTATGGCCTTGCCGATAGAGGCAGATCTTAGGGCAGCTGGGGATGCGGTGACTGATGTCATGATCAATGATGTGGCGGCGGCGCTGGCGCCATATAAGACAGCGGGGCTTCTGTCTGTGCCGCAGGAAGCGCATCTCTTCTACGCTCGGCCAAAGGCGATGGTGCGGTAGCGTAGTTCTGAGGTTTGGAGGCTTCATTGGGGTTGGATGCCTCCGGCGGGGATATTTAGGAAAAGAAGATTAAGTGCGGGCGCGCATTTGGCGAGGGTTTTGGCCAAAGCGAGCGCGGAAGGCGTGGTTGAAGGCAGCAGGGCTGGCAAAGCCACAGCGCAGGGCAATGTCTTGCATGGAGTGGGCAGTGTCTCGGACCAGCCGCGCGGCGCTTTCAAGGCGCAGTCCGCGATAGGCCGTGCCCGGCGCAAGGCCGAGCGTGCGTGTAAATCGGGTTTCAAGCGCGCGGCGCGAAACGCCGAGTTGCTGGCAGAGACGCGCAATGGGTAACGGGTCTTCGACGTAGGCTTCCATCAGGTCAAGCGCGCGGGCGACCAGCGGGTCGCGCCGCTCTACTCGGGCGCGCGACATGAGCGGTTGGCGATCAGAGCCGCCGCGCGCGGATTCATAAATGAACACCCCGGCAACTTGTAGTGCGAGCGGCTGGCCATAACGGGTGCGGATGAGATCTAGCATCATATCCATCGCTGGCGCGGCGCCGCCGGCTGTCATCCGGTTGCCGGAGATGACAAAGCGATCAGCGATCACCTCAATTTCGGGATGGGCGGTGGCGAAATCCTCCAAATCCTCCCAATGGGTGGTGGCGCGATGTCCGTTTAACAGCCCGGCGCGGGCCAGCACCCATGGCCCGGCCTCGACCCCGCCAAGTGCAGCCAGGCGTGGCGCGAGGCGTTGCAGGTGGCGCAGGATTGGGGCGGTGGCGTGGATGGATTGGTTGAAGCCGGAAATGACCAACAGCATATCGACCGGGCCAAGCGAGCTAAGCGTTCCGGCGCTGGCCACATCCAGACCGCAGGTTAGCGTGGCTGGCGCGCCGGTTGGTGTGACGATTGTCCAGTTAAACAGCGGGCGGCGGGCAAAGCGATTGGCGGCGCGCATTGGGTCCAAGGTGCTGGCCAGCGACATCATCGAGCTTTCAGGCAGCAGTAAAAGCCCGACTGTCAGGGGTGCCTCGGAAGCTTGGAAGACTAAATTTGCGCGTTTCATCAAGTATAATGCGTAAAAGATAAATTATCTGCGCGCAAGGCGGCGATACTGAGGCTAACAGATTGAGAGGATTCCCATGCCATTGACCATGACCAAAGACGTTTTCATCACTTGCGCCGTAACCGGTTCAGGCGGCACACAAGACCGTAGCCCGCATGTGCCGCGCTCGCCCCAGCAGATTGCCGAGAGCGCGATTGCGGCAGCCAAGGCGGGGGCGGCGATTGTGCATTGTCATGTGCGCGACCCTGAAACCGGCAAGCCAAGCCGTGACCCCGGTATGTTTCGCGAAGTGACCGAGCGGATCCGCGACAGCGACACTGATGTGGTGCTGAACCTGACTGCCGGAATGGGCGGCGATTTGGTGTTTGGTGATGTTGAAAAACCACTGCCACCCGTGGCCGGCACGGATATGGCCGGGGCGAGTGAGCGGCTGGAGCATGTTGTGAATTGCCGACCCGAGATTTGCACGCTGGATTGCGGCACGATGAATTTCGCCGAGGCTGATTATGTGATGACCAACACGCCAGGCATGCTGCGCGCCATGGGCCAGATGATGACAGATTGTGGCGTTTTGCCCGAGATTGAGGCCTTTGACACCGGGCATTTGTGGTTCGCCAAGCAGCTGGTCGAAGAGGGCATTCTGAAATTCCCCGCCCTTGTGCAACTGTGCATGGGCGTGCCTTGGGGCGCGCCGGATGACCTGAACACCTTTATGGCAATGGTGAATAACGTGCCCGCAGGTTGGAACTGGAGCGCATTTGCGCTAGGCCGCCATCAGCAGCCCTTTGTTGCGGCCGCTGTGCTGGCTGGGGGCAATGTGCGTGTGGGTCTAGAGGACAACCTGTGGCTTGGCAAAGGCAACCTCGCCACCAATGAACAGCTGGTAGAAAATGCTGTGGGCATTATTGAGCGGATGGGTGCACGGGTGATTGGCCCGGCTGAAGTGCGCCAGAAACTGGGGCTGACCAAACGGGCGCCAATGTAATGCGCTGGGCCTTTGGCCGAAACCGATGAAGATTACATTTACCAAGGCTTTGCGCCTACGCGTTTTGAACGCCGCGCGAATAGGGGAACATAATGACTAAAGTTGCGGCAATTATTGGTGGAGGCGTTATCGGCGGTGGCTGGGCAGCGCGGTTTTTGTTGAATGGCTGGGATGTGCTTGTATCTGACCCCGACCCAGAGGCCGAGCGCAAGATTTCTGAAGTGCTGGCCAATGCGAGGCGCAGCCTGCCCGCCTTGGCCGATGTGGCCATGCCCGCCGAGGGCAAGCTGAGTTTTGCCAGCAGCATTGGCGAGGCTGTGACCAGTGCTGACTGGATTCAAGAATCCGTGCCAGAGCGGTTGGACATCAAGCACAAAGTGATGGCTGAAATTCAGAAATATTGCCGCGCCGATGCTGTGATCGGCTCGTCCACCTCTGGCTTTAAGCCCAGCGAATTGCAGCAAGGCGCGGCGCGTCCGGGCCAGATTTTCGTCTGCCATCCATTCAACCCAGTCTATCTTCTGCCCCTGATTGAGGTTGTGCCTTCGCCAGCGAGTGACCCCGCCATCCGCGACAATTGCGTCGCCACGCTTACTGCGCTGGGCATGAAACCTCTGCTGGTGCGCAAAGAAATTGACGCCCATATCGCCGACCGGTTCCTTGAGGCTGTGTGGCGCGAGGCGCTTTGGCTTGTCAAAGACGGCATCGCCACGACCGAGGAAATTGACGATGCCATCCGCTTTGGCTTTGGTCTGCGTTGGGGGCAAATGGGCCTGTTTGAAACCTATCGCGTGGCTGGGGGCGAGGCCGGGATGAAGCATTTCATCGCGCAGTTCGGTCCCTGCCTAGCCTGGCCATGGACCAAGCTGATGGATGTGCCCGAACTGACGGATGAGTTGATCGACATGATCGCCAGCCAATCCGATGCTCAATCGGGCATGCATACAATCCGTGAATTGGAACGTATCCGCGATGATAACCTTGTCGGCATGATGCGTGCGCTGAAGCTGAACAAATGGGGCGTTGGTGCCTTATTGGCCGAACATGACGTGCGGATGGGCCGAACAGCCCCCGGTGCTGGTCTTGTTGAAACCCAAAACCGCCAAGTGCCGCAAAGCTGGACCGACTATAACGGCCATATGAATGAGGCGCATTATCTGGAAGTTTTCGCAGCAGCGACGGACCGGATGATGGAGATTATTGGCGCGGATGCAGCCTATATTGCCGCTGGAAATAGCTATTTCACTGCTGAAACCCATATCCGCCACATTGACGAGGTTCATGCAGGTTCTAACATTCGCGTTGAAACCCAAGTGTTGTCGGGCCAAGGCAAGAAACTGCACCTGTTTCATACGATGTATGACGGCGCGCGCCTGTTGGCTACGGGTGAACATTTGTTGTTGCATGTGAACCTTGAAACCCGCGCGACCAGTGAGCCTTTGCCGACGGTCGCCGCGGCGTTGGCAAAATACGTCAACGCTCATGCCAACCTGCCAAAACCTGAGGGTGCAGGGCGTGCAGTTGGCCAGCGGCCATGAGCGCGCGCGTAGTCATCACGGCGGGCGGTAACGGCATCGGGCTTGCTATGGCGCAGGCCTTTGCGGCCAATGGTGCGCAAGTTTGGGTGACCGACGCAAACGCTGCCGCAATTTCGGCGCTGCCGGAAGGTATTCGCGGCAGCGTGGTTAACGCGGCTGACGAGGCCCAAATGGCCACGTTTTTTGCCGAGGTCCAGCAGGCTTGGGGCGGCTTGGATACGCTTTGTGCAAATGCCGGCATAAAAGGCCCAACAGCGCTGATTGAGGATGTGGACCTGTCAGAGTGGCGGGACTGCTTTGCGGTGAATGTCGAAGGTGCATTTTTGGCCACAAAATACGCCATCCCACTGATG
>Ga0208304_10001745_pt1 | contig 10283 bp, 10 predicted proteins | sample ColrivemetaGS713_FD_187603 | JGI IMG/M metagenome (GOLD analysis project Ga0208304, IMG submission 187603) | Estuarine microbial communities from the Columbia River estuary - Flood tide ETM metaG S.713 (SPAdes) (version 2) | ecosystem: Environmental > Aquatic > Marine > Intertidal zone >... | reverse complement strand
TATTCGTCAGTGCTGCTGAGCTACACCAGATACGACCGTTTCCCAAATCCATTGGACTTCGGCCGACCGTCAGCTTCGGCCTGGGACCCGTCATCCGCCACGCCTGTCGTAAAGATCCGCTCTGGGCCGATAGAAGCCGTTGGTAGACCTTGGAGCACTGGTTCTAAGATTGCCGTCAACTTATGGCGAAATGTGGATCGACGGCGCTCTATACATGCCCATAGAAATCGCGATGCGCCACGACTGAATAGGCATAGTCGAGCAACGTCGACCAACTGAACACTGGCATTTCAATCTCGCGTTGGATCGAACGAGCAAAGGGCTGAAACCCTGTGCATTCGAGCACCATTGCGCCCATCGTTGGATGTTCGGCGGCAAATTCCTTGGCCACAGACAAGAGTTCATGTTCCGCCTTGGCATAGTCCGCTGTGGGAATGTCAGGCCGCAGATCCTTGGTCCACAGACTGTTGAACTGAGGGCATTTTCCGTCGTCCATTGCCCCGCCGACAACATAGTTCGATCCCAACTGCACCCCAACCGACGTGAGGTGCCGATCATGCAATTCGTTGCTCTCGGAGGCGAGAATGCCGACAACCTTGTTATTACCGATGAGTGTTTGGGCCATAGACACCTGCACAAGGCTTGACGAAAAGACAGGGACACTTACAGCCGCAGCGATTTCGTTCTGGAACCAGGCAAAATAGCCGCATTCGGCTGCAATCGCGCGGCAGCCCATGCGCTCAAGCTTGCGCGCGGCCGCGAGCACAGGCTCCAGCAATAAGTCCTTGTCTTCACCTCTAACCAATTGCTTGATGTCGACGCCCTCTGCGATTTCGTATTGGATAGGAAAGGGAAAGGCGCTGGCGTTACGAACATCGCCGGGAAATCCTGGGTAGACATCATCCAGAATGATAATGCCCAATCCCATCCCATAGCAGCTGTGATTTCTTCGCGCGCGAATGCGCTGAATGGCCGGGTCGTGGACGGGCATCATGAGATTCCTTGTCGTTTTCCCCTGTTACTCTCTCTATGTTCGCAGAAATGTAAAGTTTTTGAGTGATGGTTGCTGGAGTGCCCCCGCTGAAGTGGTCCACCAATTGGGATAGTCTATCCCGTTCAGGAGAACCAAAGATGGCAGGAAAGCGAGACAAACCCGAAGAGATCGTGATGAAGCTTCGCCAGGTTGAAGTGCTGTAAGGGCAAGGGATGACGATTGGCGAGGCGGTGCGCCAGATCGGCATGACGATTCAGACTACTATCGCTGGCGCAAGCAGCGAGCCATGTCCGCCATTGGTCCGAGGACAATGGCGAGCGCGGAATGAGCCGCGATCAACTCAAACGCCTGAAGGAGCTGGAGACTAAGAACCAGCGGCTGCGGCGTGCGGTCTCGGATCTGACGTTAGATAAGATGATCCTGGCCGAGGCCGCACGGGGAAACTTCTGAGCCCTTCCCGCCGCCATCAGTGCATTGATCTCGTGCGGCAGACCCTTGGCGTATCTGAGCGTCCCGCTTCCCGGCAGTCGACTGCAAAGCAATCGACGAGAGGGGGCCTGCCGCACACTCGGACAGCATCGCTCGACACAGCATTAGGTTCCTTGCGGCCTGCCGGACGAAGCGCGGCTGACCGAGGATATCATTGCGCTGACGGCGGCGTGAAAGGCTGAAAGTCCCACAGAAGCAACCCAAGAAGGGTCGGCTCTGGCTGAACCCCTCTCATTGAATGCGGTGCATTCAACTGCCGGGCAATGGACCGATCTGTTCATCATGCGCGGCCCGCCTGAGTTCATAAGGTCCGACAATGGCGCAGAATTTATTGCAAAGAAGGTGCGAACTTGGATCGGCGCGGTGAGTGCCAAAACAGCCTTCATCACACCCGGATCACCATGGGAAAACGCCTACTGTGAGAGCTTCAAAACTATCAAAGCAGAGCTGATCTGGCGACATCCTTGGGAGATAAGGTGGAAGGCCGAGATCGCAATCTTCGGATACATCAACGGCTTCTACAATCCGCGCCGCCGGCACTCAGGACTGAGCTGGAAAAGCCCGGGCGCTTTCGAACGGAATGTGGCTTAACCGAGCACCTCGGGCTTCACAAAAGTGGAAAAGGTCCACAGAGCATGGTCCCTTCTTCGTACAACTCTCTTTCCCCAGTTCGGCCCGCAGGTGAGGTGGGCCGTCAAACTGGCACCGGGTGGCCAAATTGGGACTGTCGATCAGGGTTTTGCGCTATTTCGCGCGCGTGAACCCCTAGCAGCAGCAACGCTGGCCAAAGCAAGTAGGCCTGAATCTCGATGTTTTCACCGAAGGACAGCAGGATGATCGTCAAAACGATACCCAGCGGCAGGCGGCCACGGGCATGGCGGGTGGCGTCAACGAGAGTAATCCATGTTTGAACGGCCAGTGGCACAAAGAACGCGGCGAACCCAGCGACTCCTTTGACGAACAGCAGGCCAAACCACGTATGGTGGCTGCCGATCGGCATGTATTCAACGATATGCGCGCCCGGTTGAACGCGGCCATGGCCGAACCAAAAGGCATCGGAATACCAGCGCTCTTCGGCGATACGTTGCAGCGTTGCGCGAACCCGTGAACTATCGGCACGCGCACCTTTGAAAGCGTCGACGGCGTCTTGCGCAAGTCGCATCAAGCTGGGGCCAAACATCGCCATTGAGGCAGCAAATGCCGCACCCAGTTGCCACGCCCAGCCCCGCAACAACAAGGGCATAAACCGTGGCCCGCCAACGCAAACAACCAATCCCACTAGCCCCATGCGGGATTTCGAGGCGAGGATCATCAGCGTGCCCGCCGCCACGCCGACCGCGCGCCAACGGATGTTTTTATCTTCGAGCGAGAACAACACCATCAACACTCCCAACAAGGCTGCGAAGGGTGACCATGGCGCGAAGAATTGCCAGCGCGGGGTCCAACTGGCCGGGTCGAAGGTGAAGAAATAGACGGAGAAATACTCAGGCCCGGGGCCACCAATGGCTCTGAGCGGTGAGACGAACAGCCGTTCTGGCAGTCCGACATAAGGAGCGGCAAGCATCACCGGGGCCAACACGAGAGTGCCCAACCCGATGGCTGTTTGGCCCCGGATGATGACCGCCCTACGGATCGGCAAAATGGAGCCTGCTAGGGGGAACAACGCAAGCAAGGCCCACCCCTTTGCCCATCCGATAGAGCTCTTGATTGTGTCTTTGAGGCTCATGCCCCAATCGATATGGCCAGCCCAAAGGGCGAACAGCATCGCCACCATGCCCAGCATCCATGCCCAAACCACTGGCGGCACCGATCCGGTCGCGCGCTGATCGAGCGGCATGGCGCTACCAAAATACAGCGCAAAGGCGGCCATGAATCCCAATATCCAGCCCAGCACCGGCCCCACCACATAAAGCGCACCGACGCCGTAGAAGGGCCACGTCAGGATCAACGTTTTATAGACCAGCCTTTCTGCCGGAGTTTGCGGCAAAGCGTCGTCCAGCATGGCAGTGTTGGCGGCGGTGGCGTCGGTCATGCGGTGCGCCGACGGGTCAAGCGGTTGATGACGGCTTGACGGATCCAACCCAACGAGAGGCCGAACAACATCAACATCGTCGCGCCAACGCCAGCCGCCACGGCAATCGCGCGACGTGGCGAGGTGGGGTCATTGGGCAACGATGGGTTTTCCAGCACCTGCACCATTGGATACGAGGCATAGATATCGGTGCGCGACGACTCTGAGCGCGCGATGGCCGAGGCAAACACCGCTTCGGCGACAGCAAAATCGCGTTGCAGGTCCTCAAGGCGCGATGCCGCGGGTGCCAACGCGGCAAGCCGTTGATCTTCGGCGGCAATACGGCGGGTCAGGTGGTCAACTTCGCGCCGCACGCCCGCGCGTTGTACGTCATTGCGAACCAAATCGGCCAGCAATTCAGCCCGCGCTCCGGTGGCCGACTGATCTAGCCGCACATGCGCATCGGGCGCCAATCCGGTCACGGCGCGCGCCCGGTCATCAGCGCTAGCGCGGGCGTTGACATATGCTGTGCGCTCGCTTTCCACGCGCGGATGAGCCGGGCCGAAACGAGCGTCTAAATCGGCCAATGTCGCGGCGCGGGCGGCCACTTCAGACACCAGCGCCAAGTATTCCTCGTCTGCTTGCAAGGTCAATGCCGCGGCAGCTTGCGGGGCGTCGATGCCCAGCGTGGCCTCAAGCGCGGCAACCGAGGTTGTTAATTGGACCAACGTGTCGTTGCGGGCGCGCAGCGTCTCACTGAGGGTGTCATTGGCTCCAATCAACTCGTCGAATTGCTCAGCCGAGTGCAAGCCGGTTGTCGCCTGCAATGCGTTGATATCATCACGTGTGGCGTTCACAGCACGGCGGTAATCATCAATCGCGGCAGTGCCACCATTGCGGCGACCCTCCAACTCATCCGCACGTAGCGCGTCCAATTCGGCAAAAAATGCCGACAGTAGGGCATCACCGCGCGCGCGCGCGTCGTCGGCGGTGGGGCCGGTTATCTCGAGATGAATTAACCCGGTTTGATCGACCAGCCGGACGCGCGGCGCACCCAAGGCTTCGCGCGGCAAGCCAAGCGTCGCGGCCGCAGTTTCGAGGATCCGCTCGGCCCCGATCAGGCGTTTGTAGGTTTCCGTCGGGCTGACGGAATTCGACGCAAAGGCTGAGCTGGCATAGCTGCTGGATTGGCCGATCTGGTTGATATTCACCGAAGACGACGCCCCGGTCCCCGGCAAGATCAACGAGGCATAAGAGGAAAAACTTAAGGGAGCTGTGTTCAGATAGCCCATGATCGGGGCCCAAATTGCCGCAGACCCCATCAACGTTACCGCGACATAACGCGGCAAGCGCCCTGCATCACTCAGGCGACCGCCCTTGAGCAAACGCCCAATGCTTAGGTCGCGCAGCGGGCGACGGACGACTCGCGGCGGGCTTAGGCGGCGGATGCCGGGCTTTTGCTGCGCGAGAGTCTGGGTGATGGGCATAACGGGTCTCCTTTAACCGTCTGGCTAAGGGGAGGACGCGTAACAGTCATCCGCGCGACGGGCTAATACGCGAGGGCATAAGAGTAGGAGACTATCCGAAAGGATAGGTTTCGAGACGGTATAGAAGCCGGATGTTCGACTAGGGGGGTATAAGCATGGCGTGAGAACCCCATCAAAGGCAGTCTCGATCATTCGAGCAAAGAGTTCTGTCATTGTTAATAAGGGATCTCGTCCATCCATGCCCGTTATGGTGGTAAAGACGAATGTCAGATGGTGCATCGAGCAACTGTTACTCAAAAACCGCGCGAACAGTGCAGGGACTCGATCGCGGTTTGCCTCAAGCGGCAAGCGGACTCGTCTGTATGGACGGTTTGAAGCAATGCGCCGTCGTACAATGGTTTTAGTACTAAAACAGACCCGCTTCGCGCGCGATAATCGCCGCTTGAGTTCGGTTCGACGCGTCGATTTTGCGATACAGTGTTTTGACGTGCAGTTTAATGGTCGGCTCTGACAGGTCCAGATCGCGGGCAATTTCCTTGTTCGACTTTCCCTGCGTCAACCCCTTCAAGACCTCCCGTTCGCGCTGGGTCAGTTTCTCGCCCAGCGCGTTCTTTGGCGTCTCGGCGGCAGGGGCGGTCATATAGTCGATGGGGGCGTATTGTTCGCCCATCGCCATGAACCGCACAGCATTGATCATGGATTTCGCGGGTAAGGTCTTCGGCAAGAAGCCGGCGGCGCCTATCGCTAGCGCCTCGTCTGTGACCTCACGCGTAACATTGCCAGACATCAGTGCCACGCGCTGTCCCCCCGCGCGCTCCATCATGGATTTCAGGCTGTCCAGCCCGGTCATGCCCGGCATCGACCAATCCAGAATCACCAGATCAAAGGCCCCACCAGCGTCAACCAGCGCTTCGGCAGCGGCCAAGTTGGGAACACCCTCGACCGTCATGTCGCCTGCAGTTTGCAGATACATGCCCAGCGTGTCGCGCAGCAGGTCGTGATCGTCGGCAATCAAAATTTTCATACGGTCGTCCACGTCCAAACTCACAATAAACACGAGTGTATCACGCAGGGTCCGGGGAGCAAGCCAGCTGCGTGGCGCGCGCTGACACAGCCCGAAAGGAGAGCGCACCTACCCCTTTGGACAGGGTGCACCCGCGACCGAGTTTTCGCCCTATTCCAATGGGTTATAACCTGTTCCGACGGGCGCTCACTCCCTCCTCTCGCGCCGTTGAGATTGGTATTCGGCTTAGGGCATCACAGGGTCAACACGAAACCCAGGAGGCCAGAATGTATCAGCCAAGCCAGAAGGCTTTTTACGCCGCAGCACTGCCAGTCCACACAATTATGGGCCTGCCCGTTGTCAACGCGACCTCGCAAGAAACCGCCGAAGTTTTGCTGGCCGATGGCCCGCAGCGCCACGTTGCGTTTGTTAATGCGCATTGCATGAACACCCGTGCCAAGTCGCCCACTTACGCCCGTGCCTTAACCCGGTGCGCCTTTGTATTGCCCGATGGGATCGGCGTTGAAATGGCGGCGCGGATGATGGGCTTACGGTTCACCGAGAACCTTAATGGCACAGATTTCGTGCCGTTCCTGATGTCGATGGCTGCGCGCAAAGGGCTGTCGGTGTTTTTGTTTGGCGGGCGTCCGGGGGTGGCACAGGCTGCGGCCAACACGCTGGCTCGGCAAAGTCCGGGTCTGCGAATTGCCGGCACCCGGGACGGATACGACGGCGCGCAAGACCCCGATGCCGCGATTGACCATATCAATGCCTCGGGCGCCGATATTGTGCTGGTCGCGATGGGCGTGCCGACCCAAGAGCTGTGGCTGGATCAGCATGGCGGCGCGCTGACGGCGCGGCTGGTGATGGGGGTCGGCGCGTTGTTCGATTTCCTTGCAGGCGAAGTCAAACGTGCACCCGCCGCTGTGCGCCGCTGGAAACTGGAATGGGCATTCCGCCTGCTGCAAGAACCCAAGCGTTTGGCAAAGCGCTATCTGATGGGCAACCCTGAATTCCTACTGCGCGCAGGGGCACATGCTGTAGCCCGTTTGGATCGGCTGGTTCTATCGCGCCGTGCCTTGGATATCGCGGTCTCGGGGTCGGCGCTGTTGTTGGCGGCACCGGTGTTTGCCCTGATCGCCGTCGCAATCCGCGCGGACAGTAAGGGCTCGGTATTCTTTTTGCAGACCCGGGTCGGCAAAGACGGCACCCCGTTTCGCATGATGAAATTCCGCTCCATGCATGTCGATGCCGAAGCACGCCGCGCGGCGATCTTGGCGCAGTCGGACCGCGAAGGCGTATGTTTCAAGTCGCGCAACGATCCCCGCGTGACCCGCGTTGGCCGCTTGCTGCGTCGCCTGTCGTTCGATGAGTTGCCGCAGCTTTTCAATGTCCTCAAGGGCGATATGTCAATGGTCGGGCCACGTCCCGGCCTACCCGAAGAAGTCGCAGCCTATCCGTTCCGCGCTATGGCTCGCTTGGCTGTGAAACCCGGCATCACCGGCATCTGGCAGGTGTCTGGCCGCGCTGAAATCGGGTTCGAAAAAATGATCGATATGGACCTTGCCTATGTGCAGTCGCGCTCGATCCTGCTGGACCTGATGCTGATGGTGTTGACCGTGCGCGCCGTTGTTGGCGGCCGTGGCGCATACTGAGCCCCTTTTTCCCCTCTTTCCGGAGTAAACCTAGTGACCAATTTTCGCCCCTCGCATATCCGCAAAGCAGTGTTTCCCGTCGCTGGCCTTGGCACCCGGTTCTTGCCCGCGACCAAGTCGATCCCGAAAGAGATGCTGACCTTGGTGGACCGCCCGTTGATCCAATACGCGGTTGACGAAGCCCGCGCGGCGGGGATCGAAGAATTCATCTTTGTGTCCAGTGCTGGCAAAGGCGCGCTCGAGGATTATTTCGACACCGCCGCCGCTCTAGAGCGCCATCTGCAAGACAAGGGCAAGGCCCAAGCTCTGGCGGCGCTGGAACGCACCCGCATGGCCGAAGGCGCGCTACGCATTATCCGGCAAGATCGCCCGCGTGGGCTGGGCCATGCTGTGCGTTTGGCGCGGGGGCTTACCGGTGACGAACCCTTTGCCGTGCTGCTGCCGGATGATGTGATCCGCTCGGGCACACCGGTTCTCAAGCAGATGATCGAAGCTCATGCCGAGCAGCGTGGCCATATGGTCGCGACCATGCAGGTGCCATTGGCTCAGACGTGCAACTATGGCGTTCTGGATGTCGCGCTACAGTCTGGTCGGCTGTCTCAGGCACGCGGTTTGGTCGAGAAACCCCGCGTCGAGAATGCCCCCTCAACCGAGGCTGTAGTCGGCCGGTATATCCTTGAGCCATCGATCTATGATCATCTGGCGACGCTGGGACCGGGTGTAGGCGGGGAACTGCAATTGACCGACGCGATCAACGCCGATGCCAAAGACGTGGGCGTGTACGGGTTCCGGTTTGATGGTGAGCGGTTCGATTGTGGCTCGGTTCTGGGGTTTGTTCAGGCAACGGCAGCATTCGCATTGGATCGTGCCGAACTGGCCCAAGAGTTTGCTGCATTCGTTCAGGATCGCACACAAAGCGCCTTGAAAGCCGCTTAACCCTGACCCATCGGATAGCGCCTTCTATCCGAAAGGATAGGGGGCTATCCATCAGCGTCATAGGACGGTTCAGGGAAACATGCAAAAAGGCTCAGACCCAAACCCTGACCCGAAATCTTAGCCCCAATGAGGCCGTGATGCTTTTCACCCGACGCGCTACCATCTTGGCAACCCTCTTAGCACTGGCACCGCTATCCGTAGGCGCGACCGAACCCTTGGCCGCGCCCGAAGGCCCCGTCTTGCTGCGTGTGACCGGCGAAATCACCCAAACCAATGACGGCGACGCGGCAGTCTTTGACCTGTCGATGCTGCAAGCCTTGGGCGTGCGTGAGGTCACTACATCAACGATCTGGACCGATGGCGTAAACACGTTTTCCGGTGTTTCCCTTAGCGATGTGATGCAGGCGGTTGGTGCAACCGGGCAAACCATCAGCGCCACCGCGATCAATGACTATGCCGTTGATATCCCAATGTCTGATGCGACGGATACCGGCCCGATCATTGCCTATGCGATGGATGGCACCGCCCTGACGCGCCGCAACAAAGGTCCGCTGTGGGTAATTTATCCCTATGATCAGGGTTCACAGTTTCGCAACGAAGTAATCTACACGCGTTCGATCTGGCAACTCGACAGGCTAGACTTGGTCGACTAACCTAAGCCTAGTCCAGCGGCGGAGTGTCCCATGCCCGATAAAAAGGCCTCGCGCCGCGCCCCGGCGCCCGGCATCATCGCGGTCCTGGCACTGTTTCTTGCGGCGTTAGTTGCCATCGGGTTGTTGGGTCAGCGTGTCCTCTACAACCTGCAACAGCAAGACGCTGCGCGGTCGGATAATGTGCAATGGACCTTGGCGCAGACCGAGGTAGAATTCTTAAGCTATTTTCTGGCGCTGGAACGGGCCCATGACCTGCCTTCGGCTGACCGAATCGAGGCGCTGCGGCGCGAATTTGACATTTTTTACAGTCGCATGGGCATTGTCTCGGTTGGGCGCATCTACAGTTTGGCGCGCGGAGCCGAAGGCTATGACGATGCGGTGCAATCCATTCGCACCTTTTTGGATCGTCAAGTGACGATGATCGACAGCGACGACGCGACACTCACCGCCGCACTTCCCGCCATGATTATCGAGGCGCAAACCCAGCGTATGTTTGCGCGACAACTGGCGAATTCTGGGCTGGTGTTTTTTGCCCAAGGCAGCGATGCCGACCGGGTTGATATTCGCTCCACGCTGACATTCTTGGCTGTGGTGACCGCCGCCCTCATTGCAGCGGTTGCCCTTCTGGCGTTCTATTTCAACCGTTTGCGCTTGCGTACGGTCCGCCGAGGCCAGCAGTTGAAACACGCCCATGACCGCATGACCCGGATCCTATCGACCTCGATTGACGGCGTTATCGTCAGCGACGCGGATGGCATTGTGCAAGAGTTTAACGCCTCGGCCGAGAGCATGTTTGGCATCGTGCGTGCCGATGCGATGGGTCGGAAAGTGGGCGAGTTGGTGGTGCCCGACCATCTGCGCGACGCGCACGAAAAGGGCATGGCGAGGGTGAAGAAAACGGCGGATTACCGGGTCGTTGGCGCTGGTGTCGTGCAACTCGAAGCCCGGCGTGCGAATGGTCAGGTTTTTCCCGTAGAAATGTCGCTGGCCAAGAGCGCCGAAGAGAATCGTATCCTCTATTTTTCGTTCATTCGTGACATCACCAGCCGTGTCGC
>Ga0208304_10001720_pt1 | contig 10342 bp, 8 predicted proteins | sample ColrivemetaGS713_FD_187603 | JGI IMG/M metagenome (GOLD analysis project Ga0208304, IMG submission 187603) | Estuarine microbial communities from the Columbia River estuary - Flood tide ETM metaG S.713 (SPAdes) (version 2) | ecosystem: Environmental > Aquatic > Marine > Intertidal zone > Estuary... | reverse complement strand
TCGATTTTCGGTGACCTTTTCTTTACAAAAAGGGCAAGGAGAAGATTTCTTTTTTCCGGAATTTTCCGGCTTTGTAAAAGTGGGCGGGCCTAATATGAGTTCGCAAATGAACATCATCAACGGAGCTGTTAACCAAAGTGTCCAGTACACTTATTTCCTCGAAGCTCACGAAATTGGAGATTATTACATTGAACCCGCCAGCGTAAAAGTGGGAGATAACTACCTGGAGACCCCTCCTCTCCTGGTCAGGGTTTTTCCTAATCCGGAGGGCATCATCCAATCTCCATCAACGCCTGCTCGTTCGAGTTCTCCCTTTGATAACAACTTTTTTGGGCAAGACTTCTTCGGGCAAGACTTAGAAAACCCCGGCGGTATATTTAACCAGGATTTACTAGGGGATGACTTTTTTCAACAGTTTTTTCAACAATCTCCTTTTGGGCAGATGGTACCACCAGCGGATAGTTTACAACAAGTTCAACCCAAAAAACGTAAAACGACGCGAATCTAATGGAAAACCATCTGGAGAAAAACAAGCATAGTTTGCTCGATTCGATGTCAAAATGGCCTTCCTGCTTCCTCCCGATAACTCGGGATCTGACTTCCGATTTCGTCAAAAACGTCTTCCGTTTATTCGGCTTCTTGCTGCTTTTGGCCAGTAGCAATTCCGCACAAGCCCAAACCGGTGACGTCACTTTTTCTGCTTACGCAGATGCTAAGGAGGTTTTACTTAATAGCTATTTTGAGCTGACTTATACCCTCAAAAATGGAGAGGGCCTCAATTTCACCCCTCCGAATTTCCGCGACTTCACCGTCCTTTCCGGCCCTAATCAAGGGTTCAAAACCACCATTGTCAACGGCCGGATGTCGCAGGAAAACACCATCGGCTATCGCTTACAACCCAAAAAGACAGGAAGGCTAACCATTGGGCCCGCGAAGATCAGCGTCAAAAATACCGTCCTGGAATCCAACTCCATCCAAGTAACGGTGGTAAAGGGGCAAGCAAAAGCGGATGATGGTACCGCTGAAGTTTTTCTGACCGCGCGTCTTGAACAGCAGGAAGCTTTTCTTGGACAACAACTGGTCCTCGATTATGTACTTTCATCCCGCGTCGACCCGCAAGGATTGAGTGCGGTTAGTGAATCGGATTACGAGGGTTTTTATGCCCGGGAAATCCATCAGTACGATACCCGTGGACTACGGGAGCTCGTCAATGGAGTACAATACAATTCGCGTATCCTTAAGCGGGTTGTCCTCTACCCTCAGCAAACAGGAACGCTTACGATTGATCCCTTATCTATCATCGTTGGTATTCCTATTCCTGGCCAGCGGAGCCAAGGCTTTTTTTCCCGGCCCGAACTTCGTCGTCTGTCTATTGCCTCCGAGCCTATTACCTTACAAGTAAAACCTTTACCTGGCCCCCGCCCAGAAAAATTCAGCGATATCACCGGAAATTTCGAACTCCGGGCCGGGCTAACGCGAGTAAGCATCACTACCGACGATGCAGTAAGTATCCAACTCGTCATAGAGGGTACTGGTGACTTGAAAAGAGTCCAGGCTCCTGATTTAGACTTGCCCGCCGAGTTTGAGGTGTACGATCCTAAAGTACTGGAAGAAGAATACATTGATCTACCGAGCCAGATCAAAGGCCGCAAAATTTTTGAGTACCTGCTGGTGCCCAAAACACCAGGTAATTACTCCTTCCAACCCAAGGTCGTCGTTTTTAATCCGGATAGCCTGGCCTACCAAACCCTTACGGTAGCGCCCATGAATTTGCAGGTCAAAGCCGGTAGCGGGGAAAAAGAATCTGGTCTGGTAGCAGAGGCCGAACGTAATCAAGGACTCTATCCTCCCAAAGCAGGTGTTCAGCTTTTGCCAAAAGCCACCACTTTTTTTGGTACTCCTTTATTTTGGGTACTCTTCCTTCTACCCATCCTGGCTTGCGGCGGGCTATTGGCTTACCAGCGTATCCAGGCAGGCAAACCGATCATTGATCCTGTTTTGCGCAAGCAACAACTCGCACGAGCGCAAGCACTCAAAAGATTAGAGACGGCCGAACAGCATCGTCTCCAAGGGGATGCCAGGGCTTTTTATACGGAAGTAGAACGTTCTCTTCTGGGTTACGTAGGAGACAAGTTACAAATCCCACGCGCCAAGATGACCAAAGCCAATGTCCAGACAAAACTGGAAGATTTGGGCGCTAGTGCTGATCAACGTACTTCCTTCCAGGACCTTATCAGTAATTGTGAAATGGCACTTTACGCGGGTAAAGACAACGCCAGTGCGATGGAGGAAATTTACGGCCTGGCGGTGAGCTTGCTATCTGAGATGGAAGAGGTTTTGGGGAAGTAGCATATCATTTACAAACTACACCAGAGGCTAATCAAACAACCCCAACTGTCGATTTTGTGGCTGCTTTACGTATCCCTTTTTCGTTCTGCCTCCGTATTTCCAGGAGTCTTCCCGTTCTTTTTGTAGCAATTCTTCAAAGTTGCCATTGGGTTCAAAACCAGCTTCGGCTTTTTGGGCATGCGCTGTGAGTTGGGCGATTGCTTTTTGCTTGTCGGTATCCTCAATTTTTGCTTTTTCCACCGCATTGGATAACACCTGGATGGTCTCGTCGTAGATTTTAGTGGGCACCGGAAAAGGCTTCGCATTTTTGCCACCATGGGCAAAAGAAAAACGAGCGGGATCACTAAACCGCGCTGGTGAGCCATGGATGACTTCACTCACCAAGGCCAATGACTGAAGCGTACGTGGCCCTAAGCCTTTTAGGAGCAGAAGGTCTTCGAATTGTGTTGTTTCGGTTTCTTGTGCCAACCATAGGATACTGCCCAAACGCTTAAGGTCAACGTCTTTGGCTTTAATAGACTTGTTCTGCTGAGAAAATCCTCTTTCCCTTTTTCAATCAAAATGGACTCAATAATAGCCAGGCTCAATTTGGTCATCCGTTCAAACAACCATTTGGGAATGCCGCCCCCCATCAATGCCAGGTCCGCTGAGCCACCTTGTTTCATGTTATTGTTTCTTGTGAAATTCTTTCCAGCCAAACAGGTATTTTACCGCCCAGGATTGGTAGGGCGCCCAGTGCTCACCCACTGCTCGCATTGCTTTTTTGCCTTCTACCTTATAAAGGTTACTCATCAATTGCTTAAGATGATAATCGTCAAGCGGCAAGATATTGTCTCGTTCCAAGGTGTACATCAGGATCATGTCGGCAGTCCAGTTGCTGATCCCTTTTATATTTACTAAAACCGCCCTGACCTCATCATCACTGAGTTGTTCCCAATCAATAGAGTTATTTTCAAAATAATCAACCACCTGTCCCAGCGTTTCGTATTTCTGCGTGGAAAGCTTTTTATCATTTAACGCAAGCGCTGCAAATTGCTCAAAGTTAATGGGTGTCAAGAGCGGCAAATCGGCAGCTACCAACATACGGCGAAAGGTCTTCTTTGTACTCCGATAATGAATTTGCTGTTCCAGAATACAGCTCATCAAATCGTGAAATACATTTTTAGTACTTATGATTTCCGGCGCGGGAATCATTTCGACCACTTGCTTCAGCACCTCATCCTTGCCTGATAGATAATGGAGAATATCTTTATTCACACGTTGAGTTATTTCATAAAAAATAAGGATACCGAAGATGAAATTATTGAGAGATAAGCCCTAATAATTTTAAGATCAGTACAGTTAACAGTGTAACAAAAACTTTGTTTCCGCCCGCTTCTATCAGTCGCTCAAAGCCAGAATGAATTTATTCAGAGTAATAATAAATATCCTCTCTGTACAAATTCTCCGCAGCGAGGGACTTTGTGTAAAATGCCTTTCTAAGAATTTCTTCAGAATCATTCAGGTAAGTAATTTGCTGAATCTGTATTCGCGAAGGATCCTTTTCATTAAAAGTAAAATTAGTTCTTGTTTCTATTCTTTCCTGCCCGAAATACTGATAAGTAGCCGTGTAAAAAAGCACATATTCTCCCGACTTTAAATCAAAATTATAGCGACTCACACTAGCAATTTCCCCTTCATCTGTATAGGTCTGAATTAACTGATATTTAGGTACAAGCTTATCTTTGTTTATCAAAAAAGCCTTTTTGTCAATTAACTGGTTTTGATCATCGTACTTGTATTCATAATGATATTCACTAACGGTTATCAGCTCGTTATTTGATGGGCGTTTCTTAATTTCCCGGGTCATACGATGGGTATGATCAAGGCCCTCGTAGCTATCTATTCTTTTCAAGATATAAGGTGATTCCCCTTCCCGTGATTTGGAATACCTCCGCTTTTCAATACATATTTGATCTTCATTAAATAACGAGACAATAGAGTCTATTTTATTCAATTTATAATCTATCGTTCTCAGAAATTCATGTTTGCGTGAAGTTCCATGATATTTAATCCATTGGTCATTGATATGAACAAAACCCGAATGATTGCGATCAAAAATGTAGTAGCTGGAATGGTGTTCATTGTTGGCCAGATCAAACTCCCAGAAAGATTTTGCTGACAGTTGGCGATCTCCTGCTTCGTTCATTTGGAAAGTAAACAACGAATCTAAGTGCTGAGCTGTCGCCCTGACATTGATCACTAATACAAAAAAGAGCGTTAATCGTAACAACATATCATGTATATTAAAACTATAGAAATATTATTTTGTTCCTTTATTAAGCACAGACAACATCTATTACTGTGCCTAAAATAGTTATATCCTTTTTAAAAACGCTTCCCTTATTTGATTAATAATTAACATTAACTACTCCTTCATCTAAGTTTTACCGTCTTTACGATTATGGAACCAACGAACACCCTGTGGCATCTCGAAAATATTGACGTCAGTGGCATCTTCTGCCCCAAGAAGGTGGAAAATGGTGGTTTGGATCAGCAAACTCACCGAGATTTTAAGCGCGGAGAATACATTTTCTTACCCGATGAAGATGCTGATAAGGTTTACTTTGTCTTTGAAGGGCGAGTAAAAATAGGTACCTACGGTGAGGATGGTAAAGAAATCACCAAAACGATTCTAGGTCCTGGAGAAGTTTTCGGGGAATTGTCCATTATTAGCGATGCACGGGAGAAGAGACGTGACTTTGCTTACGCAATGGAGAAAACCACCACCTGCGTGCTCACCATGGAGCAAATTAAATCCTTAATGCGGGAATACAATGGTTTCAGCCTCTTTCTCATGAAGATCATGGGACGGCGAGTATTGCAAATGGAGAAGCGCCTGGAATCTTTAGTATTTAAAGACAGCCGTACTCGAATCATTGAATTTCTATACAATCTGGCCACGGAGAAAGGTCAACGTGTTGGCTACGAAGTAGTCGTCCGTAAATTCATGACCCACCAGGAAATTGCCAACCTCACGGCCACCTCCCGCCAAACGGTTACCACCATCCTCAACGAACTGAGAAGCGAAAATGTGCTTACTTTTGATCGTAAGCGACTACTGGTACGCGATATGGATTTGCTAAAAAAAGAGATGGATGCTTAAGCTGAACTTTCTGCAAAAGTCACGTTAATCAGTTACGGGCCATTTCTCGCCTGTGAAGTCGATATCCTTGATCATCAGCTGCAACTTCTTTTTTCCTCCCCAATGGTTTTCTTCAATAGAGTAGGCGATGGTGAATTCTTCGTGTTGGCTAAATAGCTCAAAATAGTCTTTCATCCCAAAAGCGATGGCGTGCAAGGAGGGGCCCGTTTCTTGTTTGACCTGGAGCCGGACGTGCTCCTGTTTCAGTAAATCGATAGATCCAAAAGCCTTGACTTTTGTGCTCACAAAAACGGGATTAAGGTTGGCGGGCCCGAAAGGAGCAAACTGTCTCAAGACGTTATAAAAATCTGTTGTGATTTTCTCCAATTCAATGGTAGCAGCTATTTTTAATTTCGGCTGCAAGCCATCCTCGGGCATCAGCTCTTCGATGGCTTTTTCAAAGCGCTGGGCAAATTCTGGCCAATGTTCTTCCTTCATGGATAATCCAGCGGCGTTGGTATGACCACCAAAACTAAGCAAGAGGTCTTCGCAGGATTCAATAGCACTAAACAAATCCACATTTCCAGCCGAACGGGCTGATCCTACCAGCACCTCGTCTGACTTTGTCAGGATAACCGTAGGGCGGTGGAAATCCGTCGATAAACGAGCAGCTACAATACCGATTACCCCTTTGTGCCAATGTGGTTGATAGAGGACAATACTTTTGTTGTTTTCCCAATTGGGGTTATCTTCTACATCTTCGCGAGCCTCATCAGCAGTGGATTTATCGTATTCCCGGCGAAGTTCGTTGCGCTCGCGGAGTTGTTCGGCGTAGGCTTTGGCTTGCGTTCGGGTGGTGGCCAGCATTAGCTTCACAACCAAGTCAGCATCGGCCATCCGCCCCGAGGCGTTAATGACAGGGCCAATCCCAAAAACGATATCACTTATCCTAAAAGGTTTGCGCCTGCTTGTTACTCTCAGTAGCGCCTGTAATCCGTATTTGCGAGTAGTGTTCAACTGGCGCAGACCATAGGTAGCGAGGATACGATTTTCCCCTACCACCGGCATAACGTCACTAGCAATACTAATGGCCACAAAATCACTGAGCGCCTGTAGTTCCGTATCGGGTTTCCCCCAGTGGCGAAGCATCGCCTGCGCTAATTTGAAAGCGACTCCACACCCACTAAGATTAGGGTTGGGATAGTTACAATCAGGTCGTTTGGGATCAAGAACAGCCGTAGCGAAAGGCCATTCATCGCCAGGCAGGTGATGATCACAAATGATTACATCCATGCCCTGGCTTCGTGCATTATCTACTGGAGCCTGGGCTCGGATACCACAATCAACCGTTATCAGGAGGGTTACCCCTGAGTTGGCAGCATAATTTATTCCTTCTTCTGAAAGGCCGTACCCTTCTTTATACCGATTGGGAATATAAAAATCAACCTCCCTATGACCTTGATCCAGTAAAAATTGATAGAGAAAGGAAACCGACATGGTACCGTCGACATCGTAATCCCCATAAATGAGAATTTTTTCTCCACGATTGATGGCCATTTCCAGCCGGTCTACAGCTTTCTCCATGTCCTTCATCAGAAAAGGATCGTGGAGTAACCCCCAAGCTGGTTTAAAAAAGGCTTCCGCTGCGGCTACATTTTCTACCTCCCTTTGTACAAGCAATTGGCATAAGACTGGATCTAATTCCAGTCCTTGCTGTAGTTCACCGGCTATTTCCGGGGCATAAGGTACAGGCAGCCAAACGGGGGTTTGCATGTCGGAGGGTTAGCGAATTCTTTTTTGCTTAAAAAACTAAGAGACGGGATAAAAATAACTGATCCCATTTTTGGCTTGGCTTTATGCACTAAGCTTAGGAATACTTGCACGAAGCGTGTGCATAAAGACAAGCCTCCAAAAAAAATGGGATCAGTTATTTCCGTCAAATTACTAAGGTATAACATTCTCTTTACATTACTGGCTATTCCATAAAGCAAAAGCCGGATTTGCTTGCACAAACCCGGCTTTGCCTTTGGTATCAGTAAGTTATAAAAGCAAAATCTTAGTTACCACCAGCTGCTTTCATCAAACCACCCAAATCTGGGTTAGGAGTAAGAGCAGTACGACGGTTGCTGTCGCGACCATCTTTGGTAGCATTATCGCCTACAGGCATGGTATCACCATGACCAGCGATAGTAATTTGTGAAGCGTCTACACCCTTACGGATCAAACGGCTAGCAACTGCCTTAGCACGAGCGTAGCTCAGGTCCCAGTTATCGGTACCAGCATCAGCAGCAAATTTCTTGTCGTCAGTGTGTCCTTCTACCAATACCTTGATAGCAGGGTTAGCCTTCAGTTTCTCCGCCATAGCGTCGATAGCATTACGCTGATCGCGGGTCAGGTTAGAAGAGCTGCTGCGGAAGTTTACTGGAGCATCAGTTACCAGGTACAAGCGACCATCGCGCTCTTCCATGGTCAGACCAGAATCAGTGTAGGCCGCAAACATTCCATTAATTTCATCCTTAATGGCTTTCAATTCTGCTTCCGTCATGTTCAGTTTTTCATTAACTTGAGCAATCTGAGCAGTCATGTCAGTACGAAGGCTGCTAAGTTCGCCATTCAAGCGAGCTTTTTCAGAAGCCATTTCGGCAGCTAAGGCATCCTTTTCTTCCCCTAAGGTTTTCACCTGTGATTGGGTTTCCGCAAGTGCCTGATCAGTAGCAGTCTTCGCAGCTTGCAATTCATCAAATTTCTTCTTTGATACGCAAGACTGGAAAGAACCGGCTACCATAACGAAGATCAACGCAGTGAGTATAAAACGCATGTTCTCTGTAAGTTTGATTTAGAAAAATTTTATTGACTCTATATTCGAGTAACGAAAATTATTGTTAATAAGTTTGCTCGCAAGAATTGTTTGCAAAGCAAAACATAATTTTTGAATAAACAAAGTTTACCTTATCCAAGTTATCCACAGTGGAGGAAAACTGGTAGAATAACCAGCATAGGGGTGTCATTTTCAGTTTTTATCAAAAACTGGGGAAATTGTTTTCGATGATGCAAATATAAGGGCTTATCTAGATATTACATTAGTGCAAAAGGGTTTAAATCGTTATTTTTGCAAAAAATTGCGGTTTTTTAACTTTAATTCATCAAATAAGTCGATTAACCGCAACAATGGCAGTAGCCATTGCTTTAATAAGCTACATGGAATACCAAATTATCGAGGAAGGCAAGTTCCGCTATCTGGAAACCAAAGGAGGAGACCAGACCATTATGTTGTTGCACGGACTATTCGGTGCATTGAGTAATTTTTCAGGAATCCTTGACCGGTTCGGAAAAGAATACAATGTAGTGGTTCCGATGCTACCTATTTTCGAGTTACCACTACGTAAAGTTTCGCTAGCAGGATTGGCGGATCACGTTGCCGATTTTGTAGATATGAAAGGGTTTGACCAGGTTCATCTACTCGGTAATTCGTTGGGTGGCCACGTTTCTCTATTGTACGCACTTGCTCATCCTGAAAAAGTGAGAACAATAAGCCTCACTGGCAGCTCCGGTTTGTTTGAAAATTCAATGGGAAATTCTTTCCCGCGTCGCGGTGACTACGAATTTATCAAGGTTCGAACAGAAGGGACTTTTTATGATCCGACAGTGGCTACTAAGGAATTAGTAGATGAGGTTTTTGACACGGTCAATGATCGAAATAAAGCCATCAGGGTTATTGCAACGGCTAAATCAGCCGTACGCCATAACCTTAGTGACAAACTGGGGCAGATAAAAGTACCGACCCTACTGATTTGGGGAAAAGAGGATACCATTACGCCTCCTTTCGTTGGTGAAAAATTTCACGAACTTATTCCCAATTCTACCCTTCATTTCGTTGAAAAATGCGGGCATGCCCCAATGATGGAGCATCCGGTAATTTTCAATGATCTTTTGAGTAACTTTTTAGCACAGCATTAATCGGTATCTTTTTGCGCTGCAACATGATACCAGCCTAAATACCTAGACGGAAGCGGAAATACGGAAGGAATACCTCCTGTACAAGCTATCCTATCATTAACTGATTAACTCCCAAATTTCACCAATATGAAATTCCAAATCCTCGGTATCGGTCTACTGAGCTTGATGATTGCCGCTTGTGGTACGCCTAAAGTCGTAACCATGGAAGAGCCGATCCTGGAAGAGCGCCAACTAGACACCCTCTACGTAACGGCCCCGCCCATCACCGAAGATGAAAAAGATTATCAACTCCCTGTTTATAATCCAAGTCATCCCAGAACCGTTGACCTTCTCCATACGAAATTGAACCTATCTTTTGACTGGGAAAAAGAAGAAGTCATGGGTAAGGCTAACTTGGTACTGACCCCCTACTTTTATCCTACCCAAACCGTTGCTCTCGACGCAAAAGGATTTACCTTCAACAGCATCCAACTAGCTGATGGGACTTCGCTGAGCTATGAATATGATGATCGGATTGTCGCTATTCAGTTGCCTAAAATGTACACCCAAAAGGACACCATTCGCTTACTGATCGACTACGTAGCTCAGCCTCGTGCGGATGGTGGCAGTGACGCCATTACTTCTGACAAGGGATTATTCTTTATCAATCCTCGTGGCGAAGAAGGCGATAAACCCCAACAAATCTGGACCCAGGGTGAAACGGAAAATAACTCACGCTGGTTTCCAACCGTGGATAAACCCAACGAGCGCTGTACCCAGGAAATGTACCTAACGGTAGAAGACCGCTTCCTGACTTTATCTAACGGCCTAATGCTTTCTTCTACAAAAAACAATGACGGTACACGCACCGATTATTGGAAGATGGACCAGCCACACGCGCCCTATTTGTTCATGATTGCCATTGGCGAATTC
>Ga0208304_10001709_pt1 | contig 10374 bp, 13 predicted proteins | sample ColrivemetaGS713_FD_187603 | JGI IMG/M metagenome (GOLD analysis project Ga0208304, IMG submission 187603) | Estuarine microbial communities from the Columbia River estuary - Flood tide ETM metaG S.713 (SPAdes) (version 2) | ecosystem: Environmental > Aquatic > Marine > Intertidal zone >... | reverse complement strand
GAACTGCCAGGCAAAGGCGATGGCATCGCGCTTGAAGTAATCGCCAAAACTGAAGTTACCCAGCATTTCAAAGAAGGTGTGATGGCGGGCTGTATAACCCACATTCTCCAGATCATTGTGCTTGCCACCGGCGCGCACGCAGCGCTGGGAGGAAACGGCACGGTTGTAGTCACGCCTGTCCTCACCTAAAAACACGTCTTTAAACTGCACCATACCCGCATTGGTAAATAACAATGTGGGGTCATTGCCAGGCACCAAGCTGCTGCTGGGCATAATTTTATGCTGCTTGCTGGCAAAATAGTTTAGGAAGGCGTCACGTATTTCGGCGCTTTTCATGATGGTTTTTCCAGTTGAGGGTTCTGTGTCTGGCACTGAACCGCTTATAAATTTGCTTCCGAGAAGGTTTTCTCGCTGCCTTTATTGGCCAGAATATGCAGGTGAAGGTGGAACACAGTCTGTCCAGCCTCTGCACCATTGTTAACCACCAGACGGAAGGCGTCATCAATACCGAACTGGCGTGCAACTTCTCCTGCCACCCACATCAAATGCCCTAGCATCTCGCGATCTACCTGGCTGGCGTCGGCCAGACGAGGCAGTGGCTGACGTGGGATAACCAGCATATGCACTGGCGCCTGGGGGGCAATATCATTTATCACAATGCACTGATCGTCCTCGTAGAGGATATCTGCTGGTATATCGCGATTAATAATCCGCGTAAAAAGAGTCTCTGTTGTCATGCTTAGGCGCTCGCAGCCGGTTGGCAGAGGGGCAATAATGAGCCCTCAGCTTCAGCTATTTAAGTTTTTCTTCACTATCTAGTTGTCGGGCTTCGGTCTCCAGCATCACCGGAATACCATCGCGAATTGGGTAGGCCAGACCGCTGGCTTTGCATACCAGCTCCTGGGCCTCTGCGTCATATTGCAAAGGAGCCTTGCTGACCGGGCATACCAAGATGCTTAGGAGTTCTTTATCCACTGTATTTGTCCATTAAAAAACCGCATCAGTTTACGCAAAATACAGCCAAATCGCCATGCCTAGGGCGAATTATCCGGATTTTACTGGTTTGTAAGAGCTGTTACTGGGCAGGTAGTGTCTCTAGAACCAACTGAGGGTCAATACGCTCATTGTGCCAGTTCATGCGCCAGTCCAGATGGGGTCCGGTGGCTCGACCTGTGGCACCCACTTTTGCAATGGGCTGGCCGCGACTGACTCTGGTGCCCTCAGCAACCAGAACATCACTGAGATGTAAAAAACTGGAGCTTAGGCCATGGCCATGGTCGACAATCAATGTACCACCAGAGTAAAACAGGTCTCGGTGAGCTAGCCGCACAATACCAGCTGCCGGCGAGAGCACCTGGGTGCCGGTGGGGGCTGCGTAATCCACGCCGTAATGGGGGCTCTTGGGCACACCGTTATACACCCGCTGACTGCCATAGACCCCAGTAATTGGCCCATCCAGAGGTAGCTGAAAACCATCGAGAAAATCTTCTTTGCTGGTTATCTCACGGCGAGCCGATGCAACCAGCGCCGAGTCATTGCGAATGCGCGCCAAATCAGCGGCCGGGGGATCAACGGTTTTTGAGGGCACCCCATTAACTCGCTGAATTCTATAGTCGCGCTTTGCCACCTCATACTTCTGCACAGTCTGCAAACCTTCAGAGTCAACAATACGCAGTTCAATACTGGCCGGAGCGTCCCTGCCTAGACCCAGCAGAAACTGACCACTGGCAGTTACTGGCAGTGCCCGGTCGCGGTAAAATGCTCTGGAACCCTTCTCCACAGTACCTAGCAGCAGGCTCCCCTGCTGCAAACTGCCCTGCAAGACCATCGGGCTTGCCTGCAGCTTAAGAGTAGCTGCGAGACAGACAAGCATTAATGCGACTACAGACACAGGTACTCTAGCCATCAGCTATTGTCCTCTGCTTTAGGCTTTTCAACCTCCAGATAGGGCTCGAAGGATGCGATATGACAGATGCGCTTGCTGCGAACTAGCGTTAAATAGTCATGGCGGGCACAGAGGCGCGTTCCTCTGGGCTGATACATAAAGCCCTCGGTCTTGATGCCCCGACACTCGCGCCGAAGACGCATAAGTACCTCTTTGCCAGAACCAATATCGACAATGGCAGACTGATCATCTCGAAAATGGATATCGCGAATTCTTGATACGGGAATGCAGTTATTGCGAATACTCCAACGCTTGGGATTGACCTCATCGATGGCTTTCATGCGCTCTATTAGAGAGGGGGATTCTGAGGGTTCTTTATTAGCTGAGGGCTCTTTATCCGCTGGCGAGTCCTCACAATAACACAGTGACGCAGAGTTTTATAACCTTCATCCGGAGCCTCACAGCAAACTTTATTACTGCTATGAAAAGCTAAAACCTTAGGCAGAAGCAAGCAAAAATAGCTGTTTTAGTCATATTCTTTTAGCTCGGGCGGGTCTTCCAACCCCACATAGGGGTCAATGGAGCCAACCTTACAGGCGTAGGTTCCGCCCAGCACCGTGAATCGCGTATGTTTGGTACACAGACGCTTGCCATCGCTGACATAAGAAAAGCCACGTTTGCTAATGCCGGGACAGCGTGATGCCAACGTCAGCACTGCTTTTTTCTTTCCCAGCAGACTGAGAATCGCGGTGCGATCATCCAAAAACCGAATGCGCCGGACGTGATTTGAGTTGATACAACCGCTGCGAATCCGCCACTTTCTAGGATTGACCTGGGTTATTCCACGCATTCGTTCAACCACAGACAATTCTGTCTGGTTGGTTGCAGTGTTGGCTGCGGGGACTGTTACAGGGCTGGTAGCCGCGGCGGCTGGAAATGCCAATGCTATGGCAAATATTATTGCAGATAACTGCAGTATCTTAATCATCCTGATCTCCTTGATACTATACCTTGCTGACTGACCAAATTCCTTGGTCTTACTGTTCGACCGCAGTTATGATTAGCGGTTCAAGAGTTGTCAAAATTTACAAAGTAAGCTGCTGACCTTATATATGACTGTAAAACCAATGTTTACCCCACCTTTTTACTTGCGTCATCCGCATATACAGAGTGCGCTCAACAGCGTGGGACCACGCAAACGTCGGGCCAATAGGCTAGCCGAAGCTCTGGCTTCAGAGTCGCTGATTCTTACCACGGTCCATGGTGTAAGGCTTGCAGCCGAGTTTGATCTCAGCACTGAGAGAAAGGTTAGAGCCAAAAAGGCGCTGGTGATTTTGATCCATGGCTGGGAGGGTTCCAGCAAATCGGCTTATCAGGTTACCACTGCCAAATATCTGCTAGATCGTGGCTATGATGTGTTGCGACTTAATATGCGCGATCATGGTGATACTCAGCATCTGAATAAAGAGCTGTTTAACTCCACTATGGTAGCCGAGGTGGGAGATGCTATTGAGAGTTTTTTAAGTCAAAAGACCTACCAAACAGTTTTTTTGGCCGGCTTTTCTCTGGGGGGCAATTTTACCCTGCGCATTGCAGCAGATCGGGGTCCAAATCTGGGCCTGAGGGCGGCAGTAGCTATTTCACCCCCGGTGGATCCAGTCAATGCTATGAGCACTTTGAATGAAGGGTCCTTTATCTATCGCAAGTACTTTATGTACCGCTGGACCAAGTCGCTGCACAAGAAGCTGGTGCATTTTCCAGAATATGATTTTGGACCTCAACTTGAGAGTGCTAAAACCTTTGAAGAGCTCAATGAATTTTTTGTGCCCAGGCATACAGAGTTCAAAGATGCAGATAGCTACTTCAGGTCCTACGCCCTGACCGGAGACAGGCTCAGCAACCTGAGTATTCCGGCTCATCTGATTACTGCAGCTGACGACCCAATTATCCCCGCATCAGATCTGGACAAAATAAACTGCCCGGATTGCCTTAATCTTGAGGTGTATGCCCATGGCGGGCACTGTGGATTTATTGTAAACCTGAAGGCCCATAGCTATATGGAACCCAGGCTGGTGGAGCTATTTGATAGCTACCTGCCGACAGGCTCTGACTAGAAGTCTTCTGCATCAGTGGCGGACAGAGCATATTTGATCTGATCAAAATTAAAGCCCCGGTACTGAAGAAAACGCATACGTCTGGCTCTATTTTTTTGCTCTGTAGCTGGGCTGCGCCCAAATTTGCGATCCGCTACCTCTCTGGCTAGCCTAAACCAGTCGGTATCTGTGGCCTCTACCGCGGCATTGAACAAATCGTCGCCAATGCCCTTCTGCCGAACATCCAGGCGTATTCTAGCCAGCCCGTGGCCTCGATAAATTCTAGAGCGCAAGAATGCCTCGGTAAAACGCTGGTCAGACTGTAGTCCCTCCTCTTGCAGCCGATCAAGCTCTGAGGCTATAGCTGGATCAGAGTCAAAGCGTTTATCCAGCTTCTTGGCCAACTCGGCTCGGGAAAATTCCCGGCCGGTCAGCAAATCCATGGCGGCAGAGCGAATTTTAGCTGGAGTAATAACCTCATCCTGTTTTTTCATTGCCCTGAACCAGTGCTAGGTTACTCCTCAGTAAAGTCCTGTTCCGCTGCCTTGGGGGCCTCATCTATAGGCTTCAGATCACCCAGTTCTTTGGTTCTGATTTGAGATTCAATCTCTGCGGCAATCTCAGGGTTCTCAGTCAGGAATATGCCCACATTGGCTTTACCCTGGCCAATCTTATTACCTTTATAGGCATACCAGGCACCGGATTTATCAACCAGGCCATGTTTTACACCCAGATCCACCAACTCTCCGTTGCGATTAATACCGCGGCCATAGAGAATTTGAAATTCTGTCTGTTTAAAAGGTGGTGCAACTTTGTTCTTGACCACTTTAACGCGAGTTTCGTTGCCGATTATCTCGTCGCCATCCTTCACTGCGCCTATGCGTCGAATATCCAGACGTACAGAGGAATAAAACTTCAGCGCATTACCACCAGTAGTAGTCTCTGGGTTGCCGAACATAACACCAATTTTCATGCGGATCTGGTTGATAAAGATAACCAGGCAGTTGGCTGTTTTAATATTACCGGTCAACTTGCGCAGCGCTTGAGACATCAATCGGGCCTGAAGACCCACATGGTGGTCGCCCATCTCGCCTTCAATTTCGGCCCGCGGGGTCAGTGCAGCTACCGAGTCAACTACCAGCACATCACAGGCACCAGAGCGCACCAACATATCAGTAACTTCTAGTGCCTGCTCGCCAGTATCTGGCTGAGAAACAATCAAATCATCAACCTGCACACCCAGCTTCTCTGCGTAGACTGGATCCAGTGCATGCTCGGCATCAATAAAGGCACAGGTACCACCGGCTTTTTGAGCCTCGGCAATCACTTGCAGAGTCAATGTTGTTTTACCTGAGGATTCAGGGCCATAGATTTCAACAACGCGACCCTTGGGCAGGCCGCCAATACCCAGTGCAATATCCAGACCCAGCGAACCGGTCGATATAGCTGGTATCGCCGTGCGGGTACCCTCGCCCATGCGCATCACTGTGCCCTTGCCAAACTGACGTTCGATCTGACCCAGCGCTGCCTCTAGTGCTTTTGATTTATTGGCGTCCATAATTGTATCCTCGAAATTTTGCGATGTTTTTAATTACTGGTTACTTAATCAGTAGCTGTATGGTTATACAGTATAATAACCAGTAACCTGATGCAACAGTTGTTTTAAACAAATTGTGATCGCCTGCTCACGCACTTGGTGGCGGTCTCCAGAAAAACAATGTTTCTGAGTCAGACTGCCCTGGGGTCCGGTCCAGCAGAACCAGACCGTACCCACTGGTTTTTCTGCAGTGCCACCACCGGGACCGGCGATACCGCTGATAGCCACAGCGAAGTCAGCCCCCACGGCGGCAATGGCGCCTGCTGCCATTTGTGCCACCACAGGTTCACTGACTGCACCCTCTGAATTGAGAATCTCAGGGGATACACCCAAAATTTTATGCTTGGCACTGTTGGCATAGGTGACAAAGCCTGCACCAAACCAGGCAGAACTTCCCGGCACTGAGGTAATGGCATGGGCAACGCCACCACCGGTGCAAGACTCTGCAAAGGTCACGGTGGCATTGTGGGCACCCAGGGTTTTGCCGATTTCGGCTGATAGTTGAGAGATAGTAGAATTCATTGCAAAAGTGTATCTCGCTTTGCAGGCTGCCGATAGCTGTTTCGAGCCAAATTCACAGCAATGGATGAAACCTGGTGCGGACAGTTAAAAATTCAGCTCTGGCTCTGGCTCGGGTTCTGTCTCTAAAAGGCCATAAAAAACCGTTCCGCACCCTGCAGGGCGCGGAATCTCTGTTATCAAAAAGATGTTTTGGGGGGGTCGGTTAGCTGCCGGGGGCTACCAGATCTATTTCTATACAGCGATCCAGTAACGCCAGTAAATCTTTGCGAGATTTGTTTTTGGTGCCATTAAACGCAGTCATATCCAAATTGCCAAATGTTTCGGCCGCCATAGTGGCTGCGCTATCCAGTTGCTCTGCTGGCGCTGTACGATCATAAAACCCTGCAGCTATAGCATCTTGCGGGCTCCATATCTCGGCATTGATCACTGCGCGACTGTAGTAATTTAATGGAATTCTATAACGGGCCAGTTCAATACCGAAATTGTGCATGGTCATGCCAATTATCGTTTCGTTAAGCCCCACCTTAAATTCACCTGCAGCACCGATGCGGTAGTCGCAGGCCAGCATCAGAAATGCGCCCATGGCAATACAGTGCCCCGTAGATACTCCGATCACCGGAGTGGGGAATGACAGTATTCGGCGCGCCATCTTTGACCCTCTGGATGTCAAATCCAGAGCATTCTGCGGCCCTTTACCCATTTCCTTAAGATCGAAACCACCGGAAAAAATACCATCACGACCCTGCAGAATGACCACTGCTCCGGCCTCCTCGGCCTGATCAAAGGCAGCCTCTAGGGCATCCCACATGGCATAGCCCAGAACATTGACCTTGCCATCGTCCATTACAATACGCGCTACGCCATTTTCAATTGTTACTGTTACTGCATCGCTCATCTGTCATCCCCCAAGTCTGTCCGAATATATTGGCATCGAGCGCCAATAGCCTTGTCACTGCTGTTATTTCAGCCGGGCAATTTAGCATTACTGCCCAGCTTTAACAAACGACAGAGGTTATGCCGCAAGTTAGCTATTATTGCCAGATTTACCGAACAATACTGCCTATTTCAATAGGCTATAGCCATCAGTTTGGTCTAAACTAAGGGACTTAATTTCGCCTACAGATAACTTGCTCAGTTTTGGCCCTATGAAAGCAACCGCAGAATCCAGCCCCCACACCCCCATGATGCAGCAGTACCTGCGCATCAAGGCCGAGCACCCCAATGATATTGTTTTCTACCGCATGGGTGATTTTTACGAGCTATTTTTTGACGATGCCAAACAGGCCAGTCAACTGCTAGATATCACCCTGACTGCCAGGGGCAAAACCAATGGCAACCCCATTCCAATGTGCGGCGTGCCCTACCATGCAGCAGAGAACTATATAGCCAAGCTGGTTAAGCAGGGCCTTTCGGTCGCTATCTGTGAGCAAATTGGAGATCCGGAAACCAGCAAAGGTCCGGTAGAGCGAGCGGTTATGCGCGTTCTCACTCCAGGCACCCTAACTGATGAAGCCCTGCTCGATGACCGGGCCGATAATTTACTTGCCGCCATTACCCAGCGAGACAGTCAGCTGGGTATAGCCACATTGGATATGAGCAGTGGTCGCTTCCAACTGCTGCAGCTGGACAGTGCCGATGAACTGCATGCTGAACTACAGCGCCTTAACCCGGTTGAGCTATTAATTTCTGAGGACCTGCCCACCGATGATTTTTTACAGCAGTCCTCAGGGGTTCGCTACCGCGCACCCTGGGAGTTTGATCTGGACAGTGCCCAGCGTCTGCTCAATAAGCAGTTTGGCACCAAAGATTTAGCTGGGTTTGGCTGCGATCACCTCCCTGCGGGGCTCAGCGCGGCCGGCTGTCTGTTGCAATATGCACTGGATACACAGCGCAATAATCTGCCCCATATCCGAAGTATCAGCGCCGAAAACCGCGAAGATAGGGTTGCTCTGGATGCTTCCAGCCGGAGGAATTTAGAGCTGGATATCAATTTAACCGGCGGTGAGCAAAATACCCTCTTTGATGTGCTGGACAACAGCTCGACCAGCATGGCCAGCAGGCTGCTGCGTCGCTGGTTGAATCAACCATTACAGGATCTGGCTGCACTGCAGGCGCGCCAGGACAGTATCTCCGCGGTGCAAAATAACTATCTCTATGAGAGTCTCCACAACCACCTGAAACAGGTGGGTGATATGGAGCGAATTCTTACCAGAGTTGCCCTGAGATCCGCCCGGCCCAGAGATCTTACTCGCCTACTGGACTCTCTGGCAGTGCTGCCGCAGATTGCCAGTGAGTTAAAGGTTGCTGAGATACCCCACCTGCAGCAGCTGGCCACAGGGGCCAAACCCCTGCCCCATTTGGTGGAGTTACTGGCTGGGGCTATTCAGGAAAATCCTCCGGTGGTAATCCGCGATGGCGGGGTTATTGCCGATGGCTTCGACCCAGAACTGGACGAGCTCAGAGCCCTAAATACCAACGCCGGTGAATTTCTGCTGGCAATGGAAGAGCGAGAAAAAGCTAGCACCGGCATCTCCAGCCTCAAGGTCGGCTTTAACCGGGTGCATGGCTACTATATTGAAATCTCCCGGGGGCAGAGTGATAACGCACCGGTGGAATATATTCGTCGCCAGACCTTAAAAAATGCCGAGCGCTTTATCACCCCCGAACTTAAAGAGTTCGAGGATAAAGCCCTGAGTGCCAAGAGCAGAGCACTCAACCGTGAGAAGCATCTCTATGAGCAACTTCTTGAAACATTAAATCAGGATTTGGCTCAGCTACAGGCCTGTGCCGCCGCCGTGGCCGAACTTGATGTGCTAGCCACATTGGCCGAGCGCGCCCACAGCCTAAGCTTCTGCAAACCCCTATTGCAGACAGAGCCAGGCATTCATATAGAGGGAGGCCGTCACCCAGTGGTGGAGCAGGTCTCCAGCGACCCCTTTGTAGCCAATGACCTGATAATGAATCAGGAGCGCAAAATGCTAGTGATCACAGGCCCCAATATGGGTGGTAAATCCACCTATATGCGTCAGGCCGCACTGATTGTTCTACTGGCTCAAATAGGCAGCTTTGTTCCGGCCAGTGCCGCCACCATAGGGTTGGTTGATCGTATTTTTACTCGCATAGGCTCCTCCGATGACCTGGCTGGTGGGCGCTCTACCTTTATGGTTGAGATGACAGAAACCGCCAATATTTTGCACAATGCCACTGACCGGAGCCTGGTGTTAATGGATGAAGTAGGCCGTGGCACCAGCACCTTTGACGGGCTTTCCCTGGCCTGGGCCTGCGCCTTTCATCTGGCAGAAAAAGTCAGAGCCTTCACCCTCTTCGCCACCCATTACTTTGAGCTGACGGCTCTGCCCGACAAGGTGGCAGGCACTGTGAATGTGCATCTGGATGCCACAGAATATAACGACAGCATAGTGTTTCTGCACTCGGTACAGGACGGCCCCGCAAGTCAGAGCTATGGTATTCAGGTAGCTAAACTGGCAGTTATACCCGCCGATGTGATCAATCTGGCCCGTCAGGAATTGGCACTGTTGGAGGCCGGCAGCTCCGGCGTTATTAGTCCGGCAGCTAAAGCCCAGCCCCACCCCAGTCAGGTAGAACTATTCTTACCTCCAGTCAATACCGAACTACAGAAGCGACTTGAAGCATTGAGCCCAGATGAGCTATCGCCCAAACAGGCCCTGGACCTAGTCTATGAACTAAAGAAACTGCTCTGACGTAACCCGTAACTGCAAATATATGTTAGAACCAAATAACCTGAGTCAGGCATTCACAGAAGGTTTCTTCCTGCTATAATGCCGCGCCTAAACTGACCCCAAACAGATAAGAGTGACACCAAATGACCTTTATTGTTGGCGACAACTGCATCAAGTGCAAACACACCGACTGTGTTGAAGTGTGCCCTGTAGACTGTTTTTATGAAGGCCCTAACTTCTTAGTGATTCACCCAGATGAGTGCATTGACTGCGCCCTCTGTGAGCCAGAGTGCCCAGTGGATGCTATTTTTGCCGAAGATGAAATCCCAGAAGGTCAAGAAGTCTTCTTAGAGCTAAACGCCGAGCTCGCCGATATATGGCCCAATATCACCACACAGAAAGAGCCACCACCAGATGCCGCAGAATGGGATGGTGTACCCAACAAACTGCAATACCTGGAACGCTAAATTAGGCTACAATGCATCATACACCGCACCCGTAGCTCAGCTGGATAGAGTAGGTGGCTTCGAACCACTTGGTCGGGGGTTCGAATCCCTCCGGGTGCACCATTTTAAA
>Ga0208304_10001706_pt1 | contig 10387 bp, 6 predicted proteins | sample ColrivemetaGS713_FD_187603 | JGI IMG/M metagenome (GOLD analysis project Ga0208304, IMG submission 187603) | Estuarine microbial communities from the Columbia River estuary - Flood tide ETM metaG S.713 (SPAdes) (version 2) | ecosystem: Environmental > Aquatic > Marine > Intertidal zone > Estuary... | reverse complement strand
GCAGGGTTTCGGGGCCAATACCGGGGAGTTCCTGAATGATCAGGATCGGCGGGCCCTTGCCTTTGACATAGACATCATGGGTAGCTTCGGCACCGCCCGTCAGGGCTGCGGTAAAGGGAAACTGCCTGTCCGCCTGCCAGCCTGTCATCGTGTCAGGGCCTCGCGGTGGCCGGGGCGCAGGATAGCGGGGTCCCATGGCGGGCGGGCAAAGACCGCGCTCACCATAGGCGCGAAATGGTCGATGGTTTCCGAAGGGTAGGCGGGGTCAAACGAACTTTGATCCCAGCGTTCGCAGAATTCGGCGCAATCGTCGAAATAGGGGCTGTCGCGCCAAAGATCCCGTTTGTCAGGGTTCGCGCCGATATGCGCCCCGTAATAGCGCAACTGGAAATCGCCGTGCTTTTCCACCACCCAAGCGCATTGTTCGCGGACAAAGGGGCGCAGGATCGTCGCTGCGTATTCGTCATGGTTATAGGGCGCGTAAATATCCCCGATATCATGTAAGAGCGCCGATACGATCCAGTCGATATCCGCGCCATCGCGCTCCGCCCGCGTCGCGGATTGGAGCGAATGACCAAGGCGGGTAATCTGGTAGCCCGATAGCCCTTTGTCCAAGTCGACCATCGCAGACAAAAGCCTGTCGGCGGTTCCGTTGGTGAAATCGCGTTCATGTTCCGCGAGGAAGGCATAATCCTCGGCGTCGCCGTCTTTCATTGCAGTGAATTTGACGTGATCCATCTTTTCCTCGGTCGATTCGTGGGATGTTTGGTCCGATGCTAACGGCAAGCGCCAAAAGACAAAGCGTTTCTTGCCCTCTCGTGGTCCGGCCGTGCTGGACACTGCGGTCTTGGGCGCTAGGGTGCAACGCGAAAGACCAAGGAGCGGTAGATGGAAAAATTCGGGAAAAGCCAATCGGTCAAACGGGTTGAAGATATCAGGTTCCTGACCGGTGCGGGCCGTTATGTCGACGATATCGCCCCGCAAGGCGCGCTTTTTGCCTATTTCCTGCGTTCGCCCATCGCCCATGGCACACTTAATGACCTTGATCTGGCCGAGGCGCGGACGATGCCAGGCGTTCATGCGGTCTATGACGCCCAAAGCCTGATCGACGCCGGACTGGAACTGGGTTTGCGCGGGGTGCAGGTCAAGAACCTCGATGGAACCCGCGGTGCCGCAACCTATCGCCCGCTGCTGGCGCAGCATCGTGTCCGTCATGTCGGCGAACCTTTGGCGGTGATCATCGCCGAAACGCTGGTGCAGGCCAAGGATGCGGCCGAAACGATCGCCTATGATATCGACGACCTGCCTGTTCATCTGGACCTATCGGTCGGGGGCCTGCCGCTCCATGACACCGCGCCGGACAACCGCGCCTTTGACTGGGGCATGGGCGACCGCGCCAAGGTCGATGCCGCATTGAAGGCTGCAACGCATGTGGTTCGGGTGGCAGTCCCGGACAACCGGATCATCGTCAATTCGATGGAGCCGCGCGGGTGTTTCGCGGAACCTGATGGCGACCGGCTGCATGTGTCGATCAACGGGCAGGGTGTCTGGGTGCCGCTAGATGATCTGGCCTATCATCTGGGTCTGCCAAAATCGGCAATCCGCGTCACCGCGCCCGATGTCGGTGGCGGTTTCGGGATGAAGGCCATGCGTTATCCCGAACCGATCGTGATTGCGCATGCGGCGCGTAGCCTTGGCAAACCTGTCCGCTGGATGTCGGACCGGGGCGAAGCGATGCTCAGCGATAATGCCGGTCGCGACCTGACGACCGAGGCCACGCTTGCCTTTGACGCCGACCTGCGTCTGACCGCCTATATGGTTGGAAGCATTGCCAATATGGGCGCCTATAATTCGCAATTCGCCCAAGCAATCCAAACCGATCTTTTCTCCAAGGTCATGCCCGGTGTTTATGACGTCCAGACGGTCTGGCTCGGCTGCACTGGTGTCTATACCAATACGACGCCCGTCGATGCCTATCGCGGCGCGGGTCGTCCCGAGGCGATATTCATCCTTGAACGCGCGATGGATCAGGCGGCACGGGAATTGGGGGTCGATCCTTGGGACCTGCGGCGGCGCAACTTTATTCGGGCCGACCAGTTTCCCTATACCTCGGCCACGGGGATGCCCTATGACGTTGGCGATTTCCACCGGGTGCTGGATCGGCTGGAACAGCAGGCAGACCGCGCAGGCTTTGCCCATCGTCGTGCCACGTCCGAGGCCGCAGGGAAACTGCGGGGGCAGGGGCTATGCTATTACATCGAAAGCATTCTGGGCGACCCTGAGGAAACCAGCAGGATTGATTTTCGCGATGACGGCAGCGTCGCGATCTATGTGGGGACCCAATCCAACGGGCAGGGGCATGAAACGGTCTATGCCCGGTTTCTGGCCGATCAGACCGGCATTCCGATGGACCGGATCGAGGTGATCCAAGGCGACAGTGACCGCATTCCAAAGGGTGGCGGCACGGGCGGGTCCCGGTCGGTGACGGTACAGAATACCGCGACACTTGCCACGATCGATGTCATCAAATCCCGCTTTGCGGCCTTTCTGGCGACGGCCGAAGGCGCAGATCCGGCCAACATCAGCTTTGACGATGAACGCTTTCGCATCCCCGGGTCCAACCTGACCCCCACCATGATCGAGGTCGCGGATATGGCCCGCGCTGCTGGTCAGCCCGACCTGTTGACCCATTCCGCCACGATCAAGCTGGAAAACCGGTCTTTCCCCAACGGTGCCCATCTGGCCGAGGTCGAAATTGACCCCGAAACCGGACAGGTCACCGTCGACCGCTATACCGTGGTCGATGATTTCGGCAATCTGATCAACCCGATGCTGGTCGAAGGACAGGTTCACGGCGGGATCGCGCAGGGGTTGGGTCAGGCCTTGGTCGAACATGCGGTCTATGATGAAACCGGTCAGCTTTTGTCGGCCAGTTTCATGGATTACGGCATGCCGCGCGCCGACACGATGCCCTTTGTCAGTTTCACCACCGAAGGCACCCCGTCGAAATACAACCCGATGGGCATGAAAGGCTGCGGCGAGGCGGGAACCGTCGGATCGATGGCCGCTGTGACGAATGCGGTGATCGATGCGCTGGGCGACCGGCCGGGTGCGGCACGGGCCGCCATGCCATTCACCCCCGGACGGGTCTGGGAGATGTTGCAAGAGGGCTGATTTGGGCGCGCGCGACTGGTTCTTTGGTTTATTCGGCAGGCGGGCCAAGGCCGAGGATGGCCTGACCCGCCGTCGTGGCCCTGCGACCCATGTCATCATCCTAGACGGGACCATGTCCACGCTGGACGACGGTTATGAAACCAACGCAGGCCTGACGTTCAAGCTGTTGCGAGAAGCAGGCGTGCGGTCCAACCTCACCGTCTATTACGAAGCCGGAATACAATGGCGCGACTGGTCTGGCACCTATGACGTGATTGCGGGGCGGGGGATCAACCGCCAGATCGAACGGGCCTATGGGGTTCTGTCGTCACGCTGGCACCCCGGCGACCGGATCATTCTGATCGGCTACAGTCGGGGGGCCTATGCTGTCCGATCCTTGGCTGGGGTGATCGACCGCGTCGGGTTGGTGCGGTCGGATCAGGCAACGGTGCGGGCGGTCCGGCAGGCCTATCGCCATTACCGCGCCGGGGGGGCGTCCGAGGCGGCGCAGCGATTTCGCGACCTCTATTGCCACGCAGGGGTAGAGGTCACGGCGGTGGCTGTCTGGGATACGGTCAAGGCGCTGGGGCTGAGGTTGCCCATCCTGTGGCGCTGGGCCGAGGCCAACCACGATTTCCACGATCATAGGCTGGGCAGGAATGTCTTGAACGGTTTTCACGCGCTGGCACTGGATGAAACACGGGAAACCTATGCGCCAGTTCTTTGGGATTGCCCGCCGCAATGGGCCGGTCACATGGAACAGGTCTGGTTTCTGGGAACCCATGGCGATGTCGGCGGGCAATTGGGCGACAATATCGCCTCGCGGCCCTTGGCCAATATCCCGCTGGTCTGGATGTTGGACCGGTTGGCCGACTGCGGGTTGGAGTTGCCAGAGGGTTGGCGGGACCGATTTCCGCAGGACCCGGACGCGCCTTCGGTCGGGACTTGGACCGCTTGGGGCAAGTTGTTCTGGTCGCGGCGGCGGCGGATCATGGGGCGGGATCGGTCCGAACGGCTGCATGAAACGGCCATTGGCCGCAATTTCAAGGCGCAACAGGTGCAGCCGCCAGCGCAAGCTCCCTCGACTCTGGTCGGTTGAACCCCCATATTACAAACATGAGCTTTCCCGCCGGTTTCTTGGATGAATTGCGTGGCCGCCTGAGCCTTGGCCAGGTCGTCGGCCGCAAGGTCATGTGGGATAATCGCAAGTCCAATCCGGGCAAGGGCGACCTGTGGGCACCATGTCCCTTTCATCAAGAAAAAAGCGCGTCTTTCCATGTGGATGACCGCAAGGGGTATTATTACTGCTTTGGCTGTCACGCCAAGGGCGACGCGATTTCCTTTGTCCGTGAAACCGAAAATGTCGGGTTCATGGAGGCGATCGAAATCCTCGCCCGCGAAGCCGGTATGCCCCTGCCGGAACGGGACCCGCGCGCGCAGGAAAAGGCGGACGAACGCACAGAACTGATCGCTGTCATGGAACAAGCGGTGCAGTGGTATCGGCTGCAACTGAAAACTGCCGCCGCCGCCGAGGCCCGCGCCTATCTGGAAAAACGCGGTCTGACCCCAGATGTTCTGGACCGCTGGGAAATCGGTTTTGCCCCGCCGGGATGGGAAGGGCTGCGCGAAGCCTTGGCCGCCAAAGGCGTGCCCGAGGAACGGATGTTGGCTGCCGGTCTGCTGAAACCGTCCGACAAGGGGCGCAAACCCTACGATACCTTTCGCAACCGGATCATGTTTCCGATCCGCGATGGGCGCGGGCGCGCAATTGCCTTTGGTGGGCGGGCGATGGACCCGAACGATAACGCCAAATACCTCAATTCGCCGGAAACGCCTTTGTTCGACAAGGGGCGCAATCTGTATAACCACCAGCGCGCCCGCGAAGCGGCAGGCAAGGGCCATGATCTGATCGTTGCCGAAGGCTATATGGACGTGATCGCCCTGTCCGAGGCAGGGTTTCCCGCCGTGGTCGCACCTCTGGGCACCGCCGTAACGCCCGACCAGTTGCAACTGATGTGGCGAATGGCACCCGAACCGATCATCGCACTTGATGGCGACAAGGCGGGGATACGGGCCGCAATGCGGGTGATCGACCTTGCCTTGCCGTTGCTGCAAGCGGGCAAAACTGTGCGGTTCGCTGTTTTGCCAGACGGGCTCGACCCTGATGACTTGATCCGCAAACAAGGGGCCAAGGCGATGCAGGCGGTGCTGTCTGCGGCTATGCCGATGGTCCGTCTGCTGTGGCAGCGCGCAACCGAAGGCAAGGTTTTTGACAGCCCCGAACGCCGCGCGGCTTTGGATGCGGACCTGCGCGAGCTGGTGAAGAAAATCGCTGATCCTTCTGTGAAACATCACTACGAAGAAGCAATCAAGCAACTAACTTGGGAACTCTTCCGCAGTGGACGCAAACCCGCGCCAGCGCGCGCGCCGCAGGGCAAACGCGTCAATGGCCGTTGGCAACCACCCCCCGCGCCGCCCCTTGCCACGACCAAGGCATCGGCCCTTGTCCTTGCCCCCGACGCCGAAGACCACCTACGCGAAGCCGTCATTCTGGCGGCAATCCTTGTGACACCGGCCGTCGCAACCCAGTTTGAATCAGAGCTCGAACGGATGGAATGTCACGACCCCGACCATAGCAGGATTCGCAGCGCGATCCTGATGGCGCTCGGCAAGGATGATATTTTACCGGCGGTGCGCGCCAGTGTAGGCGAGACCCCCCTTGAACGGTTGATGTCACAGACCCATGTGAAGATCTCTCCTCCTGTGCGCAGGGCGGGCGATGTCGAAGTGGCGCGGATGTGTCTGGCCGAAGAACTGGCGAAACTGTCCGCCAAACGGGGACATGCCCGCGAATTATCCGAAGCGGCCGAAGATCTGGCTGGTCTTGCCGATGAAGGGCTGACATGGCGACTAGGGCAGGCGGCGCGCGCAATGGATCGTGCGGGGCGCGGTGACGACGAAGACAAGGCGGAATACGAAACCGGCCCGAACGGGGCCAAAATGAAGAAAGACGAAAGGTCTGCATTTGACGAATTGCTGGGCCAGATTGATTTCGGCAAGGGCGGGCACCGCCACCGGCACTAGGGTCGTGCGGCTAAACCCGCAACAAATCGGAAAAAAGCGTCCCAAGTGGTTGCGAATCGCCGCAGGGACAGATTGATTCGGGCGGATACCCGAATCACTGCGAATCACCAGTGCTCAGGCACAACCGAACAAGAGGTTTTCCAAATGGCCGCAAAAGACACCGACGACCAGAAGGACGACGATCAGGACGGCGACATCTCCATGGATGTCAGCCAAGCCGCCGTCAAACGAATGATCGGCGACGCGCGGGAACGGGGCTATATCACCTATGACCAGCTGAACGCGGTTCTGCCGCCCGATCAGGTGTCGTCGGACCAGATCGAAGACGTGATGTCGATGCTGTCCGAAATGGGCATTCAGGTCACCGAAGAAGAAGAGAGCGAAGAGACCGAAGAAAATTCGGGCAATACCGCTGTGGCCACCATTGGCGGCAATCGCGAAATCGCGCTCGCCGGTGCCGATAACGAAAAGCTCGACCGCACCGACGACCCCGTGCGGATGTATCTGCGCGAAATGGGTTCGGTTGAACTCTTGTCCCGCGAGGGCGAGATTGCCATTGCCAAGCGGATCGAAGCAGGCCGCAACACGATGATCGCGGGCCTGTGCGAAAGCCCGCTGACCTTTCACGCCATCACCATCTGGCGCAACGAACTTTTGAACGAAGACATCCTGCTGCGTGATGTCATCGACCTCGAAGCGACCTTTGGCAACCAGCTCGGCGACGAAGAAGGCGACGAGCCGGTGATCGACGGTGTTGCCGCACCGACGGAATCCGCGAGCAAGGACGCGTCCGAAGAATACGACGCCGACGGAAACCCGATTTCCCGCGAAGACGACGAAGACGATGACGATCAGGCCAACATGTCCTTGGCCGCGATGGAATCCGCGCTGAAACCCCGCGTTCTGGAAACCCTCGAAAACATCGCCCGCGATTTCGGCATGCTGTCGGAAATGCAGGATGCGCGGATGTCGGCGACCCTGAACGAAGACGGCAGCTTTTCCGAAGGGGACGAGGCGACCTATCAAAAGCTGCGGTCCGAGATTGTCGAGCTGGTGAATTCGATGCACCTGCACAACAACCGGATCGAGGCGCTGATCGACCAGCTTTATGGCATCAACCGCAAAATCATGTCGCTTGACAGCTCGATGGTCAAACTCGCCGATCAGGCGCGGATCAACCGTCGCGAATTCATCGACGAATATCGTGGCGCCGAACTCGACCCGACATGGCTTGACCGGATGGCGGAAAAGGCCGGACGGGGCTGGCAGGCGCTGATCGAGAAGTCGAGCGACAAAATCGAAGAATTGCGCAGCGAAATGGCGCAGGTCGGTCAGTATGTCGGCGTGGATATTTCCGAATTCCGCCGCATCGTCCAGCAGGTCCAGAAGGGCGAAAAAGAAGCCCGTCAGGCCAAGAAGGAAATGGTCGAGGCGAACCTGCGTCTCGTGATTTCCATTGCCAAGAAATACACCAACCGCGGCCTGCAGTTCCTTGATCTTATTCAGGAAGGCAACATCGGCCTGATGAAGGCCGTTGATAAATTCGAATACCGCCGCGGCTATAAATTCTCGACTTATGCGACGTGGTGGATCCGGCAGGCAATCACCCGGTCCATCGCCGATCAGGCCCGCACGATCCGTATCCCAGTCCATATGATCGAAACGATCAACAAACTGGTCCGCACCGGCCGCCAGATGCTGCACGAAATCGGCCGCGAACCGACGCCCGAAGAATTGGCCGAAAAGCTGCAGATGCCGCTCGAAAAGGTTCGCAAGGTGATGAAGATCGCCAAGGAACCGATCTCTCTCGAAACCCCGATCGGCGACGAGGAAGATAGCCAACTCGGCGATTTCATCGAGGACAAGAACGCGATCCTGCCGCTGGATTCCGCGATTCAGGAAAACCTCAAGGAAACGACGACACGGGTTCTGGCCAGCCTCACCCCACGCGAAGAACGTGTTCTGCGCATGCGCTTTGGCATCGGCATGAACACTGACCACACCCTCGAAGAAGTCGGCCAGCAGTTCAGCGTCACCCGCGAACGGATCCGCCAGATCGAGGCGAAGGCGCTGCGGAAGCTGAAGCATCCGAGCCGGTCAAGGAAGCTGCGGAGTTTCCTGGATCAATAACACAGGGGCGCCTTAGGGCGCCCTTTTTCGTGGTGACCCGATGCGCAAGTTCAAGTTTGTCGTCTACAAGATTACTTTTCCGAATGGGAAAATCTATGTGGGCCAAGACCATAGCATGGATGGGCACTCAATGCGCTACTTCGGCTCTTGGAATAACTTGTTGGTCGAAGCAGATTTCACGAAAGCTGAACTCTCAAACTTTACTGTGACCAAAGAAATCTTGTTTGAAAGTGATGACCTTTCAGGAATCTATGAAATGGAGACAACTTTCATACGTGAATTAAAGTCGAATGACCCATTGATAGGTTGCAACCGAACTCACCGATCCCGCAGGACTTGAAACGAGTTTTTCAAAACCCCTCCGAATAAAACCCCTTCAGCTCGTCCTTCAACGGGGTTAGAAATTCCTCATACCGCTGCCATCTTTTGACGCTTGAGGAGTAGATTGGCTGCCGCACTTGCCAGGCTGAAAGGGTCCGCGCCTTGTTCTCGTTCTCTTGGAATTTCAAACAGTTGGGGTCCCAGTCGAGGCCCAGAAACTCGATCACTTCGCGCGCCTTGCCTTCGGTGTCGGCAACAACGTCTTCATAGCGGACCTGCATCACCGGATTGGGGATGACGGTCTTCCAATGGTCCATCAACCGCCGATGTTCGACGTAATAGCGCCCGAGGCTTGTCAGGTCCTGCGTATAGCTGTGCCATTTGGACAGGTTGTTCATGTAGCAGGCGACGCAATTATCCAACGGGTCGCGGACCGCATGAAGGATCCGTGCCTTGGGGAGGAGTTTTGCAATCAGACCCAAACGTTCAAAATTGTGCAGGAATTTATCGACGACGCGGGCCCTGTCGGGCTGCATGGCGTCCAATCCCGCGGAATACTTTGCAGCAAGCGCTTTGGCTTGGTCAGGGCGGATTTGCCGGATCGCCGAAACCATGGCCGCACCGTCATGACTGACTAGCCCAATGCCCCGGAAAATCTGGTTGAACATCAGGCTTTCACCAATCCCGCCCACTTGACGGTGACCCGAAAGGATCTGTTCCAGCAGGGTGCTGCCGGACCGTGGCATGCCGACGATCAGAACCGGCCGGTCATCGTCAGAGGCTTGCCAGCCGAAATAGTCGGCCTTTGACACCGACCGCACCTGCGCCTCGACAAACCGTCGGTAGCCGTTGATATCGGGACGCGCCGGATCGGCCTTTTTGGCTGCCGCATAGGCCCGAAAGGCGGCTGTGTGATTTCCCTGATCCTCTTCGAATTTCGCTAATGTCCTGAGTGCGATCCCGAATTCCATCGCCCCCTTTTTCTGGGCAAGCGGCACGATTTCGGTTCTCAATTTTTCATAGACCGGGTCATCGGACGCAAGTTTTTGCGTCCGCGAATATTGTGAATACAGCGCAAGGTCATGAGGGTTCAGCCGAAGCTGCGCTTGCAGAATTTCGGTGGCTTCGGTCATTCGACCGAGGCTCTTGAGGATCGACGCACGGGTTCTTAGCGCATGTTTGTGCTTGGGGGAGAGCTTGAGTGCCTCGTCGATTTGGAGCAAAGCCTCATCGGCATCGCCCAGACGTTCGAGGATATGACCAAGGACATAATGCGCTTCGGGGTTTTTGGGGTCGATCTTGACCGCCGTTTCGGCGTGTCCGCGCCCCCGGGTGAAATCATCGATCCGGAAATAGGCCTGTGCCGCCAAAAGATGGATATCCGCTGACTTTGGCGCCAGCGCCAAGGCAGATTTCAGCGGGGCAAAGGCCCCCGGCAAAGCGTTGGGTGTATTCAGAAAGAACTGAATCAGCGCCTGATAGGCCTTGATGTCGCGGGGTGATGCACGCACCGCCTGTTGATAGAGTTTTTCAGCCTCTCCCACCTTGCCCGCAATTTGCGCGGCCTTGGCTGCCTTGATCAGGTCTGTCATGTAGTTCTCCGTTCGATAAGGTACCGAAACCATGTTCGCCCGCAGTTGGCAACACTCAGGCGGCCCGGGGGGCCGATTGGCGCAAAGAACCGAACGATTGAATTGGG
>Ga0208304_10001702_pt1 | contig 10398 bp, 8 predicted proteins | sample ColrivemetaGS713_FD_187603 | JGI IMG/M metagenome (GOLD analysis project Ga0208304, IMG submission 187603) | Estuarine microbial communities from the Columbia River estuary - Flood tide ETM metaG S.713 (SPAdes) (version 2) | ecosystem: Environmental > Aquatic > Marine > Intertidal zone > Estuary... | reverse complement strand
AATAAAAAAAGCAATTGAAATTGTAGCAAGAACAATAAAAGAGGATAGTAATTTCTCACATGTTAATGAGGTTATACTTAATAGAATAATTATAAATGAAAATTCTAAATCGTATTTAACCAAAGAAGTAGATATTGAAAATAAAGAAGGTTATTTTGTTGTTTATAAAAGATTGGTTTTGAGATTAAGCGAAATGATTTTAGTGTTAAAACCTGATTATTCTTATGCATCTAGCTTAGCAAGTACCATTGTTGAAAGCGCTCTGCATCAACATTTTTTAAAAGAACATTTTCAATCTATTACAAATTGTAATGATAAGGTTTCTCCGTATCACTTTATTAGCCACCTTACTTTAAGTATTTTAAGATAATTACATGAAACATCAAGATATTTTAACACCATGGCAACGCCTTTATGGTCTGCTTGAATTAGAAAAACGTGCAGTGATGCAAGTACTTTATTATGCCGTTTTTGCTGGCTTGGTTTCCTTGACTTTACCCTTAGGAATTCAAGCTATTATTAATTTAATACAAGGCGCTCAAATTACAACATCATGGATAATTTTAGTGATTTTGGTAACATTGGGTGCTGGTTTTACAGGTGTTTTACAACTCATGCAAATGCGTATTATTGAAACAATTCAACAGCGTGTTTTTACTAGGGCATCATTTGAGTTTACATTTCGTTTTCCAAAAATAGAAATGAATGAGTTACATAATTATTATCCACCAGAATTGGCAAATCGTTTTTTTGATACACTAACCGTTCAAAAAGGACTAGCAAAAACACTAGTGGATGTGCCTGCGGCAGTACTCCAAATTATTTTTGCATTAATATTACTGTCTTTTTATCATCCATTTTTTATCCTGTTCGGAATGTTGCTGCTATTGCTAGTTTATGTGGTTTTTAAATTTACTGTGAAGCGAGGAATGCAAACAAGTCTTGAAGAATCTAAAAACAAATATAAAGTTGCACATTGGATTCAGGAGGTTGCGAGAACTGTTGTAAGTTTTAAACTTTCAGGTAAAACAAGTCTAGCCTTAGATAAGAACGATGAATTAGTTACAGCGTATCTTAACGCTAGAGAGAGTCATTTTAAAATATTGGTAATACAATTTATTCAAATGATTGGTTTCAAGGTAATTGTCACTGCTGGTTTGCTTATTATTGGAGGTGTTTTAGTACTTAATCAAGAGATGAATATAGGGCAATTTGTGGCAGCCGAAATAATTATATTATTAGTAATTAGTTCTGTTGAAAAGCTTATTCTAGGCTTAGAATCGTTTTATGACATTCTAACTTCTTTAGAAAAAATTGGTCAGGTAGTAGATAAAAAATTAGAAAACCAAACAGGTGAAACACCTGTTTTTACGGATGATTTTTTAATTGAATTATCAGATGTAACCTATAATGTATCTAATCGGAATGCAAATATTCTTGAAAATATTAATCTGAATATTCCATCTAAAACTAGTTTGTTAATTAATGGAGAAAGTGGTTCCGGAAAGTCTAGTTTATTGCGCCTTATTGCTGGAGTAATTAAACCAACTACAGGAAACATATTTCTCAATAATATGTCATTACAAAACTTGCATTTAAATAAATATAGATCTCACATTAGACTATCGTTATCAGAGGAGACTCCTTTTCAAGGAACGCTAAGAGAAAATATAACTTTTGGAGATTCTACTATTTCAGACGAGGACATATTTTGGGCTATTGAAAAAGCAGGACTTTCTGAGTTTGTGAAACAAGAACCTAAAGGGTTAAATACATATATAAATCCTGAAGGAAAGCAACTTTCATATACCAAAGCTAAAAAAATAATTTTAGCGAGAGCTATTGTTACGAAACCTAAGGTTTTAATTCTTGAAGATCCTTTAGATCAATTTGAGGCAGCAGAAACAAAACGAATCATAAAGTTCCTTTCTAATATAGATAATCCTTGGACGCTAATAGTTGCAAGCATGAATCCAAGATGGGAAAATACATGTAATAGAACAGTTACACTTAAAAATGGTAAAATTGTTTAATCTGATTTAATATGCTAAATATATCACACAATTCGGTAAATAAGTATTTTAATTTGTCAGATTATAAATCTGGACAGAAAACTTTAGATAAAAAATATTATAAATATTTTAATAGGTTTTTACTGGGCTTTGCTATTTTCTGTTTTATAATCTTGTTCTTCCCTTGGACACAAAATATTTCAGGTAATGGTCAAGTAACTACTTTAAGACCAGATCAACGACCACAAACGATACAATCACAAATTCCCGGAAGAATTGAAAAATGGTATGTACAAGAAGGAGATTTTGTTAAAAAAGGAGATACAATTTTAGAGATTTCAGAAATAAAAAGTGAATATTTCGATCCTAATTTGGTTGAGAGAACCGGACAACAATTAAAAGCAAAATCGTCTTCTGTAAATTCATATTCTGAAAAAGTAAAAGCATTAAATAGGCAGATAGCAGCTTTATACAATGAGCGAGATTTAAAGATAGAGCAAGCTAAAAACAATTTAATGCAAGCAAAACTGAAAGTTAAAAGTGATAGTATTGATTTGGAAGCTGAAAGAACAAATATAGATATTGCTCAAAAACAATATGATAGAACCTTAACACTTCAAAAAGAAGGATTAAAAGCCGTAAAGGATGTTGAAGAAAAGCGTTTAAAACTGCAAGAAACTCAGGCAAAACTTATTTCTCAAGAAAACAAACTCTTAGCTAGCGAAAATAATATTATTAATGCTCAAGTAGAAATATCGAGTACTATTGCATCATACAATGATAAAATAGCTAAAGCACAAAGCAACAAGTTTACAGCTGAATCTAGCCAATTTGACACAGAAGCTCAAGTAAGTAAATTGGAAAATCAATATTCAAATTACGAAATACGAAATAGGCTTAAGTATGTTACTGCTCCGCAAAATGGATTCATTAATAAAGCAATTAAAGGCGGATTAGGGGAGACTTTTAAAGAAGGAGAAAGTTTAGTTGGTATTATGCCTGCTCAGTACGATTTAGCAGTTGAAACTTATGTTGAGCCTATTGATTTACCATTACTACATATTGGAGAAAAGGTAAGAATACAGTTTGATGGTTGGCCAGCAATTGTTTTTAGTGGTTGGCCAAATGTGTCTTATGGAACTTACGGAGGAGTTGTTGTTGCCATTGAAAATTTTATAAGTGATAATGGAAAATATAGAGTCTTATTGGCTCCTGATAAGCAGGATAATAAATGGCCAGAGGCTGTTAGAGTTGGTTCTGGAGCAAAAACTATGGCATTGTTAGATGATGTACCGATTTGGTTTGAATTATGGCGTCAATTAAACGGTTTTCCACCAAACTATTATCAACCAAAAGAAATTATAGAAAAGTCTTCAAAATAATTTTATGAAAAATCTATTACTTATAATAAGTTTTTGTTTTGTATCTACACTAAATGCACAAGAGGAAACTTCTGTATTGCGCTTTGATGAGTTTTTAGGTTATGTAAAAGCATATCATCCTGTTGTAAAACAAGCCACATTATTAATTGATAAAAGTCAAGCAAAACTAATGAAGGCGAGAGGTGTTTTTGACCCAAAGTTAGAAGTAGATTTTGATAGAAAGAAATTTAAAGGATCAGAGTATTACGATAAGCTAAATGCTTCGTTTAAAATACCAACATGGTATGGCATAGAGCTAAAAGCTAACTTTGAAGAAAACGAGGGATTGTTCTTAAATCCTGAAGGCTTAATACCTCAAGATGGATTGTATAGTGCTGGAGTATCTTTTTCGGTAGCGCAAGGATTGTTAATAAATGAACGAATGGCTTCTGTAAAACAGGCTAAGTTATTTAGAGAACAGGTTAAGGTAGAAAGAGATATTTTGGTAAACAATATTCTTTTTGAAGCGTCTTTGGTATATTTTAAATGGTTAAAAGTTTATAATGAAGCGCAAGTTTATAATAACTTTTTAACTAATGCTCAATTGCGTTTTGAAGGAATAAAGAAAAGTGTTGAAGCAGGTGAAAAAGCTGCTATAGATTCTATTGAGGCAAGAATAATTATAAACAATAGAAAATTAAATTTAGAGAAGTCTAAAGTAAAATTGATGAAGACTTCTTTAGAGCTATCAAATTATTTATGGTTAGAAAATAATATTCCAGTAGAGTTACAACAAAATGTAATACCTGATGTAAATAGTGAAGCCATTATTAATGAGTCATTACAAGTTTCTGGACTTAACGATAATGATTTCATTCTTGAAGAACATCCTAAATTGCGAGCATTGGATTTTAAATATAAAAGTTTAAGTATTGATAAACGTTTAAAGGCAAATATGTTATTACCAAGAATAGATTTGCAGTATAATTTTTTGACACAAACACCAGAAATTCCAAATTCGTTTAACAGTTTAAATTATAAAGCTGGAGTTAGTTTTAGTTTTCCTTTATTTTTGAGAAAAGAGAGAGGTGATTTAAAATTGACGAAACTTAAAATACAAGATTTACAATATGAAATAAACAGCTCAAGAATAAGTATTCAAAATAAAATTACTGCTATTAAACAGGAGTTAGAATCATATGTTACTCAAAATGATTTAACCAAAATTATAGTTGAAGATTATGAAGCATTGGTATTTGCAGAGGAACGAAAATTTACTCTAGGAGAAAGCTCATTATTTCTTGTAAATACTAGAGAAAGCAAGTTAATTGATGCTAAATTAAAAGCTATTGAGTTACAGAATATGTTTTTTTCAACTAAGGCATTATTGTTTAATAATTTGGTTGTAAATCCAAGTTTATAAAAGTGTTTAGCTCATAATTTTAGTATCTTTATATGCTTATAAAGATGTTTATGAACGTACATTTTATTGCCATTGGAGGCGCAGCAATGCATAATCTTGCTATTGCATTACACAACAAAGGCTATCACGTAACAGGAAGTGACGATACAATTTTCGATCCTTCAAAATCTAGATTAAAAGCAAAAGGACTTTTACCAGAAACTTTTGGTTGGTTTCCAGAAAAAATAACGAATAACCTTGACGCAATTGTTTTAGGTATGCATGCAAAAGCAGATAACCCAGAACTTTTAACAGCACAGGAACTAGGACTAAAAATATACAGTTATCCTGAATTTTTATACGAACAGTCTAAACATAAAACACGTGTTGTTATTGGAGGAAGTCATGGTAAGACCACAATAACATCTATGATTTTACATGTGATGCATTATCACGATAAAGATGTAGATTATATGGTTGGTGCACAGCTTGAAGGATTTGATGTTATGGTTAAACTAACTGAGGACAACGATTTTATTGTTCTTGAAGGCGATGAGTATTTAAGTTCACCAATTGATAGACGACCAAAATTTCATTTATACCAACCAAATATTGCTTTATTAAGTGGAATAGCGTGGGATCATATAAACGTATTTCCAACTTTTGAAAATTATGTAGAGCAGTTTGAAATTTTTGTAGATAGTATTACCAAAGGTGGAAGTATCACATATAATATTGAAGATGAAATTGTAAAACAAGTTGTTGAAGCAAGTGAAAACCCTATTAGAAAATTTCCTTATAAAACGCCAGAATATGAAGTTGAAGATGGAGAAACTCTATTAGAAACTCCAGAAGGACCAATGCCAATTGAAGTTTTTGGAAAACACAACCTTAATAATTTGGCTGGAGCAAAATGGATTTGTCAACACATGGGAATTGATGAAGACGATTTTTACGAAGCCATTTCTACATTTAAAGGTGCAAGCAAACGACTCGAAAAAATTGCAGAAAGCTCAACTAGTGTTGCGTATAAAGATTTCGCACACTCACCAAGTAAAGTTGAAGCAACTACACAAGCTGTAAAAGAACAATACAAAGACAGAACGTTGTTAGCATGTCTAGAACTACATACATATAGTAGCCTAAATGCAGAATTTTTAAAAGAATATAAAGGTGCTTTGGATGCTGCAGATGTTGCAGTTGTGTTTTATTCGCCACATGCAGTAGAAATCAAGAAATTGGAAGAAGTTACGCAAGAACAAATTGCAAATGCTTTTGAGCGTGATGACCTAATAATCTACACAAACCCTCAAGAGTTTAAAGATTACCTTTTTCAACAAGAATTTAATAATAAGGCTTTATTACTAATGAGTTCTGGTAATTATGGAGGCTTGGATTTTAAAGAGGTTAAAGGGTTAATTGAAAATTAGTTTAACTTACTTAAATAATTTATTTTATTTAAGATGCTTCCTAAAAAAAGCAATAGTTCGTTCCCATGATAGATTTGCTGCTTGCTCATCATATCTTGGAGTGGTATTGTTATGAAAACCATGATTCACTTTAGGATACATAAAAGCCTCATAGGCAATATTATTTGCTTTAAGAACAGTTTCAAAAGCAGGCCAACCTGCATTTACTCTTGTATCTAATTCGGCATACTGTAATAATAAAGGGGGTTTTATTTTAGCAGCATCTTCATCAGATGGCTGTCTACCATAATAAGGAACTGCCGCACCAAGCTCTGGTAGTTTTACTGCCATCATGTTAGAAATCCATCCACCAAAACAAAATCCAACAACACCTATTTTACCATTGCAATCTTTATGTGATTTTAGGTATTTATAAGCAGCAATAAAGTCCTCTAGCATTTCATTACTATCACGTTGCTTTTGCATTGCTCTTCCATCGTCATCGTTTCCTGGATAACCACCAAGAGGTGTTAAAGCATCTGGTGCTAGACTTATAAACCCTTCAATAGCTGTTCTTCTACCTACATCTTCAATATAAGGATTAAGACCTCGATTTTCATGAACCACAATAACACCAGGTAATTTGATTTTCAGATCCTTAGGTTTAGACAATAGACCTTTTATAGATCCTCCACCTTTAGGTGAATTATAAGAAATAAATTCCGAATTTATTCTAGGATCGTCTTGTTTCACTAACAATGTGTCCTTATAATTGGGAGACATAAAACTTAGCAAAGAAGAAACAGTTAAACCACCTATTGTATAGAGTGAAAGTTTTTCAACAAATTGTCTGCGATCTAATTTATTATGTGCGTAATCATCGTAAAGATCGAATACCTCTTGACTAATATCTTCTTTCTTAATGTTTTTCATAGTACATAGTTTTTAGTATTGTAATTTAAGAAATTTTAAAGACCTTGTCCAATAACACTTTGATACTTTCTTGATTAGCTCTTATTATTTCCTTTCTTGCGCTCTCAATATCTCTTGGTTTTTTGTCCTGAGAGAGTTTAAATTTTCCTTCCCATGAATTAATAGAAATTTCAAACATTTTAATGTAATCTAAATTACGTTCCATGCTAGAATTGTTAGGTTCTAAAACATAGTTGTGTTCGGGTTGTTCAAGAAATTCGGTCATTTTAATTAAAGAGTCTTTTAAAGCATTTTTACTTTCAATAGCTTCTACAGTTCCTTTTAAGTGTACTTTTATATAATTCCAAGTTGGTAATTGTTTAGTTGTATAGATACTAGGTGAAATATAACAATCTGGACCAGAAAAAATAACAGTTATCGGATGATTGTCTTTTAATAATTCTGTTTGAGGATTAAACTTATCAATATGTCCAATAAGTTTTCCATCTTCACGATAAACTAATGGTAAATGCGTAATAAAGGGCTCACTATTCTTTACAGAAATAAGTGTAGCTAAAGGGTAGCTTTTTAGGACTTCAATCATATGAAGTTTATTATAATCTTGATGTTGTTCTGGTGGATATTTCAAAATAGTAATGTTTTATTGCTTCTGAAATTTACAATTTTTATATTTACTACATGTCTGAAAAAGTTCAATCATTTTCAATAAAAAACTGGTCACAAGGCGATCAGCCACGAGAAAAACTTCGTGATAAAGGTAAAACTGTACTTAGTGATGCAGAACTGGTAGCAATTTTAATAGGTTCTGGAAATAAAAACGAAAGCGCTGTAGATTTATGTAAACGCATTTTGGCGAGTGTTGATAATAACTTAAGTGAATTAGGAAAATTATCTATTAAACAACTTATGGAATTTAAAGGTATTGGTGAAGCTAAAGCGATAACAATTGCTGCTGCTTTAGAGTTAGGGCGAAGACGTAGAGGAGAAGAAGCTCTAAATAAGAAAAAGATAACATCTAGCAAATCAGTTTTTGAAGTAATGCAACCAATATTAGGCGATTTACCTCACGAAGAATTTTGGATTATTTACTTGAATAATTCTAATAAAGTCCTTCTAAAACAACAGCAAAGTAAAGGGGGTATTACTGGAACATTAGTAGATGTACGTTTGGTGCTAAAACAAGCATTAGAAGTGGGAGCAACCAGTTTAATTTTAGCACATAATCATCCTTCTGGAACGCTTGTGCCAAGTGAGTCAGATAAGCAGTTAACACAAAAATTAAAACAAGCTGCAAATAGTTTAGATATAAAAGTTTTAGACCATTTAATTGTCACAGAAAAAGCATACTTTAGTTTTGCAGATGATAATCTATTGTAAATGCTCTTAGTCTACACACCACATATCACACCGCGATTAAAATTTGTATTTAAGCAAATTTGTACACGTATTTTAGGTTTTGAAGTTGGATTTACATCAACAATTGAAGAATTTGTTGCGCACGACAGTATTAAAATGTCTTACACAAATCAGCAATTAGGCAACGAGTTTTTTATTAAAAGCAATTCAATTTTATTTGAACAGGGTTTGTCAGATTTAGACATAAACGTAAATGATTGGGAAGAAACGAAATGTTTTTTTTACAATGGTAACAAAAGCTCTATTCCTTTCGATATTTTTGCGGCCTCTTTTTTTATGTTGAGTAGGTATGAAGAATATTTACCACATTTAAAAGATGAATTTGGACGTTTTCCAAAAGAAGACAGCTTAGGTTATAAACATAGATTTTTACACCAACCAGTTGTAGATATTTGGGCCTATAAATTTAAAGCAGCTTTAGCTGAAAAATTTCCTAATTATATATTTCCTGCACGTAAATATAATATAGATGTTGTAATAGATGTACCAACTGCATATTACTTTAAACATAAAGGATTAATGCGAACTCTTGGAGGAACATTAAGTGATGTAGGTACTTTAAAAATTAGAAGACTTTACCAGCGTTACCTAGTTTTATTAGGCTTAAAAAAAGATCCATACAATACCTTTAATTGGATAATTAATAAACAAAAACAAACCAAAAAGCGATTTAGCACCTTTTTCCTAATTGGAGATTATTCAACTTACGATAAAAATGTAAGCATAAATAAAAAGAAATTTGTATCGCTAATTAAATCTGTAGCAGACTATTGTAATGTAGGTTTAAAAGCTTCATATTTTGCTCTAGATGATGCACAAATTTTAAAGAAAGAAAAAAATAATTTAGAGCATATTATAAACACATCCTTAACGTCTTCTAGGAATTCTTTCTCTAAGCTTAATTTACCGTATTGTTATAGAAATCTTATCGAACTCGAAATTTTTAAGGATTATACAATGGGTTATACAAATGCAATTGGTTTTAGAGCAGGAACATGTACCCCTTTTTTGTTTTACGATTTAGATTACGAAATCCAAACACCTTTAGAAATTCATCCTTTTCATTTATTAGATTTTACACTTCTAAAAATAGTTTCGCAGTTAGATAAAAAAGAAACTCTACAAAAGCTAATAAATGAAGTTAAAAAAGTTAATGGAACACTTACTACTGTTTTTCATAATTATACTTTTAGTAGCGAAGAACGCTGGAATGGTTTTAAGGAGTTGTTTACAATTATACTAAATTCACCAGATGAAGATTGACAATATAACACATGTATTTTTTGATTTAGACCATACACTTTGGGATTTTGATAAAAACTCAGCATTGACTTTTGAGAAAATATTTAAGCAAAATAAAATTGACCTAAGCTTAAGCGAATTTCTTGAAGTCTATGTACCTATTAATTTAAGTTATTGGAAACTTTATCGTGAAGATAAAATTGACAAGTCCTCATTGCGCTATGGAAGGTTAAACGATGCTTTTACAGCATTAGATATTAAGGTAAAAACAAGTATGATTCATAAATTGTCTGAGGATTATATCACTTACTTATCTTCATTCAATCATTTGTTTGATGGTACTATAGAAATTTTAGAATATTTAAAGCCAAAATACAAGCTGCACATTATTACTAATGGTTTTAAAGAAGTGCAACAAGGCAAATTAAACCAATCTAATATCAATCATTTTTTTGATACAGTTACTAATTCGGAGATGGTTGGTGTAAAAAAACCAAACCCAAGAATTTTTAAACATGCATTAGATAAAGCGCGAGCAATTCCAGACCGTAGCATAATGATTGGTGATAATTATGAAGCCGATATTTTAGGAGCTATGGATGTTGGTTTAGACGCTATTTGTT
>Ga0208304_10001700_pt1 | contig 10404 bp, 10 predicted proteins | sample ColrivemetaGS713_FD_187603 | JGI IMG/M metagenome (GOLD analysis project Ga0208304, IMG submission 187603) | Estuarine microbial communities from the Columbia River estuary - Flood tide ETM metaG S.713 (SPAdes) (version 2) | ecosystem: Environmental > Aquatic > Marine > Intertidal zone >... | reverse complement strand
TCGTATTCCGCCAGTGAACCGGCAAACAAGGCATCGAAAGTGATGGGCGCAAAATGATAAATGGCAGGTGCTCCGCCGTTGAAGGTGTTTTGCAGGTTGCCATCATTAAAGAAGGGTACATCACCACTCAGCGTATTCCCTGTGTAGACATAAAAGCCGTAGGTCGCATTGCCGTCATCTAAGGTACAAGGGTCATTTTTGATGGCGGCTGTATCTGGTCCCGTAGTGGTGGGCAGACAGTTGAAAAAGGCATAACCTATTCCCCCCGGCGTTAACATGTTGGGGTCACCACTCAGGTCTTGATCATCGTTGTGATCAATAAAGAGCGTGTCTCCCAGACAGAGGAAAATGGTGTCTGGAGTAATATCATTGGTCTGGCCAATGAGGGGCCCAAAGGAATTAATCGAACCGGCATCGGACGTACACATCCGGGCTTCTCCAGTGGAGACCGTTCTGGTGAGTACGACTTGGTCCGGGGTTTGGGCCTGTACCGAAAGTACGGCAAAAGTGAGGATGACTAAACTAGTAAGGATCCTATTCATGGTTCCGTTTTGAATTTTTTCTTTGCAGATGGCTGCCAAAGGCAAATAGAGATAAATGTGATGAGTATCTCTGCTCAACAGATACGGTTTGTTTGGCTTGTGTTGCCCTGAAAAGCTGGTAAAAGACCTTATGGTGGGCATACGACAAGTTCCAAACGTCTTGCACGGCCGCAAAATTACAATCTATTGGGGCAATATTTGTGTTAAAGTTGAAAATCAGCGCCCAGGAACTAATTATTTATAAGTGGTACAACTTCCCCCTGCCGATCATTACGCTGTAGGAAAAGTAAAAATTGGCGGGCTTTCCCCGTCGTGGGGAAGTTTCCGAGGACAAGAAAAAATTGTCCATCGCCGTTGGGTTTTAATTCTGCACTTTGTTCGTACTTCCGCTCGATTTCTCCTACCATTCTGACGGCGGTAGGGTAGTCGACCAGCACATTTTTCAGTTGTACCCCGTAGGTCATCCCAGAACGTGGGGCAAAACCTGATTGCACCGCAGCGATGGGTTCGCCACTTAATACCAGCCGTGGGGGAGATGGGTTTTCTTCTTGCGGAGAAGTATGGCTAAGCAAAACGGGAGCTTCCTCCTCAGGAAGCAATGCCGGTCGACTAAACGCGATCTCCGCTTGTGGAGCATCTAGGGCTGTTTGCTGATCGACCAGAGGCAAAGTAGCACTGAGGTGGTTGGCGGGCTTGTCCAGTTTTTTCAGCCATCGCAATAATGGGCGGGCGTCTATGCTTGCTGTGTTTCTATCTAGTAATTTGCCATTGGGAGCAAAAACAAGGATACTGGGGATGGTTTCGACCTCAAATTGGTGTTGGAGGACTTTAGCCTCCGCCTGGTTGAGATCAACCTTGACGGTCAGTATATGGTCACCAAGGTATTCCAATAGTTCAGGATCCTGAAAAGTATGCTGTTGCATCCACTGGCAAGGCAAGCACCAGTCGGCTGTAAAATAGAGAAGAAAAAGCTTATCTTCTTTTTGTGCCTGCTGTTGGGCGTGCGCTAGATCGGGCCCTAGCCAGTTGATGGGAAGAGCATGGGTGAGTTGGGGTAGAAAAAACAAGAGCAGGCCTACGAGGGCCAATTTGTGTGTAGGGATGTTCATGGAAGGTCGTTTTTGGGATATTAAAGTTAAGTTTTTATTCCCAAGCACGCAGGGTTTCTTCCCGGGATTTAGGGAACGGTAGGGTAAGGGGGGGCTTTTGTGCTCGTTTTGGTGCTCGTTACACTCGCGGTGGTGTTCGTCCCGAAGCCTCGGGACTCACGGTGGTGTTCACTGCGTTCGCGGTGGTACTCGTCCCGAATTCTCGGGACTCGTGGTGGTGTTCGCTGCGCTCACGGTTAGTGCTCGTCCCGAAGCCTCGGGACTCACAGTCTGAGGCTTCGGATTATATATGGGGAAAGGCGCTCCAGGGAACACTCAAAAACCGCGAGCGCAGCGAGCACCCCCCATGAGTCCCGAGAATTCGGGACGAGTACTCCCACGAGCGTAGCGAGTACCCCCGCGATTCCGATTTATCGGAAGAGCACTCCCGCGAGTCCCGAGAATTCGGGACGAGCACCCCTACCGCAAAAATCGATAGGTCGCCTTTACCAAAAATACATTCCTGGCATTATCGCCAAATAAATTTTCCGATAGGCTTCTGGTCAGCCCCCGATTAGGGTCACCGGAGGCGTTGGCGCCTTGTGACCAAACCAGGAACAGTTCTGAACCTGGAACGTATTCCCAGCGGAGCACCAGGTTGGAGCGAAATTGGATAAAGTTAAAATCGGGGTTATCAAAAGTGTAATCAAAAGCCTGATCACCATTGTCATCAACCTGATAGGCTTCGTTTTCAATATCAAAGGAGACCGTCTCGAAAAGGGCAAACCTATCCGAAAAAGTCTTACCCAGTGGGGTGTCTGTCGTTTTGTTGAAATCCTGGTAGCGCCCTCTTGAAATGAAAGGCTGGCCATAGTATTGGATCGTTAGATCAGGGGTGATATTGTAGTTGAGGCGTACCGTCAGGCTGATCGTTTGCTGATCGACCCGGGCATTGATGTATCTTTTCTCCCCTTCAAACTCCAATTGAGTGACGTACTGTTCCTGCCGCTGGTAACGATCAAAGGAAGGACTGATGTTGACGCTCATGGCGTTGGTGGGCTGCAATTGAATATAACCACCGTAGCTTTGTACCCTCACGATGTCGTTTTTAGAGAGGCCCTGAAACATGTTGAGACCAAACTGTACTTTCTTACGGGAATCGGTATTCAAATACGCATTAATACCAAAACCATTTGGCCGTCGGAGCAGTGGCCCGCCACGGAGTGCATTTTTAGAGATATCAAGGTTCTCGTAAGTAATGCCACCTCCTGAAGACCAAAAGTTAGCCCACTGCTGATGGGCGTTGGTATTTACGGCACGGTACAGGTTCTTTCCGGAAAAATCCCAACGACTCCAGTGGTTATAATTCCATTGGAAGCGGCGAAAGGTCTTGTTGGGTTTGGTCCACCGGCGGGCTCCCCAGAAGAAATAGTTGAGCTCATCCGTGTTGACAAGAAAGCCGATATCGTTGAGTTCCAGCTCCGGAGATCGCCAGGTCATACCGGTTTCGAAAATCCAGTCCCCTCCGTAGTTGGCAATTTTAAAGGTGCCGCCGGTGCCCATCAGGTTGTTGGCAGTAGTGTCGACTTCGAGGTGCTCCGCATCGGGGCGTTGAAAAAGGTGTTCGAAGGCTTGCTGGGTAGACTGAATAGATTCGGGGCTTCCGTTCACCCGGCTCCACAGCATCTTACCGGTGAAAACCCATTGGTTATCCTTCCAACGGTGAACAACATCCAGCCCGCCGGAATAAGCCGACTCGTGGAGGAAAGCTAAATCAGGGTTGTTCTTTAAATCGCGATTGACGGCAGTGAAAATGCCGCCCACTACGGTATTGCCCCCGCGGAAATCTTGCTGAACACGCCCCACAAAAAAGTTGGTGAGAGGCTCTACTACCTCTTGGGTACGTTCACCGAGGATATCAATGGAGGCCATCTCTCTTTGAGTGATACTTTCCAGTATACCTATGGATAAACCACTTTCTGTTTTACCACTGAATTTTGCGGCTCCAAGAATGGTCGTGTTGTCAGGTTGATCAACGTAGTAGTTTTCGTTTGGATCGGAGTATATATTTCGGTGAGGAGCTCCGCCTATTCTTCGCGAATAAAACAATAGATCACTATTGAAACTCCCGCCCGTCTCTGCCTCAGTAATCGCATAATTGAAGATGTTACGGTTTTCAATGAAGAAAGGTCGGCGCTCATTGAAGAAAATTTGAAAACCATTGAGATTCAGTGCGCCAGGATCGGCTTCCACCTGGCCAAAATCAGGATTGACAGTAAAATCAAGGGTCAAATCTGAAGTGATACCAATACGGCCATCTAGCCCTGCTGTAATGCGGGAATCAGTTCCAGTAACAAAGGGATTACCTTCTTCTGCGGTAAAAGAAGACCGTTGAGCAGAGACATAAGGCTGGATTTCTACCTGCCGTTGTTGTTTTATGTCTTTGATACCGTGCAATTCTCCAAAGCGGCTTACCCATCCCGGCTCATTGAGTCGTATGGGTTGCCAGGTATCCCGCTCCTCCTGACGAAAATAGCGACGAGTAGATTGAATACCCCAAACGTATTCTTCCGCCTCCCCAAAGCGCAGTTGGCTGAGAGGAATTCTAATTTCGGCCGTCCAGCCTTCTTCGTCTACCTGGGTTTTTGCGTACCAGATAGGGTTCCAGTTGGAATCCCAATTGTTGCCATCATTAGAGACAAACTCGTCGCCTTTGACACCAGAAGCAGAGATGGTGAAAGAAAAAGCCGAACGTAAGTCATGGTAGCTGTCGATATTGATTTCGATCCAATCACCGGGGAAGCCATCTCGTCGCGACATACGCCGCTCAATTTTATCAGGTTCACTGTCGTAGCAACGGTAAGCTATGTAGAGGTTTTTAGCATCATAAAGAACTTTGAGTTTAGTGTCTTGGGTGGGTGATTCACCGTTGTAAGGCTCAAATTGTTGGTAGTTGCCGCTCCAGGCTACCTGTTCCCAGCAAGCATCACGGAGGTCACCATCAATTTGGGGGGCATCTCCCTGAACTGCTTCCGTAAATAATATCCTTTTTGGGATGGAATCGTTTTGTTGGGCGTTTAGGGAGAAAAAAGGCAGGTAAACTACAAGACAGATCAGTAGGTGAAATTTCATACTAGTAGGGGGCTTATTTAGTTAGGAGGAAAAAAAGTGTTCCTTTTCTAATTTTTTGCGTCACAAAAAAGACGAGGAGGAAAAAGAAAAGTTGCAGTAACGTTTTGTCTCGAACGGGAATTAACGTTTAAAGCACCGATCCGAGCGAACATTGGATCGTTTTTTTTACTTAAACTAAAAACAGGCATCCAAGTGAACTACTTTTTTCGTAAGTGTTCACGAGTAATAATTTGGCAAAATTAGTCGTTTACGTAATATCCCATTGCTCAATATGCTTCCTATGAAAAACTATCTCACACCCATCCTTTTTTTATTTTTATCTAGTTCTTTGTTATTGGCTCAAGTTCGTTATACCGGCGAAGAGTACCGTGATTACTACGAGTGGTTTCATCAATACAGCCAAACTCCCGATTTTTACCTGGATGGCACGCAACTGATTTCCTTTGTCGAAAATACGCCGGTCAAGCAATCTCCCAAATCTCAAAGTCCAACCTTAGGAACACTGATGCTAGGACAAGCAGTGACCAATTTCTCGATTCCGGTAGCAAAAGCAGTGTTCAGTGAACACCACGGTTACCGGGAGCAATGGTTCCTGGTGGAAGCTTGCTGCGCTGATGGAAACGTATACTCCGGCTACGTATGGGGTGGTTTTTTAGCTAAGAGCTGGCAGTATTTTGACCTGGAAGGAGACGGCAACAAAGAATTGATTGCTTTGGGCTTGAGTACCAACCCTCGCCAGGCACCTGAAGATATTCGGGCTTCTCTGAAGGTTATTCAAAACGGTAAATTGGTTCAAGCCCTTGAACTGGAAGGGATTTGTTTATTCGAAGACTGTGGTGCCAGTAGCCTCTTGCGGGTCTTTGATTTTAATACCAGTGACAAAACGATTGTTTTTGAATCCAGCATTTTTACCGCAGGATGCCTTACTGGTATTGATAAAGCACTAGTGGCTTGGGATGGACAACAATTGCTGCTGATCCATCGGGGAGAGTATACAACAGGGCAGACTTATGCCAGTAATCCATTGTACTTGCGCCAAGCTACACAAACGCAGATCTGTTATTATAAGAATGAAAACCAATCTTACGATCCCGTTTGGAATTGCCAAACACTGGATCAGACGGTAGCGGTACCTTAAGCGACGTCGGATTAATAACTGTCAGATTCTCTAGGAGTGATTTTAGCTTTACCCAGCGTTAAAGAACCGCCTCCCTTAGCTATGGCTAAGGTCGGGAACCTTCGCCTTGGTTAAAACTAAAATCACTGGCCTATTAAAACCCGACAGTTATTTATCCGATGTCGCTAAGCCGGTATGTCCGAAAAAAAAGGGAGTGCTCAGATTCCTAAAGGTTAAATGAAAATCAAGTCACTATATTTCCTTTTGTTCGACAAAGGGAGCCTCAAGTAGAGCCGAGTATCGGTTCACTAGGTTAAAAATTAATGCACGACTATCAGGTGAGCTGCTATATGCCAACTCACCTAAGTAGTTTGACGGAAATAAATCTATTTTCTTTTTCTGAAGATTTACCTTTTTGCGCACGTCTAGTCCAAGTATTCCTAGTCTTAGCACAAAAAGCTAAATCAAAAGAAAATAAATTTATTTTTTCCCCGTCCCTAATAGACTTCAGGTCGCTTCTATTCTCCGGGCCATTCGGTCAGCTGAATAGATTCCAGGTAAGCAACGATATGGTCAATTTTTTCATTAAGGACCGCTTCATCGGTAATTCCTTCTGATTTTTTGAAGGTCTCTAACCACGCTGGCATGTCTCCAGTGCTGTGGCCTGGTACTGTTTCGACCCCCGCAATGATCTTTGCCATTAATTCTTTTGAGAACCCTTCCCTACGTAAAGTGATAGTAGTAAGGTCGAATGGTGGTTGCTGGAGGCTATCCGCCAATACCCCTTTCCCTTTGCCGTCTTCACCGTGACACATGGTACAATAAGAAATATACCATTCTCTTCCTTCTTCAATTGGTGTCAGCATAGTTGTTTCTGCAACGGCTTCGACTTCGTCCGTCGTTTTTTCTGTTGCGGAATTGGTACAACTAATAAGCATGACAAATACTCCTAGGCCCATTAAAATAGTAATCAGGCGTTTGACTGGATGCTGTGGTTTTAATAGTTGACTTTTCATAATAAAGATTTTACTTGGTGGTTAGGAAATAAATTATCGATAATTATCCCTTTACCTCCAGTGCAGGAGGCTTTACCTAAATATAACTCCAATAAATCTATGCGGCGGTGATAATTATCATGAAAAGAAGGATATTATGTTGGACGTAGGCTGCCTTACTGATGTTGCCGCCATGATTGTAAGAAAACTCGTGTTATTGACAGGAAAAACAAGCCAGATAACACGGAATACCTTCAACGTTTATTTCTCGAAAGGCTGAGTTTACGTGGAATTTGCAGGGTGCTAAGTCGGTACAGCCATTCTCCGTCGATTTCAAATACCTCTACCTTCTACATTGAGTGGCGGTTTAGCCAAGACGAAACTCTTTACGGCTTTCGGCTAAATGCCGAAAGTCCAGCTTATCTTTATGCGGTGAAGCGTTGCTGAAAATTTAGCAGCGCAAAGTCAATACCGCTTAATGAATGCATTACCCTCCCGCCAGCTTCCCTGGTGGCAAAAGCTGGTGTTTCTTTTTGTGCAACTGATCGGCTTCGTACTCCTTGGGCTTTTGATCGGCTTGCTATTGGAGTTGGCAGGTGATCAACTGCTGCCAAGCCATTGGTTGGAGGGAGAATTACCTGCCTTAATTTGGGGCTGGTCCGTTGCCTTATGCAGTGCGCTGACGGCTGCTTATATCCTCGTTTATGCTCAGTCAAAGGAGGGTTGGGCTGCGTTGGGTTTTACTACTACAAAGTTTTCGATAGGTTTACAAACCGGCTTGTTGGTCGGCGGCGGTATCATTCTGCTATGCTTTCTAATCCTTTATTTAGGAGACTGGGTAAATATCACTCAGGTGACTTTTGTTCCAGGAGCTTTTGCGGGTTGGTGCTTGTTTTTTATGATCCAACCCCTTGCGGAGGAAGTAATTATGCGTTCTTTCTTACAAAACCAGGTTCACCGTTATTTTGGCGCCTGGCCGGGGTTGATCGTCAGTGCCCTGGTCTTTGGTTTGTTGCACGTCGGCAACAATGCTTTTTCCTGGATTGCGGGTTTAGAAATCGTCTTGGGCGGACTACTTATGGGCCAACTTTACCTGTTTACTCAAAATATTTGGGCGCCGTTTGCGATGCACGCTATTTGGAATTTTCTGCAAAGCACTGTACTGGGATTTGCCGTCAGTGGGATGGATACCTACCGCGTCTTGCACTTGGAAATTGCTGGCCCGGAATGGTTGACGGGTGGAGATTTCGGCATCGAAGGTTCGCTCTTGTCAGTATTGTTTATTTTTGCTGCCATCCTTTATTTTTGGCCTTCTGCCAATAACGAAGCACCCTGGAGTAAGTTGGAAGCCGAGCGGCTATTTTTTTTACCAGAAAAACCAATCCATGAAAGCGATTCTGTTTGATCAATTTGGAGGCCCGGAAAACTTGTATGTCGGTGAAACAGAAGCTCCTGTCCCTGGCCCTGATGAAGTATTGGTTGCCGTAGCTGCGACGGCCTTGAACCGGGCGGATATGCTGCAAAGAGAAGGGAAATACCCTCCACCGCCCGGGGAGAGTACCATCCTCGGGTTGGAGATGGCCGGAACGGTCATTGGTTGGGGCGAAAACGTCAGTGGTTTTCAAAAAGGGGATCGTGTTTGCGGATTGTTGCCGGGTGGCGGCTATGCCGAGCAAGCTGTTTTGCCCGCATCACTGGTGCTGCCCATCCCCGAAGGCTTGTCCTTCACGCAAGCAGCAGCGATCCCCGAAGTATTTCTGACGGCTTTTCAAGCGCTGGATTGGTTGGCTAAATTACAGCCAGGAGAACGGGTGCTGATCCATGCCGGAGGCAGCGGCGTTGGTACTGCTGCCATCCAATTGGCTCGTCTCATGGGAGCTGGTGAAATCATCATCACGGCATCAAAGAGCAAGCATGATTTTTGCCGCAGTTTAGGTGCCCATCATACCATTGATTATAAAAATGAAGACTTTAGCCAACGCGTCCAGGAGATCACCGATGGGGAAGGGGTGGATGTACTGATCGATTTTGTCGGTGGGCCTAACTTCGCCCCCAATTTGGTAGCATTAGGGCTGGATAGCCGGATGGTTATGCTAGCTTTTTTGGGCGGACCAATGACTCCGGATGCCGTGAATTTAGCGGCTATTTTGCGCAAGCGAATTCACATTATGGGCTCAACGCTGCGTTCCCGAACCAAAACTTACAAAGCACAATTGACGGCTGATTTGCAACAAAAATGCTGGTCGGCTTTCACGCAGGGAACGCTGCTCCCAATCGTTGATAGCGTTTATTCCTGGGAGGAGGTTGCAAAAGCCCATCAATACATGGAGGCCAACCATAATACGGGAAAGGTCATTTTGGAGATTAAGGATTAAGCTATTCAAAGAAAGCTTGAGCATATTTGACCATACCCCTAACGCCTGCTAAAGCTCCCTCTTGTAACTCCAGAACCATACAATTCTCTGCGGGGGCAGGAAAAGGGATTTCAATCCCATAATCCCGGCAAAGTTGGTAACCGAAGCGTGGGTAGTAATCGGCGTGTCCTAAGAGGATAATTGAGCCGTATCCTAATGCTCGGGCCTGTTGGTGAGCGGCATTGATGAGCGCCTCGCCAAAACCTTGTTGCTGATAATCAGGATGAACTGATACGGGGGCTAAAGCCAGGGAAGGTGTACTTCTCTGAGGAGAAACAATGTCAATCTTCGTCAAAAGAATATGTCCAATTACCTTTTCGTCCATCGTGGCAACCAAAGCAAGTTCGGGAATATAAGCGGGAGATTTCCTTAGCCTTTCTACCAACAAATCCTCGGTTTGGTCACTGTGCTCCTCATTGGCAAAAGCCAGTTGAAGAATGGTTTTTATAGCCGGAAAATCAGCTGCCTTTTCTTGGCGAATGGTTAGCATTTGTAATTACTCAAGTTGGTGGATTTGATAGGAAGTCGCCTAAAATTAATGATTCAGTGCAATATAAGGTAGTTGCCTCAAGGGTTTCTCAAAGATGGATTTCAGCGAATTGTCAAAATTTTTACACCTCGTATAACTAATAATAACTTTGAAAAACCGGGTTAGGAAAAACGTGTTCCATCTGCAAAAAATTAAACCAAATTGACCTATTACCTCAAGCGCCACATTGAACTCGACGGTGATGAACACGGCCCCTTGGCCCTACAGATGATCTCCGAACTCTGTGGCGATGATCAGCAGAAATGGGAAGAAGTAGCCCAGACGGCCGAGGCAGCGTTAGCCCACCGGATTGGTTTGTGGGATTATATCGCTGATACGATCACTAAGGGCTCACTGGTTGAGGTCTGACCTTGATGAGGAGAAAGAAACCAAAAGATTGGTTAACTGGTCTTTTGGTTTCTTTCGAGGCTCAGTGCCTAAAATTGTTCCCGCTTTTCCGAGAGGTACTTCCAGTAACGGCGGGGAACATGTTGTAAATGAAGTTTGGGGTTTTTTCGCTCCTTGATGTTTACACTATCAAAGTAGCTTTTCCATAGCACCTGGTATTCTACTTCCTTCTCCTCCAT
>Ga0208304_10001697_pt1 | contig 10415 bp, 7 predicted proteins | sample ColrivemetaGS713_FD_187603 | JGI IMG/M metagenome (GOLD analysis project Ga0208304, IMG submission 187603) | Estuarine microbial communities from the Columbia River estuary - Flood tide ETM metaG S.713 (SPAdes) (version 2) | ecosystem: Environmental > Aquatic > Marine > Intertidal zone > Estuary... | reverse complement strand
CTTTCTATTAACCTATTGTCATTTGGGCAGTTAAAAGTTGATAGTCAAACTTATACACCTCAACAGCTTATTGAAGACATTTTAATTGATAGTGATTGTATTTCTAATGTTCAAGTCACAAATGTTATTGGCGGCAATTTTGGAAACTCGGATCAAAGTTATGGTTATTTTGATGCCGCGGGAACTACCTTTCCTTTTCAAAGTGGTATTGTATTAAGTACTGGGAAATTATTAAATGTTGAAGGCCCGAACGACAGACTAAGTGATGATGATGCGCCTGGTTGGATTGGTGATTCAGATTTGGAGACTATTTTAAATGAATCCAATACTATTAATGCAACCATAATAGAATTTGAATTTACAGCCATCGCTTCTGAAATTAGTTTTAGATACATTTTTGCGTCTGAAGAATATCGAGAAGGCAATCCAAATACATGTCAATATTCAGATTTATTTGGGTTTTTAATTCGTAACGTTAATACTACTCAGTATACCAATATTGCATTAATACCAAATACACAAACCCCCGTAAAAGTTACCACAGTTCATCCCAATATACCTGGTGGTTGTTCTGCGCAAAACGAGGCTTATTTTGGAGGCTGGAATAATGCATTGGCACCCATTAATTTTAATGGTCAAACCGCTGTATTAACGGCTACTGCTAACACCATACCCAATGAAACTTATCGCGTAAAACTAGTGATTGCTGATGAACAAAACTACCGTTACGATTCGGCTGTATTTTTAGAAGCCGGTAGTTTTCAATTAAGCACCAATTTAGGAGCAGACAGATTATTTATTATGAACAATCCGCTTTGCGAAAATGACACATTACAACTAAACGCCAGTCAGCCAAACGCAACTTCATACAAATGGTTTAAAAATGATGTCGAAGAAAATATAATTGACCCAGATTACATGGTGACAGAACCGGGAACTTATAAAGTTGAAGTAACACTACAAAATAATTGTATTGCTTATGGTGAAATTAAAATTGAATATTCGCAAAACCCGATTGTCAAAAATACTACTTTAATTGCCTGTGATGAAAACAAGGATGGTCTTACAACTTACAATCTGTTTGATTCTGTTCAAAATATTACTAATAATGACCAGTATTTAGATGCAGAAAGTTTCTTTTATTTTGATTCTTTATTAAATCCAATTGAAATAGATTCTCCAGAATCCTTTGAGAATAAAACCGTTTCTCAAATAGTTTTTGCAAAAATTATGAATCAATTTGGCTGTTCTGCAATTGCTGAAGTTACTTTAGATATTTCCAATAACAGCTTAATAATCCCTCCTTTTGAAACTTGTGATGATGATAATGATGGTTATACAACCTTTAATTTAAATGAATTAAAATCATCTATTGAACCAATTGCACCCGTAAACGCATCAATTACATTTTATAAAACCTTAGATGATTTTTTTGCAGAATCCAATGCATTAGGCGAAAGTTATATTAACGACAAACCCTATTTAGAAATGATTTATGTAAAAGTAAAAAACGGGGTCGATTGTTATGCATTAAGCACTGTTGACTTAGTGGTATTGGATTCACCTCTTTTTTCTAACAATCAAGAGCTTTATTATTGTTTAAATACCTTTCCCTCAAAAATATCTATTGATTCAGGTCTTTTAAATGGTTACGGCAATAATCCTATTTATCAATGGTTTTTAAACAATATTTCCCGTCCTGAAAATACCTCAAATATTGAAATCAATGAAACAGGAACATATTCAGTGGTCGTTTCATTTTCCAATGGATGCTCCAGAACCAGAGATGTTTTTGTAAATGCTTCAGAAATGGCTACAATTACCCAAAAAGATATTACCATTATTGACATTTCAGATAACAATAGCCTTACAATTAATGATTCTGGTTCTGGTTTAGGTGATTATGAATATGCCTTAGAAGACGCCTCTTCAACATTGCAAGATGAAGCGTTTTTTAACTATAAGGACGATTTAGTCTTTAATCACTTAAAAGGAGGGCTCTATAAACTATATGTTAGGGATAAAAACGGCTGTGGCACAACATTTCTTGAAATATCAATTATTGGATACCCAAAATTCTTCACACCAAATGGTGATGGTAACAATGATTTTTGGCAAATTCAAGGGGTTAACTCTCAGTTTCAACCAAATAGTAATATCTATATATTTGATCGCTACGGAAAATTACTAAAACAACTAAACCCCTTAGGGAATGGATGGGATGGAACTTTTAATGGCCATTTACTGCCAAACGATGACTATTGGTTCCAAGTCCTATTGGAAGATGGTAGAGATTTTATAGGACATTTTACTTTAAAAAGATAGCACGGTTATTTTCCGTAATTTTGCTGAATGCAATTTAAAATTGAATCAGAATTTAGTCCAACGGGAGATCAACCCCAAGCCATATCGGAACTTGTAAAGGGTATCAACTCAAATGAAAAATACCAAACCTTACTTGGTGTAACAGGTTCTGGTAAAACATTTACTATTGCTAATGTTATTGAAGAAATTCAAAAACCAACCTTAGTTTTAGCACATAACAAAACGTTGGCGGCTCAGTTATATTCTGAATTCAAACAGTTTTTTCCAAATAATGCTGTAGAGTATTTTGTATCATATTATGATTACTATCAACCAGAGGCTTATATCCCCGTTTCTGGAGTCTATATAGAAAAAGATTTATCAATTAATGAAGAGATTGAGAAGATGCGTTTAAGTGCCACTTCTTCTCTCCTTTCTGGTCGTCGCGATGTATTAGTCGTAGCTTCTGTTTCTTGTATTTATGGTATAGGGAATCCGGTTGAATTTCAAAAAAATGTGATTACCTTAAAGCGTGATCAGGTCATTTCAAGAACAAAATTACTCCATCAGTTAGTACAAAGTTTATACTCCCGTACCGAAGGAGAATTTAATCATGGTAATTTTAGAATAAAAGGAGATACTGTTGATATTTTCCCCAGTTATGCCGATGATGCTTTTAGAATTCATTTTTTTGGTGATGAGATTGAAGACATGGAATCATTTAATATTCAAACCAATCAAGTCATTGAAAAATATGATTTGCTAACCATTTATCCTGCCAATATGTTTGTAACCTCTCCGGATGTCTTACAAAATGCCATTAAAGAAATACAGGACGATTTGGTTAAGCAACATGATTATTTTAAAGAAATTGGCAAACATTTAGAAGCAAAACGACTTAAAGAACGTACCGAATTTGATTTAGAAATGATTCGTGAATTGGGTTATTGTTCTGGTATTGAAAACTACTCCAGATATTTAGACGGCAGGCAACCTGGAACACGTCCTTTCTGTTTATTAGATTATTTTCCTGAAGATTATTTAATGGTGATAGATGAAAGTCATGTCACCATTTCTCAAGTACATGCCATGTATGGAGGAGACAGAAGTAGAAAAGAAAATTTAGTAGAATATGGCTTTAGATTGCCGGCTGCTATGGACAATAGACCACTAAAATTTGAAGAATTTGAAGCCATACAAAATCAGGTGATTTATGTGAGTGCGACACCAGCAGATTACGAATTACAAAAAACAGATGGCGTTTATGTAGAACAAGTGATTCGCCCGACAGGATTATTAGATCCGGTTATTGAAATACGTCCAAGCTTAAATCAAATAGATGATTTAATAGAAGAAATCCAACAGCGCGTTGAAAAAAACGAACGCACTTTAGTGACTACGCTTACTAAACGTATGGCAGAAGAACTGACGAAATATTTAGACAGGATTCAAATAAGATGCCGTTATATTCATAGCGATGTAGACACTTTAGAACGTGTAGAAATCATGCAGGATTTGCGTAAAGGGCTTTTTGATGTCTTAGTGGGTGTTAATCTTTTGCGTGAAGGATTAGATTTACCTGAAGTTTCTTTAGTAGCTATTTTAGATGCAGATAAAGAAGGATTTTTGCGATCGGCACGTTCATTAACACAAACGGTTGGCAGGGCCGCCAGAAACCTAAATGGAAAAGCCATAATGTATGCTGATAAAATTACCAAAAGCATGCAAAAAACTATTGATGAAACTAATTATAGAAGAGAAAAACAAATAGCCTACAACACCAAAAATAACATTACACCAAAAGCATTAAATAAAAGTTTAGATAATGCCTTAACGAAAAACTCTGTAAGCACCTACAAATATGAATTGGATGCTTTAAAAGCCGCCGAACCTGAAAGTGCCTATTTAAGTAAACCTGAATTGGAAAATAAAATACGTGAAAAGCGGAAACTTATGGAAGCAGCTGCCAAAGCTTTAGACTTTATTATAGCGGCCAAATTACGAGATGAAATAAAGGTATACCAGCAAAAACTAGAAAAGCTAAACGCTTAAACGTTTAGCTTTTCAAAACCCTATCGAGAGGTTACTCTTCAAAATTAATTTAAGTAAATTTTCTAATTATATTGTGTTTTAAAAATATCTATTAATACGTCTGGTGGAACAATCTTATTAGGAAAACTTTCCATCAAATAAAGGACTTTTGTTATAGATTCATGGCTTAAGCCCATTCTAAGTCCAAAATTGTATAACTTAATAACTCCAGATGAATTGGCGTCCCCGTTGTTTTCAATATTCATTAGTAAAACTAAACGGTGAAATTGAACAATTCTTTCACTATGACTTTTTAATTGGATATAATTAATAGGGTTTTCTATTAAATAATCGAAATCTTCTCTTGAAATTTCAAGTTGTTTTGCAACACCTAATAAAAAATTATACTCTATATTTTTAATGTCTTTATCATACTTAGCAAAAGCTATCATTTCTGATAATAAACTTAACTTTTCGACCCGGTTTATCATAATTAGAGGGATTAAATAATTATACTATAAAGTTACAACAGTACATTACTTTTATAATCGTCGATATTATGTAACTTATCGAAAACACTAGGTTTATTCATCGGTGATTTTATTTATTTCATCATATATTTTTATTTTATTTTAAAAAAATACAGTCGTTTCTTGATTAAAACCAACAATTAATAATAATAATTTTATATATTATAATATTGTATATCAGTACTTTATACTTTTAAAATGATTAACCATTATTTTTGAAACCATATAAATTTTTAGGATATTATATAAAAATCACAAAAACGCTAGAAAACGCTATGTATTCAATTAATTTTGTAAAAAATAAACAGTTTTCGTTTTATAAATTATGGCCATGACAAATAATGATATTTTAAAAAAATTGCGTGTTGCGTTGAAACTTAGAGATGATGATATTGTAAAGATTTTAGAACTTGTTGATTTTAGAATTTCAAAAAGCGAACTGGGCGCTTTTTTCAGAAGTGAAGACCATCCCAAATACATGGAATGTGGAGACCAAATATTAAGAAATTTCCTAAATGGTTTAGTTATTCATTTAAGAGGTCCCATGCCTAAAAAAGAAGAAAAACCAATTCAAAAAAAGAAAAGCTCCTGATATCAGAAGCTTTTTCAAATAAAATTTAACTTATTTATTTCTTTGTTAATCTTACCGGAACAATATAGTGTTCACTCTCATTAATTAAAGCAGCTGATACTTTGCTGTAATTTAATCTGTCTTTAATAAAGTTTTTAAATTCAGCATTTTCAGTTTCTATAGATAACACTACAATTTCATCGTATTTGTTAAACGTAATTGTAACAATAGCTTCAACGTCTTGTTCGACTTCAAACCTGGCATTTTTTAATAGCTCGGAAATTTCTTTAGTTAAACTAGAGGGATCTTCTGTTTTTGGTGCGTTACCTGCAAAAAGTACAGTGCTAAAAGTAATGGCTACCATTAGCAATAAAGTTTTGATTGTTTTCATAATTGTTTGATTTTTAATTGATTTATACTTTATAGACTTCTCTGAATTATAAATGTTACAACAAAATCATCTTTTAACAATTCTTTAACCCAAAAAAAATCCAAATTATAATCTACTGCCTTGACGAAGTATTAAAAATGAAAAAGGCCAGTACAATAAATTGTACTGGCCTTTTATATAATAAGTTAATTAATTTTTAAGCTAAAACTTGTTGCACTTTATCTGCAGCTTCTTGAAACTGCGTAGCGCTTAAAACAGCTAAACCAGATTCATCAATTAATTTTTTAGCAATATCTGCATTAGTACCTTGCAATCTAACAATAATAGGAACATTAATATTACCCATATTCTTGTAAGCATCAATAACTCCTTGAGCCACACGGTCACAACGAACAATACCACCAAATATGTTAATTAAAATAGCTTTCACGTTTGGATCTTTAAGTATAATCCTAAAAGCCGCTTCAACACGCGCCGCATCTGCCGTACCTCCTACATCTAAAAAGTTAGCTGGCTCTCCTCCTGCCTGTTTGATTAAATCCATGGTTGCCATAGCTAATCCCGCACCATTTACCATACAACCTACATTTCCATCTAAATCCACATAGTTTAAGCCTACTTCTTTGGCTTGCACTTCAATCGGGTTTTCTTCACGTAAATCACGTAAATCAACATAATCTTTGTGTCTGTATAAGGCATTATCATCAATAGTGACCTTAGCATCAACAGCCATTATTTTGTTATCACTTGTTTTTAAAACAGGATTAATTTCAAATAATGAAGAATCAGATTTTACATAAGCTGTATAAAGATTGGAAACAAATTTTGTCATTTCCTTAAATGCATTACCAGATAAGCCTAAATTAAATGCAATGCGTCTTGCCTGAAAAGGCATCAAACCTACACTTGGATCAATTTCTTCAGTAAAAATTAAATGTGGCGTTTTTTCTGCAACAGATTCAATATCCATACCGCCTTCGGTGGAATACATAATCATATTTCTTCCAGTTCCACGATTTAATAAAACAGACATATAATATTCCTCGGTTTCACTTTCTCCGGGATAATAAACGTCTTCTGCAACTAATACTTGATGAACACGTTTTCCTTTTGCAGATGTTTGTGGAGTTATTAAGTTCATTCCAATAATGTTACCTGCAATTTCTTCAACTTCTTTCAAGTTTTTTGCAAGTTTAACACCACCACCTTTTCCGCGACCGCCCGCATGAACCTGCGCCTTAATAACATACCAACTTGTACCTGTTTCAGTAGTTAAATGTTTAGCAGCTGCCACCGCTTCTTGAGCATTTTGAGCTACAATACCACGTTGAATACGCACGCCAAAACTGCTTAATATTTCTTTACCTTGATATTCGTGTAAATTCATAATTTGCTTAATATTTTAAGAACAACAAATGTATAGAATACCTATTAATTACACTAATGTTTTATTTAGTAATACGGGTAATAGCTTTTTATCTTTTTATAATTGTTAAATATTTAACAATTTGTTTAATATGTGAAATAATTTAATTAATTATTTTTAAATTAAGTAAAAAAAATACCTTTGCTAAAAAATAGAAGTATCTCATGTTGAATTCTCAATTACTTAAAATAGTAGAAAATTTTGGAAGCCCCGTTTACGTTTATGATGCTGAAAAAATAGCCTTTCAATATAAACGTTTAACAGATGCTTTTAAAGAGGTGAAACATCTTAAAATAAATTATGCCGTAAAAGCACTATCTAATATTTCAGTCTTAAAATACTTTCATACACTCGGGGCTGGTATTGACACCGTTTCAATTCAAGAGGTTCAATTAGGATTAGCTGCCGGTTTTTTACCTGAGCAAATTATTTTCACACCAAATGGTGTTTCCTTGAGTGAAATAGAAGAGGCCACAAAATTAGGCGTTCAAATTAATATTGATAATTTATCAATATTAGAGCAATTCGGAACTAAACATCCAAATATTCCTGTTTGTATCAGAATAAATCCTCATGTGATGGCTGGTGGAAACAGTAATATTTCAGTTGGACATATTGATTCGAAATTTGGAATTTCTATACATCAAATACCTCACTTATTGCGCATTGTAGAAAACACAAAAATGACTATTAATGGCATTCACATGCACACAGGTAGCGATATTTTAGATATCGATGTGTTTTTATATGCCAGTGAAATTTTATTTGAAACCGCTAAACAATTTAAAAACTTAGAATTTATTGATTTTGGTTCTGGTTTTAAAGTGCCTTATAAAATTGGAGACATTGAAACCAATATTGAAGAATTGGGTAAAAAACTAAGTGAGAAATTCAATAGTTTCTGTAAAGAGTACGGCAAAGACTTAACCCTGGCTTTTGAACCTGGTAAATTTTTAGTGAGTGAAGCAGGTAATTTTTTAACACATGTTAATGCGGTAAAGCAAACGACTTCAACAGTCTTTGCACAAGTAGATTCTGGTTTTAATCATTTAATTAGACCCATGTTGTACGGTTCTCATCATGATATTATTAATATTTCAAATCCACAAGGAAGAGAAAGATTTTATACGGTTGTAGGATACATTTGTGAAACAGATACGTTTGGCAATAACCGCCGCATCAATGAAATCAATGAAGGTGACGTGTTGTGTTTTAAAAATGCAGGTGCCTATTGTTTTTCAATGGCGAGTAACTATAATTCGAGATTTCGACCTGCGGAAATATTATGGCATAATAAAAAAGCGCATTTAATAAGACAACGTGAGTCTTTTGAGGATATACTTAAAAACCAAATAGAAATAGATTTTAAATCTAAAAAAGATAAGGTTTTGGTTGGTTAAATCTTATTGTTATTTCTTTAGTTATAAAAGGCTCAACACATGTTGAGCCTTTTATATTTGGCTTTTTAAATTATTTATAAACACCTGTAATAATCATTAAAAAAAACTTAATATCATTACTACTCGCTTCATTTTTAATAAGAAAAATATTGAAAAATCAAAAAAATGACTATATTTATAATCTTCCTAATAATTTATAATAGCGAAAATTAAGTTTATGAATAACTTAATTAAATTTATTTAGTACCTCAAAACTGATTAAATAACCTAAGCTTGTCCCAGATTGATTTTAATTTTGAATATTAACGTTAGAATAAGATCTAACACCTTATTATACATTAACAATTAAAACCAACCAAAATTATGAGAAAATTATTTTATGCACTGCTATTACTTCCATTTTTTGCAGTATCACAAGGAAATGAAGCCTTTTTATTAAACTTAACAGAAGTTACTGTAAAACAGGGTCATGATGCCCAATTTGTAGAAGGTGTCAAGTCGTGGAAAAAATGCTATAAAGACAATGATGGAAAAGACCCATGGAATATGTGGAAACGTGTTCAGGGTGAAGGCTCTGTTTATACCTTAACCAGCAGAATGGCAAAATGGGCAGAAATGGATGAAGATGGAGATTCTGCTGGAAAAGAATGTAGAATGACTGCAGTGAATTTTATAATGCCACATGTAAAAAGTATGCACTATAACATTGCCCGTTCTATGCCAGATGTCAGCACAAAAAGCACTTCTGAAGATTCAAAACTTGTTTGGGTTTATAATGCAAAAACCAGTAATTCAAATGATTTTACAGACGTTGTTAAAGAATTAACTTCCGCTTTGAAAAAAGCAGAAGGTGACTCCAGAGGAACATGGTACAGTCTTCAAGGTGGAGCTCCAGAAGTAGCAGATTATTTTGTGGCTATTCCATACAAAAACTTTGCAGAATTAGACATTGACAGGGATGGTGTCTGGAAAGTTTATGAAAAAGCCAATGGTAAAGCTAAAACAGATGCCTTAAGAGCAAAAATGAGAGCTTCTATTTCAAGTGACTGGTCTTATATATATTCATTAAACGAAGAACTGTCCTTTTAACTAATGTTCAAATTGAGATAAGGTTCAATATACTTAAATTTTAAAAGAAGTTCAACAACAGTTGTTGAACTTCTTTTAATTTTCGCAACAAACTAATAATATTTAAAAAATATTAATTAGATTTAACAACTCCTCAGGTCTTTTTAAGAGCAAAAATAAAAGACACCATATGAAAATCTCAAATTTCCTTAAAAGGGAATTAGTCTTGTTTTATTTTTATTCAAATTGTACAGATTATTATTGATTTTATTTCAAAAATAATTATTAAAACAAACTATTAACCAACCAAAACCAACCAATTTGGACCTAAAAAATGAATCTGTTGAAATCATTGAGAACACAGAGTCTATAAAGGATAATTTATTTTTAACTGAAAACTCTGTTTTAAGGTATTTGACGTTTTCAGCTTTATATCTCGCCCAGGGAATTCCAGAAGGAATTACCTATTTTGCTATACCAGCTTGGTTAGCAATGAATAATAAAACACCCGTTGAAATTGCAAGCTTTGTAGCTGTTATTGGGATACCATGGAGTTTTAAAATTCTTATCGCTCCTTTAATGGACCGATTTACCATTTTATCTATGGGAAGAAAACGTCCCTGGGTAATCATTGGACAATTGGGTTTAATAATTAGTTTTTTATCTATTGGTTTGGTAGAAGACCCCTTAAATA
>Ga0208304_10001682_pt1 | contig 10478 bp, 11 predicted proteins | sample ColrivemetaGS713_FD_187603 | JGI IMG/M metagenome (GOLD analysis project Ga0208304, IMG submission 187603) | Estuarine microbial communities from the Columbia River estuary - Flood tide ETM metaG S.713 (SPAdes) (version 2) | ecosystem: Environmental > Aquatic > Marine > Intertidal zone >... | reverse complement strand
TGCATTATTAATAAATCCGCAAGTATTAATTACAACAATATTACCTTCTTCCTCATGTACAACTTCTTTATTATTAGCTTTAAGTTGTCCCATTAACACTTCACTATCGTAAACATTCTTACTACAGCCTAGAGTTACTACGTTGATTTTGTTCTTTTTAACAGATTTTGTTCTCATACCTTAAATTCAGTTTGCAAAGATACGGTTAAATGTAGTATGCTATTTATATTTTTCAGGTGATTTTCTAGCTTTTGAGGCTTGTTCGTAAGCATAAGACCATTCTAGCAACTGTTTTTCTTGTAATGGATAAGAGATAAATGTTAAACCTTTTGGCGCTCCATTTTCTTCAAATCCCATTGGAACTGTTAGTGCTGGATATTCTGCAACTGCTGCATAACCAGCATGATAATTATTTATTGATAAAAATCCATCTAATTGATGCGTTTCAAATGCCTTGTCAAAATATGTTTTCCCGTTTTTATGAAGTGTATTTTTAATATTTTCAAACTCTTCCTCAGTAGCATTATCTGCAACAATGCCTTTAAATAATTTCTGCCCATATGGTGCAGTTTTTAAAGAGTCTTTAGTGTTAAAATTAATTACATCCTGAACAGTAGCAACTGAAAGCTCTTGGCTTCCGTAATTCTTAAAATAAACGGGTAGATCTCTCTTCATATCAAGATTTAATAATCTTAAAAAGTCAGGTAAGTCAATCTCTTCTTCATCAATTTCTATAATTTCTGCTCCTTGAGATCTAAGTACTTTAATTGCATTTAAATACAAGGTATCTTTCTTTAAACGATTAAAAGTAGCAAAGCGTTTTCCTTTAAGATTTGAATTTTGCAGCGCTTCAAAATCTATAATATTCCAATCTGTTTCAATAGATTTTGAATCCTCAGCATCATAACTCATTATGGCTTCAAATAAAATAGCATTATCTATAACATTTCTGGTTATTGGTCCTGCTGTATCTAAAGTTGAAGAAATTGGAATGATTCCGTTTCTACTTACCAAACCAATAGTTGGCTTTAAACCTACTGCTGAATTCTGACTAGAAGGTGACAAAATTGAACCTGAAGTTTCACTGCCTATTGCTGCTGCACAGAAATTTGCAGCAACTGCAACTGCACTTCCAGAGCTTGAACCTCCAGTATCTATAGTCTTTCTTCCATAAGGGTTAAATGTTTGTCCTCCTATTGCACTATAACCACTTGGGCAATCGCCACAGAAAAAATAAGCCCATTCACTTAGATTTGCCTTTCCCAAAATAATAGCACCTTTTGCTTTAAGTTGTTTAACGATAAAAGCATCATCTGTATAATTATTCTTTAATGCAACAGCACCTGCTGTTGTTGCCATTCCTGAAGTATTAATATTATCTTTTAATAGAATTGGCATGCCATAAATAGAGTAATTAAAATTAGGAGTTACGTCTATATTTTTTAACTCTTTGTCTTTAGCTCTAGCGTCTTCTATTACATTAGGATTTAGTGAAATAACTGAATTTAAAGACTTGTCGTTAGCTCTGTCATACTTTTTTATACGATATAAATAAAACTTCACAAGCGCTTCATAGGTGAGCTTATTTGAGGTAATATTTTTTTGAATAGTTGGCATATCTTGATCAAAAAACATAGGTTTTAAATGTATGTAATCATCTTCAGAGAAGGATTTCATATCTTCTTCAAAAGGTTTCCAAAATTGGTCAACATCAATATACTTTGAATCTTCAACTTTAAATTCTCTAAACTCTTTAGTTGAAATATCACTAATATCTGATTTCGGCGTTTCCGTTTCACTTGGTTTTTCTTTACAAGATGTAAATGCTAAAACCAGACAAAGAAGTAGAATTCGTTTCATAATTAAAGTTTAAAAAATGAGAATATAAAAAAGACCTCAACTATTAATTGAGGTCTTCTAATTTACTAAGAATATTTTTATTTAAAGAAGGAATCTACAAACTCGTACTTATTAAAAACTTGTAAGTCTTCTAATCCTTCACCTACTCCAATATATTTTACAGGAATTTGGAATTGATCTGAGATTCCGATAACTACACCACCTTTTGCCGTTCCATCTAATTTAGTAACTGCTAATGAGGTTACTTCTGTAGCTGCTGTAAACTGTTTTGCTTGTTCAAAAGCATTTTGTCCAGTAGAACCATCAAGAACTAATAACACATCATGTGGCGAATTGTCTACTACTTTCTGCATGACACGCTTAACTTTTGTAAGCTCATTCATTAAGTTTACTTTATTGTGTAATCTTCCTGCTGTATCAATAATCACAACATCTGCATTATTGGAAACAGCACTTTGCAAAGCATCAAAAGCAACAGAAGCAGGATCACTTCCCATTGCTTGTTTTACTATTGGTACACCTACACGATCTGCCCAAACTTGTAATTGGTCTATTGCAGCAGCTCTAAACGTATCTGCAGCTCCAAGAACAACTTTTAAGCCTTGCTTTTTTAACTGATAAGCTAACTTACCAATGGTAGTTGTCTTACCAACACCATTAACACCAACAACCATTATAACATAGGGTTTCTTATCTTGAGGTACTGTAAACTCTGTTTCCTCTCCTATATTTGTTTCAGAAAGTAAACCCGCTATTTCTTCTCTAAGAATTTGATTTAACTCTTCTGTTCCTAGATATTTATCTTTAGATACACGCTCTTCTATACGTTCAATTACTTTAAGTGTTGTATCGACTCCTACATCACTAGTAACTAGAATTTCTTCAAGGTTATCAAGAACTTCATCATCTACCTTAGATTTACCTGCAACAGCTTTACTTAATTTATTTAAAAAAGATGTTTTGGATTTTTCTAATCCTTTATCTAGTGTTTCTTTTTTATCAGAAGAAAATATTTTTTTAAAAAAACTCATACAATATAATTATTAATAGTTTTATTACAACAAAAGTCTTGCCTTCTTATTTATGCTGCTATATTGTCATAAAACCACATGTAAATATAAAACAAAAGCTGCTTTCTAATAGAAAGCAGCTTGGAATATCTTTATTGCGTAAATCTTATTTTCTATTTAAAAAGTCATTTACGTGCTCAGGAGGCATAATCGATTCTACAAACATGTAAGCACCAGTTTTTGGTGACTTTACCATTTTTATAGCTTTTGTTAATCTTTTAGATCCTGTTTGTAACGATGCTACTGATTTCTTTGCCATGATTCAAATGTGTTGCATTTAAAATTTTTACTTATTGTAAAAATTCCTAATTATTTAATTTCTTTATGAACTGTCATCTTCTTCAAGATTGGGTTAAATTTCTTAACCTCTAATCTATCAGGAGTATTCTTTTTATTTTTTGTTGTAATATACCTTGAAGTTCCTGGTTGTCCAGATGCTTTGTGCTCTGTACATTCTAGTATTACTTGAACTCTATTTCCTTTTCTTGCCATTGTACTTAGTCTTTAAATAATTAAGGCTTATTTATAAAATCCTTTAGCTTTAGCTTCTTTTATTGCAGCAGAAATACCAATTCTATTGATAGTCTTTAATGCATGTGTAGAAACTTTTAAAGTCACCCATTTATCTTCCTCTGGAATGTAAAAACGTTTTTTAATTAAGTTTGCATTAAATTTACGTTTAGTTCTATTTAATGCATGCGAAACGTTATTTCCAACCATCGCTTTCTTACCTGTAAGTTCACAAACTCTTGACATTATCTTTAACTTTAAAAAATGTTGTTATTTTTAAACGAGGTGCAAATTTACGAATTCTTTAATAGTAGACAAACTTTATTTTATCAATTTTTCAAAATTTCTTTATATAATAGTTCGAATGCTTTATTTACAGCCTTATTTATCACTTTTGTTCTTAGATTTCCCATCATATACTTTTCAGCAAATACACCATTTGGTGTGCTTATGGCAATATAAACTGTCCCGATTTCTGCATCTGAATCTCCTTTTGTTGGTCCTGCGTTTCCAGTTGTTGCTATTGCGTAATCTGTATTAAACAATTTTTGGACTTGAATTGCCATAGCTTTTGCAACTTCAGAACTTACAACGGAATAAGTATCGATTAACTGTTTGTCTAATTCTAAAATATCAATTTTTGATTGTGTAGCATAACTCACAATACTTCCTTTAAAATAACCTGAAGCTCCAGGAACTGCTGTTATAGTTTGAGCAATTTTACCTCCTGTACAACTTTCGGCTACAGAAAGTGTCTTACCTTTTTCTACTAAAAGTTTTCCTATTAAACCTTCTGTTGATGATTCATCTTCAAATCCAACAAAAATATCTTCAATTTGAGGTAATAGTAAATTTATTTGATTAGCTATTTCGGTATCTACTTTTGCTTTATCTTTTCCTTTTCCAGATAAACGTAGTCGTACTCTTCCAAAATTTGGTAAATAAGCTAGCTTTACAAAAAACGGTAAACTTTCTTCCCAACTTTCAATGCGTTCTGCCAAACTGCTTTCTCCTAAACCATGCGTGATTAACGTTTTATGACTTATATATGGCAATTCAAATAAAGATTGTAGTTTAGGTAAAACTGTATCACTAACTAAAGACTTCATTTCAAAAGGAACACCTGGAAGAGAAATAAATATCTTATTTTTTTTTTCAATCCATATTCCTGGAGCACTTCCATGAAAATTCATTAAAGCTTTAGCTTTTGAAGGAATTAAAGCTTGATCAATATTTAATTGTGATACTGGTTTTTTTATATAATCTCTCCAAATACGTTTAATATTATCTAAAACCTCATCATCTTGTATTAGTACATCATTAAAATATTCTGCAATTGTTTTTTTGGTAATATCGTCCTTGGTTGGACCTAAGCCACCTGTTAAAATAATGATATCAGAATTTTCTTCAGCTTCTTTAAGTGCTTTTAATATATGTAGTTTATCGTCTTGAACGGAAGTTATTTGGTATACAGATATTCCAATTCTATTAAGCGCTTTAGCTATAAATGCAGAGTTTGTATCAACAATTTGACCAATGAGAATTTCGTCTCCTATGGTAATTATTTCGGCATTCATTACAAATTGAAGTCTTCTGTAATTTCTACTTTAGCCTTTTCTATCGCTGCTAATACAATATCTAATTTTGGAATAATGTTTATTTCGCGTTGTTCTAATCTTCCCCAATCTTGAACTTCTATTAAATCTTCTAAAACACCAAGACCAAAAAGATCTATTGTAGGTTTCATTTTATGTGCAGTTCTGTAAGCTGCTAGGTAATCTTTACTATCTACAGCGATTTTTAATAATCTAGCATCTTCAGGAACTTCTTCTAAAAACGCCATTGCTAGCGTATTAATGAAATCTTGATCATTATCTGCTAGTGCGCGAATTTTAATTAAATCGTAATGTTTTTCCATTATTTAACTTTTATTGAAAATAATTGATGTCCCTCTAAATAACCTGTCAATTTATCATTAGCAATTACTTTGCCAACTCCTGCTGGAGTTCCTGTAAAGATAATATCTCCAATCTTTAAAGTAAAATATTTTGATACATATTCGATAAGTTCATCAATTTTCCATAACATTTGGCTTGTATTTCCAGTCTGTACAGACTCATCATTTTTAAATAATTCAAAGTTGATATTATCTATATTTTCAAAATTAGATTTTGGTAACCATTTACCAATTACTGCAGCGCCATCAAAGCTTTTTGCTTTTTCCCAAGGCAATCCTTTTTCTCTTAATGTGTTTTGTAAATCTCTAGCTGTAAAATCAATTCCAAGACCAATTTCGTTATAATATTTGTGTGCGAATTTTTTATCTATGTACTTACCTACTTTATTAATTTTCACTAGTACTTCAACTTCATGATGTACTTCATTAGAAAAATCTGGAATAAAAAACGGTTGTTTCTTTAATAAAATTGCGGTGTCAGGTTTTATAAACACAACAGGATCTGTTGGTTTTTCGTTTTTTAATTCTTCTATATGCTTAGCATAATTTCGGCCAATACAAATGAGTTTCATTTTAAAGTAATTTATTGTTAAACCCTCTTAATTTTATAGCTTCTAAAACCTTCTTAGTATATAATGGGAAATCTGCATTTAACAACCAACCAAAATAGCCAGGTTCTTGATCTAAAATATCTATAACGCGTTTGCCTTTATGTTTCCCAAAAGAAAAACACTCCTCACCTTCTTTATTAAAAACTATAAATCCTGCAAAATCTGCAAATTTCTTACGAGAGCTAAAGTCCGACAAAAACTTAATATTATTCTCTAGCTCATCATATTGCTCTAGTTGTGCTTTAAGTACTTGATAAGTTGCATTTGTATCAGCTTCTGCGCTATGTGCATCATCAAGGTTTTTATCACAGTAAAACTTATATGCTGCGCTTAAAGTTCTTTGCTCCATTTTGTGAAAAATGGTTTGTACATCCACTGAAACGCGCTTTTTCATGTCGAAATCTACTTCTGCTCTTAACATTTCCTCGGCCAATAAAGGAATATCAAATCTATTGGAATTAAAGCCACCTAAATCTGAATCTTTAATCATATTATAAACCTCTTTTGCTAATTGTTTAAAAGTAGGTTCGTTGGCAACTTTTTCATTAGTTATGCCATGAATAGCTATAACCTCAGCAGGAATTGTCATCTCAGGATTAACCAACCATGTTTTACTTTCTTCTGTCCCATTTGGATAAACTTTAAGAATAGATATTTCTACAATTCTATCTTTAGTAATATTTATCCCTGTTGTTTCTAGGTCGAAAAAACAGATGGGTTTTGTGAGCTTAAGGTTCATGCCTATTTAATTTTTAACAAATGTAAAGAGAATAAATAATAAACCGTATTTATACGTATTGATTTATTACCTAAAAAAAACTAACTTAGTATAACCGTTGATAAATAAACATTAAAACGTTTTTTATCATAATATTAGGAGCAATTAAAGCAAAGAAAATTAACATAAATATGAAGGCTTTAAACCTAAAAAAAAAGAATAAGTTTGTACTAATTGTTTTTTTATTATTGGTCATTGTATATGGCTACTCTGTTTGGCCAAAAATTCCTCAACCACCAGACTCAGTTAAAAATGTTACTGAACTCAATGCTTATCTTGAAAAGCTAGTAAATTCGGGCACACCACAAGGTCTTTCAATGGTTATTGTTAAAAATGATAGCATTGTATACAATAAAGGATTTGGTTGGGCAGATAGTCCACGAAAAATACAAGCTACACCACAATCTGTATATCATTGGTGGTCAATCACAAAAATTCCTACTGCAATTGCCATTCTCCAACTGCAAGAGAAAGGTAAACTTCAGTTAGATGATTCTGTTTCGAAGTACCTTTCGTTCTTTAAAGTAAAATACCCATCAGATAAAAGCAATGCTATAACTATAAGGCATTTGCTTAATCATAGCTCAGGAATAACTGATGCCAGCGCTTTTAGCCTAATGAAATGGATACATCATGATGGAGAACCGAATTTGAATCAGACTGCATTTGTAGAAAAGGTTTTTCCAAAATATTCAACCTTAAAATTTGAACCCGGCGAAAACACTGCCTATACAAATATTGGTTATATGCTTCTAGGTGCAATTATTGAAAAAGTAAGCGAACAAAGCTATAAAGATTACATTAGACACTACATACTTGAACCTTTACAGATGAAGGATACAGACTTTGTTTACACCAAGAGAATGGAACCTTATGAGGCAGCAGGTTCACATCCTTCTTTTAATTTTATGTCTCCATTATTTTATACAATGATAGGTTCATATATACGTGAAACATCAAAAAAACATATATGGATGAAACGTGTTTACACTGATCAGGAGCCTTCCTCAGCATTAATAGGATCGGTAATGGATGCAGCACACCTAGTCAGAGCTTATTTGAATAATGGTATATTTGATGGTCATCGCATCCTTTCAGAAAAATCCATCAGACTAATGACTAATAATAGCCATGTTTCAAAAGTGGATGACAAGGCTTCCTATTATAACAGTCAAGGAATAGGCTGGCAGGTATATAAAGAAAAAAGCGGATACAAACTTGAACATACTGGAGGTGGTCCAGGCTTCTATACCATTATGCAAATTTATCCCAATGATAACTTAGGGTTAATTTTGTTTTGTAACGATATTACGTTTGAAAAATATGGCTGGAAAGTTTTACGTTTAGGTGCTAATTTGAATTGGTAATTTAAAAAAATCGGTTTCGCCAGATATTTGCTTTGGTAATTCCCCGTTTAACTAAGGCTATTTTAATTTATCGAAAAAAATTACCGTTAAGCTATTATAATTTAATTTTTAATGAATATTTCTTACTTTAATAAGTCCTAAGTTTTCCTGCTGTCTACTTCTAAAAAAAGTATTATGAAAAGGTATCACTTCACTGGAAAAATTATTTATTGTATTTCCATTTTTCTTCTTTTTAATTTTTCTACAATTTTTGCACAGAAAAAAAATAATGGATTAAACGAAAGGAAAAATTTCAAACAATGGACTTGGGATGAAATTAATTCTCAAACACCTTGGTCAGCTAGGGCTGGACTTCAGGTATTAAATCATAATGACACTTTTTATTTGTTTGGAGGACGAACACCACTTGATCCAAATGTTACACCTGTTCCGGGAGCCAGTATTATCCATGGAGATGTATGGAGTAGTAACGATAAAGGATTAACATGGAACATAATTCTTGAGTCAAATCCAACTCCACCTGGCTTTCCACCTAATCCAAATTTAACTTCTCATTGGGCAAATCGCTCTTATTTTCAGGCGGTAAAAAAAGGTGACGATATGTTTATTCTGGGTGGACAAGATTTTAATATTATTACAGTACCAAACCCAGATTTTCCTGACAATTGTCCTGAGCCACCATATCCAGGAGCTCCAGATCCTCCATGTGAACCAACTATTCAGGTTCCGTTTTCTCAATTTTTTAATGATGTATGGAAATCAATTGACGGTATAAACTGGATCAAAATGATTGAAAATCAAATAATTAGTCCTGATGATTCAAATCCAACACATTGGGTTGGTCGTGCTGGTCTAAGCGCTGTTGTTTTTAACGATTACATTTACGTAATGGGAGGCTCGGTAAATGATGATACTGCTATAGTAAGTGGTGCACCTGCTCGACAATATTTTAATGATGTATGGCGATCACTAGATGGAAGCAGTTGGGAAAAGGTTAACAATGCACCTTGGGCACCGCGAGCTGGAGGTATTACTTTGGTAAAAGGAAACTATATGTATATGATAGGTGGAGAAGAAGGATTTACATGCCCATTCGATCCAAATTACCCACCAACAGAACAGCCACTTTGTCTGGATCCTCCATACTTTAATGATGTATGGCGAACACAAAACGGTATAGATTGGGAATTGGTTACTGATAATGCATCTTGGATTGCTAGACCAGGGCATCAGGTTGTTGTAGCTCAGGATAGATTGGTCTTATTTGGCGGATTCGGACTTGGACCTGACAATGGATTTAGTCCAGCTAACCCATCAGATATATGGATAAGCAACAAGGGAAAAGTATGGAAAAAAGTGAGTGATACTCCTTGGAATGCATCAAACCCTGAGGCTATTAAATATGATTTTGATGCGGTCGTAGTCGAAGGAAATGGAAACAATTCAGATGAGATATTCTCTTTTGGAGGTGACCGAGAAACATTTAATTTCTTTGATCCTTTTAATTATTTGAATGTAGATAATGACGTTTGGAAATTCTCTTATTCTAAAAACAAGAATAATTTAAAACTAAATGCAAATTATTCTAACCCAAATTTAAAAGGTACTATTCTTAATTTTGAAATCCCATTAGATGGCAATGCAAATCTAGAAGTTTATAATATTTTTGGTGAATCCATTAAAGGATTTGAAATGTTAAATCTAAAAACAGGACAACATAAAATAAACTGGGATGGTTTGGATAAGAATGGTAATAAACTTAAAGCAGGTGTTTATATTCTTAAATTGGTTTACCATGGAGACACTATAACAAAACAAATATTAATTTCACCAAATTAATAGCTTAAAACAAAAGACTAATCATACACAAGACCGATAATCCACAATAAAAAAAGCACAGCTAAAAACTGTGCTTTTTAAGTCATGACATTACTCCAGCTTTTAAAGGAATAACTTTATATCTCTCTATTAGAATCCCAAGCTTCAAGATAATCTTTTACAGCTTTAACAAATTGACCTCCTAATGCACCATTAACTACACGATGGTCATAAGAATGAGACAAGAACATTCTGTAACGTATTCCAATAAAATCACCTTCAGAAGTTTCTATTACAGCAGGAACTTTTCTAATTGCACCTAAAGCTAAGATACCAACTTGAGGTTGATTAATAATTGGTGTTCCCATTATACTTCCAAATGTACCTACATTAGTTACTGTGTAAGTCCCGTCTTGTATATCGTCAGGATTTAACTTATTGGTTCTAGCTCTATTTGCTAAATCGTTAACCTTTTTAGTCATACCAACTAAATTTAACTGATCTGCA
>Ga0208304_10001660_pt1 | contig 10558 bp, 6 predicted proteins | sample ColrivemetaGS713_FD_187603 | JGI IMG/M metagenome (GOLD analysis project Ga0208304, IMG submission 187603) | Estuarine microbial communities from the Columbia River estuary - Flood tide ETM metaG S.713 (SPAdes) (version 2) | ecosystem: Environmental > Aquatic > Marine > Intertidal zone > Estuary... | reverse complement strand
ATTCAGTTAAACGCAAAGCATTATTTTTATGAAAAGCAATTTCACAATAACCTTGGTTAATTAACTGAATAATATACTGCTGCCAATCACGCCAAGAAATATCACTACCAACTCCGTGAGATTTTAATTTATCATATCCTTTATCTAATATAGTTGCATTATGTGCGCCTCTTAACACATCAATCACTGTTCCTGTAGCTTCAGTTTCATTCAGCCTAAAAATTACAGATAGCGCTTTTTGGGCAATTATTGTACCGTTAAAAAATTGAGGCGGATTTTTACAAACATCACAGTTTCCACAGTTTTCAGATAATAATTCACCAAAATAACTTAGTAAAATTTTCCTTCTACAAGTTGTAGCTTCTGAAAATTGTTTCATTCGTTCTAATTTTGCAATTTGAACATCTTCATTACTAGCACCACTCATAAATTTTCGCAGTTGAATAACATCCGAATAACTATGAAAAAGTATTGCTTTTGCATCCATTCCATCCCTTCCACATCTACCAATTTCCTGATAATATCCCTCAATATTTTTAGGCATATTGTAATGAATAACCCAACGAACATTAGATTTGTCTATTCCCATTCCAAAAGCTATAGTTGCACAAACCACTTGAGTTTTATCATAAATAAAATTCTCCTGAGCTTTTGTCCGTTGCAAGAAATTTAAACCGGCGTGGTATGCAGTTGCATTAATACCATTCTGCTTCAATTTTTCAGCCAATTGTTCAGTTGATTTTCTACTTAAACAATAAATAATTCCAGCATCATTAGGCTTTTTATTTATGAATTTTATAATCTGCAATACTCTGTCATTTGCAGGTCTTACTTCCAAAGCAATATTTTTTCTATCAAAAGATGATAAAAACTGAGTAGCTTTTGGAATATTTAATTGTTGTAAGATATCTTTTCTGGTAGCTTTATCTGCAGTTGCTGTTAGCGCAATTATTGGTGTATTTGGTAATTGTTGTTTTAAAAAACCTAGCTGCTGATAGGAAGGTCGAAAATCATGTCCCCAAGATGAAATACAATGAGCTTCATCAATGGCAACACAACTTATATAAGTTTCACTTAATATATTCTCTAATAAACTTAAACTTTCTGGAGCAACATACAACAATTTAATTTCCTTATTAAAAACCTTTTCAAAAATACCTTCCTGCTCAAATTTTTCCTGACTACTGTTGTAAAAGTCTGCTGCAATACCATTGGCCTTTAACCCATCTACCTGATCTTTCATTAATGCTATTAATGGTGATATTACCAAGGTAACACCTTCAAACAATAATGCTGGCAACTGAAAACAGATAGATTTTCCACCGCCAGTTGGCATTATAACTATATTATCTTTTTTAGAAAGTACAGACTCTATAATTGCTTGTTGTTGATCACGAAAACTATCGTACCCAAAGTAAGTTTTTAAAGTAGGAAGTAATTTTTCTTGAGTTTCTTTTAATAGCATTTAAAGTATTTTTAATAAAATGTATTTCAATTTTTTATTGTGGCAAAAATACATTTTTTTAAATCATAGCTAAAAGGTTAATTTTCTAATTAAATTTCAAATTAAAACACATTCTTTATAAATTTTGTTTATAATCAATATAAATTGATAGACTTCATGCAATAAAATACTATTTTTCATTAAATTTACAATTAGATTATTGCTAAATAAATCACCTATGAAAAAGAATTTTACCCCAACCTACAATAAAGTAGTTTTAAACATTCTTATATCCACCTCTCTTGCATTATTATTATTCGCCTATTTGTATTATTCTACTAATATACAAGAACAAAAAGTTTACACTACTTCCAAAAAGCAATTTTCAAGTGAAGTAAGCTCTTTAATGGAATTAAAATCTGAAGCTTTAGTAAATCTCACTCATGATTTAACCTTTTGGGATGAACATGTGGAATTCGTAGAATTTAAAGAAAAAGCTAAAGATTTAGAATGGTATGAAGTTAACATAAAAAGTATTGGAGAATCCTATAATGTTGATTATGTAGCAACCTATAATATTCAAAAAAATCTAATTAAAGAATCTAATTTTGAAAAAATTAAAAGTCATTTAATTATCCCTAATGAACTATTTTCTAAAATATATGAAGAAAAGCAGCTTCAATTTTATATGGAAATCTCTGAAGGTATTGTTGAAGTTCACGCTACAACTATTCATCCTACAATTGATCCTGAAAAAACACTAACCAAACCTAAGGGCTATTTTATAATTGTTAAACTTCTTGATGAAGACTACTTTAAGAATTTAAAAAGCATTACAAGTTCAGATATTAAAATTTTAGATTCAGAAACTCGTACAAATTCAAACAATTCAACCATTACTATTATAAAAGCACTTAAAAATTATAAAGGAGACATTATAAAAAATGTGCTATTTGTTAGACCCTTTAATATTAATTTTAGGCATACAAAAAACATCATTATAATTATTTTAAGTTTTTTCATTTTAAATCTTATAATTACAATTCAATTTTCTAAAAAAATTATATATCGTCCTTTAAAATTAGTTACAAAAATCCTTAAGACAAATGACAAACAAGATATTAATGAATTAATAAAAAAATCTGGAGAATTTGCATACATTGGAACGCTATTTTCAGAAAATTTAGAACATGAAGAGAAACTAATAATTGCCAAAGAGAAAGCAGAAGAAAGTGACCATTTAAAATCAGCATTTTTAGCTAATTTATCTCATGAAATTAGAACTCCAATGAATGGAATTATTGGTTTTTCTGAATTATTAGATAATAATGAATTAAATAAAGCTAAAAGATCAAAATACATCACGGTCATTAAAAAATGTGGTTATAATTTATTAGCTATAATTGATGATTTAATTGAAATGTCTAAAATTGATGCACATCAAATGAAACCAACATTAAATGAATTTGATTTAAACCAATGCTTAGCTTATATAAAAGAATCATCATCAGTTACCATTCCAAAGGATAAACCTATTGAACTTATCCTTAAAACACCAACAAAGCCCTTAAATTTTAAAATAGTTAGTGATGAAACAAAACTAAAACAGGTTATTGTAAATTTAATTAATAACGCTATAAAATTCACACCAAAAGGTACTATTACTTTTGGTTATGAATTAGATTCAGATTCTAAAAATATTATTTTTAAAATAAAAGATACTGGTATTGGTATAAATAAGAAGGAACAAAAAGAAATATTTAACCGGTTTAGAAGAATTCAATCAAGCAATTCAATGAATACTACTGGACTTGGATTGGGTTTAGCTATTTCAAAAGCTTATGTAGAAATGCTTAATGGTGAAATTTGGGTAGTCTCTGAAGAGAATATTGGCTCTACTTTTGCCTTTTCTATTCCTTTAACCACTGCTTTATTAGGTGAAGATTCTAAAAATATAAATAACAGTGAAAACTTAGATTCTTAAAATTATAATTTTAGTTCTCCCATAAGAAATATGCAATTTAAATAGTTTTTAAAATGAAAAAATCAATATTTTTAATATTCCTATTTTTAGCAATACTACAAAATATAAAAGCACAAGAAATTAATACAACCGAAAACCCCTCTCAAACTGAGGTAGAAAAAAAATTGTTTTTAGGTTTAGATATAGTCAATCAATACATTTGGCGAGGACAAGCTTATGGAGGTAACTATATTACTCTTCAACCTTGCATAGAATATAATTTTACAGACAATTTTAGTTTTGGAATTTGGGCTACTTCAAATTTAAAAAAAAATATGTATTCAAAAGATGGCATTACACCTGAAGGATATCAAGAATTTAACATATATGCAACTTATTTTGTAAACGATAATTTTAGTATTAAATTAAGTGATTATTATTACCCTAGTTTGGATAACGAAGAAGAAACAAATAACAAATTTTTTAATTATGGAGAAGATGCTGTAAAAGCAATAGATTTAAATTTAAACTTTGATTTTTCAGAAATATGGCTCCCATTTAACGTATCCTTAAGTACCTTAATAGCTGGAAATGATTTTAAATATGATGAAAATGATGAAAATCCGAAAAGAAATTATACAAGTTACATAGAAATTGGATATACCTTTGAAGCAATTTTTAACACATTTGACATTAATACAACTGTAGGAAATGTTTTAAATAATAAAGCTGAATATTATACGTACGCCGATTATAATAAACCTTCATTTGTAAATTTAAACTTAGAATTTTCGAAAACATTTCAACTAAACAACAACATAAGCTTTCCAATATCATTAAGCTATATTCACAACGAAGCAACGAAAAATACTGAGCCTGTTGGCAAAAATTTTATTGTCACAAAATTTACATTAGAATATTAAATTTTACTTCTTGCAAACGAAATATTATATACTTTTTTCAAAAAAAAATCTTTTAAAAAGTAATTTTTAAACGTATTTTCAAAAAATACATTTAATTAACAAATTAGCAGAAAATGAAATAAATGAAGTAAATTTTATTTTTAATTCAAAATACATGTTTTTGAATGAGCTTCATTTAATATTATAGTAAAATATTGCTTTTCATTGCAATTTTAAAGGCGTTTAGCCCAAGGCTAACAGCAAAAAAAACGTGCATCCCACATAAATCTTTCGTATTTTCGCAAACTTGATGTTTAACATAACAAACTAATTAATAAAGACATGAGTAAAATAATGACAGTCGACATATTGTCGAGTATTAAAGGAGCACAGCCATCTGAAGCTGTGAATAAATTATTTGATGTGATTAAAAATGCACATACAACTAATAATTCTTTAAATAATGTCAATTATAATTGCGTGTCTATAAATGATTTAAGAGACGATATTGTTATTGAAAGTTCGGCTATTGAAAAACAAATTATTAGAGAAAACTTTCCGAAAGAAAAAGAAGGATTTTTAGTAGTTGCTAAAGTTATAGAAGACTAAAAAATGGAATCTCAAATAAAATACATACACCAATTATTGGTGACAAAAAAAGTGACTTGTACTGAACTAGTACAAGAACGATTAGACTTACTTAAGAAAAACACATACAATTCTGTAAATTCCTTATTAGACTCATTAGCATTAGAATTAGCGGCAAAAGTTGATGCTAAAATTGCAAATGGAGAAGAAATTGGATTATTAGAGGGAATTCCATTTGGAATAAAGGATGTTTATATGGTTCAAGGAACTTATACAACGGCAAGTGCTGAATTACTTAAAAACTATAAAGCAGCTTATACTGCAACTGCCATTCAGAAATTATTAGATGCCGGAGCAATTCCTTTAGTAAAGGAGAATTGTGATAGTTTTGGACATGGTTCATCTAGTGAAAACACCATATTTGGAGCAGTAAAAAACGCTATAAACCCAGAGTTGGTTGCAGGTGGTTCAAGTGGTGGATCTGCTGTAAATGTTGCAAAGGAGTACACAGTATTTTCAATTGGTGGAGATACAGGAGGTTCTGTTCGTCAGCCAGCTGGTTACAACAAAATTTATGGATTAAAACCTACTTACGGTCGTATTTCTCGTTACGGATTAATGGCATATGCTTCGTCTACAGATTGTGTTGGACCATTAGCAAAATCTATAGAAGATATTAGAATTGTATTGAACGTAATGAGTGGAAAAGACACCAAGGATCAAACGTCTATTACATCAACAGAAATAAGTGAGAAATCCATTTCAAATAACACGGTTAAAACGGTTGGTTATTTTAAAAACTTCATTGAAAGTGAGGCTATTAATCCTCAAATAAAAGCAGATTTTAAAGCAACTATTGAAAAAATAAAAGCGAAAGGAATTGAAGTTAAGGAATTAGATTTCTTTCAATCGGATATTTTGGTTTCAACATATTATACGTTGGCAATGGCTGAAACAGCTTCCAACTTATCACGATTAGACGGAACAAACTACGGAAACCGAATTGAAGCTGAAAATTTAAAAGAAACCTATGCAGTTACACGTTCTGAAAATTTTTCAGAAGAAACAAAACGTAGAATTGTAGGAGGAAATCAAGTTTTATCACAAGGATTTTCAGATGAAATATATTTAAAAGGATTGGCTATAAGAGACCAAATAGCTGAAAATTTCAAAAAAGATTTTGAAGAAGTTGATATTATTTTATCGCCAGTTACACCAAATAACCCCCCAAAAATTGGTGATAGTTTAAAAGATCCATTAGCAATGTATTTGTCTGATGCATACACAGTTGGTTTTAGTTTAGGACAATTACCTACGTTAACAGCTCCTCAAGGAACTGCAACAGGCCTACAAATTACAGCTGCAAAAAACAATGAAGAATTGGTATTGCAATTTGCTAACTTCTTAAAAGAATTGATATAATGGAAATGGAGCAATTAAATGCGGCTTTAAAAGCCCACGATTTAGAGTTGGTAATTGGACTGGAAACACACGTTAGATTAAATACAAAAACCAAGTTATTTTGTTCTTGTCCAAATGAAGAAAATGAAATACCAAACCAAAATATTTGCTCGGTTTGTACTGGTCAAATGGGTGTTTTACCTGCCATAAATAAAGAAGCAATTACAAAAGCTATTTATTTTGGAAAAGCAGTAAATTCATCTTTTGCAAATGAAGTAATATCTTGGGACAGAAAGCATTATGAATATCCTGATAACCCAAAAAATATTCAAATAACACAGTTTCACAATCCTATAATTCCTGATGGACAAGTTTCTTGTTATCGTAATGACGGAACTCAATTTACAGTAAATTTAACGCAGGTTCATATTGAAGAAGATGCAGCGAAGTTAATGCACGAGAAAAAAGTTTCGTTGGTAGATTTTAACAAAGCTGGTGTTCCGTTAATTGAAATTGTAACTGAACCTTGTATTCGTCATATAGAAGATGCTTCCATATATGCTCAATATATTCAACGCATTGTTCAAAATTTAGGAATTTCAGAAGCCAATCTTGAAAAGGGAGAGTTTAAATCGGATGTTTCTGTGTCTTTACGCAAAAAAAGAAGTTATGATTTAAATCCACGAACAGAGATAAAAAACTTGAATTCATTCAAGTTTATGGTGGACGCTTTAAAAGAGGAAATTGAAAAACAATTCAACTATTATGTTGAACATAAAGAGTTTAGACCAGATCAAACTACGGTTTTATGGGATGCTGATTTAAAGCAAACCAAAACAATGCGTAAAAAGGAATTTGAAGCAGATTATCGTTTTATCTCTGAACCTGATTTACCTTTTGTTAGCATTAAGGATGCTGTTGAAGCTATAAAAGTTGACACAAGTGCATTGCCTTATGCCGTTGAAACCATATTAATTAAAGGTGGCGTTTTACCACAAGATGCAAAATTCTTTACTGCAGATTCAGCAAGATCCGAAACTTTTATTGCTATAAATAATGTGCTAAAAGATCCTTCTTTTGTTGCCAAAACATTGGTAAATAATTTAAGTGCAGATGAGTATTCAAAAATTAATAATATTGAGCATTTAATTGAAATTTTTCAATTATTTAAAGCTGAAAAAATTACGGTTGTATTGGTTCAAAACGCCATAACTTCCTATTTAAAAGATAGAACTTTTGATTACAACAAATACTTTGAAGAAAATACTATTTCAGAAGATCAAATTAAGGAAGCTATTGATAAAGTAATTTTAGAAAATGAAGCAATTGCCAATGAAATTAAAGCTGGAAACCAGGGGAAAGCGGGAATTCTGGTTGGTAAAATAATTGCGATTATAGGAAAAGGAGCTTCAGGAAAAGTAATTAGAGAAGGAATTTTAACTGCTTTAGGTGCTGACGGAATTCAAACTTCAAAAAATGAAATTCAAAAATTCAAAACAGAAGGTGCAACTACTACTTCAAAAGAACAAGAAGAAGTATTGCCTGAAATTCCAATTGTAATAAAAGAAAATTATAGAACGCACTTAATATCAAGTTTATCTGAAACTAATATAAATGATAAAATTTCTTTAGCTGGCTGGGTTTCAAGTGTTCGCGACCACGGAGAATTAATTTTTATAGATTTACGCGATTCTAGTACAGAAATTTTTCAAGTGCGTTTAAGCAGAGAATCTTTTCCTAATTTAGATGAATTGGTAAAGTTAAAACCAGAATCTGTAATTATGGTTACTGGTGTTGTAGTTCAAAGAAATTCAGACGATTTCAACGCAGCTTTACGAACTGGTGAAATTGAGTTAGAAACTTCGGAATTAGAAATATTAAACCTTTCTAAAACTTTGCCTTTTGAAATTAAAAGAGCCACAAAAACAAGTGAAACAGTTCGTTTTCAATACAAGTTTTTAGACCATAGAAATGACGATGTTAGAAGAGTAATTGTAAACCGACATAAAGTTATTAAATTGTTGCGGGATATTTTAGATGAAGAAAATTTCCTAGAAATTGAAACCCCAATTTTAAGTGCTGGAACCGATGAAGGTGCTAGAGAATTTATTGTGCCAACACGTAAACAACCTGGTTTCTTTTATACGCTACCACAAGCACCTCAACAGTTTAAACAAATGTTAATGGTGAGTGGTTATGAAAAGTACTTTCAATTTGCACGTTGTTTTAGAGATGAAGATTCTCGTGGAGATCGTCAGCCAGAATTTACTCAGCTGGATATGGAAATGGCTTTTGCAAGTATGCAACAAATTATAGATTTAAACTCAAAAATGTTTAATGGAGTTGTTAAAAAAATATATGGTAACAAATGGATTTTAAGACCGTTTGAAGTTATCACATATCAAGATGCCATGGACAAATATGGTTGTGACAGACCAGATTTACGCTTTGGGTTACAACTACAAGATATTACAAACATAGTTAAAGACACTACTTTCCAGGTATTTAGTAAACCAATTGATGATGGTGGTATTGTAAAATGCATTAAAGTTTCAGCTAAAGAGCAAGGAAATAAGCGTTTATCTAAAGGTCAAATTGAAAATTTAACTTCTATTGCACAACAGCACGGTTTGGGTGGTTTGGCTTATATTATTGTAAATGAAGATGAACTACAATCGCCAATTATTAAATTTTTAGGTGAAGATATTGCGGCAGGAATTATAAAAGTTACCAATGCAGAAGTTGGAGATATTGTATTTTTCTCAGCAGCAGATTATGCAACTGCCAATAAAGCTTTAGATGCAGTTCGTCAGGAATTAGGTAAAATATTGCATTTAATAAATCCGAAGGAATTACGCCCAGCGTGGGTGATAGATTTCCCTATGTTTGAAAGAACTGATGAAGGACGATGGACATTTACACACAATCCTTTCTCTATGCCTGCTGTCTACGATTTAGAAAAACATATGAAAGGTAATGATGACGAAATTGGAACTATTATCGCCCAACAATACGATTTAATTTTAAATGGTTACGAAATTGGTGGAGGATCAGTTCGTGCACATAAATCTGAAATTTTAGAAGCAACTTATAGAAATATGGGTTACAATAAAGAAGAGATGATTAAAAGTGTTGGAACTATGTACAAAGCTTTTCAATACGGAGCACCGCCACACGGTGGAATTGCATGGGGAGTTGACCGTTTAATGATGATTTTAGAGAAAAAAGCATCTATTAGAGAAGTAATGGCATTCCCAAAAACAGGAACTAGCGAAGATTTATTATTCGGCGCACCATCGCTTTTATCTGATAAAAAGGTAGAAGAAATGAATGTAAAGATTATTAAAAAATAAGCTCTTCTATAATCATATACTCAATAAAAATGAGTTTGTTTGGAATATACATTTTCAAGCAAACTCATTTTTCTTAAACAATTAACTAAAATTTTGCGTCTTTTTGAAAAAAGTAAAGTCTTATATATATACTTTAAAATATAACTATTATGAAAAATACTGAATGTACTTGTAGCTGTGAAAATTGTAAAAATGGTCAATGTAAAAATTGCACATGTGAATCTTGTAGCTGCGCTAATTGTAATTGCTAAAAACTAAAACTCTATCTTTATTAAAGTTAGGGTTTTTTACTTTTTATTATGAAAACAACTATTATTTGGAATGAATTTTCTGAATCGTTAAAACGATTTATCAATTCGCGCGTAAAAAATTCTGACCTTACTAATGATTTACTTCAGGAAGTTTTTATCAAAATTCATTTAAATATAAACTCTATAAAAAAGCAAGAAAGCATAAAATCCTGGATTTTCACAATTGCAAATAATACCATCATTGATTATTTTAAAAAACATTCTAAGGATTCAAGTTTACCAATTAATTTAAGTTCTACAACAGATGAAAATAGCGATGAGCATTCAGCTATAGATTGTGTGTTACCACTCATAAATAATTTACCTATAATTTATAAAGAAGCAATGATTCTGAGTGAAATTAAAGGAATGAAACAAACTGAGATTGCTAAAAAACTCAACATTTCTATTTCAGGTGCCAAATCCAGAGTTCAACGGGGAAGAAATTTATTAAAGCAAGGGTTTATTGATTGTTGTGATTATAAATTAAATACTGAAGGGCAACTTGTTGGCGAACATAAAAATAAAAAAGATTGCAAAGTTTGTAACCACTAGTAGAAATTTAATTTTAACTACTTTTACAGTTAATTTAACAAAACTTAATATATGACACAATT
>Ga0208304_10001658_pt1 | contig 10583 bp, 3 predicted proteins | sample ColrivemetaGS713_FD_187603 | JGI IMG/M metagenome (GOLD analysis project Ga0208304, IMG submission 187603) | Estuarine microbial communities from the Columbia River estuary - Flood tide ETM metaG S.713 (SPAdes) (version 2) | ecosystem: Environmental > Aquatic > Marine > Intertidal zone > Estuary... | reverse complement strand
TTGTTCACGAATTTGTTTTCGAAATTTTTGTTTTATTAAAACTTCTAAATCGGTTTCATCATCAACTACTAGTATCTTTGCCATTAGCTTAATGTTTTTAATTTGTCTTTTAATAAATTAAAATCCAAAGGTTTGGTTAAAAAGTCGTCAGCTCCTAATCTTTTGGCTGTATTAAAATTCTCTTCATCACCGTAAGCCGTTATCATCATAACCACTGGGGGCGGTGCTTGAAATTTTTGTTTGATATGTTCCAGTAAATCTAATCCGCTCATGCCTGGCATATTAATATCAGAAAGAATGAGAACGGCTTCTTGTTTATTTTCGTTTAAATATTTTATGGCCTCTTCACCTGAAAAGGCAAATACAAAGGTCATATCTCCGCTTTTAATTTCTCTTCTAAAACGTTGTTGAAATAGTGTTTTCACATCGTGTTCGTCGTCTACTACTAATATTTTCATTTCTTAATATTTATATTTTTAAGGTCAAATGTAATTCGCTATTAAACATCTTGGTTATATTGATAATTGTTAAGCTCATTTCATTTTTTATTATTTGGTAATGTTATTGTAAATGTGGTTCCTAATCCTTGTTTTGTTTTAACCGCAAGGTTGCCTCCATGACTCTGATTGATAATATCGTAACTCATACTTAAGCCCAGACCCGTTCCTTTACCAGTTGGTTTGGTAGTAAAAAAGGGTTCGAAAATTTTGCTTAAAATATTTTCAGGAATGCCGTTGCCATTATCAGTAACCTGTATTTCAATATTTTTATCTCGGTTCTTAGTACTAACAGTCACTGTTGGTGCGTAATTCTCTACGCCAGATTTCTTTTTTTCATCAACCACATAAAAGGCATTCGTGATTAAATTAAGAATCACTCTTCCAATATCTTGTGGTATAATCTCAACATTGCCAATACTTTCATCAAAATCAGTGATCATAGTGGCATTAAAGGATTTATCTTTGGCTCGTAAACCATGATATGCTAAACGTAAATATTCATCTGCCAAAGCATTGATATTGGTAAGTTCTTTTTTTCCACTGCTAATGCGACTGTGTTGTAACATTCCTTTTACAATGGAATCTGCACGTTTCCCATGAAACATAATTTTTTTCTCATTTTCATCAATATCGTTGGCTATACTATGTACTTCCTCTAAATTGCCATTATTCAGTTCTTCTTTCATTTCTTCAATAAGTTCGGAGTTCACTTCGGCAAAATTATTAACGAAGTTCAAAGGATTCTGGATTTCATGTGCAATGCCAGCAGTAAGTTCACCAAGGGAAGCCATCTTTTCAGACTGTATTAACTGGGATTGGGTACTTTTAAGCTCAGTGTAGGCTTTTTCTATTTCTTTAGCTTGTTCTAGTTCTTTTTTCTGAGCTGTTTCGCGTGCATACCTAAGTGTCCGTTCTTTTTGTGATAAATGAACTTGAAAACCAATAAGTAAAGTAATTAGGCCATAAATTAAATAAGCCCACCATGTTAACCACCACGGCGATGCAATTACAACTTCAATAGAAGCACCTTCTTCATTCCAAATACCATCTGCATTTGACGCCTTTACCTTAAAAGTATAGGTTCCTGGAGATAGATTGGTGTAAAAAGCACTTCTTCCTTTAGACGGCGTTGACCACTTGGTGTCGTAATTTTCAAGCTTATAGGAATATTGGTTGTCTTCCGGTTTCAAATAATGAAGCCCAATAAAGTCAAAACTTACATCTTTTTGCCAATATTTTAATTTTACTTGATTTGTATAAGATACTGCTTTTTTAAATAGTTTACCATCTGGCGCAGCATACATGGAATCCATAACACCCATTGCCGTGATGTAAACGGATGGTACCGTCATGTCCTTTTTAGATAACTTATCTGGTACAATATGATTTAATCCATTTGCACCATCAATCCAGATATCACCATTTTGAGTTTTCAGTGCTGAGCTTCTGCTTCCATTCTTTTGAAATCCGTCTTTTTCAAAATAGCTTGTAAATGTTTTTGTAAGGGTATCAAAAACAGACAACCCTCTTTCTGTAGGTAGCCATAATTTACCATGATTATCAAACACAAGGTCTTGTACATCGTTATGTAAAAGCCCTTTGTCTTCGCCAAACATTTCAACGTCATGTATCCCTGGACCTACCAAAGCTAAGCCGCCACTCGCATAGGTAGCCACCCAGATTTTTCCATTTGCGGCCTTTATTAAAGTTCTCACGCTTGAAATATCAAAATCCTTTTTGCTTTTATAAAAAACATCCTTTTCATAGTCATATAGATTAATACCATCGTCAGTTCCCACCCACATGCGCTTAAGATTATCTTCTATTATCTCACGTATTTCGTAACTGTTCAATGATAATGAATCCCTATCATCTCTTTTGTAATGCTTAAATTTATTGTCCTTTTCATTATATTTAAATAATCCGAATTCATTGTCCTGTGGGTCGCCAAGCCACATAGTACCTCGTGAATCTAAAAACATGACCCGAATGTAATTACTCAATAAGCCATGGGACTCTTTAGTATCTGGTTCAAAAAGTGTAATGATTTTATTTGTCTCATTTTCTAAAACGTAGACTCCCTTGTTTAAGACAGATACCCATATATTTCCATGACTATCTTCTTTTAAGTTAATAACTCTATTAATACCATTTAAAAAATTAATACGCTGAAATTTTTGTGTAGATTCATTTAATCGTAATAAGCCGTGCTCATCACTTGTAGCCCAAATTTGACCTTTTGAAACCTCATAAAGCTGTACCCAGGCTAAATCACTTAGTTTTCCATTAGCATCCTGATAATAAAACTGTTTAAAGTTAGCATCCTCTTGCTTTAGTGCAAGACCTGATGCCGTACTAATCCACAACCTATATTTTGTGTCTTCAAAAATCTGAAGAATGGTGTCAGAAGGGATACTTTGGAGTTTTTTGGTATCATGTGTGTACAATTCTATTTGCCTGGTTTTTGGAGCCTGTTTATAAATATTTGGCCGTGTCCCTACCCAAAGAAGTCCTGTGTTGTCTAAAGCATATCTTTTTCGAAATCCATTATTTTCAAATTGATTATGTTGATCGTTAAATTGGTAATCAAAAAATTCAAATGTTTTGGATTCAAAATTATATTTAAAGGTATTTATAAATCTCCCATTATTATTATCTGTACTGGTAACCTGAAAAAGTATATATGTATCGGTTTGGCTTTCGGGAGTTATTAGCAAGACCTCTCCCGCTATTTTAAAATCGAGTGCTCCTTCACCAAATTTAAAATCTTCTCTTTGTGCTTGCTCACGATTAATTCGTGTCAGGTTATCGTGGGATGACACCCAAAAATTACCATGTGTGTCTTCAAAACTAGCTCCCCAGGTTATGGCGTCACGATTTGTAAAATTATAAGTATCTACGACCTTTCTTAATATAGGATCCCATAAAAATAGGCGCTCATTATTTGCCATCGTAATTAAACCACTTTTATTTGCAGAATTTATATCTATTATAGAATCTGTTAAAGTCGTTCCTGGAATAACATCACCTTTTTTAAATTGAGTTTCAAAAACGTCTTTTTTTCTGTCATATCGCATTAAATTATAATCGTCTGTTCGAAGCCAAACTGTGCTGTCTTTTTTAGATTCTGCAATTTGAAAGTTTAAGACAATGTCATTTCTTTTTCCAGAAACATTATAAGGATATCGTGATACTTTTTTTGTTTTTGGTTCTATTTTGCATAGAAATCCCTCTTGAACATTAAATTTGCTCCGACTTAAAAACCAGATGTTTTTAAATATATCCTCGAATAACATCATGTTAGCTGAGTAAGGCACTCTTGTGGAATCTTCAATATCAATAAGGTAATTGGTGAACTTTTCGGTTATTGGGTCATAGGAGGCTAATCCACCAGGCAAAATACCACCTATCCATAGTTGGCCATCAATTGCCAATAGTAATCCGCCACTCAAATTGCGAATATGGAGCCCGTCTCGATTATTGGGATTCGCTCTAATAACATGCATCTTATAGCCATCAAACTTTGCAAGTCCGTTTTGTGTTGCAACCCAAATAAACCCTTGCTTATCTTGTATAAAGTTTATTCCTACTTCTTCCGGAAGACCTTCGGCGACGCCATATTTTTCAAAGGCTATTTTCTCTTTTTGTGCGAATAGGCTTGATATTGTAAACAGGCACACTATTAACATCTGTAAAGTTCTTCTAAAAAAATCGCCTTTGTTTTTCATTATTAACACATTTAATTACTGATTATATTGGTAATATAATTATAAATTCTGTTCCTTTATTCTGTGTGGTGTTTACTTTTAACTCGCCTCCATGACCTTTAGTAACAATATCATAACTCATACTTAAACCCAGACCCGTTCCTTTTCCGGTTGGTTTAGTGGTAAAGAAAGGTTCAAAAATTTTATTTAATATCTTTTCGGGGATCCCATTGCCATTATCAGTGACTTGTATTTCTATATTTTTAACTCCTTTTCTGGTTTTTACGGTAACAGTTGGTTCATAATTTTTTATTCCAGATTTCTTTTTCTCATCAACCACATAAAAAGCGTTCGTAATTAAATTAAGAATCACTTTTCCGATATCCTGAGGTATGACATTGATATTTCCAATATTGTCATCAAAATCACGAACCATAGTTGCATTAAACGATTTGTCTTTGGCTCTTAAACCATGATAGGCTAAACGTAAATACTCATCAGCAAGCGCATTAATATCGGTTGGTTCTTTGGAGTCTGAGTTGCTTCTGGAGTGTTGTAACATCCCTTTTACAATACCATCAGCACGTTTGCCATGATGATTTATTTTTTCCAGATTTTGAATGATATCTTGCATAATTTCCATGGCATCTTCTAAATTGCCATTATCAAGTTCTTCTTTCATTTCATCCAATAATTCTTTACTGACTTCAGAAAAATTATTGACAAAGTTTAAAGGGTTTTGAATTTCATGTGCAATACCGGCTGTCAGCTCTCCAAGGGATGCCATTTTTTCAGATTGAATGAGCTGATCTTGAGTCGCTTTGAGGTTATCTAAGGATTTTTTTAGTTGTTTCGTTCGGTGTTGTACCTTTTCTTCAAGAATCCTGTTTTCCTTTTTTAAATAATAAGCTCTAATCTGTACAATACTAAAGATGAACCCACTCATCAAACCTGCATAGATTAAGTATGCCCACCAGGTTCTGTACCAAAGCGGAAGTATGATAAAAGAATATGTTGCCACTGTACTTTCTTTACCCATAAGATTCATAGCCTTTACCTTGAAAGTATAATCTCCTGCAGAGAGGTTGGTGTATCCTTTGGTGGTTTCTGTTGACCAAGATGACCATTCCTGGTCAAAACCCTCAAGATAAAAAGTAAATTGATTGGTGTTTTTACCTTCGAAGCTGGTAGCTGAATATCTGAATGTAACAGCGTTATTCTTAAATTTTAATTCTGGGATACTTGGAATTTCATTTTTTTCACCAAAATAAATCACAGAATCTTTAGCTATCTGTACGTTTCTTAAAATCGCAGAAAAGTCAGAGTTGCCTGCATTAATTTTTCTAAAATCATATCTTATAAATCTCTCTCCTGAGGCAAACCATGTAACACCATTTTTTTCTGAATATATATTGTAAATAGCCTCATCTGAAACACGTCTAAAAGGCGTAATACTCCACTTCCATTGACCATCTTTATTAATTTCACCAACTGCCAACTTAGTTTTATTCCCAAGCCACATTTGACCTAACATGTCCTGCTTAAATGGTACCTGATTAGTATTGGCTTTTAAATCATAAAAAGTTGCAATGAGATTGTCAGAAGTTTCTGCAAAAAATAACTTTTCATATTCATTAAATAAATAAATGCTATCGGTTGTTGTAAAGTAAATCTTCTCGTTAATTTTTCCAGTATTCACAAAACCATCTTGTAGTCCATTTGTATTGTTAAAACGCTCAATTACTGGGTTTTGTAATTGTGAATTGTTTGTACTGATTTGTTGAAAACCAACTCGATAGAGTCCGCTTGAAAAAGTTCCCATCCAAATAGAACCATCTGTGTCTTCTAGCAAAGAAGTCGGTTGATCATAGATTTCAAGAATTTGCCCTTCGTCAATCCATTCTTTACCATTTTTTAAAATTGACCATAACCCGCTATTCACTGCTACGAAAATTCTATTGGGATTTATTCTGGATTGGATTAAATCATTCACAATATATTCATTCCCATTTGTTATTCTAATTGGGATAAGTTTGTTCGATTCTATTTTGAATAAACCATCGCTGGTGCCAACTATTAAATCATCTTGTATTTCTAAAAAAGAAAATGATTGAGTTTTAAAATTTTCTAAAGAATGAAAAACCGAAGTTTTTGGATCAAGAAAATAAACACCGTTTGCCGTTGCTGCATATATAACTCCTTTATACCGGATGATATCAGAGGTATTTGTCGATAAATTACTCCTGGAATCGAAATAGCTAATCGGTGAAGTGTAATCTACTCTAGAAATGCCATTATCGGTTGCAAACCAGATGTCCCCTGATCGATCTTGAAAGGTGAAATAAATCGTGTTGTTTATTATACCATTTTCCTGATTGTATCGGCTAATTTCCTTTCCATTTTTATCAATTACTATCGCTCCACCATTTAAGGTACAGAGCAGGATGTTTCCATCAAGCAATATCAATCCAGGGAGATAGACCAAATTCTCTTGAATAAATTGATCTGCTTCAGTTTTATAGGGGATAAAATTGGCCCCATTATATTTAAATAATCCATTCGTACGTGTTACTATTAAAAGGGTGTCAGGATCATCTGGAAAGGGCAGTAAGGCATAAATTCTTTCATTTGCAAATTGCTCACCACCAATAACCAGATTCAACTTATCATTTTTTAAAATGGATAGCCCTTTTCCCCATTCCCTGACATAGATAGTATCGTTTACTTTGAATAAAAGATGAAAACCACTTTCTGAAGCTATCATTTTAAATTCTCTTTTTTCAATATTCCAGATTAGTATATATTTTTCACTATTGAAGTACACTTTCCCCTCGCTTACAAAGGTTTCCGTCACATTTGAAAAATCACGTTTGTCTTTTGGGATAAAGCTCAATAGAGAGTTGAAAGTTAATTGACCACGTGAATTTGGGTAAAAATAACCTAAATCCGCCTGGGCCCCCGCATATAATTTACCGTCATTTCCGAAAGCCATTCCAAGAATTCCGGAATTATTTGGTACTGTATAGAGTTTCCAGGAGTCGCCATCATATTCAAGCAGTCCATCAGTGTTCCCAAAATACATGACACCTCGATTATCTTGAGTAATTGTCCAAGATTGTCGAAAGGCATCATATTCTTTTGGGCTAAAATTTATAATTTCAGGAAAGCCGCTCTCCAAAGGACTTTGCGATAGGACTTTAACAGAAATAAAGCAAATCCAGGAAAATACAAATACAAAATTCTTCATAAGCTAGAAAAGTTTATTTCTTATTCTTTTGGCAACAGGATAATAAATTCCGTTCCTTCACCTTCTTTTGTTAGTACTTTTAATTCGCCTCCATGTCCTTTAGTAATAATATCATAACTCATACTTAAACCCAGACCTGTTCCTTTTCCGGTTGGTTTGGTTGTAAAAAAGGGCTCAAAAATTTTATTTAATATCTTTTCGGGGATGCCATTACCATTATCAACCACTTTTATTTCTATATTTTTAATTCCTTTTTTGGTTCTTACCGTAACGGTTGGTTCATAATTTTCTATTCCAGATTTCTTTTTTTCATCAACCACATAAAAAGCATTTGTAATTAAATTAAGAATCACTCTTCCAATATCTTGTGGTATGACATTGACATGGTCAATATTATCATCAAAATCACTAACCATAGTAGCATTAAATGATTTATCCTTGGCGCGTAAACCATGATAGGCTAAACGAAAATACTCGTCGGCCAGGGCATTGATATCGGTTGGTTCTTTGGAGCCTGAACTGCTTCTGGAGTGTTGTAGCATCCCTTTTACAATGCCATCAGCACGTTTACCATGATGATTTATTTTTTCAAGATTTTGAATGATATCTTGCATAATTTCCAAGGCTTCTTCTAAATTGCCACTATCAAGTTCTTCCTTCATTTCATCCAATAATTCTTTACTTACTTCAGAAAAATTATTAACGAAGTTTAAAGGGTTCTGAATTTCATGAGCAATCCCAGCAGTAAGTTCACCAAGGCTGGCCATTTTTTCAGATTGTATTAATTGGGTTTGTGTAAGTTGTAATTCAAACAAAGCATCTTCTGCGCTTTTTTTCGCAGCTTGTAAATTAATTAAATCTTGTTCTGCTTTTTCGGTGTTTGCTTCGGCTATTTTTAAATCGTTAAAACGTGTATACGTTAAATTAAAAACAGCTGCAAATCGCTCAATAAGTTCGATTGTTTCTTTTGGCTGTTCTTCCGAAGCAGCCATTCCTATCATACCTCCCGAAAAATAAGCAATAGTTTGAACTCTTCGCTTTTGCTCTAAACCAAATTTAAAAGGAACCTTCAGTTCAATACTTAAATAATTTAAATAGGTTTGTAATTCTTTTCCTTTCATATCAATAACAATAGATTTTTGGTGTTGTTTCCAACCATCTACCATTTTTTTGATGGATTTGTTTTTTGAATTATGTGCTATAAATTGAGTTTCAACTTTACTACCATCTTCATTAGTAGCCCAAACCTCTACTATATTACCTGCATCTTTTATGATGCCAATAAAAAGGCGGTTAGGTGAAATTCCTAACTCTAAAAGTTGTTTAAAAACAACAGCAGATGTTTCTGCTAATTCTTCAGATTTTTGCATTGCCATAGTGCGACTTCTCACGCGCTCTAAAGAGGTTTCAATTTTAGCTTCTCGTGCCTGTGCTTCAGCTTTTTGAAGATCAAGAAAACGTGTATAGGTTTGTTCGAAAACTTTACCGAAGCGCTTGAATATGTCATGTGCCTCCGGCACCGATTCATAGGTTATAAACATAACATATCCATAGGTAAAATAAACAATATGGAATATTTGAAAAGTGGGCAATGCTAATCCTGCATTAATAAGTTCATCCAAAATCTCTCCTACGGAAGGTAAGGTGCGCATAAAATTATAATGGTCAACCAATTCCTGTCCACCTAATTCATCTACATGAAAAGTCGCTCCTTTTTGATAGGGATCATAAAAATTATAACCAACACCAATAGTAGGTAAATTAAAACCTTTTTGAATTTGTCCTTCACTACTCATATTACAACTGGCAGATTCTTTATTTTCATTCCAAATACAATAACCGGCACTCCAGGCTGGTATACCCAATTCCTGAACCTGTAGAAATAAGTTATTGGCTGCTTCTGGCAGTTCATTACTATGTTGCATGGCCATGGTACGGCTACGTACTTTTTCCAAAGCATTTTCAATTTGAGCCTCTATGGCCTGAGCCTCGGCTTTTTGAAGATCTAAGAATCTTCTGTAAGTTTGACCAAAAACAGCTGCAAATCGTGCTAATATATTAGATGATTCTTCTGAAATAGGATCTGCCGAAAACGCAAATAGAATCCCCGAAGAAAAAAAGAAACTCTGATGGAACTCTTGTTTTGGCAATGTTTCCAGATTGGCATTAAAAGGGTATTCTGGTTCATTGTTGAGCGCTTTATAATATTTTCTTAAATCATTTCTTGTATATTCATATGAATATCCTTTGCTTCCATTTTTCCAGGCCTTTTTAAGACCTACCAGCATGGGATGTATTGTCATATTTAACATACCCACCCGCAATTCGACTGTGCCATCGGGATTTGAATTCACCGACCTGGTTTCCATACCTTCATGACCTTCAAGAATACCTATGCCGCAGCGCATGGATTTGTCAAGACCTAAATTCAATACCTCTTCAAATAAAGTAATGACAATACCCTCTAAATCTTTGCTGTTATGCATCGCCATTGTCTTGGAACGTACTCTTTCGAGGGCAACTTCTATCTGCGATTCTCTGGCTTGTGCCTCTGCTTTTTGTAAATCTTCAAAACGTTTATAAGCCAAATCAAATGCGGCACCCATTTTGGTCAGGATAGTTTCTATTTCTGCCGTTGGTGGATCCAATAAATCGAGTACTAACTTTCCATTATTTAATTTTTTTGCAGCATGATATAAACACTTTACTTTGGATGTCTCAAGATAGGCATCAACTTCATCGGCGACTTCGTTCTTGTTATACTCTCGCAGCCAGGCCATAATTCTTTTGAATCCTTTTTTATCTTGTATTTCTACAAAGTAATTTTCTGGATTTTCCCATACCCGTTTAACATATAAGTGCGGGTCTTTTTCTTTTAATTTAAAAGTAATATCTAACGGCACCTGATAGCCTTCTTCCAGTTTTTCAAGGGAACTTAAATCCCACATTCTAATGAGGTCTTCACCTTCACTTAGAAAAATAGTTGCAGCTACTACATCTGGAATATCTAAGGCCATAACTTCATCTTTGAGTTTAGCCACAACTTCCATAATCTCTTCAGATTTATGCATGGCCAATGCTTTTGCTCTGACTCTTTCAACGGCCAAATTTATTTGCGCTTCCCGGGCT
>Ga0208304_10001653_pt1 | contig 10611 bp, 10 predicted proteins | sample ColrivemetaGS713_FD_187603 | JGI IMG/M metagenome (GOLD analysis project Ga0208304, IMG submission 187603) | Estuarine microbial communities from the Columbia River estuary - Flood tide ETM metaG S.713 (SPAdes) (version 2) | ecosystem: Environmental > Aquatic > Marine > Intertidal zone >... | reverse complement strand
AACGTGGAATAAGCAATAAATTGAGGAATACATTGATGAAAATACCCGCGACGAAAACCCAATTCATCGGCCGTAAACTGGCATTGGCCGTCAGCAATGTCCCGTAAACGTAGCCGCCGCTCATGGGGATAAAGGTAAGCATTAGCCATTGCAAAATCTGGCCGGAGTAACCATCACCATTGACGTATAGACTGGTCATAATGGGAGTGGCAAACCAAATCACACTGATGGCCAGGCTGAAGGCTCCTGTCCACATGGTGCTGATGGCCAAGCGGGTGAGTGGTATGATATTGGCGCCCGTCTTCAGCTGGCGCGCAAACATGGGCAAGAGTAAACCCGCTAATAAATAACCGGCAATATTACTGGCATCCAACAGCCGGAATGCGGATGCGTAACGATCGGCCTCAATGGCACCGTTGGGCAAGATTTTTTCAATCATGATCGCATCCAACCGGGTATAGGCCGTCATGAGAAACACCACAAGGGCGTAAGGGGCGCTTTGCCGCAGCAAACTCTGTACTTGTGTCTTGCGCCACCGGAGTCGCAACTGCCCCAACCGGGGATAAAGGTACCCAAGCAGAAGCAAGATCGTGATCAGATAGGCGGCTGTTTGCGCCAGCACAAACCAAAAGATGGTAAAATGAGTACGAAGGCCCGGTCCCCAAAGCAATACTCCGGCAATGACGACCAAGAGGCTTTTATCCAATACAGAAGCCCAGCTATCCAACCGATAGAGTCCCAGTCCAGCCAGATTGGAACGAAGAAAGAGGACCAAAGTCTGTAAAAACTGATTCACACAAATGGCGAGCAACAATGTCCACACCTCGGGTGACCGAAACCCCCAACAATAGCCTAGCACTACGGTAACGACGGTAAAAACGCCACCCAGCAAGAGCTTAATGGTAAGCAGGTGCGGAAAATACTTTTGGAGTAAATGGCGTGATTGCGAAAGGTTGCGGGCATTAAAATTTTGGAGCCCAAAGTCAGAGATGATCTGAAAGATAAACGCGAAATTGAACAGGGTAAAATACAAGCCGTATTCTCCTTCGGGAAGAAGATTCTGGACCGTACGGTCGATGCCAAAGAGGTAGAAAGATTTTACTACCAAATTCAGCACAACAATCAATACCGCATTCCCGGCAAATTCTCGATTCATATCGTTACTAAAAAACGTGAAATTTGAGCATAAGTCTCTTATTTTCAGCGAACTGCTCTCATCAAATCTCACGGTAAAAGGTACAAAGTACTTAGTACTTGGTATCGCGTTTCATTTAGGTATTTCAAATCTTTATACCCTATACTAAGTACCTAGTACAGTGAGGTTTCACGGCGTAGTTACTTACGTGAGACCAAGTTGAAACATTGTTTCTCATCATCGGAGAACAAACCTCACTTTAGAAAAGGCTTCCCTGGCGGGCAAAGCTAAGGGGATTTTCCAATTCCAACAGCCTCCGCTTAAAGTCGAGGCCATAAAAATAGCCCTGTAATTGGCCATTTTTGGCAATCACCCGGTGGCAAGGCACAATAATCGCGATGGGGTTATTGCGGTTGGCTTGGCCTACTGCGCGAATGGCTTTAGGGTCTCCCATCTTGTCGGCAATCGACAGATAAGAGGTCGTCCGGCCGTAGGGAATTTTCACCAGTTGCCGCCAAACCGCCTGATGGAAATCGGTATGCCCGGAAAAATCCAGGGACAAGTCAAAGTTTTCCCGCTGTTGCTTGAAGTATTCGTCCAACTGCCGTACCGCTTCTTTCAGCTCGCGCGGAATGGGTCCTGCAGGGCAGGGCTTGGTGCTCACCAGGTTTACCGCACGAAGGCCCTTGGGGCTTCCTACCAGGCGAAAACAGCCAAAGGGAGAAAGATAGTGCGCCTCTACCTGCCCCGGCACTGCTATTTCTTTTTTTTCACTACCCATCGGCTACGTTTTTAGGTATCGCTAATTTAGCGCTTATTGGGGAATAATGAAACCGCGTAAGTTTACATTGTGGTTTCTCTTAGGTTATTCTGGGGCCATTTCGGCTTGCCGAGATCAGGCTCGCTCCGTAGAGGCGGGTTTAAAACCCGCCTCTACGGAGCGAAGCAGCAGTCAGGACTAGCCTCTACTTATGCCGTTCCCGCAAAATGGCCATCACTTCTCCCCAGGTATAACCTTTGGCGGCCAACAATACCAGGTAGTGATACATGAGGTCAGCGGCTTCGTTGAGGAAAAGGCCCTTGTTGTCATCTTTGGCTTCGATCACCAACTCTACGGCTTCTTCCCCTACTTTTTGGGCAACCTTGTTGATTCCTTTTTTAAACAGGGAGCTGGTGTAAGATTCGTCACTAGGACTATCGCGTCGGTCTTGGATCACTTTTTCCAGATAAGGAATAAATGCACCTTTGTTTTCAGTACCAAAGCAAGTTCCGGTTCCTTTATGGCAAGCAGGTCCTTTGGGCAAGACAAGCGCCAGGAGTGTATCCTGGTCGCAGTCGAGTTGGAGGTCGATGAGCTCAAGAAAATTGCCGGAGGTTTCGCCTTTGGTCCATAAGCGGTTTTTGCTGCGGCTAAAAAAGGTGACCCGCTTTTCGGCAAGCGTTTGCGTTACAGCATCCTCGTTCATATATCCTAACATCAAGACTACTTGCGTGTTAGCATCCTGAACCACGACGGGAACCAAACCTTGTCCTTTCTGAAAATCTATGTCTGAAATCGAAAATTCATGCATTACTTGTTACCTTTAAAAGGATTAAACAATAAAATGTCTCTTAAGACAAACGAAAAACCACTTTTTTCACCAAGGGACGGAGAAAAAATAAATCAATTTTCTTTTGATTTCGCTTTTTACGCTAAGACCAGGAATACTTGGACTGGGCGTGCGCAAAAAGCGAAATCTTCAGAAAAAGAAAATAGGTTTATGCCATAGGCATGCCTTCGGCATTTCCGTCAAAATACTAAATCTTAACAATGGATATTGACAACATTCTCGATGACACCAGCAGTGCTGGGACAGAATTAATTATCACCGACCCTATTCGCGGTTTTCTCTCAGAATCTGCCCGCTGGGGAAAATTCATTGCCATTATTGGCTTTGTTTTTATCGGCTTGGGAGCCCTTATGATGCTTTTTGGCGGCGGCGCCATGATTGCCGGCGGCATGGCTGGCATGGGAGGAATGATGATCCTGGTGTACATTATCGTATTAGGTATCAGCCTCATTCCGGTTTACTACTTGTACAATTTCTCTACAAAAATGCAGGTAGCACTACGTGATGATGACCAAATGTATCTCCGTGATGCTTTTGAGAACCACAAATCAATGTTCAAATTCTACGGCATCTTCATGGCGATTATGCTGGGTATTTATGCCTTGGTCTTTATCGGTAGCATCATTTTCGGTGGAATTGCCGGCCTCTAAACTCTTACCGGAATACGTTTTCCTTGCAGGTAACTTTTTAACTGCGGAATAGGTATTTCCCCAAAGTGAAAAATACTGGCGGCCAGTCCGGCATCGGCCTGGCCGCTGGTAAACACTTCAGCAAAGTGCTCCATCGTCCCTGCTCCTCCCGAAGCAATTACGGGAATTTGTACCAGCTCGGCGATCCTGGCCGTAGCTTCATTAGCAAACCCCGCCTTGGTACCATCGTGATCCATGCTGGTAAAGAGAATCTCTCCGGCACCACGGCTTTCGGCTTCTTTTACCCAATCAAAGAGTTTCATCTCCGTCGCTATGCGGCCGCCGTTGAGGTGCACGTACCACTCGTCACCTACTTGCTTGGCATCTACCGCCAGCACCACAAACTGGCTCCCAAAGTCCCGTGCCAGCTCGCTGATGAGTTCCGGCCGGCGCACAGCGGCCGAGTTGATCGATACCTTATCAGCGCCGGCATCCAGTAACACCCCTACGTCATCCACTGATCCAATTCCACCACCAATGGTAAAAGGAATCTTCAGGTTCCGCGCAATTTTGCGGGCCAACGCGGCCAGCGTCTTGCGCTTCTCGTGGGTAGCAGTGATGTCCAGAAACACCAATTCATCGGCCCCTTCTTCGCTGTAGCGAGCGCCTAGTTCTACGGGGTCCCCAGCATCACGCAATTGGACAAAGTTGACCCCTTTTACGGTGCGCCCGTCTTTGATATCGAGGCAGGGTATGATTCGTTTTGCTAGCATTTTTTTAAAAAATTAAATCTTTCAAAGAAATCCGTCCCTCATAAATCGCTTTGCCAATAATGGCGCCAAAGCACCCTATCTCCCGCAATTCTTCTACTTCTTCTATGGCGGTCACTCCCCCGCTGGCGATCAGTTGTAAATCCGGAAATTCTGCTCTGATTTCCGCGTATAGTTCCCTGGCAGACCCGGCCAAAAGACCATCCTTGGAAACATCGGTGCAGATGGCGTAGCGTACCCCCGCCGCCAGGTAACGTTCGAGAAATGGCAGCAACTCTTCCTGGCTCTCCTCCTCCCAGCCACTAACGGCGATCTTGCCATTTTTGACATCGGCTCCCAAAATGATCCGTTCGGGACCAAAGCGTTCCAGCCACGACAGAAATAAATCAGGGTCTTTTACAGCTACCGTTCCGCCGGTGATCTGCCGGGCACCACATTCAAAAGCAATCCGTAAGTCATCGTCATGCTTGAGACCACCACCAAAATCGATGTGCAGATTGGTTTTGCTGGCAATGCGCTCTAAGACCTTGTGGTTAACGATGTGCTTGGCCCGGGCACCATCGAGGTCTACCAAATGCAGGCGGGTGATCCCAGCATCAGCAAAGGCTTTTGCTACCTCCAGGGGGTCTTCGTTATAGACCTTTTTTTGGCTGTAGTCGCCCTGGGTGAGGCGCACACACTTGCCATCAATAATGTCGATTGCGGGAATGATATGCATAGTTTAGTATTGTATCAACGATCAACTTTGCTGATCGTCACAATTTTTTTTGAGTTCACACGCTGACTTTTCCTAGCCACGGAGGCACGGAGACACGGAGTTTTTTGTCTTTCCTCCCTGAAATCTCCGTGTCTCAGTGCCTCTGTGGCCAATTCTGCTACAGCCTGCTATTGTGCTGTTCTTAAACTTCTAAAAAATCAAGTAAAATCCGCTCGCCCACACTGCCCGACTTTTCGGGGTGAAACTGCGTGGCGTAAAAATTATCCTTTTGCAGTACCGCACTGAAAGGGTGGATATAGTCGGTCTCAGCTACGGTATAAGGCCCCAGCTCTACGTAGTAACTGTGCACGAAATAAGCATGCTGGCCTTCCAGTTCGGCGCTCAGCCACGAGTTCTCATGTAAGCGCAAGGTATTCCATCCCATGTGGGGCACTTTCTCTCCTCGCTGCGGCTGGAAACGCTTCACAGCTTGAGGAATGATTCCCAAACATGGCGTATGATCATCTTCTTCCGAGTAATCACAAAGCAGCTGCATGCCCAAGCATACGCCTAGCACGGGTTGCGTTAAGCTTGGTATCAATTCGTCCAGGCCTTTTTGGCGGAGGAAGGCCATGGTGGTTCCCGCCGCACCAACCCCTGGAAAAATCACCTTATCGGCAGCACGGATGACATCGTGATCAGCAGTGAGCTGTGCCTCGTGCCCAATGCGCTCCATCGCGTAAAGCACCGAACGGACATTACCGGCATTGTAATCAATAATTGCAACTTTCATCTTACAGTATTCCTTTGGTGCTAGGCAATTGGGCATCACGCGCATCACGGCGTTTGGCCATTTTTATTGCTTTTGCTAAAGCTTTAAACGTCGCCTCAATTTTGTGGTGCTCATTGTCCCCTTCTACCTTGATGTTCAGGTTACAACGGGCAGCATCCGAGAAGGATTTGAAAAAGTGGAAAAACATTTCCGTTGGCATATCGCCAATTTTTTCGCGCTTGTATTCAGCGTCCCAAACAATCCAGGGACGGCCACCAAAATCAATAGCGACTTGGGCCAGTACGTCGTCCATGGGGAGGTAGAAGCCGTAGCGTTCAATACCGATTTTATTGCCTAATGCTTGCGCAAAAGCTTCGCCGAGCGCAAGGGCGGTATCTTCGATGGTGTGGTGCTCGTCGATGTGTAGATCTCCCTTTACGGTTACCTTAAGATCGCAACCGGAGTGGCGGGCCAGCTGATCCAGCATGTGATCAAAAAAACCGAGGCCGGTGTCCATCTTGCTTTGGCCAGTACCATCGAGACGGAGTTCTATCAAAATATCCGTTTCCTTGGTTTGGCGGTGTACGCGGGCTTCCCGGTTGCCCAGTTTCAGCAAGGCGTAGATGTCAGCCCAGCTCGTGGAGGTCAGCGCGATCGTCGTTTCTAATTCCTGGAGCTGCTCGGATGGTAGCTCATCGGCACCTAATTCCGGCGTATTGTTCATCCAGATGCCTTTAGCGCCGAGGTTTTTTGCCAGCTGCATATCTGTGAGGCGATCCCCAACAACGTAGCTATTGGCCAGGTCGTAATCGCCTTCCAGGTACTTTGTGAGCAGTGCCGTTCCTGGTTTCCGGGTAGGTTGATTGTCTTTTGCAAACGTGCGATCAATGATGATCTCTGAGAAAGTAATCCCTTCCCCGGCAAGGGTATCAACGATCATGTTTTGTGCAGGCCAGAAGGTATCTTCTGGAAAGCTATCCGTACCCAAACCGTCTTGGTTGGTAACCATGACCAGTTCGTAATCCAGTTCCCTGGCAACACGGCCCAGGTATTGGAATACTTCCGGGTAAAAAACGACTTTAGACAAGGCGTCCACCTGGTAATCTTCCGGTTCCAGATTAAGGGTACCGTCGCGATCGAGAAAGAGTATTTTCTGCATGGTTCTGTAGTTTCAAATATGGGATAATGAAAAATATATGTTATTGTACTATCTCTTGAAGCAGGATTGACCACGGATTAAACGGATCAGACGGATTTTCACGGATCCAAAATCTGTGTAAATCTTTTTGAGGCATCTAGTCTAACAGGTAATAAGATCAGTCATATCAGTTATCACTCTACGCTCTACTTAAAGTGGCGGTTTTACCGCTGCGTATCTCTCTACCTTTTCAGCCTCAGCTGACAAGGTCGGTTATTCTTGATAAGCCAGTAGGGCCCGAAACAACTTCTCGTTCTCCTCTGGCGTACCTACCGTAAACCGCAAGCATCCCTCGCAAAGATACTGCCGCGAACGATCGCGGACGATAATCCCCTTATTCATGAGGTAGTTGTAGATGCCTTGAGGGTCTTTCACTTGGGCCAGGATGAAGTTGGCACTAGAAGGATAAATCCGCTCGACAAACTCCAAACCACTGAGGTATTGCTGCAACAAGGTACGCTGACCCAACAAAACAGTAACTTGCTGGGCCTGCTCTTCCTGCTTTTCCAAAGCGGCAAGCGCGGCTTGCTGCGTTAGGCGATTCACATTGTAGGGCGGCTTCACGGCATTGAGTAATGTAATGATCTCGGGCGAGGAAAAAGCCATTCCCAATCGAATACCGGCCAAGCCCCAGGCTTTGGAAAACGTCTGCATAACCACCAAGTTGGGGTAGCGTTCCAGCCAACTGATGTAGGCCTCTCTGCCAGCGAAATCGACATAGGCTTCATCAATGACTACAATACCGGGGAATCCTTCCAATAACTGTTCAATATCACTGGCTGCAAAATCATTGCCGCTGGGATTGTTGGGCGTACAGAGCCAAAGGATTTTCGTTTTCTCATTGGCTGCTGCCAAAATAGCGGGCACATCCGGCACGAACCACTTCTTCAACGGTACGACTTTGACGCCCACGTTGTTAATATCCGCGCTCACCTGGTACATGCCGTAAGTGGGTGGCAGGATAATGACTTCGTCTTGCCCGGGTTCGCAAAAAATGCGAAAAAGAAGATCAATGATCTCGTCGCTGCCATTGCCCAGCATAATCTGGTTGGCAGGTATCCCTTTTAGTGTTTCCAACTTCGCCTTGACTGCTGCGGCACCAGGGTCGGGGTAGCGATTGAGTCCCGTTTCGTAGGGGTTTTCGTTGGCATCCAAATAAATGTCGGCAGTGCCTTTAAATTCGTCGCGAGCCGATGAGTAGGGTTTCAGCGCGGCAATATTGGGGCGTACCCACTGTTGGAGATCGAAGCTTGAAGGCATGGGATCAGGAATTTAGTTTTGCTAAACGAATGCTCACTGCGCGTTGGTGGGCAACAAGGGATTCGGCAGTGGCCATGGTTTCTACCGTTGGGCCAATATTTTGCAAACCTTCTTTACTCAGTTGCTGGTAAGTGATCTTCTTTACGAAAGCATCCAGGGAGACACCACTATACGCCCGGGCAAAGCCATTGGTGGGCAAAGTGTGATTGGTACCACTGGCGTAATCCCCTACCGACTCCGGCGTATAGTGCCCCATAAATACCGAGCCCGCGTTGATGATTCCGGCAGCCAATTCCTCGGGATGATCTACGGATAGAATCAGGTGTTCCGGAGCATAAGCGTTAATCAATTTTATTGCTTCCGCAGGACTGGCGACCACCAAAGTAGAACTATTAGCCAGGCTAGCTGCGGCAAACTCGCGGCGAGGTAAAGTTGCGAGTTGTTGTTCCGTCGCTTTCATTACGCGCCGGGCCATCTGCTCTGAATAAGTGACCAATACGACCTGGCTATCGGCACCATGCTCGGCCTGACTCAGGAGATCGGCCGCCACAAAATCGGGGTCGGCGGTCTCGTCGGCGACGACCATCACTTCGGAGGGGCCAGCGGGCATATCAATGGCCACGCCCAGTCTGCTGACCAACTGCTTGGCCACCGTCACGTAGGCATTGCCAGGACCAAAAATTTTGTAGGTAGCGGGAATGCTTTCGGTACCGTGCGCCATAGCTGCAATCGCTTGAGCTCCACCTACCCGAAAGATACGTTCCACCCCAGCTAACTGGGCCGCGTATAAAATGGCAGGATGTACCGTACCATCCTTTTGCGGGGGAGTACACAAAACAATCTCTTTACAACCCGCCAATTGGGCCGGCACTGCCAGCATGAGTACCGTTGAAAACAAAGGCGCTGTGCCACCCGGAATGTACAAGCCCACTCGCTCAATGCCTACGCTCTGCCGCCAACAACGCACTCCCGGCATAGTTTCTATCACCTGGGGAGTCTCCTCCTGAGCCGCGTGAAATTGCGCGATATTGTTTTTTGCCGTCTGGATAGCCGCGCGTAAATCTGCCGGGAGTTGTTCTGCCGCCAGTGCTATTTCTTCTTTGCTTACCGCCAATTCCGCCAGACGAACTCCGTCAAATTTGGCTGTAAAATTAAGCAACGCATCGTCACCGCGCGTAGCTACTTCTTGAAGGATGGCATTCACCGGTGCTTCGAGCTGGGCCAGATCCAGGGCTGGCCGCGCCAGAATTTCCGGCCATTTTTCGGGATCAGCATTTAGGTAAAGTTGCATAAGTAGCGTGAGATTTGATTATGAAATCATCATTAGGGCATACACCAAGGCAAGCCTCACCTTTAAAGGATCATTTTCTGAATCGGAACAATCAATATCCCCTCTGCTCCTTTGTCTTTGAGGGAATCAATGATATCCCAGAAGCGGTCTTCCGAAATAACGGTGTGGATCGAGCTCCATCCCGTCTGCGCGAGCGGCATGACGGTCGGGCTCTTCATACCGGGAAGTACGTTGATGATGTCTTGTACCGCTTCATCGCGAGCATTCATCAGGAGGTATTTGTTCTTGCGGGCCGTCAGGACCGACTGGATACGAAAGACCAGCTTGTCCAGAATTTGCTGTAGCTCGGGGGCTAAATCCTCGTTTTGAACAATCGATGCTTCCGACCGGAGGATTACTTCCTGTTCTACGAGGTTATTTTTGAAAAGCGTACTACCCGTGCTGACCAAGTCGCAGATAGCATCGGCCAAGCCAATATTGGGTGCGATCTCTACTGAACCGGAAATTTCGTGAATTTCGGCAGTAATCCCGTGACCGCTGAGGTATTGGCGCAGAGAATTGGGATAGGAGGTCGCGATACGCTTACCTTCTAACCACTGAGGCCCGGAATAGTCGGTCTGCCGTGGCGTGGCGATAGACAAACGGCATTTAGAAAAACCCAGTGCCAGCGCTTCTTTGATATTTTTCTCTTTCTCGATCACCGTATTCTGGCCAATGATCCCGATGTCAGCGACACCGTCTTGTACGTATTGGGGAATATCGCCATTGCGGAGATAGAGTACGTCGATGGGAAAGTTTCGCGCGGAAGCCTTTAGTTGGTTGCGGCCGTTGTCGATACTGATGCCACATTCTTTTAAAAGCTTGAGCGAATCATCGAGTAAACGCCCGGATTTTTGTACAGCTACTTTAAGTCGGTTGGCCATTTTGGAGTTATTTATGGTTTGGAACAGTATTTTCCGATTTGTGTTGGAGGAGGGACCACTTATTTCCGTCAATTTTTTGAGCATTTGGGGAAATAAAAAAAGGCCTTCCGCGACTAACGGAAGACCTTTTAATTGTGTGTTAATTCAGTAATTATGCACGCATCAGATCACCATTCGCCGCAAAAGCAAAGCCTGAATGATGATGATGTACAAAAGTTACGTTCATAATTGCTAAAGAAGTGGTGTGGGGCGGAATCGAACCGCCGACACATGGATTTTCAGTCCATTGCTCTACCAACTGAGCTACCGCACCAACCTATAATAGT
>Ga0208304_10001652_pt1 | contig 10613 bp, 9 predicted proteins | sample ColrivemetaGS713_FD_187603 | JGI IMG/M metagenome (GOLD analysis project Ga0208304, IMG submission 187603) | Estuarine microbial communities from the Columbia River estuary - Flood tide ETM metaG S.713 (SPAdes) (version 2) | ecosystem: Environmental > Aquatic > Marine > Intertidal zone > Estuary... | reverse complement strand
GATCGCCGATACGCTGGTTCACGAATGGCCCGATGAGAACGACCTCGCTGATATCGCCACCCGTGCGGCAGGCGTTGCACGCTCATTGGGGCTAGAACCTCGTGTGGCTTTCGTTAGCTTCTCGACGTTCGGCTATCCGATTTCCGAGCGTGCGCAGAAAATGCACCTCGCGCCTGATGTGCTCGACGCGCGCGGCGTGGATTTCGAATACGAGGGCGAAATGACGGTTGATGTGGCCCTGAATCCCAACGCCGCCGCCGCTTATCCGTTCTCGCGACTGTCTGGCCCGGCGAATATTCTCGTGGTTCCTGCGCGGCATTCGGCATCGATTTCCGTGAAGTTGATGCAGGAAATGGCCGGGGCGACGGTTATTGGTCCGATCCTGACAGGCGTGCCAAAGCCGATCCAGATCCTACCCACCGGGGCGACGGTCAATGACATCATGAACATGGCGGTTATGGCCGCCAGCCGCATCGGTGCCAAAGGCTAATGACGGTTTTTTGCCTCGGGTCGATCAACATCGACAATTTCTACCGCCTGCCGCATCTGCCGCAGGCGGGCGAGACCTTGGCTGCGACCCATCACTTTCAGGGTTTGGGTGGCAAGGGCATCAATCAATCCATCGCCGCGCAGCGCGCTGGGGCGAGCGTGGTGCATATCGGAGCTATTGGCCAAGGGAATGCGTGGATTGAGCGTGAGTTGACGCGCCACGGCATTGCAATGGATGCGATCGCGCGGGTTGAGGCAGGGACGGGTCACGCCGTTGTCGCGGTTGATGATGCGGGTGAAAATCAGATCATTATCTTTTCCGGGGCCAATGTGGCGCAATCACTGCCCGGCATCGAATCAGCCCTGTCAGCGGCCAAGCCCGGCGATACATTGCTGGTGCAAAACGAAACTTCGCACCAAATCGAGGCCGCCCAGCGCGCCCGCGATCTTGGTCTGAATGTTTTCTATTCCGCCGCCCCTTTCGCGCTGGAACCTTTGCAAGCCATGCTCCCATTCGCGACCCATATCCTGCTGAATGCGGTCGAGGCAGAGGCACTGGTCGAAGCCACGGGAACCCCGCTTGCCGAGCTGCCGGTTCAGGCGGTTATCGTCACCCGTGGCTCACAGGGCGCTGAGTGGATTTCCGCAGGGTTAGAGCCGCTTTTTACCCCGTCTTTCCCCGTGGACCCCGTCGATACCACGGGCGCAGGAGATTGCTTTGCCGGGTCGCTGGCTGCGGCCCTAGATCAAGGAAAGCCGCGCGCCGAGGCGATGCGCTATGCCGCCGCCGCCGCCGCTTTGCAGGTCACGCGGATGGGCACTGCCGACGCCATGCCGACCCGTTCCGATGTCGAGGCTTTTCTGCGCGAAGATAGTTAACCCACGGAAACGCCGCAAGCGTGCCACGATTTTGTCCCAATTGGGGGTTCTTTCAGGAGTTAACGCGACACTCGCTCAAAACCCGAGAGGACAGCCATGAACACCCAGGTTGATACCGCCCAGAATATCCTTGCCACTGGTGAACAACGCGAACTGCAATTGCCCGCCGGTGCTGGCGTGGCCCTCGCGGTGCTTTTGGGCTCGGTGATGTGGTTGGGGATCTTTGCGCTGGTCCTGATGTAAGGACAGCGTGGGGGCAGGCCGCAAACAGCGGCCCGCCCAATTCGATATCAGTCTTTTCCAGCCACGCGCGCATTGCGCGTTGCAATCAACTTCAGACGCAGCGCGTTCAATCGAATGAAGCCCTCTGCGTCCTTCTGGTCATAAGCGCCCGCGTCCTCTTCGAACGTCACATGCGCCTCGGAATAGAGCGAATGCTCTGACCAGCGCGCAACCGTCCGCACCGAGCCCTTATACAGCTTCACGCGCACCGTTCCGGTGACATGCTCTTGTGACTTGTCGATCAGCGCCTGCATCATTTCGCGCTCTGGTGAATACCAGAACCCGTTATAGATCAGCTCGGCATAGCGCGGCATGATCGAATCTTTCAGATGGCCCGCACCTGAATCCAGCGTGATTTGCTCAATGCCACGATGCGCTTCCAGCAACACGGTGCCGCCCGGCGTCTCATAGACCCCACGCGATTTCATGCCAACGAACCGGTTCTCGACCAGATCCAAACGACCAACGCCGTGTTTCCCGCCAAGCTCATTCAGCTTGGTCAAGATCCCGGCCGGAGTCATCTTCTCACCGTTGATCGCCACTGCATCGCCGCGCTCGAACTCGATCTCGACCATTTCGGGCTGATCCGGCGCATCCTCAGGCGAAACCGTGCGCTGATAGACATATTCCGGCGCTTCATCGCCCGGATTCTCCAGAACCTTACCCTCGGATGAGGTGTGCAACAGGTTCGCATCCACCGAGAACGGCGCTTCGCCGCGCTTGTCCTTGGCGATTGGGATCTGGTTCTGCTCGGCGAATTCCAAAAGCTTGGTGCGGCTGCTCAAATCCCACTCACGCCACGGCGCGATGACACGGATCGACGGGTCCAGCGCATAACACGCCAGCTCGAACCGAACCTGATCGTTGCCCTTGCCGGTCGCCCCATGCGCCACGGCGTCGGCGCCATGCTCATGCGCGATCTGCACAAGATGCTTGGAAATCAGCGGGCGCGCAATCGAGGTGCCCAGCAGATACAGCCCCTCATACAGCGCATTGGCGCGGAACATCGGGAACACGAAATCCCGCACGAACTCTTCGCGCGCATCCAGAATATGGATATTTTCGGGCTTAATGCCCATCAGCTCGGCTTTGCGGCGCGCGGGTTCAAGTTCCTCGCCCTGGCCGAGGTCGGCGGTGTAGGTAATCACCTCGCAACCGTATTCGGTTTGCAGCCATTTCAGGATGATCGAGGTATCGAGCCCGCCTGAATAGGCCAGCACGACTTTTTTGGGCGCGGACATGCGGAATTCTCCCATGGGAATGAAACGCGCATTGGCTAACCCCTTTGCGGGCTGCGCGCAACACCCAGCGGTGATTGACAAGCCTTGGTCACACACCGAAGAATGCGCCCATCACCGAAGGTTGCAGGAGAAGACCAATGCTCGGGTTTCAGTTGTTTCTACATTCGCTACGCATGATATTCGGCAATTTTGGCGCGGCGGTCCGGGTGACAATCCCCGTGTTGGTGTTTTCTGCCGTGATTTACATTTGGATGTTTGCTCAATTCGGCACAACGTTTGTCGGCGCTACTTGGGACGCCAGCGATCCTCAGCGTGCCTTTAGCCAGATACCAGACGGGTTCGCGCTGTTCGTTGTCATCTTTGCCGTTGGCGGGACTATCACCTTTTTATGGACGGCAACCGCGTGGCACCGGTTTATCCTGCTCGAAGAGACCCCCGGATCAACAGGCCCGCGTTGGGATGGCGGCGCGATCTGGCGCTATTTCAAAGCCGGCTTCATCCTTGTGCTGCTCATGATCGCGGCGACCTTGGCCCTCAGCATCATTATGATGATCGTGATGATCATTCTCGCACAGCTTTCCATACCACCTATGCTGATCGGACTATTGTCCAGCTTTTTGATGTTCGTGCTACTGGTTCTCGTTTTCTACCGTTTGTCGCCGATACTCCCATCCGCAGCCGTTGGAACTGGTCTGAAAATGAGCGAGGCTTGGGATGCAACACGTGGCGCAGGCTGGTCGCTGATTGTCTTGGCGGTCGTTTCCGTTCTCGCGGGCATGGCGATCAGCATCCCCGGCGAGATCCTGCTGAGCGCCGCCCCGGTTTTGGGAGTGATCTGGCAAATCGGCGTGCAATGGATCAGCAGCCTGTTCGGCATCTCGATCCTGACCACGATCTACGGCGTTTATGTTGAAAAGCGAGACCTGAATGTCTGAGCAGCGTCCAGAGCTTCTGCGTGGCGTGGTGCACCCGTGGCACCACGATATTTTCGGCCATATGAACGTGCGCCACTACGCGCCGTTCTTCGATGACGCGTCGTTCTTTTTGTATACGGCGATGGAAATCCCGATCAACTGGATGATTGCGGAGTTCGGGGTGCATATCGTGTCCGCCAAAGCCGAGACGAATTTCATCAAGGAACTGGTCGCAGGCGACGGCTTTATCATCGACGGTGCCGTCAGTCGTATCGGCACGCGCAGTGCGACGTTCCACTTGCGAATGATCCATGCCGAAACCGGCGCTCTGCACGCGACCTACGACCTGACCGAGGTGTTCTTTGACCCTAAGACCCGCAAATCGGCAGCGATGCCCGAGGCGGTGCGCACGCGGTTGGAAAAGCATCTTGTGGCGGGATAGAATTCAGCCCTGAACGATGAACAAAAGGTTAATCGTTCAGGGCTAAGTGTTTGATTTCGTTTAATTTGGTGAAATGTCCCACCGTGGGACACTTCAAGCGACCCTATAGCACGTAGCGGCTCAAATCAGCCGAGCGCGCCAAATCGCCGATGCTTTCCTCAACATAAGCCGCATCCACAACCACCGCTTGCCCGGCCCGATCCGGCGCTGCAAACGACAGCTCCTCGAACACCCGTTCCAGCACCGTATACAGCCGCCGCGCGCCAATATTCTCAACCGAGCGATTAACCTCAGCCGCAATCGCCGCCAGAGCCCTGATCCCGTCGTCGGTGAAGGTCACCTCAACTTCCTCAGTCCCCATCAGCGCCGAATATTGCCGAGTCAGCGCGTTATCCGTTTCCGTCAGAATGCGCACAAAATCATCCTCGGTCAGCGCGCGCAATTCCACCCGGATCGGCAAACGACCCTGAAGTTCCGGCAGCAAATCCGACGGCTTGGCGACATGAAACGCGCCCGAGGCGATGAACAGGATATGATCGGTTTTCACCGCCCCATGTTTCGTGCTGACCGTCGTGCCTTCGATCAGCGGCAGCAAATCCCGCTGCACACCTTCACGGCTCACATCCGCACCCCGCGCGTCGGCCCGGGCACATACTTTGTCGATCTCATCGAGAAACACGATCCCGTTTTGCTCGACCGCCTCCAAGGCTGCGGCTTTGATCGACTCTTCGTCGAGCAATTTGTCAGCCTCTTCCGAAATCAGCAATTCATGGCTCTCGCCAACCGTCAGCCGCTTTTTCACGGTCCGCCCGCCAAAGGCTTTGCCGAACAGGTCGCCAAGGTTCATCCCCTGCGCCTGCATGCCCGGAATTTCCATCATCGGCATCGACGGCGCAGCCTCGGTTAGCTCCAGCTCGATGATCGTGTCATCCAATTCCCCGGCGCGCAGTTTCTTCCGAAACAAATCCCGCGTGCCGCTGCGGGCGTCTTTCCCGGCGATCGCATCCAAAACGCGCTCTTCGGCATTAGCCTGCGCGCTGGCGTTGACCTGACTGCGCATATCTTCGCGGGTCATGATCATCGCGGCATCGACCAGATCGCGGATAATCTGCTCCACGTCGCGGCCGACATAGCCAACCTCGGTGAACTTGGTTGCTTCGACCTTCAGGAACGGCGCGCGCGCAAGTTTCGCCAAGCGGCGGCTGATCTCGGTTTTGCCAACGCCCGTCGGCCCGATCATCAAGATATTCTTTGGATAGACCTCTTCTTGCATCGCCGGGTCCAATTGCTTGCGCCGCCAGCGATTGCGCAGGGCGACGGCCACGGCGCGTTTGGCGTCCGATTGGCCAATGATGAAACGGTCGAGTTCCGAAACGATTTCACGAGGGGTCAGGGCTGTCATTTGCGGATTGTCTCCACCGTCAGATTTCCATTTGTATAAACGCAGATCGAGGCGGCAATCGCCATTGCCTTGCGCGCAACCTCTTCGGCTGACAGGTCGCTTTCCATCAATCCGCGCGCTGCTGCCAAGGCAAAATTCCCGCCCGAGCCAATTGCGGCGATATCATTTTCCGGCTCTAACACATCGCCCGCGCCCGTAATCACCAGCAGATCCGCGCCATCTGTGACGATCAGCATGGCCTCAAGATTGCGCAGGTATTTATCCATGCGCCAGTCTTTCGCCAATTCGACACAAGCCCGCGACAATTGACCGGGCGATGCCTCGAGCTTCTTCTCTAGGCGCTCAAGCAAGGTGAACGCATCTGCTGTAGAGCCCGCGAACCCGGCGACGATCTCGCGTCCCGGTGCGCCGATACGGCGAACTTTGCGCGCCGACCCTTTGATTACGGTTTGCCCAAGGCTGACTTGTCCGTCACCCGCCACAACGACTTCGCCGCCACGCCGCACAGCGACGATGGTTGTGCCATGCCAGCCGGGGAATTTTTCTTCCGCCATCGCGAACCTCTTTTCTCAACATTTGACCCTATATGGCCGCGCAGCCCGGCTATCACAAGAACCCCCTCTGGCGGGGGTCGTCCGGTGGCGCTAGTCTTTGCGGATGAAAACGGTTCATCCCCCAATGTTTTTGCCTGATCCCGATGCGACACATCGGCTTGCGCAGTCGCTGTTGCCGCTGCTGGGCGCGGGCGATGTCGTGTTGCTTGAGGGTGAGATTGGCGCTGGAAAAACCCACTTTGCACGCGGGCTTATTCAGTCGCTGGTGTCCGAGGACGTTCCGTCGCCGACATTTACCTTGGTGCAAACCTATCTCGCGCCGGAGTTCGAGATTTGGCATGCCGATCTTTACCGCCTATCGCATCCTGATGAAGCCATAGAGCTGGGTCTTACCGAAGCTTTTGAAAGCGCGCTTTGTTTGGTGGAGTGGCCGGACAAGCTGGGCTCTGATCGGCCAAAAACGGCTCTAACACTGCGGTTTTTGACCCATAATGAGGGGCGAAAGGTGCAATTCCTTTCAGACAATGAAGCTTGGGCAGAGCGGCTTAGAGAGATCGAGAATGTTTGAACCGAACCCGAAGCCGCGCGTATTTGGCATTGCCCCCGGCGCTGACTTTCCCGTTGCTCTGGCAGATGGGTTGCGGGCGCGTATGTCTGGCAAACCGCCCGAAGCGATGGCGCGCGTCGAGGTGATCGTGAACACGGCCCGCATGAAAGAGCGCCTGCTGAGTACTTTGGTTTCGCAAGGGCCGGGCTTTTTGCCGCGCATTCGGCTGATCGAAGACTTGGCCGATACTGAGGTGCCGGAAAACCCGTTGCGCAGCCGCTTGGCCTTGGCGCAGGCTATTCGCGCGTTGCTTCAACAAGAGCCTGACCTCGGCCCCAGTACCGCCGCGTTTTCGCTGGCGGACAGCCTGTTTCGTTTGCTCGATGAAATGCAAGGCGAAGGCGTGGGTCTGGATGTCTTGACGCGTTTGGATGTCAGCAATCATTCGGATCATTGGACCCGGTCGCTCAAGTTCATTCGGCTGATTTCCGATTTTCTCGGCCCTGTTTCGGGTGGCCAAGGTCGGTTGCGACGCGCAATCGAAGCGCTGGTTTTGGATTGGAAAGAGAACCCGCCGCAGCATCCGATTCTGGTCGCGGGGTCCACCGGTTCCCGGGGTCCGTCAGCGATATTGATGCAAGCCGTCGCGCGGTTGCCGCAAGGCGCTTTGGTGCTGCCCGGCTTTGACGAGGCGATGCCAGCTACGGTTTGGCACGGGTTCGACGATCCGCTTCACAACGAGGATCATCCGCAATTTCGCTACGCTCGGTTGATGGATGCTTTGCAGATCGAAGCCGCAGATGTCGCACGATGGACAGAGCAACCAGCCCCCGACCCGGCGCGCAATGCCTTGGTGTCGCTAGCGTTGCGTCCGGCCCCGGTAACAGATCAGTGGTTGCGTGATGGTGGGGCTTTGGGCGACCTTTTGGAAGCGACGCGCGGCATCACGCTGACCGAATCAAACGGGCCGCGACAAGAAGCGCTTTCGATTGCGTTATGTCTGCGGCAAGCGGCGGTTGATGGAAAAAAGGCGGCACTCATAACGCCGGATCGAACTTTGGCACGGCGTGTTACGGCGGCACTGGACCGCTGGGGCATTCGGCCAGACGACTCGGCGGGCCGGCCTTTGGCTCTGTCCGCGCCGGGGCGTTTTATGCGCCTTTGTGCTGATCTGCAAAACCAGTCTATCTCGTCCGAAGCGCTTGTCGCGTTGCTCAAGCACCCGATAGCCCATAGCGCGACGGATCGCGGCCCGCACCTGCGGCATCTGCGCGATTTTGAGCTGCATGTTCGCAAAAACACGATGCCGTATCCTGATGCGGATGCGCTAGGCAAATGGGCTGCGAAAGCTGAGGATCGCGACCCTTGGGTGGATTGGCTTTTGCATGGGATCGGATTGCTCGAAGGGCCATCGATAAGACCGCTATCCGCATGGATTGATGCGCATCTGCGATTGGCAGAGCACTTGTCTGCGGGCGTTAGCGGCGACAGCACCGGCGAGTTGTGGAAAGCCGAAGCGGGCGACCGCATGCAGGCAATGTTCAAAGAGCTATCCGAACAGGCCGAGTATGGCGGCGAGATCCTCAGCCAAGAGTATTCGGCATTGTTAGACACTGTATTGGCCAGTCGCGAAGTCCGCGAGACCGTCGAAAGCTACCCCGGCGTGATGATCTGGGGAACGCTGGAAGCGCGGGCGCAGGGTGCTGATCTCATCATTTTAGGCGGGCTGGTCGAAGGCACATGGCCGTCGTCACCGCAGCCTGATCCGTGGTTCAACCGGCAGATGCGCCACGATGCGGGGTTGTTGCTGCCGGAACGCCAAATTGGTTTGTCGGCACATGATTTTCAACAAGCGATCGCCGGGGCGGAAGTTGTCCTGTCGCGCGCCAAACGAAATGCCGAGGCTGAGACCGTTCCATCGCGATGGTTGAACAGACTGACAAATCTGATCGCGGGTTTGCCCGATCAAAATGGACCCGCAGCGCTGAAAGCAATGCGCGCGCGTGGCCAGCGATGGATTGATTTGACGCAGGCCTATGATGCGGATCTGTCCGATGCGCCCGAGGCCGCCCATATTCGCAACCCGCGCCCCGCGCCCGCTCCTCCTGTGTTTGCGCGCCCAACGGAATTGTCGGTTACGCGGATCGAGAAACTGATACGCGACCCCTATGCGATTTACGCGGAATACGTGCTGAAACTGCGGCGCCTTGACCCCCTTGCACCGGAACCCGACGCGCGCGTCAAAGGCACGGTCTTGCACCGGGTATTGGATCACTATGTTCGGGAGTATCCGCCAGGAACCAATGGCAGCATTGAGGCCTTTTTGGCAATCGCAGAGACGATTTTGGCCGAAGAATGCCCTTGGGAGGCCGTCCGTCTACATTGGTTGGCCCGGCTGCGCCAAACGGCCTCGGCCTTTGTTGTGTGGAACGCTAATATAAAGGCCGAGTTGGTTGTGGCTGAAGAGAAGGCACGGATGCAATTGACCGACCCGCCGTTTGTCTTGACCGGCAAACCCGACCGGATCGACCGAACGCCTGACGGGCAGGCGCAGATATATGATTATAAAACCGGGCAATTGCCCTCTGCGACGCAACAAGACCTGTTCAACAAACAGCTCATTTTGCTGGCGATCATGGTTGAAGACGGGGCGTTCGGTGATCTTGGACCGCTGCCCGTGAGTGGTGCGGAATACGTTGGCTTGGGGACCGACTTTAAGCAATCCAAGGCCAATGTCTCGCCTGACAATCTGGCCAAGCACCGTGCGGAATTGGCCAAGTTGCTTAGGGACTATATGTCACCCACCCAAGGCTACACAGCGATGCGCGCTGTCGCGAAAGAAGACCGAATTGAAGACTATCACCCACTCGCGCGGCGTGGAGAGTGGCAACCGTCGGACCCGTCAGAAACAATTTTCGTGGGGGATCATGATGGATGAAGCGACACTGCGACAGGTTGAAGCCGCTGATCCGGGTGCCTCGACATGGCTGTCGGCGAATGCGGGATCGGGGAAAACCAAGGTTCTAACAGATAGGGTTGCACGACTGCTTTTGCATGAAACGCCGCCGCAACGGATTTTGTGCCTGACCTATACCAAGGCGGCGGCGAGCGAGATGCAAAACCGTTTGTTTCGCCGATTGGGCGAATGGGCGATGCTGCCGGATGCCGAGTTGATCGCAGAATTGACCAAGCTGGGCGAAAACGTCGAGGCCAAGCCGGACATCTTGCTTAGGGCGCGGCGGTTGTTTGCGCGCGCTATCGAGACGCCGGGCGGTTTGAAAATTCAAACCATCCACGCGTTTTGTAGCGCCGTTTTGCGCCGTTTTCCCTTGGAGGCGGCTGTCTCGCCCGACTTTGCCGAAATCGAGGAACGCAGCCTGCAACAGTTGCGCATTGAGCTGTTGGATCGTTTAGCGCAGGGACCGAATGCAGGTGTCTTGTCTAATCTTTTGACCCGGCTGAGCGAAGATGCGTTTGGGCGACTTTTGCAAGATTTGGGCAAGCATAGAGACGGTTTTGAAGATCAAACACCCGATTTCGAGGCGATTTTCGATTTGCCGAAGGGTTACAGCGAGGCGCAGCTTTTGGCGGATGCCTTCGACGGCGATGAACTGGATTTGTTTGCGCGAATCTCACCGCATCTTCGGGCAGGTGGACCGAACGATCATAAGTTGGCAACGGCGCTCGCGCCGATCACGGCCCTGAACTTGAACGCAATCGCCGTGCTCGAGACCAAGCTGCTTTTCGGCGCGGGAGCCAAAGCGGCTTTCGAAGCCAAAGTCGGCAAGACGATGAACAAAGACACGCTGACGGCCGTAGGCCGCGATGATGCAGAGGCGATGGATGCCTTGGCGCTTCGGATC
>Ga0208304_10001599_pt1 | contig 10801 bp, 12 predicted proteins | sample ColrivemetaGS713_FD_187603 | JGI IMG/M metagenome (GOLD analysis project Ga0208304, IMG submission 187603) | Estuarine microbial communities from the Columbia River estuary - Flood tide ETM metaG S.713 (SPAdes) (version 2) | ecosystem: Environmental > Aquatic > Marine > Intertidal zone >... | reverse complement strand
GCGATCACCAAAGAACTCATTGAAATCATCTCGGGCGCTGAGGCGCTCTGACCCGGCTCAACGGAGACTAACATGGCAAAAGCACCAACAAAGGCCGCTGGCAAGATTACTCAGGTAATCGGCGCGGTTGTAGACGTGCAGTTCGAGGGTGACCTTCCGGCCATTCTGAACGCACTTGAAACCAACAACAACGGCAAGAAACTGATCCTGGAAGTGGCGCAGCACCTTGGCGAAAGCACCGTGCGTGCGATCGCTATGGACGCGACCGAAGGTCTGGTTCGTGGCGAAGCCGTGTCTGACACTGGCGCACCGATTTCGGTTCCGGTGGGTGACGCAACCCTCGGCCGCATCCTGAACGTCATCGGCGAACCCGTTGACGAAAAAGGCCCGGTCAATGCCAAAGAACACCGCGCAATCCACCAGCCGGCCCCCGACTTTGCGTCGCAGTCGACTGCTTCGGAAGTCCTCGTGACCGGCATCAAGGTCGTGGACCTTCTGGCCCCCTACGCAAAGGGCGGTAAGATCGGTCTGTTCGGCGGCGCCGGCGTGGGCAAAACCGTTCTCATCATGGAACTGATCAACAACATCGCAAAAGTGCACTCGGGCTATTCCGTGTTCGCCGGTGTTGGTGAGCGGACCCGTGAAGGCAACGACCTTTACCACGAAATGATCGAATCCGGCGTTATCGTTCCGGACGATCTGACCAAGTCCAAAGTGGCCCTTGTCTATGGCCAGATGAACGAACCGCCGGGGGCCCGTATGCGCGTGGCTCTGTCGGGTCTGACCCTTGCAGAACAGTTCCGTGACCAGTCGGGCACCGACGTTCTGTTCTTCGTCGACAACATCTTCCGCTTTACCCAAGCTGGTTCCGAGGTTTCGGCGCTTCTGGGTCGTATCCCTTCGGCCGTGGGCTATCAGCCGACACTGGCGACCGACATGGGCGCGCTGCAGGAACGCATCACCTCGACCAAGGCTGGTTCGATCACCTCGGTTCAGGCCATCTACGTTCCCGCCGACGACCTTACCGACCCCGCACCGGCAACCTCGTTCGCCCACCTCGATGCGACCACCGTGTTGTCGCGTGCGATTTCCGAACTCGGCATCTACCCGGCTGTGGACCCGCTCGACTCCACCTCGCGTCTGATGGACCCCGCTATTGTTGGCGTGGAACACTACGAAGTGGCCCGTTCGGTTCAGGGTATCCTCCAGCGCTACAAGTCGCTGCAGGACATCATCGCCATCCTCGGGATGGACGAACTTTCGGAAGAGGACAAACTGACCGTTGCCCGCGCCCGTAAGATCCAGCGCTTCCTGTCGCAGCCCTTCGACGTTGCGAAAGTGTTCACTGGTTCGGACGGCGTTCAGGTTCCGCTGGATGTCACCATCAAGTCGTTCAAGGCCGTTGTGGCCGGCGAATACGACCACCTGCCCGAAGGCGCCTTCTACATGGTTGGCGGCATCGACGAAGTGATCGCAAAAGCCGAACGTATGGCCGCAGCAGCGGCCTAAGGGGGACCCCATGGCAGATACCCTGCAGTTTGACCTCGTCAGCCCCGAACGGCGCCTCGCGTCGTTCGAGGCCCGCGAGGTTCAGATCCCGGGCGCGGATGGCGATATGACCGCCATGCCGAACCACGCTCCGACGATCACAACGCTGCGGCCCGGCATTCTCCGGGTCGTTCACAGCGGTGGCACCGACGAATATGTGGTTTCCGGCGGTTTCGCTGAAATCACCGCCAATAGCGTGTCTGTTCTTGCCGAACAGTCGCTGCACAAGGGCGAGGTGACCCAAGCTGTCTATGACAAGATGCTGGCAGAGGCCCGCAACGCCCATGATACCGCCAAGGAAACGTTCAAGAACGAACCTGGTCCGGTTGATGATGCGGCCAAGCTTTTGGCGGATATGGTCGCCATTGGCGGTCACATCGGTCTGACCGCTAACAACTAAGACTGGTTTCCAGTCCACTCAAAAGGCCCCGATGTTTCGGGGCCTTTTTGTTTTTGTGATTAGGGACGACACGGGGCATTGGGTGAAATTCCAAGCTTGATGCACGGCAGGATTGTGTCTAACAAGTTTGGACAGGCCCGAGGCGCGACCCAAACGGGCCCATTATTTCTTTGCTTGATCCAATTTATGCCACTTTTCTTTTTTATCCACGGCCCGAGAGAGGCCCTTTATTAAAAGACCCATGAAACGACTGGAGACTCATCAGATCGGAATCGCGCAAGGCGACGTCGTCCTGTTTTCTGACTTCGAACATGACGGTGAAATGTGGACGGGCAGTGGCCCGCGCCAATTCCGGTCTGTTGTCCGATTCAAGGAACGGTTCAAATCCATACCCGCAGTGCGCGTCTGGCTTACGATGTGGGATGCGTCGAGTGAAACCAACGCAAGGATGGACGTCCAATCCGAAGACGAAACCGAGGAAGGGTTTACGATTGTTTTTCGGACATGGGGCGACACGAAAGTTGCCCGAGTCCGTGTAGGATGGCAGGCCATCGGCGATTTGCCCTACGCCGATGACTGGACCCTGTATTAGGTTATTGGCGGGCTAGATCAGCCGGCCGAGTACATGCCTTCGTAAATCGGGGCGAGCGTGCTGTCGTCAAACAGCGACGACACAGAGGTGCCGTTCCAGATGTTCAAGATCGCTTGGGCGAACATCGGTGCGGTCGGCACGATCCGGATATTCTTGCAGGCTTTGACGGCTGCGGTCGGTTCGATCGAGTCGGTGATGACAAGCGACTTCATTACCGAATTGGTGATCCGTTCAACCGCAGGGCCGGACAGAACGCCGTGGGTGATATAGCTGTGAACTTCGGTCGCGCCGTGTTCGATCAGCACCTCAGCGGCTTTGCATAGGGTGCCGGCGGTGTCGCAAATGTCATCGACGATGATACATTTCTTGCCGCGCACGTCGCCGATCACGGTCATTTCGGCAACTTCACCGGCCTTTTCGCGGCGCTTGTCGACGATGGACAGCGGTGCGCCAATACGCTGGGCGAGTTCGCGGGCGCGGGCCACGCCACCCACGTCAGGCGATACGACCATGATGTCTTCCATCTGGCCTTTGAAATGGTGCTTTACGTCCAAGGCAAACACGGGCGAGGCATAAAGGTTGTCGACTGGCAGATCGAAAAAGCCCTGAATCTGGGCGGCGTGCAGGTCCATGGTCAGGACCCGTTCGATACCGCTTTCAGCGATCAGGTTGGCCACCAGTTTGGCGCTGATCGGGGTGCGGGCCTTGGTCCGGCGGTCCTGACGGGCGTAACCGAAATAGGGGATGACAGCCGTGATGCGCCCTGCGGATGACCGCTTGAGCGCATCTGCGATGATCAGCAGTTCCATCAGGTTGTCGTTTGCAGGGTTCGAAGTTGGCTGGATGATGAACATATCCTCGCCGCGCACATTTTCGTAAACTTCGACAAAGATTTCCTGATCGTTAAAGCGTTCGACCCGCGCGTCGACCAACCCGACCGACATGCCGCGATGCATCGACATCCGCCGCGCCACGGCCGAGGCCAACGTGCGATTGGCGTTGCCGGAAATGAGTTTCGGTTCGTTGAAGTTCGGCATTGGACCTGTCCCTAGGATCACCGTCACACCGGTGACGGATTCGTGTCGTTGACACCGCCTAGCACAGAGCTACGGTCAGGCAAAGAAACGACAGGGCAGGGAGAGCCACAATGCCGCACATCGACTATTATTTTTCGACGATTTCGCCCTTTACCTATCTGGCGGGCAATCGGCTCGAAGAAATCGCGGCGCGGCATGGGGCGACGATCATCTATAAGCCCTTTGATATCGGCGCGATCTTTGGCCGGACGGGTGGCACGCCGCCCAAGGACAGGCACCCCAACCGGATGGCTTATCGCGCGCAGGAACTGCGGCGGGGCGCGAAAAAGGCAGGTCTGCCGATGAATATGCAACCAGCCTTTTTTCCGGCCAATGGGGCACCTGCCGCCTATGCGATCATTGCTGCGCAAAAAGAGGGCGGGAATGTGGGCGCATTGGTCCAAAACGTTCTTCGCGCGGTCTGGGCCGAGGACAAGAACATCGCCGAGGATGCGGTGATCCGCGATTGCCTGACCGCTGCCGGTTTTGAGGCTTCCGTTGCTGACAAGGGCCTGTTCACCGCCGCCGACACCTATGAGGCCAATCTAGAAGAGGCCATAACGCGCGGTGTCTTTGGGTCGCCGTTCTATATCACCGACACCGACGAACGCTTTTGGGGCCACGACCGTCTGGACGATCTCGACCTGCATCTTTCGGGCAAGCTGTAAATTTCGGCGGGCGCGGCTGGTTCCCGCTGCGCCCGACCTTTTAGCCTTTCAACAGCTCAAGGAACTGGTCCACGTCCTGTTCGGTTGTGGACCAACTGCAGACCAGACGCGCCGAAAGCGCCTCGTCCTCGGGGCCTTCCAGCGGCTGATCGCCCGGCCAGAAATAATAGTAGGCCCCCGCCTCCATCGCGCGCTTGTGGCCCGAACGGGGCCAGCTGGCAAAGACGGCATTGCCTTGGGTCGGGTGCAGCAGCTTGGCCCCCGGAATGCTGGACAGACCTTCGGACATCCGCTTGCCCATCGCATTCGCGTGGCTGGCCATGTCATGCCACAGGTTGTCGGTCAGATAGGCCTCCATCTGGGCGGACAGATAGCGGTGTTTCGAAAACAGATGCCCGCCCCGTTTCCGGCGCAGTTCGAATTCCCAAGCGAGGGTGGGATCAAAGATCACCACGGCCTCGACCCCCATCAACCCGTTCTTTGTGCCACCGAACGACAAGATGTCGATCCCAGACTTCCACGTCATTTCAGCGGGCGTGCAGCCGGCGGACACAACCGCGTTGGAAAAACGGGCCCCGTCCATATGGCTCCGAATGCCTGCCGCCTTGGCGATGCTGGTCAGTTCGCGGATTTCATCAAGCGAATAGAGCGCGCCCTGTTCGGTGATATTGGTGATCGACAGAGCGCCCTTTTGGACATTGTGAACACCGGCACGGGCAGTGAACCGGATCGCGGCCCTCAGGGCGTCAGGGTCGATCTTGGCGTCCTTGCCTTCGAGCAGGGTCAGTTTCGCGCCGCCGGTATAGAATTCGGGGGCCGCGCATTCGTCTTCTTCGATATGGGCATTGCGGTGGCAATAGACCGTAGCCCAAGGCGGGCAGATCAGCGCAAGGGAAAGGACGTTGGCAATCGTGCCCGTCGCGACAAGATAAACTGCCGCATTGGGGGCTTCGAACAGGTCGCGGATCTGCTGGCGTACGCGGTCCATGATCGCGTCATTGCCATAGGACGAAGCATAGCCTTCGTTGGCGCGCATCACAGCTTCCATCACCTTGGGGTGCACGGGGCTGGTATTGTCAGAGGCAAATTGCATTAGCAGGGCTCCTCGATGATGTAATCTTCCCAATCTTCTTCATCCACCTCGAACTCGGGGATGGTCTGGCCACGCACCGACACGCCCGCGGCATGAACCGACGCCGGGTCGCCGGACAAAAGCGGGTGCCAAGGATAAAGCGGCCGACCTTCGAGAACCAGACGGTAGCCGCAGGTCTGCGGCAGCCAATACAGATTATCCTCGAGCGTTTTCGGCGTCAGCACAATGCATTCCGGCACGAATTGGTGCCGGATCGGATATTGGGCGCAAAGACAGCTTTCGTCGTCCAGCAGGCGACAAGCGATGCGGGTCAATGCGACCTCGCCGGTGTCTTCATCTTCTAGTTTATTCAGGCAGCATTTGCCGCAACCGTCACACAGCGCTTCCCATTCGGATTTGGACATCCGGTCCATCGGGACCTTTTCCCAGAAATGCGGACGTAGGCCGGAGCGGTCGATTTCAGACATGACGCAGGATTTCCCGGGCTTTGGCGCAATCGGCATCCATCTGGACGATCAAGGCATCGAGGCTATCGAATTTTTCTTCGGGGCGCAGATATTCGACCAGCGCCACGGAAAGCGGCGCGCCGTAAAGGTCGCCTTTGAAATCGAAAATGAAGGTTTCGCAATTGGGATGGTTGACCCCGAATGTAGGCCGGATCCCGATGGACGCGGCGCCGTCATAGGACCCTTTGAACGGACCATCCAGCACATCGACCTTGACAGCGTAGACACCGAATTTTGGCGGGTGCAGGCCTTCGATCGACATATTGGCAGTGGGATAGCCCAGATCACGCCCGCGCTGGTCGCCACGGATCACAGGGCCGTCGATTCGGTGCCAGTGCCCCAACATTTCGGCGGCGTCCCGTGGTCTGCCCTGGCTTATCGCTGAGCGGATCGCGGTCGATGATACCTCACCTTGGGGGAGTTCCACCATATCCGCCACCGTCACCCCAAACCCATAGTCCGCACCATAGCGGACAAGATCCGAAGCCGTCCCGACGCGCCCTTTGCCAAAACAGAAATCTTGCCCGATGACCACATGACTTAGCCCTAGCCGTTCTTGCAGAATGACCTTGGCAAAATCGCGAGGGGATAGCGCCGCGAGCCCCGCATTGAACGGCAGTTCAAACAGTTTTTCGACGCCCAGTTTCGCCAGACGGTGCGCCTTGGCGTCGGCGCTCATCAGTCGGAAAGGGGCTGCATCGGGGGCAAAAAACTGACGCGGATGGGGTTCGAATGTCATCACGCCCAAGGGCGCGTTGGCAGCCTGCGCCGCGCGCCGTGCGATGTCGATCACCGCGCGGTGGCCAAGGTGCACGCCATCGAAATTGCCAATCGCCACGGCAGCGCCACGGTCGGTTGGGTCAAGGTAAAGACTGTCTCGGATGATACGCATGGCGCAGGCGTAACGCGCCACGCAGGGGCACGCAAGCCTAGTCGAACTTGCGGCTGGGGGCGAGAACGGTCGCTTCGCCGATAAGCACCTTGCGGCCATTCACCAGACAGCGGGTGTCCATTGTGACCCGACGGCGGGAATGGTCGATGCCCGTCACCTCGACCTCGGCCAGAACGATGTCGCCCGGCCGGACAGGCCCCAGAAATTTCAGCGACTGCCCTAGATAAACAGTGCCATGCCCCGGCAGCTGTTCGCCAATCACCGCCGAAACCAGTCCAGCAGTCAGCATGCCGTGGGCGATCCGCCCTTCAAAGATGGTGTCGCGGGCATAATCATCATCCAGATGGACAGGATTGCGGTCGGTGGATACCTCGGCAAAAAGTTCGATATCCCGATCCGTCACCTGCTTGCGCAGGGACCGGATCATACCGATCTCGATATCTTCGATACAGATGGTTCCACGGGGGGCGTTGTCCAACATTTCGAATCCGCAAAGTAATTTTAGGTCACATATGCATTGATATGTGAAATTATATTACTTTGCAACCGCAGAAAAACCGGTGATCAGCGCAAGAAACCAATCGCATAGGTGGGCGATAGGGCCTCTTTGGCGATATAGGCCTCCAGTTTGGTCGGATCGGGCTGTTGGGTGGTTCCGGTTTCCTCGGCAGCAAGGCCACCGGTGATAAACAGACTGTCATAGTCTTCGCCGATGGCCCCCAGAATATCCGTGCGCAAACCGTCGCCGATGCAGATGATCCGAGCGTCCGATGGTGCGCGGTCCAACTGCGCCAACCTGCGGCGGGCAAGGTCATAGATCGGCGGATGGGGTTTGCCGAAATACAGGCTCTCGCCGCCCATTTCCGTGTAAAGCTGGGCAAGGGCACCCGCACACCATTCCCGCACTTCGCCGCGATCGACCACGATGTCGGGGTTGGCGCACAAAAGCTTCATGCCCTTGGTCTTGGCGTAAAGGAAATCGCCCCGATAGACATCGGGTGCGGCATGCGGGTCAAAGGGGCCGCAGCAGACGATCCCTTCGGCCTCGGTCAGGGGCACGCGCGTAATCTCGACCGGATCCTCTATCAGTTTGAGCGGTTCGAAAAAGCTATGGTCGTGGTCTTCGCCGATGAAATAGACCTTTTGCCCGACTGCCCCGCGAAACATCGCAGACCGCGCCGAATCGCCGCTGGTTGCAATGGTGTCCCAGGCGTCCGACGGGATGCCAAGACGGGCGATCTGCTTTTCCACAGGGCCGCGGGGGCGTGGCGCATTGGTGACCAAAACAACGGTCCCGCCTTTCGCGCGAAAGGCCTGCATCGCAGTGACAGCCGCCGAAAAGGCAACCAAACCGTTGTGCATACAGCCCCATAGATCGACAAAAGCCGCGTCGTAATTGGCGGAAATATCGGCAAAGCTTTCGATGATACGGGTCATTTTCTATCCTGTGGTTTTCCGCCGCCTTCTAACATGACGCAGGATCAAGGGCGAGGGGGCACTGGACCTCTGGCGATGGCTGGCTAGGATGCGCCCAAATATAGGAGCGTTAGATGACCGAAGCAGATCTGCCATTCGACCTGAGCAAACTTGATAAACTCGCCGAGGTGACCGTGCGTGTGGGACTGAACCTGCAACCGGGACAGGACCTGATCATCTCGGCCCCGATCGAGGCGCTACCACTGGTCCGCCGCGTGGTCATTGCTGCCTACAAGGCGGGCGCCGGGATCATTACGCCGATTTTTTCGGACGAGGCTTTGACATTGGCCCGTTTCAATCATGGGCAGGACGAAAGCTTTGATGCCGCCCCAGCGTGGCTATATCAGGGCATGGCGCAGGCCTATGCCGAAGGCACCGCCCGTTTGGCCATTTCAGCCGACAACCCGATGATGCTGCGCGGTCAGGACCCTGACAAGGTCGCGCGTGCAGGCAAAGCCAATTCAATCGCGGCGCGGCCGGCACTAGAAAAGATCACCGGTTTTGAAACCAATTGGTGCGTGGCCTCTTACCCCGGCAGGGCATGGGCGCGGCAGGTGTTTGCGGACGGGTCGGATGACGCGGCGCAGGCCCGTCTGGCCGAGGCGATCTTTGCCGCATCTCGGCTGGAAAACAACGACCCCATCGCCGAATGGGATACGCACCATGCGCGGCTGCGGGCAAGGCGCGAATGGCTGACAGAACAGGACTTTGACGCACTGCATTTCCGGTCGCCAGGCACCGATCTGCGCGTCGGTCTGGCCGAAGGTCATGCGTGGAAGGGTGGCGCAGGACAGTCGAAAACAGGAACCGTATGTTCGCCCAATATCCCGACCGAAGAGGTGTTCACCACGCCGCACGCGCAGCGGGTCGAAGGCACAGTTCGGGCGAGCAAACCGCTCGTCCATCAGGGCACGCTGATCGAAGGCATTACAGCCCGCTTTGAAGGGGGCCGGATCGTCGAGGCGACCGCAACCGAAGGCGAGGCCGTGTTCCGCAAACTGATCGACACCGACGAAGGTGCTGCGCGTTTGGGCGAGGTGGCACTGGTGCCGCATTCCTCGCCGATTTCACAGTCCGGTCTGTTGTTCTATAACACGCTTTTTGACGAAAACGCGGCTTGCCACATCGCGCAGGGGCAATGCTATTCCGAATGTTTCCGCCCCGAAATTGCGGCAAACCCCGAAGCGATCAAAGCAGGGGGCGGCAATTCCAGTATGATCCATGTCGACTGGATGATCGGCGGACCCCAAACCGATATCGATGGTATTCGCAAAGACGGCAGCATCGTGCCTGTCTTCCGTAACGGGGAATGGGCTAACTAAGACAGAAGCCGGCGCGCCGTGATCAACGGATCAGGGCGCGCCTGTTGCTTTGACGAACCGAGCAAAAACCAGTGCAAAGATCAGTTCAGGGATGATCGCCACAAAGATACCGATCCCAACGCGGCCATGCCAAAGTTCGACGAGGCCAAGGATGACCAAGCCGGACATCATTGCAACAACGGCGCGGGCCACGCTGTTGCGCATGTCGCCTGCGGGCAGGGTCCGCACCGAATAGGCAAGACCGCCAATTCCAACAAACAGGATCGCAGCGCGGCGCGCCATCACGGCAGCCTCAACAGTCGGATCAACACCGAAAGTCGCGGCAAACATGCCCGGAGCGAACGTCAGGCCGAGGAAAAGGAAAGCTGACAAAATCGTCAGGGCTATGCAGGACCTGTTTAAATCCATGGTTGCCTCCTCTGCCCAAAGGGATCGGGGCCGCAGGCTACGGCCCCGATCAAGTCTTGTCAGAGCTTGAGGTTCGGGATGATCTGCTTTTTGCGGCTCATGATGCCGGGCAGAACCACGGTGTCACCGGTGACCGTCGCGCCAAAGCTCTTTTCCGCGATGGTCTTGACCAGATCGTTCGGCACCAGAAGGGTGGCTTCTTCGTTCAGGATATCGACCACGAACAAAAGAACCTGATCAGCGCCGTCTTCTTTGGCAACGCCTTCCATCGATTTCATCAGGCTGTCCTTGCGGTCCAGCACGATCTTGGGGGCGGTGGTTTCAAGAACCGAAACGCGCAGTTCCTTGCCGCCCACGTTGTATTCCTTGCTGTCCATACGCAGCAGTTCAGCATCGGAAAACGCGCTGACGTCGGATTTTGCTTCGAACATCTCAGCGGCCAGCGTCGGGATATCGACACCCAGATCAGCCGCCAGACGTTCCGCGATCTGGCGGTCGGCGTCGGTGGTGGTGGGCGACCGGAATTCCAGAGTGTCGGACAGGATGCAGGACAGCATCAGGCCCTTGATACCTTCGGGGGCGTGGCCAGCATGGCCGCCCATCATTTGATACATCAGGGTTGCGGTGCAGGCGAGCGGGCGAATGGTGATTTCGATCGGGCCCTTGGTTTCCAGACCGCCAACCAGCTTGTGGTGGTCGATGATCGCCATGATATCGGCATTGTTGATATTGGCGGGCAGTTCAGCCGGGTTATTGGTGTCGACGATGACAACCTTTTGCCCGTCTTCGACATCCGAAATCACCGGCGGCAGGTCAAAGC
>Ga0208304_10001595_pt1 | contig 10804 bp, 9 predicted proteins | sample ColrivemetaGS713_FD_187603 | JGI IMG/M metagenome (GOLD analysis project Ga0208304, IMG submission 187603) | Estuarine microbial communities from the Columbia River estuary - Flood tide ETM metaG S.713 (SPAdes) (version 2) | ecosystem: Environmental > Aquatic > Marine > Intertidal zone > Estuary... | reverse complement strand
GCGGCTCAGGCTGGGGCACGGGATAAGGAACCATGACATGACCCAAGATCTGATCGACGCAATTGCAGAACAGGAACGCAGGCTTGTCCTTGACCGGTTTGACGACGACGTAGCCTTTGCACTTGGCTGTGCGCTGCGTGAAAGGGCGGCCCAGATTGCGGCGCCAGTCACCATAGAAATCCGGTCGGCCGCACGGCGCTATTTCTTTACCACCCTTCGCGGCGCCACGCCCGAGAATGAGGATTGGGGTCGGCGCAAGATCAACACTGTTTTGCGCACCCATAAATCTTCGATGCAGGTTGGGCTGGTCTATGAAAGCCGCGGGTTGGCGCAATGGCCGGATATGTGCCTGCCCTACAGCGATTTCGCGGTCGCAGGTGGCGGGTTTCCGGTTGCGGTCAAAGACTTTGGCCTGGTTGCGGCAATCGGGGTTTCCGGTCTGCCATCGCGCGACGATCACGAACTATCGACAGCCACACTAGCCGCGCATCTGGGGATCAAGGGGATCGCGCTACCCTAAAAAACTTTGCCCGGCGGCGTCGACCGCCACCGGGCAATATTGTCAGGCTGCGACTTGATCGGGGCTCATCGCCCCCGTCATCAAGGCAACTGCGTCCGACATCGTGACCTTCTTAGGGTCCACCACGCAAAGGCGCGACCCAAGGCGGTGGATGTGGATGCGATCCGCGACCTCGAACACATGCGGCATGTTGTGGCTGATCAGGATGATCGGAATACCACGCGATTTGACGTCCTGAATAAGCTCCAGCACCTTACGGCTTTCCTTGACGCCGAGTGCAGCGGTCGGTTCGTCAAGGATGATCACCTTGGACCCGAAAGCCGCGGCGCGTGCGACCGCAACGCCCTGACGCTGACCACCAGACAGGGTTTCGACCGCCTGATTGATGTTCTGGATCGTCATCAGGCCCAGTTCCGTCAGCTTATCCCGTGCGAATTTCTGCATGTAGGGATAGTCCATCTTGCGGAACACCTTGCCCATGATCCCGTCTTTGCGCTTTTCACGGCCAAGGAACATGTTTTCGGCAATCGACAAGGCGGGCGATAGGGCGAGGGTCTGATAGACCGTTTCGATCCCGGCTTCGCGGGCGTCTTGCGGCCCCCGGAAATGGAGCGGCTTGCCGTCCATCTTGATCTCGCCGTGGTCAGGAATGACCGCGCCCGAGATTGCCTTGATCAAGGTGGATTTGCCAGCGCCGTTGTCCCCGATCACTGCCAGGATTTCACCTGGGTAAAGGTCGAAGTCGGCACCGTTCATGGCAACAACCGTGCCATAGCGCTTCATCAAACCACGCGCGGAAAGTAGGGGTTCGCGTTCGGTCATTTCGTGGCCCTCCGGATCCATTGGTCAAGTGCGACAGCGATGATGACAAGGCAGCCGACTGCAAATTGTTGCCAGTAGTTATCGACGCGGGCCAAGACCAGACCGGTATTGAACACGCCAACGATGATTGCGCCGAGAACAGACCCAGCGACACCGCCGCGTCCCCCGAACAAGGATGTGCCACCAATCACTACAGCGGTGATGGAATCGAGGTTGGCCGTTTCAAATCCGATCGGCGAAACCGACCCGACGCGCCCGATGGAAACCCAACCGGCAAAGCCGCAGATCAGGCCAGCAAATGCGTAAACCTGAATCAGGGTCCGGTCGACGTTGATACCGGACAGGGCCGCCGCTTCGGGGTCGTCGCCGATGGCATAGACGTGCCGCCCCCAGGCTGTTTGACGCAGGATATAGGACACCAGTATCGCTGCGAGGATGAGCGCAACCACGCCGTAGATGATTGTGGCAGATCCCATGGTGATCGGCTTACCGAACCACAATAGCGACGGGGCATGTTCCTGCACGTCCGCAGACCGCAGCGATTGCGATTTGGAATACCACAGCTTGAGCGCGGTAAAGATCTGCAAGGTGCCAAGTGTCACGATGAATGGGGGCAATTTGACCTTGGTCACCAGAACCCCATTCACCGCGCCCATCATGGTCGCGATTGTCAGGCCCAGCGCCACCGAAACCGGCACCGGCACCCCGCTGTCAACAGCGATCTTGCCCATGATGAAGGACGACAGCACGAGGATTGCACTGACCGAAAGGTCGATACCGGCGGTCAGGATAATCAGGGTCTGCGCGAGGGCGACAATGCCCACCACCGTGACCTGCTTCATAACCACGCTCAGCGTGTTGGGCGTGATGAAATTGGGATTGATAATGCCGAAGACGATGATCGAAAGGATCATGACCATGGCCGGAATGGCGACCGGATAGTCGCGCAGAAAAATCCGTGCCTTGTGCACGAACGTTTTGTCATCGCGCGCAAAGGCAGCGACCGCGCTATCGGCCTTGTCCAGCGCCTCTTCGAAAGATTGCTTGCGTCCCTGCTGGGACGACCCTGTTTCTGTCATGGTCTGGGTTCCTCCTGCCCCTATTCGTTTACACGTCCGGGATCAGTTTATGTGTGCTCTTATGGAAAGGGCGACAAAAATGTCGCCCTTAGCCTTACTCAATTTGATGCGAGGATTAGCCCCAGCAGAGTTCCAGACCCTTGGCCGAGTCGAGCGACTCAACGCCTTCAGCAGGCTGGTCGGTGATCAGGTTCACGCCAGTGTTGAAGAAGGTCAGACCTTCCGAAGCCATCGGCTTGGAACCGTCAGCGATGAACTGAGCAACAGCTTCGACGCCTTTGGAGGCCATCAGCAGCGGATACTGCTGCGAAGTTGCACCGATCACGCCGGCTTTGACGTTTTCAACGCCGGGGCAGCCGCCGTCGACCGAAACGATCAGAACGCCTTCGGTCTTGCCAGCGTTTTGCAGGGCCTGATAGGCGCCTTCAGCTGCGGGCTCGTTGATGGTGTAAACGACGTTGATGCCGGGCTCGAGCGCAAGCAGCGATTCCATGGCAGTTACGCCGCCTTCCACGCTCGCGTTCGAAGTGGCATGGCCAACAACGCGCGGATCGGTTTCCGAACCCATGACCGACAGATCCGGAACTTCGATGCCGAAGCCGACGAGGAAGCCGGTGTCGCGCTGAACGTCAACCGAGATGTTGTCGGTGTTGATGTCGAGCATTGCGATCTTGGCGTCTGCGGCAGCATCACCCATCGAGGCTTTTGCCCACTGACCGATCAACAGACCAGCCTGGAAGTTGTCGGTTGCAAAGGTCATGTCCTGTGCTTCGGCTTCGCTCAGCGGGGTGTCGAGTGCGATAACGAGGGTGCCAGCAGCGCGAGCAGCGATCAGCGCAGGGGCCACCGAGTCGTTCGAGGCGGTGATCAGGATGCCTTTGGCGCCAGCGGCGACACAGTTTTCGATTGCGGTGATCTGCGGAGCAGCGTCGCCATCGGTAACACCGGCATAAGCCTGGAAGTCGAGACCCATTTCTGCGGCCTTGGCTTCGGCGCCTTCACGCATTTTGACGAAGAAAGGGTTAGAGTCGTTCTTGGTGATCAGGCAGATCAGGTCCGACGCGGAAGCAGTGCCCGCCATAGCAGCGAGTGCGATTGCCGAAGTGGCAAGAAGTTTCTTCATGGTATCCTCCCAAAAATGAAGCCGCATTCTTCAATGCGATGGTCCCTATGCCCTCCTAGGCAACGAGATTAACCTTACGAAACCTGATTCTGCGGCTTCCGTCAATAAATAAATCTACTTGATTTATTAATTAGGATACGCCTTCATGGGTTACGGAGGATAAGATTATGGACCAATTAGCCGTTCGCAGCTTAAGCGCTGGCGTCAATCAGCAAGGCGTGCGGGAACACAACGAAAGACTGATCCTTTCCATGATTCAACGGCATGGAACCATGCCGGCGAGTGACATCGCGCGTCGGGCTGGTCTTTCGCCACAAACAGTATCGGTCATTCTGCGTGGGCTCGAGACCGAAGGGTTCGTCGAACGTGGGGATCCGGTTCGGGGCAAGGTCGGAAAGCCCTCCATTCCGATGGCTCTTGCCCCCGAAGGCGCCTATTCAGTCGGGCTCAAGGTCGGGCGACGCAGCGCGGATCTGGTCCTTACCGATTTCAACGGGCAGCCCCGCCAACAAATGCAGTTCACTTATCGATACCCGATGCCGCAGGCGATCCTCGGGTTTCTCCGCTCGGGCTTTGCGATGATCACTGAAGGCCTTGGCCCCGATGCATCCGCCCGGATCGCCGGAATCGGTATTGCTGCACCGTTCGAGATTTGGAACTGGCATGAAACGCTCGGCGCCCCGGCCGAAGACATGGCGCTGTGGAAGGACTTCAACCTGAAAGCCGAGGTCGCAAAATTTTCGGATCTGCCTGTTTTTCTTGAAAACGATGCAACCGCCGCCTGTCGCGCGGAGCAGGTCTATGGGCGAGGCAAGGAGTTTCGTGACTTTGCCTATTTCTTTATCGGATCGTTCATCGGCGGCGGAATCGTTCTGAACCATTCGGTTTTCGAAGGACCACACGGCAACGCAGGATCGTTTGGGTCGCTTCCCGTCCAGACCGAAGACGGGCGCATTTCACAGCTGATCGATGTTGCTTCGATCTATCTGCTTGAGTCCGATCTTGCGCGCGCCGGCATCGACCCCCGCACGCTTTGGTCGCAACCCCAGGATTGGAGCGGATTTCCTGATCTGCTGAATCTCTGGCTCGACCGCGTTGCTGGTCACCTCGCACGGGCTGCGCTTACGGTCTGTGCGGTCGTGGATTTCGAAGCCGTCTTGATTGACGGGGCCTTCCCTGTCGCTGTTCGCAACGATCTGGTCGCGCGCACCCGCCTTGCGATGGAAGACCTCGACTTGCGGGGGCTGGTTGCGCCTCGGATCGAACATGGAACAGTCGGCCAAAATGCCCGCGCCGCCGGCGCGGCCGCGACAGCAATTTTTGAGCGATATTTCCTCAACACGCATAGCAGCATCGCTGTGAGCTAAATATTCGTTCCCAATCGAGGGACGAATGCCCTATTCTTGCCAAAAGCCCTCGTTAGAAGGGCAGCATTGATGGGCAGGTTCGGAATGCGGTTTCTATTCATTTGCGCGTTGGCATTGGGTTTCGGGGCACAGTCCCGGGCCGAAGACAGCCGCCTGACCCTTCTTCAAACCGGTCAAGACAGCCGAGGATGGGAGGCCGTAGGCCGCCTTGATATTTCGGGCAAGGGGTTCTGCACCGGTGCGTTGATCCGCGAAGACATCGTCCTGACAGCCGCCCACTGTGTTTTTGACGCCAGCGGAAACCAGATAGACGCCGACAGGTTCCAGTTCCTTGCCGGCCTACGCGAAGGCCGCGCAGAATCCTATCGCGGGGTGCGTCAGGTTCTCGCCCACCCGGACTATGTGTTCGGCCAACGCTCGCCCTCGGCTGTCGAGGTCGCGGCGGATGTGGCTCTGCTTGTGCTTGACCAACCGATCCGCAATAGCCGGATCATGCCCTTCCCGATCGCCGAATTTCCAGCCCCGGGTGATCAAGTTGGGATCGTATCCTATGGCCGTGACAGGGCCGAGGCCCCGTCGCTGCAAGAGGTGTGCAATGTGATGGCCGAACAGGACGGGGTGGTTGTCATGAGCTGTGACGTTGATTTTGGGTCGTCTGGTTCACCTGTATTCATGATGCGGGATGGCCGTGAAAGCATCGTTTCGGTGGTCTCGGCCATGGCGGATTTTGAGGGTCGTAAAGTGTCGCTGGGCATGTCGCTTGGCGGTCCTCTGACGACATTGATGGCGCTGGTGGACGGCCAGGCAGGGCGACGTCAGGTCGGCAATGCACGGATCATCACACCAGGCCAACGCAGCGAAGGCGGCGCGAAATTCATCAGCCCCGGCGGGTGACGCGACAGGGGTTGAAACCCTGAAATCCACTCCCCAGATAAAGGTCACCGGATCGCCAATCAGGGTTCCGTTCAACCGCCTGTCCCTTGCGGAAGGCCTAAATGTTGTCGCTCAAAGGAGGATAACCTATGCGCACTTTTGATCTCGCCCCGCTCTATCGCGCCACCGTCGGCTTTGACCAGATCGCCGATCTTATGGACCGCGTGCTGACCAACGAGTCCGGCACCCAAAGCTACCCCCCCTATAACATCGAAAAAACCGCTGATGACGGCTGGCGAATCTCGGTCGCCGTTGCCGGGTTTTCCGATGACGACCTGACAATCGAAGTGCGGGAAAATGCACTATTGGTTACGGGTCGCAAAGCCGAAGAAGACACAGAGCGGACCTATCTGCACCGCGGCATCGCAACCCGCGCCTTCGAGCGCCGGTTCCATCTGGCCGACCATGTCCGCGTCACCGGCGCAAGCCATCAAGACGGCATGCTGCACATCGATCTGGTGCGCGAGGTCCCCGAGGCGCTGAAACCCCGCCGAATTGAAATCACCAGCGGCAAACCGGCCCGTGCGACCGCCGTTCTGGAAGCGGAAAAAGTGAACTAAGGGCCATTGGGACCCAAAAGGCGCGTCGGACCTCCGGCGCGCCTTTTTGTATGTTAAGGAAAGGGGGCTGTTTGCCCCCCTCGGGCTTCGCCCTCACCCCCCAAGGATATTTATTGGCCTCGGAGAGAGATTGGGCGTGACAGCATCCACTCTCAGAGGCCCGGAAATATCCCGGGGGTGAATGGCCCGCAGGGCCAGAGGGGGCAGAGCCCCCCTGACCCTTTGTGCTAGGTGAACCCTTTAGGCCTTAATGCGCTTCAGCCCAATTCAGGCCCTTGCCCGCGTCAACCGACAGATGAACGGCGAGTTTCACGGCAGGCTCTGCAGCGGCTTCCATGACCGCCCGAGCGGTACTGATCAGCCGGTCTTCGGCGCCTTCTGCGACCTCGAAGACCAATTCATCGTGCACCTGAAGCAACATCTTTGCGGGCTGGCCTTCGATCGCTTTATCCATCCGGATCATTGCCCGACGGATCACATCAGCTGCGGTCCCCTGAATGGGTGCGTTGATCGCGGCGCGTTTGGCAAACCCGGCCCCCGGCCCTTTGGCATTGATGTCGGGGGTGTGGATTTTGCGGCCGAACAGGGTTTGGACATAACCGTGTTCTTTTGCGAAATTCACCGTGTCGTCCATATAGGCGCGGATACCGGGGAATTTTTCGAAATAGCGGTCGATAAAGGCCTGTGCCTCGGCCCGTGGGATGCGCAGGTTGCGCGCAAGGCCAAAGCCGGAAATGCCATAGATCACCCCGAAATTGATCGCTTTGGCTTGCCGCCGGATATCACTGGTCATCTGGTCCAGTGGCACATTGAACATCTCGGACGCGGTGATTGCGTGGATATCCTGACCGTCGGCAAAGGCCTGTTTCAACGCGTCGATCCCCGCGACATGGGCGAGGATGCGCAATTCGATCTGAGAATAGTCGAGGCTTACCAGAACCTTGCCGGGTTCGGCCACGAAAGCCTCGCGGATGCGGCGGCCTTCTTCGCTGCGCACCGGAATGTTTTGCAGATTCGGATCGGTCGAGGCCAACCGCCCCGTGTTCGCGCCCGCGATAGAATAAGACGTATGCACCCGCCCGGTTTCGGGGTTGATGTGGTCCTGTAGCGCGTCGGTATAGGTCGATTTCAGTTTGGCCAATTGCCGCCAGTCAAGGATTAGACCTGGCAGTTTATGTTCGGTCGCAAGATCCTCGAGCACATCGGCGCCGGTCCCATAAGCCCCTGTCTTGCCCTTGACCCCGCCGGGCAGGCCCAACTCATCGAACAGGATTTCCCCAAGCTGCTTGGGCGAGCCGACGTTGAACGGCCGCCCTGCGACTTGCTGGATCTCATCCTCCAGGCCTGCCATTTTCTGGGCAAACGCATTTGACATCCGGCTGAGCGTATCGCGGTCAACCTTGATCCCTGTCATTTCCATGCGGGCCAGCACGGGGATCAGTGGCCGTTCCATGGTTTCATAGACGGTCGTGACCTTTTTCTTGTGCAGTTGCGGTTTGAATGTTTCCCAAAGCCGCAGGGTGATATCGGCATCCTCTGCCGCGTATTTCACGGCCTCTGCCACAGGGACCCGGTCAAAGGTGATCGCGGATTTCCCCGAACCGATCAGGTCCTTGATCGGGATCGGATTATGCCCGAGGTATTGTTCGCTCAGGAGGTCCATACCGTGGTTATGCAGCCCCGCGTTCATCGCGTAGGACATCAACATCGTATCGTCGATTGGGGCGACATCGACGCCAAGCCGTGCAAAGATTTTGGCGTCATATTTCATGTTTTGCCCGATCTTTAGGATCGCGGGATCCTCTAGAACCGGTTTCAGCGCGGCCAGAACCTCGGCTTCGGCCATCTGGCCTTGGGCGCGTTTATCGGACCCGAAAAGATCATCCGCCGCGCCCGCCTTGTGATTGATCGGGATATAGCAGGCCTTGCCCGGCTGGACGCAGAGGGAAATGCCCACCAATTCTGCCTGCATTTCATCAAGGCTGGTGGTTTCGGTATCGACGGCCACATGGCCAACTTCGCGGATCTCCGCGATCCAACGGGCAAGGGCTGTCGCGTCGGTTACGGCTTCGTAGGCGGCAATGTCGAAAGTCTGCGCGCTCGGTCCGCTGTCTGCCACTGGATCGGCGCCCTGCGGCGTGGTGTCCATGACTGCGGGGGCAGCGACCCCGAGTTTGTCCGCGATCCGTTTGACGATGGTGCGGAATTCCATCTCGGCCAGAAATCCGAACAGGGTATCGGGGTCTGGGTCCCGGAACTCTAGATCGTCGAGGCTGAAATCAAGCGTCATGTCGCAATCCAGCGACACGAGCCGTTTGGACAGTTCGATCTGTTCGCGGTTTTCGACCAGTGTTTCGCGCCGCTTGGGTTGTTTGATCTCGCCTGCGCGGTCAAGCAGGGATTCCAGATCGCCGTATTCGTTGATCAGTTGGGCTGCAGTTTTGATCCCGATCCCCGGCGCACCGGGGACGTTATCGACGCTGTCGCCTGCCAAGGCTTGGACATCGACGACCCGATCGGGAAAGACACCGAACTTTTCGAACACGCCGTCCCGGTCGATGATCTTGTTCTTCATCGGGTCGAACATATCGACGCCATCGCCCACCAACTGCATCAGGTCTTTGTCCGACGATACGATCGTCGCGCGCCCACCCGCGGCCCGCGCCTGACAGGCAAGGGTGGCGATAATATCGTCTGCCTCGAATCCTTCGATTTCCTTGCAGGCGATGTTAAAAGCCTCGGTCGCGCGGCGGGTCAGGGGGAACTGGGGGATCAGGTCTTCGGGGGCTGGTGGCCGCTGCGCCTTGTAAAGCGGATAGAGGTCGTTGCGGAACGATTTCCCCGAATAGTCAAAGATCACTGCGATATGGGTTGCGGCATCCTTGCCCGAATTGCCTTCGATGTATTTCTGCAAGAGGTTCACGAAACCGGACACCGCCCCGACAGGCAGCCCGTCGGATTTCCGCGTCAGGGGCGGCAAGGCGTGGTAGGCGCGAAAAATAAAGGCCGACCCGTCAATCAGGTGCAAATGACTGCCTTTGCCAAAACTGCTCATGTCTTCGGTCCCTTGATCGCCGTATTTCGTCAATCCGGTTGTGCCATGAACCGCCCCCTGCTTCCAGCGCCGATTGCCCGTGGGATCTGGCCGCCAGCGTGTTGCCATTGTCGCCCCCCTCGCTTACCGATGGGACCCAAGACAGGAGCACGAAGATGGGCACGATCACCTTTGTCCGGCATGGGCAGGCCAATTCGGACGCCAAGGACGAGGCATCCTATGACCGTTTGTCGGACCTTGGGCACCAGCAATCGCTTTGGTTGGGTGAATGGCTGCGTGACCAGAATGAACGTTTCGATCTGGTCTTGTCGGGCAGTCTGCGCCGCCATCTGGAAACGGCGTCCGGCATGGGCTTTGCCGAACCTATGATCGATCCCCGCCTGAATGAATTGGACTATTTCAACCTTTCCGCCGCCTTGCAGGACGCCAAAGGCATCCCAATGCCCAGCGGGGACGGGTTCCTTGATCATATGCCGCAAGTGATGGAGGCATGGCACAGAGCCGAGATCATGGGACAGGAATCCTTTGCCAGTTTCGAATCCCGCGTTGCGGGCGTTTTGCAAGAGGCCAGCCAGCCGGACCGCAATGTGCTGTGCGTGACGTCAGGGGGCGTGATCGGGATGATCCTGCGGCACTTGCTGGACCTTGATCCGCGGCGGATGGCGCATATCCTGACCCCGATCCGCAATTCGTCGATCCACCGTGTCCATGTGACCCGTGTCGGCAATATTCTGGCGGGGTTCAACGCGACCCCGCACCTCGATCTTCCCGGCCGCGCCCATGCGCGCACGCATTACTGACGCAAAGGCAGATTACATGACACATCTTTGGGTTCGGGCGGAACAACGTGCCCATGAGGAACGGGTCGGGCTCACGCCTGCGGGGGCTGCGCAACTAATCGCGGCGGGCCTGACCGTCACGGTCGAGGAAAGCCGCCAACGGGCGATTCCCATCGCCGAGTACCGCGCCGCAGGGTGCCAGACTGCACCCGAGGGTTCATGGACCACCGCCCCCTTGGATGCCGTGATTTTCGGCCTCAAGGAACTGCCCGACGATGGCACCCCCCTGCCCCACCGCCACATCATGTTCGGCCATGCCTATAAGGGCCAGCCGGCGGGGCAGCGGCTTTTGCGTCGGTTTCACGCTGGCGGCGGAACCCTGTTCGACCTTGAATACCTGACCGACGAAAGCGGGCGGCGGGTTGCGGCCTTTGGCTATTGGGCAGGTTTTGCGGGGGCGGCTGTGTCCCTGATCGCGCTGGCAGCCCAAGCCAAGGGCGGGATATGCCCGGCCGTGCGGACCTTTCCGAATGCGCAGGCTCTGATCGACAGGGTCCGCGCAGATC
>Ga0208304_10001581_pt1 | contig 10830 bp, 10 predicted proteins | sample ColrivemetaGS713_FD_187603 | JGI IMG/M metagenome (GOLD analysis project Ga0208304, IMG submission 187603) | Estuarine microbial communities from the Columbia River estuary - Flood tide ETM metaG S.713 (SPAdes) (version 2) | ecosystem: Environmental > Aquatic > Marine > Intertidal zone >... | reverse complement strand
GCACAAGAAGCAGCTCCAAAAGCTGAGGCAGCTCCAAAAGCTGAGGCAGCTCCAAAAGCTGAAGCAGCTCCAAAAGCTGAGGCAGCTCCAAAAGCTGAAGCAGCTCCAAAAGCTGAAGCAGCTCCAAAAGCTGAGGCAGCTCCAAAAGCTGAAGCAGCTCCAGCAGATGACTTAAACAGCAAGACTGTTGCTGAATTAAAAGAAATGGCTACTGCAAAAGGTGTAGAAGGTATTTCTAGTATGAAGAAAGCAGATTTAGTAGCTGCATTAAGTTAATATAAAGTAAATCAAAATAACATGGCAAATATTACTGCTGCAGAAGTAAACAAATTAAGACAAACTACCGGTGCCGGTATGATGGACTGTAAGAAAGCCTTAGTGGAAGCTGAGGGTAACTTTGATACAGCTATTGAAATATTACGCAAAAAAGGACAAAAAGTAGCTGCCAATAGAGCAGACAGAGATTCTAGTGAAGGTGCTGCAATTGCAGTGTTAAATTCAGACAATACACAAGGAGTTGCCATTTCTTTAAATTGCGAAACTGACTTCGTTGCTAAAAATGATTCTTTTGTAGCCTTGGCTACAGAATTGGCTTCTTTAGCCCTGAATTTTGACACCAAAGAAGCTTTCTTAGGAGCTGATTTCAAAGGAATGTCTGTTCAAGAAAAATTGACTGAGCAAACTGGTGTTATTGGTGAAAAAATAGAAATTGGCGGATTTGAGAAATTAAGTGCTGCATTCGTAGGAAGCTACATTCACGCAGGAAACAAAATTGCTACTTTAGTAGGTTTGTCTGCTGCACCAGCCGGAGCAGATGTGATCGCTAGAGATGTGGCTATGCAGGCTGCTGCAATGAATCCAGTTGCTTTAAATGAAAGTGGTGTAGACCAATCCATTATTGACAAAGAAATTGAAATTGCAAAAGACCAATTGCGTCAAGAAGGTAAACCAGAGGCTATGTTAGACAATATTGCCAAAGGAAAAATCACTAGATTTATGAAAGACAATACTTTAGTCAATCAAGAATTTATTAAAGATTCTAAAATGAGTGTAGCGCAGTATGTAAAAACTGCAGACGCAACTCTTGAAGTAGTTTCTTTTGCTCGTGTAGCATTAGGATAATCCCTACTCAAATAACATTAAAAAAACCCGCGTTCTTCGAACGCGGGTTTTTTTTTGAATGTCATTACACACATAATCGCTATGCCTAAATAAATTTGATTATTTTTGTGAAAAGAAATTCCCCTAAAAAATGCCATACAAAAGAATTTTACTGAAATTAAGCGGAGAAGCCCTCATGGGAGATAGGCAATACGGAATAGATCCAAAGCGTATTGCAGATTACGCTCAAGAGATCAAAGCGGTTGTAGAAAAGGGCATTGAAGTGGCCATTGTTATTGGCGGAGGTAATATTTTTAGAGGTTTGGCAGCAGCCAGCAACGGGATGGATCGGGTTCAAGGAGACCATATGGGTATGCTTGCCACTGTCATAAACGGACTGGCCTTACAAAGTGCTTTAGAAGAAATAGCCGTTCAAACACGCCTGCAATCTGCGATTCAGATTAATGAAGTAGCGGAGCCTTTTATTAGAAGACGCGCTATGAGACACCTAGAAAAAGGTCGTGTAGTTATTTTTGGTGGAGGTACTGGAAATCCATATTTCACCACAGATTCTGCAGCAGTGCTTAGGGCTATAGAGATAGAAGCAGACGTTATTATCAAAGGAACACGGGTAGATGGCATTTACACTGCAGACCCAGAAAAAGATGCTAATGCCACTAAATTTGACAATATTTCTTTTAATGAAGTACTGTCAAAAGGGCTGAAAGTAATGGACACCACTGCGTTTACTTTAAGTCAGGAAAATGAACTTCCTATCATTGTATTTGACATGAATAAGAAAGGAAACCTTTTAAAGATTGTTTCTGGAGAAGCTATAGGAACAGTTGTAAACTTATAAAAACATCGTTTTAAAGATGAATGAAGAAGTAGATTTTATATTAGACAGCGCTAAAGAAAACATGGACAGAGCCATGGCGCATTTAGAAAAATCATTTGCAAAAATCAGGGCTGGAAAAGCGAGTCCTATTATGCTCTCTACCGTTAAGGTAGATTATTATGGATCTCCAACGCCACTCTCACAAGTGGCCAATGTAAATACCACAGATGCGAGAACCATCTCGGTACAGCCTTGGGAAAAAAACATGCTTCAAGAAATTGAAAAAGCCATTACAAACGCCAATTTAGGATTTAACCCTATGAACAATGGCGACCTAATTATCATTAACGTGCCTCCTTTAACGGAAGAACGTAGAAGGGATTTGGTCAAACAAGCCAAAGCAGAAGCGGAGGATGCTAAAATTGGGGTTAGAAACGCAAGGCAAGAGGCCAACAAAGACATTAAAGGAACTGACTTACCAGAAGATACGGCAAAAGATGCTGAAGCATCTATTCAAGAGCTCACCAATCAGTACAGTAAAAAAATTGAAGAACTGCTCACTGTAAAAGAAGCAGAAATCATGAAGGTGTAAGGCCTTTATTAAAAAAACCTCATGATAGGATTTAGTACCCAAAACTTTTGGGCTACCACTGCTAGAATTATTCTTAGAAATAGGATCACTATCCTTATTGGGGTCTTTCTCTTCACTGTTTTTATGGCCATGCAATGGAAAAATATGCGTTTTTCCAATACAGAGGCCAACCTACTTCCAGACAACCACCCTGTAAACTTAGCTTATCAAGACTTTGTTTCACGCTTTGGAGAAGAGGGTAATATCATAGCCATTGCAGTAAAAGACAGCGCTTTATTTGAGCTTAATAATTTCAAAAAGTGGAATAGATTAAGCAAACAGTTGGCCGCATTCCCCGAGGTAATTGCCGTACTTTCCACAGACAACTTAAAATTATTAGAGCGTTCGAAAACGGCAGGTAAATTTATTTTTTCTCCCTTCAAAGGAAGCTTGGCACAGGATCAACAAAGCCTAAATAAACACCTAAAAGACCTTTATCAAAACCAGCCTTTTTATGACCAACTGCTCTTTAACAAAGAGACTGGCACACTCAGAACGTTGGTTTATTTAGACAAAGAGATCCTCAATACTTCTGTTAGAAAAGACTTTGTCCTTAAAGATCTGAAACAATTACTAGACAATTTCAGAGAAGACACCGGACTAGATGTTCGTATTTCAGGCATGCCTTATATCAGGACCATGAATGCCCAGAGTATTATTGATGAAATTGGACTCTTTATACTAGGCGCCTTAGCGGTTACTTCTATTATATTTTTCTTTTTTTTTAGAAGTGTTAGGGCCACGATTATTTCCATGGCAGTAGTTATTATTGGGGTTATGTGGTCTTTTGGTGTATTGGGATTACTTGAATATGAGATCACAGTACTCACCGCCTTAATTCCTCCATTAATTATTGTGATAGGAATTCCAAATTGTATTTTCCTAATCAATAAATACCAGCAAGAGGCTCAGAAACACGGAAACAAAGCACTCTCCTTACAGCGTGTCATTGCTAAAATTGGGAACGCTACCTTAATGACCAATGTTACAACCGCCTCTGGATTTGCTACTTTTATCATTACAGAGAGTACCCTTTTGAAAGAGTTTGGTATAGTGGCTTCTATAAATATCATTGGAATTTTCATTCTCTCCTTACTCATTATCCCTATTGTCTATTCATTCATGTCTATGCCCAAAGAAAAACATTTAAGGCACTTGAATAAAAAATGGATTGACGGTTTTGTGGGAAGTATGGAAAAGATTGTGAGAGAGCAGCGAATTACAGTATATATTGTGTCTATTCTTTTACTGATCACCAGCATCATTGGAATTTATCAGATCAAAACTTCTGGAAGTCCTATAGAAGACATGCCAAAAGACAAGGCTTTCTTTAAAGATATTCGTTTTTTTGAACAAGAGTTCAACGCTATTATGCCCATTGAAATTGTCATAGACACCAAAAGACCTAATGGGGTATTAAGGCCCAGCACCCTGGAACAAATGGACGCTTTAAGCCAGTTTATAGAGGAAACACCAGAGCTTTCAAAACCTATTTCAGTAGTGAATTTGGCCAAATACGCCAAACAAGCCTATTACAATAATTTACCTAAATATTACCAGCTTCCCACTTCCCAAGAGAGGGGCTTTATCTTGTCTGCAGCCCAAGGTGCCAATACCAACGAGGATTTACTCAAAAATTTTACAGATTCCAGGGGGCAAGTCGCCAGAATCTCTACAGCGATTAAAGATGTAAAAACCGATCAAATGGAACAGGTAGAACTGGATTTATTGGAGGAAATAGACAAACTATTCCCAAAAGATCGCTACAACGTATTGCTGACAGGAAAAGCACTGCTGTTTTTAAAAGGAACCAAGTACTTGATTAAAAACCTAATCATGTCATTGGCATTGGCCATTTTTCTCATCGCTCTATTCATGGCTTACCTTTTTAGGTCCTTTAGAATGATTGTGATTTCCCTTATTCCAAACTTACTTCCCCTACTGATTACTGCGGGAATGATGGGATTCATTGGGGTACCTATAAAACCCTCTACCATATTGGTATTTAGTATTGCCTTTGGGATATCTGTAGACGACACCATTCACTTTTTGGCCAAATACCGACAAGAACTCATTGCCAATAAATGGCGCATAAAACCTTCTGTTTACGCTGCTTTAAAAGAAACAGGCGTGAGTATGTTTTACACCTCCATTGTACTGTTTTTTGGATTTTCTGTATTTACAGTCTCTAGCTTTGGTGGAACAATAGCTTTGGGTGGACTCGTTTCTGCTACCTTGCTTTTTGCCATGCTGTCCAACCTAATTCTATTGCCTTCTCTTTTACTGTCTTTAGAAAAAAGTATTGCCAACAAGCAGACCTTTAAAAAACCTCAAATAGATATTTTACCAAAAGAAAGTGAAACTTAAGTGATTAAACTATCTTTGCGTTTTAACTGAATAGGAATACAAACAACCATGATTACACCGAGAATTAAATCTATTTTACAAGATGTAGCCCCGCTGACCACCTTAACTGTTCAAGGATGGGTAAGAAGTTTTAGAAGCAACCGTTTTATTGCCTTAAACGACGGGTCTTGCATGGAAAACCTACAATGTGTCATAGATTTTGACTCTTTACCAGAAGAAATATTAAAGAAAATTACGGTTGGTGCAGCTTTAAAAATTACTGGAACACTTCAAGAAAGTGAAGGCAAAGGGCAGCGCGTAGAAATACAAGCAACAGAGGTGGAAATTTTAGGAGTTTCAGATCCAGAAACTTATCCCATACAACCCAAAAAACACTCTTTGGAATTCCTGAGACAAAATGCACACTTAAGGGTTCGAACAAATACTTTTAGCGCCATTATGCGGGTGCGCTCTACACTGTCTTTTGCAGTGCACCAATACTTTAGGAGTCAAGATTTTAATTACGTACATACGCCTATTGTTACAGGTTCAGATGCAGAGGGTGCAGGAGAAATGTTCCGCGTAAGCACCTTAGATCCCAAAAACCCACCGCTGGATTCCAATGGTGCAATAGACTATCGTGAGGATTTCTTTGGCAAAGAAACCAACCTAACTGTTTCAGGACAATTAGAGGCGGAAACCTACGCCATGGCGCTGGGTAAAGTATATACTTTTGGTCCTACCTTTAGAGCAGAAAACTCAAATACCTCTAGGCATTTAGCAGAATTTTGGATGATAGAACCAGAAATGGCTTTTTATGATTTAGACGCAAACATGGACCTAGCAGAGGACTTTATACAAAACGTGATTAAATATGTTTTAACACATTGCCAGGAAGACTTGGCATTTTTACAAGAAAGACTCCTGGACGAAGAAAAACAAAAGCCACAAAATGAACGCAGTGAAATGCCATTACTGGAAAAGTTAAAGTTTGTGGTAGACCAAAACTTTGTGAGGCTCAGCTATACTGAAGCCATTGAAATACTTCAAAATAGCACTCCCAATAAGAAAAAGAAATTTAAATATCCAATCACAGGATGGGGCGTAGACCTTCAGAGTGAACACGAACGCTACTTGGTAGAAAAGCACTTTAAATGTCCTGTGATTTTGTTTGATTACCCAGCAGACATTAAAGCCTTTTATATGCGCTTAAATGAAGACAAGAAGACCGTTAGGGCCATGGATATTTTATTTCCTGGTATTGGGGAGATTGTAGGAGGTTCTCAAAGAGAAGAACGTTTAGAGGTGCTAGAAGAAAGAATGTCTGCCATGGGTGTAGACCACAAAGAGCTCTGGTGGTACAAGGACCTGAGAAAATATGGGTCTGCAGTACATTCAGGTTTTGGATTAGGCTTTGAACGTTTGGTGCTTTTTACCACGGGTATGGGAAACATTAGAGATGTGATCCCTTTTCCAAGAAAACACCTCAGAACGCAGAATTTTAAGGACGATCTATAATACTTTTTTGTAACTTAAGGTATTGAATCCTGTAGTATCTTATGCTTAAACAATACCTTCAATATAAACTTTCACAAAAGCTGTCTCCACAACAGATACAGCTTATGAAGCTCATACAATTGCCTACCCAGGCATTTGAGCAACGCCTAAGACAAGAACTAGAAGACAATCCAGCCTTGGAACCAGGTAAAGAAATTGTAGAGGACACTGAAGACATCTATGAAGACAATTACGAGGAAGATTTCAAAGAAGACAATGAACATATAGATGCAGAAGACATCAATATAGATGAATACCTCAGTGACGACGAGATCCCTGATTACAGAACGCAGACTAATAATTACTCGGAAGACCAAGATGACAAGGTCATTCCCTATGCAGCTGCAACAACTTTTTACCAACACTTATTGGCCCAACTACAGCAACAATTTATTGCAGAAGAAGATTGGGCCATTGCAGCATTTTTGATAGGAAGCATAGACGAAACAGGTTATATAAGAAGGCCAATACCAGACTTAGTAGACGATCTTGCCTTTACCGAAAACTTGTATACAGATGAAAGTCAAGTCAAAAAAGTGCTCAGAAGTGTCCAACAATTAGACCCAGCTGGAGTGGGCGCAACAAGCCTACAAGAATGTTTATTGCTGCAGTTAGAAAGAAAAACACCCACCAAAGCGATCCAGCTAGCACAGGATATATTGAAACGCTCTTTTGAGGCTTTTTCCAAGAAACACTATGACAAACTTATTTTAAAGCATAACCTTTCTGAAAACGACTTAAAAGAAGCCTTACTGGCCATAGAAAAGCTTAATCCAAAACCCGGAAGTGCCTTTTCAGATGGCGCAAAAATCATCTCACATATTGTACCTGATTTTAGTTTAAAAATTGTAGATGGGGAATTAGAGCTTTTGCTCAACGGGAGAAACGCCCCTGAACTACATATTTCTAGGTCCTATAACAACATGCTGGCAGGATATAAAGAGACCAAACAAAAGACCAGCGCCCAAAAAGAAACCGTCAGTTTTATAAAGCAAAAATTAGATGCTGCAAAGTGGTTTATTGAAGCGATTAAACAACGCCAGCAAACCCTTTATCTCACCATGGGTGCAATAATAGACTTTCAAGAAGCGTACTTTTTGAGTGGCGATGAACGAAAACTCAAACCGATGATTTTAAAGGATATTGCAGACCTTATAGACATGGATATATCTACTGTATCTAGGGTAGCAAATAGCAAATACATAGACACCCCTTATGGAACAAAATTAGTCAAAAGCTACTTCTCTGAAGGAATGAAAAATGAAAAGGGAGAAGATGTTTCTACCAGAGAGATTAAAAAAATTGTGGAACAACTTATCAAAAAAGAAGATAAGAGAAAACCACTCACAGATGACAAGCTGGCTTTAATACTCAAAGAAAAGGGTTACCCCATAGCCAGAAGAACTGTCGCAAAATACCGAGAGCAATTAGAGCTTCCTGTGGCTCGGCTGAGAAAAGAAATCTAATAAAAAAAGCCCGCACAATGTGCGGGCTTTTTTTATGAATTAGCTAACTATTATTGTAAGTTTCTAAAAGCGTCACCATCGTAAGTGGTGTAATTTACTTTAAGTGCATTTACTTTTCTGAGTTCTAACTTAATGTCAGATATAATACCCATATTGGCATTCTTATCTACTTTAAGCGCAGTAGTCAATACATTTTGTAATTCCTGAGGCTTCTTAGCACGCTCAGATAAAATGTAATCTCCTACATCAGTAGCATTGGCAAACTTATCATTCAATTGAATCTTAGTTTCTGTTCCAAAAACTTTCTGGTACTCCTGCGTTGGGGCTCCAGCATAGATATAAATAATTCTGTCCTTTTTTTCTAACTTCTTTATCTCGTTAGCGTTTGGAAGAATATTATCTACTTTTAAAGAACTGTCTTTCATTACGGTTACCGTCATGAAAAAGAACAAAAGCATAAATACAATATCTGGTAAGGAAGCTGTAGATACCGCTGGTAACTCACCGTCTTTCTTTTTACTGAACTTAGACATATCTAATGTGTTTTGCTTTGTTATTAATTATTTGACGTTTCCGCTTCAGAGAACTTCTGAGGAAATAAATCTTGAATATTCTTCACTTTCTCCTTGAGATCATCCTTTAAACTCTCTGCCGTTTCCGGGTTTAAGTAAGCCGCTTCCATAGCAGTAAAGTCACGTTTGTACAAACGCTGTGCTTCCCTGTTTCTAAGGTCGTTATAGGCACCTACAATTTCGTTTTGAACGGTAATGTAAGTTCCATAAGGGGTTTCTCTGTCGTTCTTTAAAGATATAATAGCCTTTGAAGGATTGTCTGAAGAAGAAGTGTTTCTTGCTCCCTGGCAGTAGTTACAGTAGTCTGGTGTGCCCGAAGGAGCACCTCCGTTGTCTAGAAAAGACATGGCTTTTTCTCTCAACTGAGATACTTCTACCAACTCTTCGTCTGCAAACAACTGTCCGTTTTTATTGATAATTACTTCAAAGATATTTTTCTGTTTAATGACCACATCCGTTTCTGGCGGCTCAATGGGTGGCAACATTCTGTCCAAACCTGCATCTGTTTCAATAGTAGTAGTTACTAAGAAAAAGATAAGCAGCAAGAAAGCGATGTCTGCCATAGACCCGGCATTAACTTCTGGTGGTGCTCCTCTTTTTGGCATACTTCAGTTATTTATTTAGTGAAAAATCTCTTTATTCCTGGGACTACCATTAAAGCGACTGCTATAACAGTTAATAAGAAAAACATATTTAATCCCATACCAATGTTTTTAACTGTGCCTTCCGTTGTTGGGTTACCGTTGTCTGCCATAGCAGCCAAATCAATATCCGTTCCAGAAGCAGCAATGTAAGAAACAAGCACTAAGGCCAAGAAACCACCAATTGAAAATAAGGCTTTCTTAACACTCTCTTTGGTTGAAAAAAGTTTTTTGAAGGCAAAGATGAAGCTAGAGATTACGGCTACTGCTAAAAGCAGGTAAGTAATCATAAACATCAACGACATTGATGTACTGTCTACCGCTTCAGAAGCGGGTGCATCTGAGCTGGGCAATTGGAACCATAAAATAGCGCCAATCAGTCCAAAAACGGCCAATGCAATTTTTAATATTTTGTGCATAATATTGCGTATTTATTGGTTCTTATTATTTTTTGTGGTCTACCAGCATGTCAATTAATGCGATAGAAGAATCTTCCATGTCATTTACAATACCATCAATTTTAGCGATAATGTAATTGTAAAAAATCTGTAAGATAATAGCCGTAATAAGACCGAATACAGTAGTTAAAAGTGCTACCTGAATATCTCCTGCAATAAGAGATGCACTCAAGTTACCCACCGCTGCAATTTTCTGGAAGGCCTGGATCATACCAATTACCGTTCCCATAAATCCAAGCATTGGTGCAATAGCGATAAACAAAGACAACCAAGAAACGTTTTTCTCTAATTGACCCATTTGAACACCACCGTAAGCAACAACCGCTTTCTCAGCAGATTCTACACTTTCCCCAGCCCTGTCTAATCCTTGGTAGAAAATAGAAGCAACAGGTCCTTTTGTATCTCTACATAATTCTTTGGCAGCATTTACACCACCTGATTTTAAAGCAGCCTCAACAGCTTCTTTTAATTTTGTTGTATTCGTTGTAGCCAAGTTTAAAAAGATAATTCTTTCAATTGCTACGGCTAATCCTAAGATTAAACAAAGCAATACAATCCCCATGAAGGAAGCACCCCCTTGGATAAATTGTTCCTTAAGAACTTGAGTGAAACCTTTTTCGGCAGCAGCTTCCTGAACTAGTGTTACTGCACTTGCTGTACTTGTACTTAATACAAATAACCCAGACATGGCTAGGATAGAGAATGATCTTTTCATTTTTTAAAAACTTAAATTTAGTTAGTTAATGGGTTAAAGATAAAAAAATTTTATAATTATTGAACGTAAAAATTCAAAGCAGAGAGGAAGGGATTCGAACCCTCGATACACTTTTGGTGTATACACGCTTTCCAGGCGTGCGCCTTCGACCGCTCGGCCACCTCTCTATTGATGTTTTTAGGCAGGGCAAATAACAAAAAAAATGCTAATTAATGAAATTCTAATCGTTAATTTTATTGCATTTCTCCCCTTAAAGAAGTTTCGAATATGGTCTTAAAGGATGCTTTCGAAACACCACTCCCTAGCATGTACATGAGCTTAGCCAAAGCAGCCTCGGTGCTAATATCCTTACCATTAAGTAGTTGTATGCGCTCTAGTGCTTTACTCGCCTCATAATGACCCATCAAAACACTCCCGCCTGAACACTGCGTTACATTAACAATAATCAAGCCATTTTGAATAGCCTCTGATAAAATAGCTATAAACCAGGCTGCTGTTGGCGCAT
>Ga0208304_10001568_pt1 | contig 10878 bp, 8 predicted proteins | sample ColrivemetaGS713_FD_187603 | JGI IMG/M metagenome (GOLD analysis project Ga0208304, IMG submission 187603) | Estuarine microbial communities from the Columbia River estuary - Flood tide ETM metaG S.713 (SPAdes) (version 2) | ecosystem: Environmental > Aquatic > Marine > Intertidal zone > Estuary... | reverse complement strand
TTATCAAGAGCCTCATAATCTGAAGTAATTTCTGTATCAAGAGTAGAAATTCTTAAGTCTATTGTTAATGATTTGGATAAAATACCTATTAGTTCTAGTTCAACACCACTCATTTCCGATTCAGGTATATTTGCAACACCACCTCTATAAATATCTGGATCAGTTGATTGAAATTGGAGGTTTTCATAGTCATACATGAATGCAGAAATATTAGCTCTCATTTTTCCTTCCATTAAATCAGTCTTAAGACCAAGTTCAAGTGCATTTATAATTTCACTTTTAAATATTGGATAAATCAATTGAGGTGCTGGTTGCGCTCCAAAATTTTGTTCGTTATCTTCAGGCCAACCAAAAGTTAAATTACTCCCACCAGGTTTAAAGCCTTTGGTATAAGAAGCATAGACCATAGTTTCATCATCTATATTATGCTCTACTGCAACTTTACCTGTTGTTTCATTAATCTCATCCTCAATTAAATATGATTGAAGACCAAAAAAGTTTGTAACATCACTTGAAAAGGAATCTTCAGTGTATCTCAGTCCAAAAATATATCTCAAGTTATCTTTAGCGTTGTAAGTTGCTTGCCCATAAAGAGATAGTGATTCTCTAGTTGGGTATGCTTCAGATACAAAGCCAAGTTCTGCATCATACGCAGCAAAACAAGGCCCTGCAAAGGGATCTGTTGCACAAATTGGAGCATGAACGTATGTAGTAAATGTGCCATCCATCTGATCTAGAAGTTTAATATTATTAACATCTTTAACTTCGTAAATTGAATTTGCAATTTTATGATCAAAATATAAAGCTCCAACAATCCAATCAATTTTATTAATTAGAGCTTCATTTGATATTAGATTAACTTCAAAAGTTTTTGTATCAACAATAGATGTTTCTGGTCTATATTCTGCAGCAATATATGGTATTCCTTCAAGAGGACCTGAACCATGAACATCACCATAATTATGCCTATCATTATCTCTGCTAACGTATATATCATCTTCTTGTGAGCTAGCAAGTATTTTTAAATCAGCAAAGCCAAGTTCTACATTTAATATACCTGCAATAATTTCAGAGGAAAGCTCATAATCAGATGAAGAATCCTGTGCTAGCATTCTGGGATTTGGAGTTGGATCATCCAAACCCTTCATAGCAGCTCCATTATTATCTGCGTCAAAAAATTGACCAAAAACCCTTAAGGAAGTATTTTCAGATATGTCAAAAAACCAATCTGATCTGAAGCTAGTATGATTAGCATCATCTAAATCTTGATTATTCAAAATATTTTTACTAAAACCATCCCTATCAGTTGAAACAAATGACATTCTTGTTGCAACTTTTTCAGTTAATGGCAAGTTTAATGCACCTCTAAGTTTTACTAGACCATAATTTCCAAGAGCTATATCTGCTTTTCCTTTAACTTCATCAAAAGATGGTTTCTGACTAATAATATTAATAGTTCCGCCAGTTGAATTTTGACCAAACAAAGTACCCTGTGGACCACGTAATACCTCAATTCTTTCTAAGTCAATAAAATCTGTTCTTAGTGAGAACTTAGAAGCAACAAAGATACCATCCATGTGAAGCGCTACAGAGGGTGCCGCAATAGCGTTTTGATTGGTTTCATCACCAACACCTCTTATAGAGATAATTGTTTTATATCCTTCATTTTTAGCAACGGTAACACCTGGCGCTATTGCACTTAGTCCTACAAAATCAGTAATATTTTTAATTTCAAGTTCCTGCTCTGTTAATGCTGTTACAGACAAGGAAACATCTTGAAGACTTTCATCTCTTTTTTCTGCAGAAACAATCACCTCTTCAATAGCTGAACTTTGTGCTTGAGCATCAAAATTAAACAAAAAAAACAGTGATAAATATATTACTGAATGTAATTTTAAAATTTTCATTGGTTTAATATCCCCTTGTGCTTATGGTAAAAAATTTAGTGCAGCACATAATTAAGTTGTTTATATTATTAAAAGCAATTCACATGCCAAAAAATGGTCTAAAGTGCAAGTATGTTAAGTAATCTAACATTATGCATTGTAGAATGATTATGTAAATTATAATCTAGTAAAATTATGGAAAAAATTTTAGAAAAAACCTTTCAGCTTAAATTAAACCATACTTCCATTAAACAAGAATTCTTAGCTGGTTTCACCACTTTTGTAACAATGGCTTACATTATTTTTGTAAATCCGCAAATGATGGCAGCAAGTGGAATGGATTATGGTGCGAGTTTTGTTGGCACATGCATTGCTGCTGCTATTGCATGTTTTGCAATGGGTCTTTATGCAAACTGGCCTGTTGGTTTAGCTCCAGGGATGGGGTTGAATGCTTTCTTTACTTATACAGTTGTTGGAGAAATGGGTTATTCCTGGGAAGTAGCTCTTGGAGCAGTCTTTTTAGCTGGAATATTATTTGTAATCATCAGCGTTACTCCCTTAAGACAGTGGATGCTTAATAGCATTCCAATGAATCTAAGAATTGCTATGGGGGCAGGTGTTGGCTTATTTGTGGGTTTTATTGGTTTAAAAACCGGTGGGATTATTGTTCAGAATGAAGCAACTTTCTTAAGTATGGGTGATTTTAAGAATGTTGAAACCTTGCTTGCAGCTATTGGTTTTCTATTAATCTTAGTATTGGCTATAAGAAAGGTAACTGGTGCAATAATTATTGGTGTTTTGACAGTTACTATCTCGGGGTTATTGCTTGGTTTAATTAACTTCAATGGTTTTGTCTCTTCACCACCTGATTTAATGCCAACATTATTGAAACTAGACATTGTTGGAGCATTAGATGTTGCAATGATAAGCATTATTATTTCTTTTCTTTTTGTTAATTTATTTGATACCGCTGGTACTCTTCTTGGTGTAGCATCTCGCGCAAATCTTATTGATGAGTTTGGAAAAATTAAAAATCTTGATAAGGCTCTTAAAGCAGACAGCACAGCTAGTGTTATTGGATCATTTTTAGGCTGCTCCCCAGTTACAAGTTATGTTGAAAGTTCTGCAGGCGTTGAAGCTGGTGGAAGAACAGGGTTAACTGCAATAATAGTAGGTTTGTTTTTCTTGATAGCAATTTTTTTCTCACCTCTTGCATCCGTTGTTCCAAGCTATGCAACAGCTGGAGCTCTTGTGTATATTGCAATCTTAATGCTCAGTGAAATGGAGAAACTTGATTGGTCAGATAATACTGAGTTGTTACCTGCGCTTATTATGATAATCATGATTCCTTTAACTTTTTCTATTGCAAATGGAATAGCTTTAGGATTTATTTCTTTTGTTGTTCTGAAATTTGCAGCTGGAAAAAAATCAGATATCACAATTGGAGCTTGGTTCCTTTTGATAATTTTCATATTTAAATTTGCAATACTTGTTTAAGCAAGTATCTAAAATTAAAGTTCAACACTTATATTTTTGTTATCCTAAAATGCCTTTAACGGATGTAATAACTTGATCAATATTCAAGCCTATTGATAATGGCAGTCTTACTATTCTTTCGGAAATACTGTCAGTATTCTTCATACATCCAGAAACGCGACCATAAATCTTTCCAGCTTTAGAGCTATGAAGAGGAATATAATGAAATACACAATTAATATTTCTTTCGTGCATTTTTGAAATAAAATTGTCTCGTTGAGTTTTATTCTTGAGAATTAAGTAAAAAATATGACCATTATGTTTAATATCACTCGTAACATTTGGTATCCGAAATGTTTCATTATTTGATAAATCCATAAAGGCATCATGATACTTTTTCCATAAGCATAATCTTTTTTGAGTTATTATCTCCGCACTTTCGAGTTGTGCCAATAAAAAAGCTGAAACGAGCTCGCCAGAAAGATAAGATGAGCCGATATCAACCCATGAATATTTATTAGCTATTCCTTGTTCAAATTTTGTTCTATTTGTTCCTTTTTGTCTGATAATTTCTGCTCTTTCAACCAGGTCTGAATTATTGACAAGAAGTGCTCCACCTTCTCCGGAAATAATGTTTTTAGTTTCATGAAAACTATAACAACCAATATCACCAATTGATCCAAGGTACTTATTTTTATGTTTAGCTAATATTCCTTGAGCAGCATCTTCAATTACTATAAGTTTATTCTTCCTAGCTATTTCTAAAATTTTGTCCATATCACAACTAACCCCAGCATAATGTACTACTAATATAGCTTTTGTATTAGCTGTAATTGCATCTTCAATTAAGTCTGGATCAATATTTAATGACTTTTTATTTATATCTATAAAAACAGGAACTCCACCCCTTAAGACAAAAGCGTTTGCACTTGAAACAAAAGTATAAGATGGCATTAAAATTTCATCACCTTGTTTTATATTGGCAAGAATAGCAGCAATTTCTAGTGCTGCGGTGCAAGAATGAGTTATTAAAGCTCTATGACATCCAGTATTTTCTTCAATCCACTTACTGCATTTTTTTGTAAAAAAGCCGTCACCAGCCAGTTGTCCATTAAGAACAGCCTGCTTCATATATTTGATTTCATTACCGGATAAATATGGTTTATTAAAAACTATCATTATTATTAGGCTTGTTATTTTTTTCTAAAAACAACTTTATTAAGCATCAAGTACAAATAAATGGCAACTAAAATAACCATTATTGCCTGAACATATTGATGCTTAAAACCATAAATATCAACCATGAAATAAATTGATATCAAATTTATTAAAAACGCAGAAATATGAACTATTAAGAATTTTGATATTGATGGGTATTTTATAGAATTAATGAAGGAATATTTTTTATGCAAAAAAAAACCGATAATTAAAAAAGAAATATATGTTAATGAAACTGCAATTTTGGGATCAATATTAATAGAGGTTAAAAAAAGATAAGTTAAGAAACCCAATAAGTTTAAAAAAATACCATTCAGCGAGTACCTAATAAAGGTATTATTAAAAATAAAATTCAAAGTTTCATGCAGCCTTATTCTGTATTATTTCCCAAAAATCTTCTGTTATTTTTGAAAGTTCGCAAGGAAGATGAGCTCCTGTGAGCAAACATTTCTCTGATAAGACATCTATGCTTACTGGTTTAAAATCATTACTAATGCATTGTTGTTTATTTATTGCGGCAAGCAAACATAAACATCCACAGCGAAAAATGAGATTTGCTAAGTCATCAGAAAAAAAAGTATATCTACCTGAAGAAAAAGAAATTTGAGCAATATGCTTACCCATATCTACCTCTTTTTCAGCATAATGAGAGGTTACGCCTAATTTGCTACAGCCTTCCTTTAAGGCATGCTGAACAGGAATCATGCCAATCAAGCCACCAAAAGATGGTAGAAGGGAATAATGAAGGTTTATTAATTTTTTTTCAAAAGTTTTGATAATTTTAGTATCAATAATTTTATGAATTGAGGTAACTATCAAATCAGGTTCTAATTTAATCAAATGTTTGTGAAGAGCGATTTGTCCTTTATCTTTAAAATCTATAATTTTATATGCAATTTTTTTTTTTACAGCAATATCTATAGCCCCACAATGACGATCTGCAACTACATTAATAATTTGATGATTTTTTAAATATCTTCTTTTTATGGCTTCATAAATAAAATGAAGGTTTCCACCATTGCCAGAAACTAGAAAAACTATTTTTTTTTTATTTATATTCATGAATTTTCTTTATTATTGTGTAAGGTCTATTCTTTGTTTCTATGAAGATTTTAGATAGATATATGCCAACAATTCCAATAAATGAGATTGTTAGTCCGCCAAGGAACCATAGAGAAGCCATTACGGATGTCCAGCCAGGTAATGATTGCATTAAAAATAATTTAGAATAAATTAAGTAAAATGAATACACAAGGGATAATAAAAAAATGATTAATCCTACATAAAATATACCGATTAATGGTTTATTGGAAAAGGATGTTATTGAATTAATTAATAAAGAAACTTTTAAGTTGAATGAATATGTTGATTTATTCCTATAAGATTTAGAAATATATATAGAGTCCTGCTTAAAACCAGTAATCAACCAGAGACCTGCAATAAATAACTCATGCTCATTATGCAAAGTTAAAGCATCTACATAGCTTTTTTTCATAAGACGGATAGTGGATTGATTTTCTTTAAAAGGAAGACCAGTAATTTTTTTAAGAGATTTCCAGAAAATTTTTCCGGTTAACCTCTCAAATCTCTTTCCTTTTCTTTTATCCTGAACACCAAAAACTACATCCGAATCGTTTTCATTCATTGCGCTTATAAAATTTTTGAGGTACTCGGGTTTTTCTTCCAAATCTGAGTCTATTAAGAATATTTTATCGCCTGAGGCATTTTTTAACCCAGTCATCATAGCTTTATGATGTCCAAAATTTCTCGAAAGCTCAATAACCCTAACTTGATTATCTTTTTTTGCAATTTCACATGCTAAATTTAGACTATTATCAGGAGAATGATCATCAACAAAAATTATTTCATAATTTACAATATTAAGATTTGTAATTGTATTCAAAAGTCTTTTATAGAATTGATTTATATAGCTTTCGCTTAAATAAAGAGTGGTTACAATTGAAAGCTTCATAATTATCTATACTTTAAAAAATTTATAGAATTTGGTCCACAATTAAATAATAAATCAAGAATACTTACATTATGATCAAACTCACCCCATAACTGATTATATTCTTGATAGCCACTATAATCCATCCACTCTATAGCAACACCAGATTGTTGAAATAAATCCATGTCAATATAATTCTTACCTGCAGGTCCAGATAAATAAGTTTTTGCATTTGTTTGCAAGCATAAATCAATAAGTTTGTTTGATTTTTCATTTACAAGAGAGAAATCTTTTGATTCTTTGATATTTGTATTTATACTTAAATACTCACATATGTGTTTGATAAATGTTTTATTCACTTCACTCAAATGGGTAAAGTTAAAATCTAAGTAAAGTGGCTTTAACCATTTTGCTATATCTAAAAAATAAGCAGATGATCCATAATTTATCTCTATTAAATTCCAATGTTTTTTTTGCCAATTATTATCCACTTTGACATCACATATTTTTCTTTTAATATTTTTCCCAACAGGAATCGAAATCCATGATGAGCCACTTCTAGTTTTAATTAGATTTCTATTTCGCCAATCATTTTTTGTGAACTGAACATCATCAAGAATTATAAATAAATCTGATGCTGCTATGATATCAAAATAACCTTTCCACGGTATGTAATTTGACTGAATTATTGCTAACTTCATTTTTATTTAGGTAATTGATTATATTAACTTAGCATACTAACACGAACACATAGGATTAAAATTCCCATATATAGCGGGCCTGCAAGTATGTAAGCTAAGGAAATATTTGAGCTTTTTGTTAAAAAATTAAAAAAGTAAAAACTAATTCCTATCGAAAAGAGAATACTAAAAATATACGAGTATCCTTGCAAGTGTACAGAAAATGATTGCTGAAATAAAAACATTAGGAAAATAAAACTAAAACTAAGAGGTAAAACGATTTTTTTTAATTGAGCATATTTTAAAGCGGCGCAGAACAATCCAATGATTGCAAAAATTGACAATATTATTAAACTTGAGATCGATAGAATGCAGTTATAAGCTTCAATGCCTATATTTAAATCTGATGTCAACATTGAATTATCATAACTATAAACACATTTAGTAACTCTGTTTCCACCCAAAAATTGCATTGCGCCTAATATGCCACCATTATGTATATCTAATCCAGAGATTCCAATTCTTTCAAGTGCAGATGAGCCAGATACATTGTCTAAGTTGTTTTGGGCCGAAATTCTGAATATAAAAAATAAAATCAATGAAATGCATAATGAAATAAAATATTCTAGCCCTCTTGTATAAGTTGACAAGGATGGAAAATAATTTTTGTTATCAATCGGCTCCTTCATAACTTTAGGAATTATAAAGATAAGTAAATAAAAAAGGCAGATGGCAAAGCTCCATACAAAGTTAAATAATCCAGCAATGAAAATAAAGAAAATGCTAAGTTTTTTTAAATCATAAATGCCGCTCAAAATACTTAACATAAAAAATAAAAGGAAATAAATTTCTGTCCAGCCGGCAATAATCATTTTATAGGTCCACGGGCTAATGATAAATAAAGAGAATACTAAAACACCTATAATAAAATTAGGCACAGAAATTCGATTTAAGTAAATTACCATTATTTCACTAAGAATCAAAGCCGTAAAAAAAATAGATATCTTGTCAGCAAGATGCGCATGATTGATTAGTGCTTCAAGTCCAAAAAAATGATTTATAAATATGTATGGCAAAAATGAAAAGCCGTGCGTTGATAAGTAGATCTTATCGTTCCAAAATGAGGCATCAAGATTGCAATCTACGCAATCTGACCAAATGGTATAACCATATGAGGAAAAATATCCATTAAATTCCAAATACTGAACTGCATTTATTATTCTTTGTGCGTGCCAATCCTGCCAATCTGATCCCAATGGTGCATATATCGATATGAATGATATGTAGGTCATCCAAATAAAAAAATATGAACTTAATCTAAGAAAATTCATTGCCTATCAAATTTAGATTTAATAAATGCAAAAGTTTTGGTTATGTCTAAAAGCGCAGATAGAAAAATGATAAACATAAAATTTATTGGAAATATAAACATAAAACTCTCGCCTTTTTTTCTTGGTAGATACAAACCTCTAATGTAAAAATAAATCATAATTATTGAAAAAAAACTTATCTTTGTAATATTTGGAATATAAAAAATACTTGTCGTGTCCCAGGCAGCCAGAATCCTATTCCAGTTATATGCAAATAAAACTGCAAAAATTGATATACCATAATAATAGTAATTTTTATGTCTTTGCCGATGAGGAAGCTTTGAACTGTGTGAATAGTTCCTAAACCATTTTTTTAGCAATTGAAAAATATTGATGCGATTCAGCTTGTCATAACTCAAGAATTGTTGAGAAAAACACATATTAATTTTTTGAAGTTCAGCTCTATACATCCAATCTCCATCTTCTCCAGCGCGAGTGGTCTCAATAAATAGTCCGCATTTATTAAAAATATCTTTTTTTAAAATAGAGCCTGGAAAAGTTTTTATAGGCTTTCTTCCAAATGTGCATGCTCTTATAATTTTTGCTGTGAATGTATTGGCCTCATAGTAGGTTCTTCCCCACACTCCATCAGAATTATTAGCATTTATATGATTGATTCCATCTAACATCCATTTATTACTTGGGTGTGTATATGCATCGAGAAAGGCAATCATAGAATTGGTTGATTTATTTATACCTATATTTCTTGCATGGCCTGGATACATATTTTTTTTGTGAATAATTAAAACTTTAATATTATTGTTATTAAAATACTTTAATAAATCACTTGATAGACTTGGTTCCTTAATAGATGAGTCAATTATCAGAATCTCATTCGGCATAATTTCCCAATTAGAAATACTATTCAATAATTGTAACAACTTCTTTTTATCATTATGACTTGGAATAATTAGTGAAATTTCTTTTACCATATTTATATTTTTTGAATCATTTATCACAATGGCCCTTCCCTTTAAAAGCACATTCTAAACTTATTTTTAAAGATTGATAAATTTTTATTATTAATGCTATCGTTCTTTAATTTAACTGCATTGATCTAATCCGTTAATTTTTAATAAAATATAATTTCATATAAGGCAGGAACCTAGGAAACAATTTAAGTACATTAAGCAATCCAATCTTTTGAATGAGTGTAGCTATTGTTCCAATCATAAATTGTCTTTTTTTAAATTCATCATCATAAGAGATCCTATCCACCATATAATCAATTATAGATAGATCATCTGACATAATAAGTTTTTTATATGGCCCAAGTTCATCAATAAAAAATTTTACTTCCTTTTTTTTTACAAAATTAAGTGAATTCCATAATCCGAGACTGGCATTATCTTCTTCAAACTTTTTAATATAATTATTAAATAGTATTTGGGTAATTCTTTTGTTAAGAATGATTGGTATTTTAAAATGTGATTCATAGGGGAAGCTATAATTTGGGCATAAAACTATAAATATCCCATTAGGTTTTAAGTTTTTAGTAGCCCAATTTAAAAGATGTCTCCAGTCATGCACATGCTCAAATACATTTATACAATAAATTAAATCGAATTTAGTATTAGATTTATAGCCTTCATAGGGCTCATTTATTATTGAGACACTAGAACTTTTAATAGCAGAATTTATTTCTTTCAATTGATTAAAGCCATCACCAAATGGCTCTAAACCTATAAATTTATGCTGAGAGAATTCTTCTGAAAAAATTGATAGCAATATTCCACTTCCGCATCCAACTTCTAAGATGTTAGAACCACTATCTAATAATTTTATTTTTTCACAAACATGAGAATATCCAAATTCTGCTTCAGCTATCCAAAGATGTGAATTCTTTTCATTAGAATTTTTTAAAATATCAAAAATTTTATAATTCTTCATTTTTATAATCTTATATTAAATAATTATAAATAGTATTTTTTATGACACCGCAAAAGACTAATAATTTTTACTATAGTCTTAAAATCCTATCAGAAATAGAATAAGCACAACGAGAAATAGTTTGTATTTTAAGAGAATATATCTTTGTTAAAAATTTAAAAAAGAATTTAAATATTTTTAGCTTTGATAAATAAAGCAACTCAATTTTATTTGCTAAGCTTAAATGCCTTTTGTCATAAACGCCCAGCATATTTTTTGATGAAATTAAATTATTCAGGCGAATAAAATCTCTGAAAAAGAATTGAAAAATATATTCACTAAAAAAATCATTAAGTATAATCTCAAGGTTTTTATAATTAATTTCTTTAGAATTTATTAGGTAGTATCTGTTCACAATAATACACAAA
>Ga0208304_10001565_pt1 | contig 10898 bp, 7 predicted proteins | sample ColrivemetaGS713_FD_187603 | JGI IMG/M metagenome (GOLD analysis project Ga0208304, IMG submission 187603) | Estuarine microbial communities from the Columbia River estuary - Flood tide ETM metaG S.713 (SPAdes) (version 2) | ecosystem: Environmental > Aquatic > Marine > Intertidal zone > Estuary... | reverse complement strand
TTTATCTAGAGCAATTGGTGAGACAGCACCGTTAATTGTAGTAGGCGCTATGGCTTATGTACCTTTTGTACCTCAGTCAATTTTTGATACATTTTCAGTGCTTCCTATGCAAATTTTTAATTGGACCACAAGACCACAACAAGGATTTGCGATTGCTGCATCTGGAGCAATAATAGTATTATTATTAATTACATTTATAATGAATGGAATCGCTGTTTATTTTAGAAATAGATGGCAAAAGAAATTGCAATAACAATGGCAAAAACAAAAAATAAAAATATTGAATCAGAAATAGCTGATGAAGCCACTTCAAAAGATGGGGCAAAAATAGCAATTAAAGATGCAAAAGTTTGGTATGGTGATTTTATGGCTATTAAAGGAATTGACATGAATATTAAACCAAATTCTATTACTGCATTTATAGGCCCATCAGGTTGTGGAAAATCTACTTTTCTTCGTTTATTTAATAGAATGAATGACTATGTTGATGGATTTAAAATGGAAGGTAAAATTAAACTTAATGGAACTAATATTTATAAGGAGAAGATAAATGTTGAAGAATTGAGAAAGGAAGTTGGAATGGTTTTTCAAAAACCAAACCCTTTTCCAAAATCAATTTTTGAAAACGTTGCTTACGGACTTAAAATACAAGGTATAAAAGATAAAAAATTAATAAACGAACGTGTAGAAAAGGCTTTGAGACAAGCTGATCTTTGGACAGAAGTAAAGGACGATTTAAAAAAATCTGCATTGGCGTTATCAGGAGGTCAACAACAGCGTTTATGTATAGCGCGTACATTAGCAGTTGAGCCCTCAATTATTTTAATGGACGAGCCAACATCTGCCTTAGATCCTATTTCAACTGCAAAAATTGAAGATCTTATTTTTGAACTTAAAGAAAAGTATACAATTATTATTGTTACGCACAATATGCAACAAGCTAGTAGGATTAGTGATTACACTGCTTTTTTCTATATGGGAGAGCTTATTGAGTTTGATAAAACAAAGACCATTTTTACTAATCCTGAAAAACAACAAACCGAAAACTACATTACAGGTAGATTCGGATAAAAATTTATTATTATGTCACAAAATGCTGAACATCATAGAATCTTATTAAATGAATCAGGTCTTGAAATGCTTAATTTATGTATTTCTCAAATTGAAAAAGCTACTGAGGCTTTTTTAAATAAAGATTGCGATTTAGCTGAAGAGGTAATGAACAATGAAACACGTGTTAATGCCTTGGATTTAAAAATTGAAAGAGATTGCGAAAAATTTATTGCGCTGTACAACCCTGTTGCCATTGATTTACGATTTACAATGGCAGTGTTAAAAATTAACTTTGATTTAGAGCGTATTGGTGATCATGCGTATGATATATCTAAATATATTGTTGAATTTGATAAAAAAATTGAACCACACCTATTTAAAACTTTGAATTTTGCGAAAATGTATAATACCATTATTTCAATGTTTGAAAATATTACGGTTGCATATGAAGAAAAAGATGTGAAAACCGCTAGAAAAGTGTTTAAAAAAGATAAAATTTTAAACAAAATAAATGCGGAATCTTTTAAATTAATTGAAAAAGAGATATTGAAGGACAATACCATAATTGATCAAACATTACTAATGTTTGCTGTAATTAAAAAGTTTGAACGTGTTGGAGACTTAATAAAGAATATTGCTGAAGAGATTATTTTTTATATTGATGCTGAGGTATTAAAACATAAAAAGAAAAAATAATTTAAAACAAAAAAGAGTGCTTAAGCACTCTTTTTTGTTTTAATAGCATCCCCGTTTTCAAAAAGAGAATCTTTATTACCATATAGTAATTCTGCAACTTCAATCAATTTTTTAATCATATCATTTACATTGGTATTATCATTAAATAAAGAAGAAGCCATTTCAGCAGAGATTAGGTCTTTTCTAATTAGTTTGTCAATAGATTTATTACTTTGTCGTATGTTTTCTTTTGCTTTAGTTTTTAATACTTCCAGTTTAGCAGCGTATTTATCCGATTTTTCTTCAGTTCTAAAACGATAAATAACACGTAAAACATTTGTTACTTTTTTTCTAAAGCCATTGTATTCCGAAAGCAAATTTTTATTATCTAATGTTAAAGACATAGTTAAATTTTTATTCAGCTCTTTAACGTCTTTTATAATTTCAACCATTTTTCTGTTGGCAATTTTAATATCAGTTATTGAATTATTTTGTATTTTTGTTAGTTTGAGGTCGTTTTGGGCTGTAGTTGCATATCGCAAAATTTCACCATAAATAGTTTTAAATTTTTTATAGTATAAATCATCAACATCAACTAGCATGTCTATGTTAGACTTTTTAATGATTTTTTTAATTTTTAAATCTGAAATAACATCTTCTCTATGAATATTTAAACCATGTGCTACAATTTCAAATATGGCATTTTTGTATAAATATTTAGTTTCTTTTATAAGGCTTGAAATGGTTGAGCCCGGAAATTTTAATACTGCTTCATTTAAATATTTTGGCTCATCAATATCTTTATCTATTTTTTCTTTAAAGAATTTTATTAAAAACAATTCTAATTTTTTAATAAAAGGAATCATAATTAATACTCCTAGAACATTAAAAATTGTATGAAACAGGGCTAATTTTAAAGTAAAATCTGTTGCTGCAATTCTCAATAAATTAGCTGAATAATTCACAAAACTTGCCAGTGGAAAAATAAATATTAGCGCAACTAAACCTGTAGTTAAATTAAAAATTAAATGTGCTCCTGCCAATCTTCTTCCTGCCACATTAGATTTTAAAGAACCCAAAACAGCGGTTATAGTAGTACCAACATTTGCTCCTATTGCCAATGCCAAAGCATTTTCATATTCTATTTGTCCAGCTGCTAATGCAGTTAAAATTAAAGCAAGGGTTGCACTACTAGACTGAAGAATAGTTGTAATTACAATTCCTAATCCAGAATAAATAATTACACCTAAAAATCCAGAAACTGCGAATTGAGTTAAATCTATATGTTCTTTAAAAACATCAAATCCTTCTTTCATATAATGAATTCCTAGAAAGAAAAATCCTAAACCTGCTAATACATTTCCTATTCCCTTTAATTCGTTTTTACTTTGAAAAGAAAATACAAGTCCAAAAATTAACATTGGCATTGCCAAGGCTGAGATATTTATTTTCAACCCAAAGCCTGCAACCAACCAAGCTGTTGCTGTGGTACCTATGTTTGCACCAAATATAAGTCCTAACCCTCCAGAAAGACTAATTAAACCAGCACTTATAAATGAGATTGTTATAACAGAAACAAGTGAACTAGATTGAATAAGAGCAGTTACAAAAGCACCAGCAGTTATACTTTTGTATAACTTGTTAGTTGCTTTTTTTAAAATATTTTGAAGTGGACCTCTTGTAAATACTTTAAAACCTTCTTCAAGCATTATCATTCCGAAAAGTAAAATAGCAACTCCTGAAGCAATAGTTTTAAAGTTCGGATTTAAAAATAAAACCGAAGCTAAGAGTAATAAAAATAAACCAAAAAAAACACGTCTAATCATTAACTAATAATAATAAATAAAAGTAATTGTTTACAATTAATGCTGATTTATTGTAAACTTACTGTAAATAATTAATAAAAAAAAGCCCTCAAATATTGAAGGCTTTAAAACATTTTAAAAAATCTATAATTATTTATTTGCTTTTTCCTGAATATGAAAATCATGAAACAGTTGTAACAAACTCATTAAGGCAGAGATTAAATCTTTTGTTTCCAATAAAATTCCAAAATATAATGAAGAATTTTTCGGACTACTTTCTTCAGTCCTAATTCTTGCAATTTGTTTATCAATTGATTCTGAAACATTGTCGAATATTTCCTGCTTTGCATCAATAATATTTGATAAATCATCAAAATCTTTTTCAGTAAAATCTAATTCAATTTTACTAAATAAAATTTTTAACTTATCATTAATTGCATTTAAATCTTTAATTGATGAAGGTTTTAATTGCTTATGGTTGTTATGTACATGTTTATAACTTGTAGTTGAAATATACTCTATAGATTGTGTTATATCCTGTAAATACCCTAAAATTAAAATATAAAATCTACTTGCTTTAACTGAAGAATCATCTAACGATTTAATAAAGTAAAAGACTTCTTCTCTTAATTCATTAACTTCCTTATTTAATTTCCGTACGTGTTTTTCAGTTTTAGATAGCTTGTCTAAATCATGTGATGATAAATCAATTACAACATTTGTATATAATTTATTTACACGTTTTACAACTTCTGAAATATGAGCAGAACTTTCATTAACAACCTCATTAATTGTTATTAACTCAGCTCGTTCCATATATCTTTTTTCTTTTTTCTCCTTAGCTTTTTTAGTATGTCTAATTGAACTTCTTCCAATTAAAAACAATACAACAATTAGTAAAACAGCAACTGAAACAATTTCTCCTAAATAAATAATATATAAAAATATTGCGGAAACCATAAAAGCAGAAAATGCTGTTAAAAACCATCCACCTATTACATTAAAAACACCTGCTACTCTATACACAGCACTTTCTCTACCCCAAGCTCTATCTGCTAATGATGTACCCATTGCAACCATAAAAGTTACATATGTTGTAGATAAAGGAAGTTTTAAAGAGGTACCAATTGAAATTAAAATACCTGCCACAAATAAATTTACTGATGCTCTTACCATATCAAAAGCAGGAAGTTCATAAGATTTGTCTTTTGATAATTTAATTACTGGTTTTTGGAATTTAGAATCTACCCATTTTAGGGTTGAATCAGGAACAATTTTTGCTAGTCCTGAACTAAATAAAATTGCACCGCGTACTACTGTTCTTGAAACAGCATTTGGTTGAAATTTTTCATGACCTTCCCCTTGTCTAGAAAGGTTAATACCTGTTTCAATAACAGATTTTGCTTTTTTAGAAAACCAAAGGGTAATAACCATAATCATACCAGCAATAAACAACAATGTTGGATTAGAAGGTACTTTTTGGGCTAAAACTCCCATTGAAAATTCATTTGCAGCAATACCAGATGCATCCCATTCTTGGTATGAATTCCAAGCAGCAATAGGTACACCAATAAAATTAACCAAATCATTACCTGCAAATGCCATTGCTAATGAGAATGTACCAATTATAACAATAAATTTTAAAATATTTACTTTAAATAATGTAATAAGTAATTGTGATAAAATGGTCCATAAAACAAATCCATAAATAATTATTTCAAAGGTTCTTCCTTCAATTAAATGCGCAACATCTTCATAAAAAGGAGTTCCTTTCATGCCTTTTACAAAAATAAAATAGGTAATTGCAGTAATTGCAAATCCACCAAAAAGGGCATTTATATAACTTCTTTTTTTATCAAATTGAAATGAATACAATAAACGAGATAAAAATTGTACAATTGCCCCTATTGAAAATGCTATAAATACTGAAAGAAGAATTCCAGAAATAATAAGTAATGCTTTTTCCGAATTTATATACTTTCCAACACTTGCTATTGTTTCAGCATCATTATTAGAAATTTTAATAAGAGCCATTGCAACTGCAGCTCCTAATAATTCAAAAACGATTGAAACCGTAGTCGAAGTCGGCATTCCTAATGAATTAAATACATCTAACAGTAAAATATCAGTAATCATAACAGCCATAAAAATGAACATTATTTCATTAAAATAAAATTCACCAGGATTAAATATCCCTTTACGGGCAACTTCCATCATTCCACTAGATGTTATTGCTCCAAGTGCAACCCCTACACTTGCAATAATTAAAATAGATTTAATTGGAATTGCTTTTGAACCTATTGCTGAATTTAAAAAGTTTACGGCATCATTACTAACACCAACAACTAAATCAATTATCGCCAGTACCGTAAGGGCAACAAGCATTAAAATGTAAATATCTCCCATTTCTTTATTATTTATATTGTAAAAATACTTTCAATTTATAGTGATTTTCAGGTTAATTTAATATTCTAACTACTATAAATTAGTAGATAAAACAGGTAGTAAAAGTACAAATAATTATAAACTTAAATATAAAAAAAGCCTTAATAAAAATTTTTATTAAGGCTTTCAAGTATTGGGTTGACTATTTATTCAGTTTAATAACGCATTTAAATAGTTCTTTAAGAAACAGAATATTAATTCCGTCAAAGATCATTAAAAAATTAAGTTTATAATTTTTTAGATAAATTTGTTATTCACAAGATATTAACATTCAAACATTTTTTAATAAAAATATTAAGAACCACACATTTCACAATCATCCGGATTGTTTTGTGAAGCAATTAACATTGCCTTTAATTCTTCAGATGTTAAAGGAGTTTCTTCTTCTTTCTTTTTATTTGAAAGTGTAAATTTAATTGCATTTACTGCACTTTTTGTACGCAAGTAATACATACCTGTTTTTAAACCACTTTTCCAAGCGTAAAAATGCATGGAGGTTAATTTAGAGTAATTTGCGTCTTGCATAAATAAGTTTAACGACTGTGATTGATCTATAAAATAGCCTCTTTGGCGAGACATATCTATAATATCTTTCATACTCATTTCCCATACAGTTTTATATAAATCTTTCAAATTTTTAGGAATTACATCAATATGTTGAATAGATCCATTCGCACGCATTATATCCTCTTTCATTTCATTATTCCACAACCCAAGTTCAACTAAATCTTCTAATAAGTGTTTGTTAACTACTATATATTCACCACTTAACACTCTTCGCGTATAAATATTTGAAGTATAAGGTTCAAAAGCTTCATTGTTCCCTAAAATTTGAGAAGTGGAAGCTGTTGGCATTGGAGCGACTAATAATGAATTTCTTACCCCATTTTTTAAAATATCCTTACGTAAAGATTTCCAATCCCAACGTCCACTTAATTCATCTTCTGAAACTCCCCACAAATTAAATTGAAATTCACCTTGCGAAATTGGTGAACCTTCATAAGTTGAGTAAGGTTCTTTTGCTTTTGCAATTTCCATTGAAGAAGTTACTGCGGCAAAGTAAATAGTTTCAAAAATTTCTTCGTTTAGTTTTTTTGCCTCATCACTAGTAAAAGCCATACGTAACATAATAAAAGCATCTGCTAATCCTTGAATTCCTAAACCAATTGGCCTATGGCGGAAGTTAGAATTTTCTGCTTCTTTAACGGGGTAATAGTTACGATCTATAACTGTATCAAGGTTACGTGTAATCTTTTTTGTAACATTAAACAGTCTTTGGTGATTGAAAAATTTATTTCCTTTTTCATCCTGTTCAATAAACATTGGAATTGCAATAGACGCTAAATTACAAACAGCAACTTCGTCTTGTGCCGTGTATTCCATTATTTCTGTACATAAATTTGATGAACGGATAGTTCCTAAGTTTTTTTGATTTGATTTTCGATTTGCTGCATCTTTGTATAACATATATGGATTGCCAGTTTCAATCTGTGCTTCCAATATTTTTTCCCAAAGACTGCGAGCTTTTATGGTTTTACGACCTTTCCCAACTTTTTCGTAACCCGTATATAATTTTTCAAACTCATCACCATAGGTGTCAAATAAATGTGGACATTCATTCGGACACATTAAGGTCCAATCTCCATTTTCTTCAACACGTTTCATAAATAAATCTGGGATCCACATGGCGTAAAATAAATCACGTGCACGCATTTCTTCTGCACCGGTATTTTTACGTAAATCTAAAAAGTTAAAAACATCGGCATGCCAAGGTTCCATATAAATTGCAAAAGAACCTTTACGTTTTCCTCCGCCTTGATCTACATAACGTGCAGTATCATTATACACTTTTAGCATAGGAACAATTCCGTTTGAAGTTCCATTTGTTCCTCTAATGTATGAACCAGTTGCGCGTACATTGTGAATAGATAACCCAATACCACCAGCCGATTGGGATATTTTTGCAGTTTGTTTCAAAGTATCATAAATTCCATCAATACTATCATCTTGAATTTGTAATAAAAAACACGATGACATTTGAGGCTTTGGTGTACCTGAGTTAAATAATGTTGGTGTAGCGTGTGTAAATATTTTTTTAGACATTAACTCATACGTTTCAATCGCTTCGTCAATATCATTTTGATGAATTCCTATAGAAACACGCATTAACATATGTTGAGGTCGCTCAGCAATTACACCGTTTAATTTCAATAAATAAGAACGTTCTAAAGTTTTAAACCCAAAATAGTCGTAACCAAAATCTCTGTTGTAAATAATGGTTGAATCTAATTTTGCAGCATTATCCATAATTACTTTATAAGTTTCATCAGATAATAATGGTGCTTTTTTTCCTGTACGTGGATTTACATAATTGTATAAATCCGTCATTACATCAGAAAATGTTTTCTTAGTGTTTTTATGTAAGTTTGAAACGGCTATACGAGCAGCTAATCTTGCATAATCGGGGTGTTGTACTGTCATTGTAGCTGCAGTTTCAGCAGCTAAATTATCAAGTTCGGAAGTAGTAACGCCATCATATAAGCCTTCAATAACTCTCATAGCAACCTTTACAGGATCAACCAATTTATTTAAGCCATAACACATTTTTCTCACTCTTGCTGTAATTTTATCGAACATTACAGGCTCTTTTCTTCCGTCTCTTTTTAGTACAAACATTGGTTATAAATTGGTTTTATTAGTTAATATTTATTGAACACAGTTATTCTATCGATTTTTGAAAAAAATCAAATTTCAATTGGGGTTTATTGTAATTTGAAAAAGATTTTATTGTAACTATTTAAAAATCAGCATCGAAACTTATGTTTCCAGTTCCTCCTGATTTAACTCCAGCTTTTTGATATTCTGACACTCTTTTTTCAAAGAAATTAGTTTTTCCTTCTAATGATATCATTTCCATAAAATCAAACGGATTTGAAACCTTGTAAACTTCATCACAACCAAATTCTGAAAGTAATCTGTCAGTTACATATTCAAGATACTGAGTCATTAATTTAGCATTCATACCAATTAAACTAACTGGTAACGATTCTGTTATAAATTTGCGTTCAATGTTTAATGCATCAACAATTATTTCAGTAATTCTTTCTTTAGGTACTTTATTTACAATATGATTATTATGCAAGTGCACTGCAAAATCACAATGTAAGCCTTCATCTCTTGAAATTAATTCGTTTGAAAAAGTTAAACCAGGCAATAAACCTCTCTTTTTTAACCAGAAAATAGAGCAAAAACTACCTGAAAAGAAAATTCCTTCAACTGCTGCAAAAGCGATTAAACGTTCTGCAAAATTTGGACTATCAATCCATTTTAAAGCCCAATCAGCTTTTAGTTTTATTGCTGGAAAAACCTCAATTGCTCTAAATAACTCATCTTTTTCAACTTCTTTTTTAACATAGGTATCAATTAATAATGAATATACTTCAGAATGAATGTTTTCCATCATTATTTGAAACCCGTAAAAGAATTTTGCTTCAGAATATTGCACTTCACTTACAAAATTTTCAGCTAAATTTTCATTTACAATACCATCAGAAGCTGCAAAAAAGGCTAAAATATGCTTTATAAAATAACGTTCGTCGTCATTTAATTTTGTTTCCCAATCTATTACATCTTGATGCAAATCGATTTCTTCAGCAGTCCAAATGCTTGCTTCTTGTTTTTTGTACCATTCCCAAATATCATGGTGTTGAATAGGAAATATTACAAATCGATCTTTATTTTCTTGTAAAATTGGTTCAATAAACGACATTAATGGTACTTTTTGTATTGTTAAATTAAGGTTAATTTTCGTATAAACGAGAGAAACAAATATTGAAAAAAAACTGACATAAAAAAAGGGCACTTATTCACATTTATTAATAAGTTTTTAACATTTTGGTGAAAAGTACTATTTTAACAAATAGTGTAAAGCATTGAAAATCAATAATATAAACTAATGAAATGGAGCTGCGTAGTTGGTTTTATTGACTTTAGTCAATTATCAGAAAAATAAAAAAATGGAGTCATTTAATTATTTATTTTTGGAATAATTAAAAAAATGAATTTAATCTATTGCAAAGAATCGGCAACTTTTTCTAATTCAGCATACCAATCTTTTCCAAATTTTCTAATTAAAGCATCCTTTACAAATTTATATACAGGAACTTGTAGTTCTTTTCCTAATACACAAGCATCATCGCAAATAGGCCATTTATGATAATTTATAGCTGTAAACTCGCTGTATTCCATCAATCTAACAGGATATAAATGACAAGAAATAGGTTTTTTCCATTTAATTACACCTTGATTGTACGCTTCTTCTATTCCACATTTTGCAGTGTTGTTTTTATCAAAAATAACATACGCACAATCCTTATCATCAATTAATGGAGTTTCAAAATCGCCTTCAGTAGTTATAAAAAGCCCTTGATCTTCAATAGCCTTTATACCTTCTTCTCTTAAAAAAGATTTTATTCTTGGATAAATATCCAGTAAAATTTGTAATTCCTTTTCTTCTAGTGGAGCTCCAGCCTCACCATCAATACAACATTTACCTTTACAGGCATTTAAATTGCAGACAAAATCTTTCTCAATAATGTCTTCAGAAACGATTGTTTTTCCTAATTGAAACATTTGGCAAAAATAAACTTTTTACGTTAATTTTGGTATTTATAAATAAGGTTTATCTACTTTTGCCGACCCTAAATAAAAATAAAATTATATGTTAGTTGATTTTAAAGAAATACTTACAGCTACAATGGTGTTATTTGCTGTAATAGATGTAATTGGAAATATTCCAATTATTATTGATTTACGCGATAAATTTGGTCATATCCATTCTGAAAAAGCCTCTATTATTGCTGGTGTAATTATGATTGCTTTTTTATTTTTAGGAAAAAGTATTTTAAACTTAATAGGTAT